>Ga0247829_10000083_pt1 | contig 25487 bp, 24 predicted proteins | sample 12C_Control_Day4_FD_207765 | JGI IMG/M metagenome (GOLD analysis project Ga0247829, IMG submission 207765) | Soil microbial communities from agricultural site in Penn Yan, New York, United States - 12C_Control_Day4 | ecosystem: Environmental > Terrestrial > Soil > Agricultural land | place... | reverse complement strand
TACAGCTGCTCACGCGGATACGTGGCGACCGCCGCCCAGTTCACCCCGGGCCAGACTGGCCACTACCTCCATCCTCGGTGAGCACGGCACCGGTGACCATATCGATGTCCATCTCGTGGCCGCACTTGCTGCATGCCACGTGGTGCTTGGGGGTCCCGCCCTCCTCGTTGATCTTTCGATAGAACTCCTGGAGGTAGGCCAGGTCCGTCGAGAACAAGTTCTCGATCATGTCGACCGAGATGTTGTTGTGCTCGCCGAGCTTCGTGACGACGCGCGAGAGCAGCACGATCACGAGGTACGCGCGGTTGCTCTGCACGCGATAGTCCTGAAGTGGCAGGATCTCGTCGCGCGCCGTCGCGAGGCGCATCACGCCATCGCGATGGACGGTGCCGTCCTCGTCGACATAGCCCCGCGGCAAGCGGAACGGAAACTGAGTCTTGAACGCCATCGGCCGTGTTCCTCCGAAACGACAATGCGGGCCATCGCTCCCTGAGTTGAAGCGAGGCCCGCATCGTAGATCGTGGCCCTAGCCAGTGGCAGCGGCCGCGGGAGAAATCAGGCGTCGGTCTCGGTGAGGTTGAACCGCATGCCTTCGCAGTACATCTCGACGTTGAAGCGCTTGATCTTCTCCGAGTTCGCTTCCGACGCGTCGGAGCCGAACTTCTTGAAGCCGCAACCGATGAGCTCGATCGAGCCGAGCACCGTCCGCATGTCGGGGCCGAGGAACTCGATGAGGCCGGTCATCTCGTCCGACTCGAGGTGGTTACCGTCGACGAACCACCTGCGAGCCGCGTCGGCCCATGCCTGGTGGTCGGCGTACGAGACCGAGAACTTGAGGTCGGGCGTGGTGACCTTCGCCGGGTGCTTCGTCGGCTCGCGGAAGATGCCGAGGTGGTCGGGCGCCACCGAGCACTTCCAGGTGAACGAGTCGATGGTGCTGACGCGGTTGCACGGCAGCGAGCCCATCGAGAAGCGGAAGTTGTTGGTCAACCACGCCTTCTGCTTCGGGCCGATGCGGCCCTTGATGACCTCGCCACCGCCCTTGGCCCAGCGAACCTGCTCGGCCTCGAACTCGATGTCGAAGTAGGCCGCCGAGCTGGAACCCGGCGTCGCGTCGAGCTTCGGCACGGTCACGCCGGTGATGAGGGCGTTGAAGAACGTCAGCTGGCTCTGCGCCTTGTAATCGAAGTCGGCGGCCGTCAGGGTGCCGTTCTTCGTGATGTAGCCCTTGTCGAAGGCGGCCTTGATCCACTCGTACATGCCCTTGCCCATGCCGATACCGACCGAGGCCTTGCCAGCCGTCCACTTGATGCCTGCAACGTGCTTCTTCTGCAGGTTGTCGGGGCCGAGGTCGTTGTTGACGACCTCCGCTTCCATGTTCAGACCCTCGAACTTCTTCAAGAAGCCGACGTTGTAGCCGTCGATGTCGAGGACGAAGCGTCCTGCAGTATACGTACGATCATTCGCTGCCATCTGTAGCTCCTGTGCTGCGGTCTCTGGCCGGCCCGGCACGGAGAGCGTCGGCGGTCACAACGCTACTGCCCACATCCCGTGAAGCGACAGCTTCACCCACCCTTCCTTGTGAACACCGATGATCCCCCTGACGTTTGTCTCTTCGTGTCCTCCGAGTCTAGCCGTCGGGTCCGGTCCGCCGCGGTAGTGCGATGGCCGCCCTCTTGATGCTGCCTCTTACGGGGTCGTAGTCAGGTTGCTTCCTGCAGTTACGGCCCCGTAATGGGCCCCAGGACCAAGGTCGTACGACGCCGGTCCTGGAACGGTTCGGTTACTCCTCGACGCCACCGCCGGAGGCCATCTGGCCGATCCGGAAGATGACGAATTCCGCGGGCTTCACCGGGGCGAGGCCGATCTCGACGACCAGCTGGCCGGCGTCGATGACCTCGGGCGGGTTGGTCTCCTCGTCGCACTTGACGTAGAAGGCCTGCTCGGGCGAGGTGCCCATGAGCGCGCCGTTGCGCCACAGCAGCGTGAGGAACGAGGCGATCGTCCGCTGCACGCGCTTCCACAGGCGATGGTCGTTGGGCTCGAACACCACCCACTGGGTGGCGCGCTCGATGCTCGACTCGACCATGATGAACAGGCGGCGCACGTTGATGTAGCGCCACGACGGATCGCTCGAGAGCGTACGCGCGCCCCAGATGCGGATCGCGCCGTTCATGAAGCGAATGGCGTTGATCCCCTTCGGGTTCAACAGGTCCTGCTCACCCTTGCTGACGTTGTACTTGAGGCCGAGCGCGCCGCGGATGATCTCGTTCGCGGGCGCCTTGTGGACGCCGCGCTCGCTGTCGGTGCGCGAGTACACGCCGCAGATGTGGCCCGACGGCGGGACGAAGATGTTGCCCTTGTCCGGGTCGTAGACCTGGATCCACGGGAAGTAGTACGCGCCGTACTTCGAGTCGCGCGGCTTGGGCAGCTTGTCGACGCCGCCCGTGATCGTCTCGGGCGAGTCGAGGACCGCGAAGCGATCCTTGCGCGTCTCGGCGTGCGAGAGCAGCGCGTCCTGCACCGCGGGCGAGATCTGGCCGGGCGCCGCGATGATCGCGATCTCGTCGATCTCGTCGAGGCACTTGAGGCCGGTGCGCGCACCGGGACCGCCGTCGCGGCCGATGTAGAGGCCATCGCGGCCGGGGCCGCCAGCCTGCTGCTGCGCCTTCTCGTCCTTCTTGTCTTCCTTCTTCGTCTCGACCTTCGCCGCGCCCTCGGGCGCGCCGACGTTGACGACGAAGCAGCGCGAGCCGCCGTTGTTGAAGAAGCCGTAGATCGCGTGCGCGAGGTGCTCGCTGCAGTCCTTGAAGTCGCCGAACGTCTTCACGAACTGCGACCAGTTGGTGATCAGGACCGCCTCGTTGAGCGGGCCCTTGGCCGACTCACCGAGGAAGCCGACGGTGTTGGTACCGACGGCCTCGATCGGCTTGGATCCGCGATCGACTTCTTCGACGTAAACGCCAGGTGACAGGTAGCTAGTAGCCATTCGCTCGTTCTCCTCATTCCTGCCGATGACGGTGGTCTTTGCCCGCCTATCGCATCAAACCGGCCGTGCCGCGCAGGATCGCGCGCCGCGGCCATGAACGCTGGTGGTCACTTCTTCTTCGAAGCGCCGCCTCCCCCCAGATCGATCCGCTTGGCCGTGAGGAAGTTGTTCCCGTTCGGGCCCTGCTCGCGCACGCGCGGATCGGTGATGCTTCGGTACTCGAGCTGTCGCGTCTGGACGCGCGTGAACTCCTCGAGCTTCTCGGGGAGGATCGGCACGGCGGTCCACGCCTGGATCGCGGGCCGCACGGGCTGGTTCAGGCTGCCCCAGAACCGCGCGAGCGTGCCTTCGTCGAGGCGCGCCGACATCAGCCAGTTGAGCTTGAAGTCGTCCTCGAACGACTGGCCCTTGAGACGGTCGCGCGTGATCTCGGCGTTCTCCATCACCGTGCGGATGATGAGCCCGAGCAGCAGCTGCTCGTCCTCGGGCGTCTGCGCCCACGCGGACAGCAGGTAGTCGAGGCGCACCCACAGCCGGCGGCGGCGGAAGTACTCCTTGATCGTGCCGTCTTCCTGCGGCACCTCGACGAGCTCGGAGTGCGGCGTCGCATCCGTGCCTTCGGGATCGATCGAGAGCTGATAGAGGTACGCGGAGACCGCGGGCAGCTTGCCTTCGATCGCGTCGGGCTTGGGCGCCTGCTCGACGATGTGCACGCGCTTGTAGCCGTTGCGCTTGAACTCGTCCTGCAGGAGACGCGAGAGCGACTCTGACGTCTCCTTGATGATGTGATGCTGGGGCGTCAAGAGTGCCGTCGGTAAGTAGCGTGCGCGATGTTACCGGGCTGGCAGGTGCGCTCAAGCGACTCGTCCACAAAAAGCTCGGGTAGGATCGGGGGCGTCGTGACGCGCCGGCATCTGTTCATCTGCACGAACGCGCGCCCGTCGGGGAAGCCGGCGTGTGGGACACGCGGCGGTGAGGCGCTGCTCGGCGCCGTTCAGCGCGAGCTCATCGCGCGGCGGGCGGCGGATGTGCTGGTCACGCCTTGCAGTTGTCTCGGTCCGTGCTTCGACGGACCGAACGCGGTCGTGTACCCCGACGGGGTCTGGTACGGCGGGCTCGCCGTCGATGACGCACCGGGTCTCGTCGAACACCTGATCGCAGGGACGCCGCACGCCGCCAAGGTCGTAGCCGCGCCCGGAACGAGCGACGACGAGTGATATCGTCGAGTGCCATGAGACGGTGGAGAGCGATGGTGCGCGTCGGTTCGTGCGTGATCGCCGTGCTCGCGAGTGGGTGTCTGGAGTCGGGGCTCGTGCCCTGCGGCGACAAGCTGTGCCCTGCCGGCATGAATTGCGTCGCCGACGCGGTGTGCGCGTCCGACGAGCAGGTGCAGGCGTGCGTGAGTGTTGCCGACGGCGCGCCGTGCCTTGTCGCGGCCGGCGCGGGCACGTGCGATCGCGGCGCATGTGTGCTCGCGGGCTGCGGCAACGGCGTGCCCGAAGCGGGCGAAGCCTGCGACGACGGCAACCAGACGAGCGGTGACGGCTGTCGCGCGGACTGCCGTAAGGTCGAGCAGTGCGGCGACGGAATCGTCGACGACGGCGAGGCCTGCGACGACGCCAACGCCAACGCGGCGGACGGTTGCGATGCGTGCACGCCGACGACGTGGCGCGCGACGGCGGTGATCGGCGGCATGACGAACGCGACGATGATCGGGCTCGAATACCCAGGCGGGGTCGCCACTGATCGCGCCGGCAACATCTACATCGCGGATACCTGGAACCATCGGATCCGGCGCATGGACGCGACGCTCGGCGTGATCACGACGGTCGCCGGCACCGGGGTTGAGGGGTTCTCCGGCGACGGTGGTGCGGCGACGGGCGCGATGCTCGCGTTTCCTGAGGGTGTGGCGGTCGACGGTCTCGGCAATCTCTACGTCATCGACGCGAGCCGCATCCGGCGCGTGGACGCGACCACTGGCATCATCACCACGTTGGCTGGCTCCGACCAGCAAGGTGCGGCCGGGGACGGCGGCCCGGCGCTCAGCGCGCTGCTCTCGTATCCGCGTGACGTGACCGTCGACGGCCTCGGTAACGTGTACATCGCCGACGGCACGAACCGGATCCGGCGCGTGGACGCCGCCTCCGGGATCATCACGACGGTCGCCGGCACGGGGACGGCGGGCTTCTCGGGGGATGGCAGCGCGGCGACGGCTGCACAGCTCGATCGCCCCGAGGGCGTCGCGGTCGACAACCTCGGGAACCTCTACATCGCCGACAGCACGAACCAACGCGTCCGCCGCGTCGATGCGATCTCCGGCGTCATCACGACGGTCGCGGGCTCGGGGGTGGTCGGGACCGCAGGAGACGGCGGCCCCGCGCTCGACGCGCAGCTCTACGGTCCGCGCGATGTGACGCTCGACGCGCTCGGCGCGCTCTACATCGCCGACAACGGCAGCCGGGTCCGCCGCGTGGACCCGACCACCGGCATCATCACCACGATCGCGGGCATGGAGATGTACGGGTTCTCCGGCGACGGCGGCGATGCGACCGACGCACAGCTCAACAACCCGTCGGGCCTGGCGGTGGATGGCGGCGGCACGCTCTACATCGCCGACACGCACAATCACCGCGTTCGGCGAGTCGATACAGGCGGCGTGATCTCGACCGCTGCGGGCGCCGCGGGCGCCTTGGACTATTCCGCAGACGGAGGCGCGGCGACGAGCGCGCAGCTGGGGCGGACGCGCCATGTGGCGAGCGACGGCCTGGGCAACCTCTACTTCTCGGACGAGGACAACCACCGGGTCCGCCGGGTCGACGCCGTCACCGGGATCATCACGACGGTCGCCGGCACGGGCGTCGCGGGCTACTCCGGCGACGGGGGCGCGGGGACCAGCGCGCAGCTCGCGGGGCCCAGGGGATTGGCGATCGATGGCCAGGGCAACCTGTACATCGCCGACGGGAACAACTGCATCCGCCGCGTCGACGCCGCCACCGGGATCATCACGACGGTCGCCGGCACCGGGACCTACGGCGTGTCCGGCGATGGAGGCCCGGCGACGAGCGCGCAGCTCGCGGGTCCGACGGGCCTCGCCGTCGACGGTGTCGGCAACCTCTACATCGCCGGCAACTACACCGTCCGGCGGGTCGACGTCGCGACGGGCATCATCGCCACCGTCGCGGGCACGGGCACGCAGGGATACTCGGGCGATGGGGGCGCGGCGACCAGCGCGGCGTTGCACACGATCCGGTACGTCGCGGTCGACGCCATCGGCACGATCTACATTCCGGACGAGCGACGCATTCGACGCGTCGACCCCGTGACAGGTGTGATCACCACCGTCGCGGGCACCGGATCCCAGGGGTTCTCCGGCGATGGAGGCCCCGCGACCAGCGCGACGCTGTGGAGTCCGGCGGGCGTGGGCCTCGACGACCTCGGAAACCTCTACATCGCCGACAACGATCGCGTTCGGCGGGTGGACGCGGTCACCGGAATCATCACCAAGGTCGCCGGCTCGGGGCCAGGCGGATCGCTGTCGGGCGGGTTCTGGGGTGACGGCGGCCCTGCCCTCGACGCGAGGTTCAACAATCCAGCCGGGGTGGCCGTCGACGACGCAGGCGACCTCTACGTCACCGACTTCAACAACTACTGCATCCGCCGCGTCGACGCCGCCACCGGCATCATCACCACGATCGCCGGCGCGATCGATCCCGACGGCATGGGGCCGCTGGCGCAGGCGCGGCTCGCCGACCCGCGTGCGCTCGTCGTCGCGCCCGCGTTCACGCTGATCGCCGGCGGCACCTCGGGCACCGTGCAGGCAATTCGCGCGACCGCCGTCGAGGTGGTCGCTGGTCGCTATCCGCACTCGCAAGCCACGGGGGCCCTCGCGCGCTTCCGCGACCAGAGCTTCGGCGCGGTCGGTGGCGTCGCGTTCGACGCGGAGGCGGGGCTCGTGTTCGTCGCCGAGTCGTCGGCGCATCGGCTCCACGTCGTGTCCGCCATCGATCCGGCGCGCGAGGACACGTGGACGATCGCGCCGCTCGCGAATGCGGCGAGCACGCCGGGGTTTGCCGACGGCGCCGCGGCGACGGCGAAGTTCCGCACTCCCACAGGCCTGCACTACGACGCGGCGACCAAGACGTTGTACGTCGCCGATGCCGGCAACCACGCGATCCGCGCGATCGATCTGTCCGCGGGCGTCGCGAGCGCGACCGTGCGCACGATCGCCGGGACACCGGAGACGCGCGGGTTCTTCGGCGACGCTGGCGCCGCGACCACCGCGCTCCTGTACCAACCGCAGGCGCTCACGCGGTGCGCGAACGGCGACCTGTTCGTGGCCGATACCGGGAATCACCGGGTGCGGCGGATCGCGGCGAGCACGGGCGTGATCACGACGGTGCTCGGCGTCGGAGTCGCGGCGTCATCGGGTGAGGGTGGGCCGGCGTCGACGTTTCCGGTCGATGCGCCGCTGGGGCTCGCGTGCGACGCGAGCGGCAACCTGCTGGTGAGCTCGACGGCGACCGTCCGCTTGCTACCCGCCGACGCCGCGGGTGTCGTCGACGGCACGGGCCCGGTACAGACGATCTACGGCGTGCCGCCGCGCGACGCGTTCCCCGAGCGGGTGACGCGATGTCTGACGGGCTTACAGGTGACGAGCACCACCACGGCGTTGGTCGCGGACTCGTGCGCGGGCATGGTCATCGAGCTGCGCCGCGAGCCTCTCTGATTCGCGGGTGGACGCTTCTTAGCCGGCGACGGCGAGCACGAACGGCAGCCGAACCGAGAGGCCGGTCGAGATCCCCGTCGCGCCCTGCTCGCTCGGGATCGCGCGGTGCGAAGCCTCGACGTAGAACCCGACGGCGACCGCACCGACGAACACGCCGAAGGCGTTGCCGCCGCCGCCGGCCTTGCCGTCGCGCGCGAACAGCTCGACCGCGAGGCGCACGGCGCCGCCGGGAACGAGCTCGTACGAGTCCGCGAGCTTGCCCTCGAGCAGCTCGCCGCGCATCGACAGCCAGGCGCGTACGTGGCCCTGCTCCAGGATCCTGCGCCCGACAGACAGGTACGCGCCATGGAGCGAGAGCAGCCCGCGCTCCTCGGCAGGCTCGGACATGCGCGCGATCGCCGCGCCGGTCCCGCGCACGCGCAACGAGCCCACGTAGCCGGCGCCGATGTCGAACGAGGTCGGCTTCCACGCGAGCGACGCCCAGTGCATGCCAACGAGCACGTCCGTACTCGGGCCGTTCGTCGCGCCATCGACGGGAACGGTGCCCCCGACATCGATCTCCACGGGCGGGACGACGATGCCAACGGCGCCGCTCCCGGCGTGCGCGGAGCCGGTCACCGCGAGGACAGCGAGGACGATCGATGCTCGACGCATGCGGGCGCGCCGTGCAACGCGTGCGCCGACGCAAGTCACGAGAAGTACGTGCGCGCGCAGCGCGGACGGCGACGCAAACGACTCACGCTGTCACGGCGACGCGACAGTCATGCGCGTGGAGAGGCCCCTGCGTAGGCTGCGATCGCGTGCTCGACGGTGAGCTCGAGGTCGTCGAGGATCTCGGCCGTGGTGACCCATGGAAAGTGCTCCGCGACCGTCTGGGCGAGCGCGCTGCGTGCGACCCGGTAATCGGTGGCAACCAGGCAGAGGCGCACGTGCAGCGCCGGGCTCGCCAGCAGCTCGATCGTCTCGAGCGGCGTGCGAGGGGTGACGGGCGTGAAGCCGCGATCGACGAGCCGATCGACGAGCTGCGCCCGGCGTGGCTCCAGATCATCGAGGACGATCACCGTGCGCGAGCGAGCGGCGCGGACGGCCTCGGCGACCGACGCGTCGATCGAGATCTGGAGCACCGGGTCGACGCGATCGAAGGCGAGCGCGACGAACCACGTCGCATGGCGCGTCGGCGACACGCGAACGGTATGTGCGCGCAGCGTGCCCGTATCGTCCCCGAGCTGCAGCTCGACCTCGACGTCGCCGTCGGCGGGACGCGTCGCGAGGTGCAGCAGCGCGCCCGAGCACGAGAGGTTCTCGACCATGCCGTGCACCCGCGCCGTCTGGCTGTGGACGATCGCAGTGCCTCGAATCGAGACACGCATCGAACTACGTCGCTCCGCCCAGCGCTCCACCGTCTGCCCCATTTCGTTCCTCCGGGCAGCAGCATAGGCGAGCGGCACGGCGCGCGGGCGGACTTTTTCGCGGCGCGCGGAGCAACTCCGGATCAGTAGGTCAGCAGCGCGTCCAGGTGCGTGCGCTCCCACGACCGTGCTTGATCGTAGTGCGCGAACTGAGCCTCGTCGGCGAGGAACTCCTTGGAGTGGAACTCGCGGCGCCCGTTCTTGACCCGGATGTCGTGCACCTGGTGCAGCATCTCGTGAAACACGATCCACTCGACGAAGAACCTGGGAACGAACGCGCGATCGAGCGAGCGGTGGATCCGGATCAGGCGATCCTCGACCGAGTAGCTCCCCATCTTGATGCTGTTGCGGCGGCGCGGGCGGCCGGTGCGCGCGCCCCACGTGATCGCGGCCTCGATGCGGTTCTCGAAGTAGCGCGCGTTGAGCTCGTCGAAGATCAGGCGCAGATCGTGGTGCTCGCCGGCGGTGAAGATGACCTGCGCGGGGGTGCGGCGCGAGCGGCCGCGCACGTGCTCCGAGTTCGCATCGATGAAGTCGCCGAGGACGCGGGACGCGTCGGCGTCGTTGTCGGCGATGTAGCGCGCGAGAGCGCGCGTGATCACCGGGTCCGCCTCGACAAACATGTGGTGGAGCCGGACCTCGTAGCGCTTCTCGCGTGTCACCCGCCGCACCGAGATCATGGTGTAGCGGTTGTCGGTGAGCGTGACCTGCACGCGCCCCTTCGCGAGGTGCGCGCGGATGCGGCGCTCGAGACTGTCTTGCGCTTCGAGGACCTCGACCGGCGGCGACACCGTGGTCGCCTTGCGGGCCTTGCGCATCGCCTCGACGAGGGCGATCGATGCGCCGGCAGCGCGATGCTCCCCCTCGCCGGCGAGTGAAGCGCCAGCGCACGGATCAGCGCTTCGGGCGGCGGGGGTGACGGGCAACGCTTCGCTCAACGAGATCTCCTCTTATTGAAGCACATCACTAGACGCGTGGCGCGGACGCAATTCACCCGCTGCGCCGGGGTGCAGAAGACCGGGCGCCGCTACCCTCCAACCGACCGCCTCGCCAACAAGAAAATGCTAACGCGCGTCCTCGCGGTGGATCAAATTATCCACAAGCCAAGGGATCGGATCCGATCGCAACTACAGGGAAAACCAGATGTGGGCGGGGATCGCACCAGGCTCGGGTGCAGTGCGCTATCGTGCTCGTCCGATGAGCGCGTTTTTGTCGTCCAACACGCGAACCCATAGCGCCGGCGCCCTGCGTGCCTCCGATGTCGGCAAGCAGGTCGTCCTGACCGGGTGGGTGAAGACCTACCGCGATCACGGCGGGGCCGTGTTCATCGATCTGCGCGATCGCGAGGGCCTCACGCAGCTGGTGTTCGACAAGTCGTTCGATCAGCCGGCCTACGAAACGGCGGGCGCGTTGCGCTCGGAGTGGTGCATCGGCATCACCGGCGAGGTGCGCTCGCGCGGTGGCAACGTGAATCCGAAGCTGCCGACCGGCGAGATCGAGGTCTGGGTCAACGGCCTCGAGGTGTTCTCGAAGTCCGAGACGCCGCCGTTCGCGATCGAGGACGACATCGACACGAACGACTCGCTGCGGCTCAAGTATCGCTATCTCGACCTGCGACGACCGCAGCTGCAGCGCAACATGATGATGCGCTCGAAGATCACGCGCGTGACGCGTGACTACCTCGGCACGAACGGCTTCCTCGAGATGGAGACGCCGTTCATGGTGAAGTACACGCCCGGTGGCGCGCGTAACTTCCTCGTCCCGTCGCGCCTCAACCCGGGCAACTTCTACGCGCTCGCCGAGTCGCCGCAGATCTTCAAGCAGCTGCTGATGGTCGCGGGCTACGAGCGTTACTTCCAGATCGTGCGCTGCTTCCGCGACGAAGATCTCCGCAACGAGCGGCAGCCCGAGTTCACGCAGATCGACATCGAGATGTCGTTCGTGAACGAGAAGATCCTGCAGTCGATGATGGAGGGCCTCATCTCGACGCTGTGGCGCGAGGTGCTCGGCATCGAGCTCACGCTGCCGCTGCGCCGCATGACGTTCGCCGAGGCGATGGACAAGTACGGCGTCGACAAGCCGGACCTGCGGTGCGACCTCGTGCTGTGCGACGTGAGCAAGCCGTCGGGCACGAGCGGGTTCAAGATCTTCGAGAACGTCGTCGCCGGCAATGGCATCGTCAAGTGCCTGCGGATTCCCGGCGGTCCTGGCGGCCCCGCCGAGAAGCTGACGCGGTCGATGCTCGACAGCCTCACCGACTTCGCGAAGTCCTTCGGGGTGAAGGGCGTCGCGTTCGCGCGCGTGCAAGAAGGCGCCGATAATTCATACTCCTGGCAGGCGCCGTTCGCGAAGAGCTTCAGCGACGCCGCACGCGACGAGGTCAACCGCATCGCCGGCGCGGTGCCGGGCGACACGCTGATCTTCGTCGCCGAGAAGCCGAAGGTCGCGAACACGTGCCTCGGCGCGATCCGCCTGCACCTCGGCGACAAGCTCGGGCTGATCCGGAAGCACGAGTGGCAGTTCCTGTGGCTCACGGATCCTCCGCTGTTCGAGGTCGACGACGACACGAAGGAGATCGCGGCCGCGCACCACCCGTTCACCTCGCCGCGCGTCGAGGACGAGCACCTGCTCGACACCGCGCCGGAGAAGGTGCTCGCGCGCGCGTACGACCTCGTGCTCAACGGCGTCGAGCTGGGCGGTGGCTCGATCCGTATCCATCGCAGCGAGCTGCAGGCGCGCGCGTTCAAGGCGCTGCGCATCTCCGACGAGGAGCAGCGCGCGAAGTTCGGGTTCCTGCTCGACGCGTTCAAGTTCGGCCCTCCGCCCCACGGCGGCATCGCGTTCGGGCTCGATCGCCTCTCGATGCTGATGACGCGGTCCGAGTTCATGCGCGACGTGATCGCGTTCCCCAAGACGCAGAAGGGCTCGGACCTGATGACCGACTGCCCGACGACCGTATCGAAGAAGCAGCTCGACGAGCTGTTCATCCAGGTCAAGCCCGACCTGCCGGTCAAGTAGCGCGGCGCTTGCCGAGATAGACGATGTGGCGGCGACCGCCGCGGCCGATCGAGTGGGTCGTCACGTCGAAGCCGGCGGCGGTGAATCGCTTGGCGAAGGGTTCGTCGGCGTCCTCGGACCACACCGCGAGCACGCCCTTGGGAGCGAGCGCGGCGTGCGCACGGGCGAGTGCGGCGGGGCCGTAGAACGGGTCGTCCTTGCGCTGGCTCGCGGCGTTCGGGCCTTCGTACAGATCGAGGAGGATCGCGTCATACGCGCCGGGCTTCGCGGTCGCGATCGCGCGCGCGACGTCGCCGAGCTCGATGCGCACGCGCGGGTCGGCGACGGCGTCGCGGGTCGCGGCGGCGAGCGGTCCCTTGCACCACTCCACGACGACCGGGTTGAGCTCGACGACGACGACGCTCGCGCGCGGCGGAAGAACGTCGAGCGCGGCGCGCAGCGTGAACGCCATGCCGAGCCCACCGATCAACACGCGCGGCGCGGTGGTGAGCGTCGCCAGGTGCGAGAGGCCGAGACGCGAGAGCTCCTCCTCGGAGCTCCGCGAGTAGCTGTTCATCAGGACGCGTCCACCGACGACGATGAGGAAATCGCTGTCGCCGCGCTGGCGCAGCTCGAGCGGGCCCTCGGCGGTCGATACGGTCGCGAGCGTGGTCCAGGGACGGGTCACGCCGCGACCATAGCGCTACGGACAGGCGGCCGCGGTGCCGCGGGTGGACACGATCGAAGTCGTCGAGGGCGACGTGGTCGATCGTGCGTGGTCACGCTGACATCGCGGGCGTGATCGTCTCGGACATGCGAACGCCGCGTCTCAGGAGCTCGATCGTCGCCGGCGTCCCGGCGGGCCAGCTGCGCAGCGCGCGGTGGATCACGAGCGGCTCCCGATCGTGACCGACGGCTCGTGGCGCGCGCCGGCGCGATACAGCACGACCTTCACCGTCGCGCCCGGGCGTTCGCCGAGCGCGTGGCGCAAGCTGTCGGGGCCCGTGATCGCGACGCCGTCCACCTCGACCAGCAAGTCGCCGACGGTGATGCCCGCGGTCGCCGCGGGGCCCGCGTCCTCGACGCTGGCGACCAGCGCCGCGCGATCGCGGCCGATGGTCTGCGCGAGCGGCGCGGGCAACGACGCCGGATAGGCGCCGACGCCGAGGTAGCCGCGGCGCACGCCGCCGTGCGCGAGCAGCTCGTCGACGACGCGCGCGAGCGTGACGGTCGGGATCGCGAGATCGCTGCCTCGCAACAGGGTGCGCGTGTTCATGCCGATGACCTTGCCGTCGGGGTCGATCAGCGGCCCGCCCGCGAACCCGCGCGGGATCGCGCGATCCGACTCGATGTAGCGATCGAGCGTGCCGCCCCACGGGGTCTTGAGCTCGGGGCCGAGCACGCCGATCGCGCGTAGCGAGGCGCGGGCCGTGCGCCCCGGGCGGCCGATCGCGAGCGCGAGATTGCCGACGCCGAGCACCTCGAGCTCGCGGAACGTCGCGGGCGAGAGGCCGCCGCCGTCGACCCGCAGGAGCGCGACATCGGTGCCGGGGTCACGGCCGATGACCTCCGCGTCGCGGCGATCGAGCTCACCGTCCGCGGTGCCGATGCCGATCTCGGTCCGGTCGGGGGTGTGAAAGCTGGAGGAGATGACGAGATCGGCCGCCCACACGGTGCCGCTGCCGCCGCTGCCGTGCCCGCGGGCGACGTGGACGACAGAGGGCGCCGCGGCAGCAACCGCGGACGCGAGGGCCTGATCGAGGGCGTGAAGAGCGGGTAGCGCCATGGAACTCTCTTTCTCGGTTTCTCGAACCGAGCGTGGACCACCGCGCAAAGGGCGCCTATCCGACGAATGGAGAGGCATTCCGATAGGGTCTGATCCCCGTCCCCCCTGGATGGGCAGGGTTGACCTCGACCCTCGGCGTGCTCAAGTTGCACCCTAACGTTCGCGTGAGCTTTGAGCGCGGACCAAGGAAAAACCATGACTCGCAACCCTGCCCTTCCAATCGCCGCGGTCACCGACCCGATCAAGGTCGCGCTCATGACCGATGACCCGCTCCTGCGGGCCGGCGTCTCGAGCTTGCTCGAGCAGCTCGGATCGATCGATGTGGTCGACCGGGACCGTGCTGAAGTGGCGCTGTGGGATGCGGGGGTCGATGCCAGCAAGACGCTGAGTCGGCTCACCGAGCTCCGCGCCTTTGGAGTGCCCGTGGTCGCCATCGTCGGCGACCCTGCGCACGTTGCCCCTGCCCTCGCGGCCGGCGCGCGCGGCGTCGTCCTGCGCGACCAGGTCGGGCCCGGCATCCACGCCGCACTCGCCGCCGTGCGCAGCGGGCTCACCGTGATGGACACGGCCCTCGCGACGACGCTGGTCCCGAACCAGCCGGTGCGCTCGGCCGATGGGAGCAAGGGCCGCGGCGAGCTCACCGAGCGCGAGCGTCAGGTCGTGCAGCTGCTGTCCGAGGGACTCTCGAACAAGCTGATCGCGGATCGCCTCGGCATCAGCGATCACACGGCGAAGTTCCACGTCAACGGCGTGATGATGAAGCTCGGCGCTTCGACCCGGACCGAGGCGGTCGTCGAGGCGATGCGCCGCGGGCTCGTCCGGCTGTAGTCGGCTGCCACCCGTAGACGTCGAGCGCGACGAGGCCCTTGTCGCCGACGTCGACGCCCTCGTGCTCGAGGAGCTCGCGCTGCGTGGCGGCGCCGACGGGATCGTGGATCGCGATACGGCCGCGCATGCCGCTCGCCTTGCCGATCACGCGCTGCCACGGCAGCCGATCGCTCGGCAGGCTCGTCTTGAGCGCGGCGGCCGCGATCCGTCCGCCGCGCGGAATGCCCGCGAGCTCGGCGACCTGACCGTAGGTCGCGACGCGGCCGCGCGGGATCTTCCGGATCACGGCGCGGATCGCGACATAGAGCCGCTGCAGGTGCTCGGAGTCATCGCTCGCGGCCATCGTTCCGCGAGCCTACGCGAGAGCATGCGGGGGCGGCTATCATGCGCTTGCGCATGCGCATCTCCGTCCTCTACTTCGCCGTGTTCCGCGATCGCCTCGGCCGCGACGAGGAGCAGCTCGAGCTACCCGATGGCGCGCGCGTGCGCGATGCGATCGCAGCGCTGGCCGCGCGCCACGCACCGATCGCGACGTTGCTCGGCAAGTTCCGCGTCGCGGTCAACCAGGACTTCAGCGACGACGAGGTCGTTCTCGCCGATGGCGACGAGCTCGCGTTGATCCCGCCGGTCGCGGGCGGCAGCGGGCGCCACGTGCTACTGCTCGCCGAGCCGCTGTCGCTCGACCGGTGCGTCGCCGCGGTCGCGGGTGCAGGCATGGGCGGCATCGTCACATTCACCGGCATGGTCCGCCGCAACAGCCGCGGCCTCACCGTCACGCACCTCGAGTACGAGGCGTACGGCACGATGGCGGTGCGCGAGATGACGCGGCTGTGCGAGGAGATCGAGGCCGAGGTCGCCGGCGTACGGCTCGCCGTCGAGCACCGCACGGGCACGCTGCAGATCGGGGACCTCGCGGTCGTGATCGCCGCCGCGGCGCCGCATCGTGCCGAGGCGTTCACCGCGTGCCGCGCGATGATCGATCGGCTCAAGGAGCGCGTGCCGATCTGGAAGAAGGAGTTCTCCGACGACGGCGCGGTCTGGGTCGGCCTCGGACCCTGACCAGGTGCTCTCGGCATGCGTTTGTGATGCCGCGTCATGCACCGTCATGCGTGCGTTTTGCGCTGCAGCGCCAAATAGCCGGGGGTCACGCCACGTCCAACGCTACACATGCGCCAAGTCTTCACGATGCTCGTCGTCAGCGCGATCGCTGCGTGCGGTAGTGGTAGCGGCAGCACCGATACCGAGTTCACCTACGCCACGGAACCGCGCGAGGTGACCATCGCGTCGCCCGGCGCCGAGCCGCGCCAGACCGTCGCGTACGCGATGAACGGCCCGCGCGCGTCGGCGCGCATCTCCTTGGAGACCGGGACGGCGCGTGACGGAGAGATCGATGATGATGGGCTGGGCTTCACCGCCAAGCTCGAATGGTCCCGCACGACCTCCGATGCAGGGCGCGCCATCTATTCGTTCCGCGCCCGCGATGTCGTCAGCAACCGCCGCCTCGACATGAGTGAGGACGAGCGGAAGGTCGTCGAGACGATCGACAAGGCGCTCGCGAGCGTCGTTGGGCAAGCCCGGGTCACTCGTAGCGGTGACCTCGAGCTCGTACAGCTCGCCGGCATGAGCACGCTGCCGTCATGGCTTGGGATCCTCCACGAGGTGATCGTTCCGCTGCCGTCATCGCCGGTGGGCGTCGGCGCGCGATGGCACACGAAGCAACAGCTCACCGCGGACGGCTCGACGGTCATCGACGAGCGCGATTACGAGGTACTCGAGATCGACGGCGATACGCTGCGCGTCCTTGTCGTCGGCCGTGCGACGACCAAGGGCAACCCGAAGGCGGAGATGGCGATCGACACGCGCGGCGAGGCCGTGATCGACCTCGCCGACCCGCTACCGCGCTCGGCGACGCTGCTCAGCAAGCAGCACCTCAAGTTCGCCGACGTTCCCGACGACGATGGCACGCCCCACCTCGTTCGACTCACGCTCGAGCACTGAGCGCGCGCTGGCGCCCCGAGAACCGGGAAGACGGTACGCCCGTCGGCTCTGAGCCTTAGTGGCTCGCTGGCTGCTCGCCCGCGCCCGACGCGCCCGCCGTGCCCTCGCCCGGCGGCACGGGCTCGCCGGGCGGCGTGGGGCCTGCCGAGCCCTCGCCCGGCGCAGAGTTGTGACTCGCGCCGTCGGAGCCCATGTCGTGGTCGGTCGGCGGCGCGTTGGGCACCGTCGTGGAGGGCGGCGCGGTGGTCGCCGGATCAACGGGTGTGGGCGGAGGCGGCGTCGGCACCACCGGCGCGCCGGCCGCCGAGCCCGAGCCGCCGCGCAGCGTGTCGTCGGCGGGCTGCACCGTGAGGTTCGGCCGCACCGACGGCTGATCGGCGTCCGGCCCCTTGCTGAAGTCCTCGCCGTTGGTGTTGCCACCCTTCACCGCGGGACCACAGCTCTGCGCCTTGCGCCCCATCTTGGCGAACTTGCCGTCGAGCTTGATGTGGAACAGGCCGTCGGGCCCGATCTGCGCGCCGGTCGTGGTGAGCGCGGAGTGCGTGGTGGGCTCGCGCTTCTCGAGCTCGTCGGAGCCCTTGAACCGCAGACAGCCCGCGACGAGCGAGTCATCGAGCACCGGCTGAAGCGTCAGCTGGAAGTCGACGTGGAGCTCGCCGTCGTTCGACTTGGTGTCGAACTTCGTGAGCTCCATGAGGCCTTCCTTGATATCGACGCGCGCCATCATCGACTCGACGTTGATCTTGCCGAACGAGATGCCCCCTTCGGCGAACGCCGCCTGGCGCGCGTTCGTGAGCTTGGGCTTGAGCTTGGTCACGCCGTCGCCGAACGTGCAGCCGTTGGGGCACTCGAAGGAGAACTTGCCCTTCGCCTTCTGCCAGTTGCTCCCCAGCTTGCCATTCTTGAGCTTCTCCGTCGGCAGCGTGAGGTCGACGGCGAACTGGATCTTGCCGGCGGAGATCGGCAGCCCCATCAGCTCGCGCATCGGCAACATGGCGCCAGGAAGGTTCGAGCCCTCGAGGTCGACGACCGTCGAACGCTTGCTGAGCGAGATGTTGCCCGCGATGTGCCCGGGCCCGATCGTCGCATCGAGGTCGATCGAGGCCGTCTGGCCGAGCAGCGCGAGGATGCCGAGGTCGACCTTGAGCTCCTTGATGATGAACACGACCGGCTTGTCGTCGGCCTTCGCGGGCCGCGTCGTCAGCTTCACGTCCTTGAAGTAGACGCGTCCCGGCATGTAGCCCCGCTCGACGTCGCGGATCACGACGTCGTACTTGCTCGACAGCGCCTCGATCGCCTTCGCCTTCACGCGATCGTACGGGAACGTCATCTGCAGCGCGAACACGAACGCGACCACCGCGAGCACGACGTAGCCGACGACGCGCAGGACCTTGCGCGTGCGCGGGCCGAGGTGTCCCAGGACGTTCGGAAGAGCGATCGCCATGGTCAGCTTCCCTTCTGCTCGCCGGAGCCGGCCGGGCCGGCGTCCTTGCTCTCGCCCTTGGCCGGCGGCTCCTTCGAGTACGTCGACACGTCGAGGTTCGCGTCGAGCTTCTCCTTGTCGCGCGAGTCGCGACTGATCTCGAGCTTGGTCACGATCACGACCTTCGATCCGGTCTCGATCTCCTGCAGGAACTTGCGCAGCTGATCGATCGACAGGTCGGTGACCCGGCACGACACCGAGTTGGTGACGAAGCCGTTGCGCGTCACGGGCGAGCGCGGCGACGTGCCCTTGAGCTGGAAGCCCGCCTTCTGCGCCGCGTTCGTCAGATAGGTGTCGAGGCTGAGCGGCTCGGTGCCCATGGTCGCGACCACGTCGTCGGTAGGCTGCGCCGGACCGCGCGCCTTGAGGTCGGCGATCACGGCCAGCGCCTCGCGCGTCTTCTCGTTGTTCGCTTCCTTGGCGACCAGACCGTCGTGGATCGACAGCCCGAGCCACACCGCGATGGTGAGCGGCACCGCGATCGCCGCGATCACGACGAGACGTCGCTCGCGCGGCGAGATGCGGTCCCAGAAGTCGCGTGCGCGTTCGGAGATCGTTGCCATGGCTACATGCACCCCGCTGACGTGATCGTCAGCTTGAACTTCTTCGTGCCGTCGGCGTTGGTGTCGGTCGGCCCGCGGTTGACCTCCTTGAAGCACTCGACCTTCTTGAGCTCGGTGACGAGCAAGTCGATGCCGTCGGTGGTCTTGGTCGTGCCCTGGATGTCGATCTTCTGCTCGTCGATCTGCAGCTGATCGATATCGAGCGTGATCTTGTCCTTGGGCGGGACCTTGTGGCTGATCTCGAGGAGCAGGTCGTACGCGCTCGCTTTGGGCAGCGGCGACATTCCACCGGCCGCGCCCCCGGCGCCGCGCATCGCGAGCACGTCCTTCGCCGACTTCGCCGAACCGAAGTGGTCGGCCGACTCCGTCGCGAGCCGCGTCGCGAGCACCTTCTCCGCCTTCTTCAGACGATAGAGGTCCGCGTACGCGCTCCCCGCGGCGAACGCCGCGATCGCGATCACCGCGGCGCCGAGCGGCACCGCCTTCGCGCGCAGGAACGACAGGTCCATCTTCACGGCGAGCGCGCCCGAGCGCAGATCGAACTGAGGGCGCCCACCGGCCGCGTCGTACGCGGTGCCGATCGTCATCGCCGCGCTGTCGATCGGCAGCGCCGAGATCGGCGTGCCTCCGCTGGCGAGCTTGGGCCCCGCGAGCGCGATCAAGTCGTCGTCGCTCGGACGCCACGCCGGGATGCCGAGCTGCTCGGTCAGGAACGAGCCGACGCCCCGCAGCCGCGCACCGCCACCGACGAGGAGCGCGGCGATCGGGGTGAACCCGGTCTTCGCGCGGCACGCCGACAGCGTCTGCCGCAGGTCGCGCGCGAACGGCGCGAGCTCGGCCATCAACGCCTCGCTGATCCGCGCCCAGCTCTCGGAGGTCGCGGGCTCGGCGTGCGAGGCCACGAAGCCGTCGCTGTGCTTCGCGCGCTCGGCCTCGTGCAAGGGCAGCTTCCACTTGCGCGCGATCGCGTCGGTCACGTGCTTGCCGGCGCGCGCGATGCTGCGCGAGAACACCGCCTTGCCGCCCGCCACCACGACGACGTCGGTGCGCTCGTGGCCGATGTCGACGACGGCGACCGCGCCCTCCGCGCGCGCCTTCGCGAGCGAGGGCGTGCGATCGACGAGTCGCACCGCCGCCCCACCGCACGCGACCACGCCGCGCGGATCGAACCCGCACGACTTGCCGAGCTCGATCAGGTGCTCGGCGCGCTCGCGGCGCATCGCGTAGGTGAGCACGCGCATGCCCTCGGTCGGCGGCGCGACGCGTCCATGCGACGCGACCGTACCGGGCACGGCCTCGCTCGGCGGCAGCGCAGGGAGCGGCTCGAACGTGTAGACCATGTCCTCGAGATCGACGGGCACGACGCCCTCGAGCTCACCGCCGACGGCCTTGTCGAGCTCCGCACGGCGCAGGTTCTTGAACCCGAACTCGAGCACCTGGGTGAACACCTGGTCGCCGTACACGCCCACGTAGCCGCTCGCATCTGCGAGCTTGAGCTCCTGCACGAGACCCGCGAGCACCTGACGCGCGCGATCCTCGGCGGGCGCCTCGCCCGGAGGGACATAGCGCTCGACGACGTCGAGCAGCGACGCGCCGCGGAGGCCCGGGCTGGCGATCGCCAGCTTCACGCTCCACGCGCCCAGATCGACCGCGAATACTCGGCTCGCCATGCTCAGTCTTCCTTCAGGTACACCCACGCCCCCTTGGGCGCGGGCGGCTTGCGGACGTTCTGCGGGACGATCTTGGTGTCCCACACGCCCGTGATCTGTGAACGGATCGGCGCGTACACCGGCTGTCCGTCCGCGGTCTTCTGCTTGCGTTCGATCTCCCCCCACGCCACGACGCGATACGTCCGGCGCGGGCCGGCGGTCGCGAGCTGCTGGAGCTTGGCCTTGTCGAGCTCGATGCCCAGCTTCTCTCCGCTGGTGATGCCGGGGATCCCCTGGCTGATCGCCGCGCTCGCCGCGCTGCCTGCGAGCGAGCCCTGCCCGGCGAGCAGGCCGAGCTGCGAGGACGGATCCTTCACGAAGTCGATGAAGTCGTCGAGCGACGAGAACTGCATGCCGTACTGCTTGGACTTCGCGACCAGGCCCGCGAGCGTGAACAGCTTCTGCGGGTTCGCGAGCATCGGATCGTTCGGGTTCTTCGCCGACAGATAGATGATCGCCGCGACCAGCTGGGTGTTCGTCAGCGCGGACAGGTTGGTCTTGCAGCCGCCGTACACGGTGAACGCCGGGCCGAACAGCGACCAGAACCGATCGTCGACCCCGCGCACGAGCTTCACTTCCTCGATCGTGTCGATGTAGTTGCCCGTCGGCTGCGGGCTGCCCTGCGCCTTGCGCGGCTTGTACGGATCCTTGAGGCCCTCGTAGTTGTAGGCCTCGGTGGACCCGCGCTCGCGGTTCCGCATGTCATTGCTGTCGATGTAGTCCATGATCGCGGCGACCTGCGTCGCGCGATCGCGCCGCCAGCCCTCGGCGTCCTCTTCCTCGAACACCGGATCGTAGGCCGGGAAGTACACGAGGGCGTCGAGCGCGCTTTTGAGCGTCGCGGCGGTCGCGTCGTTGCCGTTGGCGCAGTTGAGGTTGAGCTTGTCGTCCTCGGTCGTGAACGCGCCGACGATGCCGCAGGTCCCGACGTCCGCGCCGAGGCCCTTGGCCTCCGACGACGAGAACCCGACGGCGGCCATGACCTCCTCGTCGGTGCCACAGAACGCGAGCAGGATCTGATCGGCGAAGTCGGTGATCTGCGTGCCCCTCAGCTCCTTCTGATTGTCGACGCGCTGCTGGAGCCGGATCACGATCTCCGACAGCGCCATCGCGGAGCGCGCGAGGAAGTGCGACCGCATCTGATCGCGATAGTTGCCCGCCGCGATCAGGTCGACGCTGGTGCTGGTCCCGAACTGGGTGGTGATGATCGTCATCAACGCGATCACCGCCATCACCGCGGTCAACGCGACGACACCGCGCTGGCGACGGCGGCGAACCGGGCGTGCGCTCTTCCGTCGCCCGAGCGAGCGCTCGGTCGTGAGGAAGGTCCAGATCGCGGTGAGGGTCTTCATTGCACGAAGTTCAGGGTCTCTTGCAGCAAGATGCGGGCCTCGGACACGAGCTTGTAGTCGGCGTCCTTTGCGCCTTTCACGACGATCGTGATGCGCACGCGGCTCGGCAGCATGCCTTTTTGTCCATCGGACTGCGTGGTGTCCCACGTGTCCTGCCACTCCTGGGTCTTCCAGTTGAAGTACTCGAGCTTGGCGCTCTCGATGTCCGCGACGAGGACGTCGTAGTCACTCGGCGCCTCCTCGGGCGGCTCGTTCGATGGGCGGCGCTGCTCGCGGCGGATCCAGTCCAGCTGCCCGGACTTCTCGCGGTTGTCGTGCGGCAGGTACTCGATCACGGTCTGCTCTGACTCGTTGGCATCGGCCCACAGCACGCGGTGCCCGAGTGTCGAGAACCGGATCTCGGGCAGCTTGCTGCCGCTCTTCGCGACGAACAGCGTCCGTGGATGCGACTGCGACGGATCCTCGTTGCGCGACAGGTACGAGGCCTCGAGGTCCGAGACGACGCGAAACATCGCCATCCGCAGCTCGTGATTGCGCTGCTCGAACCGCTCGAATCTATTCTTCGTCGTCGCGGTGTTCGAGAACGCGCGCCAGGCGATGCCGAGCATCATCGCGAGGATCGCGAGGGCGATCATGACCTCGATCAGGGTCATGCCCGCGTGGCGGCGGCGCATCACCTTCCACCTCCGCCGCCTCGCAAGCCCGGTCCGCGGATCGGATTGGATCCCGATCCGCGACTCGAGCCGCTGCCGCTGCCGCTGCCGCTGCCTGCGCCTGTGCCTCCGCCAACGTCATCGAGATCCTGCGAGCCGATGCCCTGCAGCACCTTGTCCATCGCCGCGGGGTCGGTGAAGAACGCGACGACATCCATCTCGCTCTGCGTGCCCATCACCTTCCAGCGCACGGTGAGCGTGACCTTGCGGACGGAGACCTTCAGGACCTCCTGGAACGTCGAGTACATGGTCTGCACGAGCCCACCACCGGTCAGCGACTCGATGGTGGTCGCGTCACCGCCGGCGCCGATGCCGCCGCCGAGCATGCCGAGCAGGCCGCCGAGCGCGCTGTTCTCGAAGCCGCCTACTTCCTCGTCGGAGCCGGAGCCGGAGCCAGCGCCCGAGCCCGCGCGCGCCTTGGAGAGATCTTGGATGTTCTGCCAGCTCGGCAGCTCGACCTGGACGACCTTCGCGCACCACTCGACGGTCGGCCAGCCTTCGTCCTCGAAGGGCTCGAACTTGTCGCACTTGTCGTCGGGATCGGAGAGGCCGGTCTCGTTGAACCCGTCCTTGATCAGCGTCTCCTCGATGTCGTTCATCTTCGCGCGCGCGAGATCCGTCGCGACGCCCATCATCTGGGCCTGCTGCGCGCTGAACATGCTGTTCGCCGTGCTCTTGAGCAGCACGACGAGCCCGAACCCGAGCACCGCGAGGCCGATCATGACCTCGAGCAAGGTAAAGCCGCGCTGGCTCCTCATCGCGCCTCGCCTCCGTCGCGCGCGGCCTCGCGCTCGCCCTTCACGTTGCGCAGCATGTGGTCCTCGACGTCCTCGAGCTTGCCCTCGCGGAGCTCGACCCGGCCCGACAGGCCATGGACGAGGATGCTGAACGTGGTCTCCCCGTCGGAGACCTCGACGACCGCTTTCTCGGCCATCCCGCGCGGGAAGAAGTAGATCGCGGCCTGGCCCTTGGTCGTGCTCTTCTCGACGTGCTGGACCCAGATCTCCTTGAGCTTGACGCCGCGTCCCGAGCGCAGCTGACGGATCCAGCCCTTGCCGTCGCCGGTGACGCCGTCGCTCACGGGCACGCACTGGCGATCCGCGACGTGGTGCCCCGAGAGTGCGGTGATCTTCTTCGCCGCTTCCTCGGGGTCCGCCGCGAACGCGTCGTCGGGGACCTGGTTGAGCCGGCCCTTCGCGCGCTCGATCTGCTCCTTGACCTTCTCGGGGTCCTTGTTGAGCTCCTCGTTGCGCATGATCGTCGCGGCGCCCTGGCAGGCCTCGACGACGTAGCCGTGCTTCTCGAAGTCGAACACCACGCGGTGCATCTCGCCGAGCTCCATCGCGCGCTGGCTCGTGCGGCGCATCAGCGTCGCGAGCTCGGTGACGTCCTCGACGAGATCCGCCTTCGACACCGCACGATACGCCCGGCGCGCGAGGAACGCCCCGAGACCGATGATCGCGAGCACGATCATGATCTCGAGCATCGTCATCCCCCGCGAGGAGCTATGTGGTGCGCGCCGAGCCACCTCGCGTCAGTACGACTTGACGTCGTCCTCCGTACCGAACTTCTGGTCGGGGCCCGCGGACTCGACGGCGAGGCCACCCTTGACGCCGGCCGGCAGGTTCGGACCGCACAGCATCTTGTACTCGGTGCCCCACGGGTCCTTGGTCTCCTTCTTGTTCACGTACTCGTTGAGGTCCGAGAGCTTCTCCGGGCACGACTTGCTCGGGTTGGCCTGCGACCACGAGCCGTACGCGTTGAACGCGTAGTCGTCGACGGCGAGCTTGGCGATCTTCTCCTTCGACTCGCCGAACATCTTCATCACGCGCGGACCGACGACGAGGCCCATGACGAGCGCGAGGATCGCGAGCACGATCATGATCTCGAGGAGAGTCATGCCGCGCTGAGCGTTACGGGTGCGACGAAGGAGACGAGCAGACAGGGTGCGCTTCATACGAGTTTCCTTTCAGATGCCTTCGAGCTCACTTGGGGCCGGATAGCTGACCGAGATCCATGATGGGTTGCAGGACCGAGAACACGATGAAGGCGACGGCGCCGCCCATGAAGACGAGCATCAGCGGCTCGAGGAGCGCGGTGAACCGGCCGAGCTTGGTGTCGACCTCGGCGTCGTACGCGTCCGCGATGCGCCCGAGCATCTGCTCGAGCTGACCGGACCGCTCACCGACCGCCGTCATGTGGATCATCGTCGCGGGGAACTGCCCCGACTTCTTCAGCGTCTGGGCGAGCGATTCACCCTCGGTGACCGCCTTCTTCGCATCCTCGATCGCCTGCTGCAGGATCACGTTGCCCATGATCTGCTTCGCGGTGTCGAGCGCACGCAGCATCGGCACGCCGGACTGCAGCATCGTGCCGAGCGTGCGCGCGAACCGGCCGACGTTGATCGTGCGCACCAGCTGCCCCAGCACGGGCAAGCCCAGCACGAAGCGGTGCCAGGTCTGCTTGCCTTCCTTCGAATTGATCCACTTGTAGAACCCGAAGCCGCCGACCCCGAGCGCGATCAGGATCCACAGGATGTAGCTACCGAAGAACTTCGAGCTGTTGATCAGCAGCTTCGTGTTCCACGGCAGCGCCTTGCCCTGCTGCGCGATCATGCTGGTGATCTCCGGAATCACCTTGATCATGAGGACCGCCATGATGATGCCGCCGACGACGAGCATCACCACCGGATAGATCATCGCGCTCTGGACCTTCGACTTCAGCTTCTGCGACGCCTCGAGGAAGTCGGCGAGCCGCCCGAGCACCTCGTCGAGGTTGCCGGCGACCTCGCCCGCGCGGACCATCGAGACGAACAGGTCGTCGAAGATCTTGGGGTGCTTCGCCATCGAGTCGGCGAGCGACATACCCTCGTTGACGTTCGTCCGGACCTCGGACAGCGGCGACTTGAAGCGGACGTTGGTGACCTGCTCGACG
>Ga0247829_10000082_pt1 | contig 25563 bp, 16 predicted proteins | sample 12C_Control_Day4_FD_207765 | JGI IMG/M metagenome (GOLD analysis project Ga0247829, IMG submission 207765) | Soil microbial communities from agricultural site in Penn Yan, New York, United States - 12C_Control_Day4 | ecosystem: Environmental > Terrestrial > Soil > Agricultural land | place... | reverse complement strand
CAGCCAGGGTGCGCTCGAGATCCGCCTGAGAAGTCGTGTCGAGGTTCGCGCTCGCGAGCACAGGCGGCGCGACCCCACGGTCGAGGAGGCGCGCGGCCGCTTCAATACAAACCGAGTGAATGATCGCGGCACCAACAACCGTCGAAAGCGGTCCCATTCTGATCGACGTGCCCGGCAGAGCGACAGCGGCATCGCCGGCTGGGATCGACGTGTCGATCACGACGTCGGCAATCTCGTACAACTTGCGTCCGGATGAGTGACGCGATGCCATCGCGCGCGAATGCTCGAGACTGGTGATGGCGATGACGCTCACGCCGCGCGCGTGCAGCGCCATCGCCATCTCGAGGGGCACGGCATTCCGTCCCGAATTGGAAACAACGATGCCCGCGTCGCCACGGCGGACGTCCTCTCGCTCGAGAATCTCCGCAGCGTAGCCGGGCTCGCGCTCCGCGCGCGTGCTGGCGAGCGCGCCGTCGAAGAACATCAGGCGCCGGTCGAGAATCGGATTGATCGCCGCCAGGCCGCCGGCGCGGTAGAAGCCTTCCTCGGCCAGCAGATGTGAATGCCCGGCCCCGAAGATGTGAAGGATGCCACCCGAGGCGAGCGCATCGGCGACTGCGGCGCCAGCGCGGCGGATCGAGTCTCCCTGCTCTCGCGCTACCCGATCGAGCGCGCCGTGGGCGGCGGCGAGATACGCTTCAAACGCCACCGGAACTCTCCAGCGCTGCGACCGGCAAATGCCAACCGGCAGCTGTCGCACCGAGCAGGACCGCTCCCGCGATCGGCTCGAGAGCGGGCGGCCTGATCTCCACGTCCTTTGCACTGCCGATGATCCCCTCGCGAAAGGCTGTGCGCACCCGCACCGACTTGCTCAGAACCGCCCCTTGATACGAGACCGTCCTCTCACCCGCCGGCATACGCCGGAGCACCGCTACAACCTGACGTGCCAGATCGGCACCGGCGTGACGGCAGATCGCCAGAGCGACCGGGTCGCCGTCCTTTGCGCATGCGTCCACTACTGCGCCGAGCGCCGCAACCATCTGCTGGCCAGACGCATCCTCGGAATACAGACGCGACACGCTCTCACGGAAGGTGGGAACGCCGAGCGCATTCGTCAACGCCGCGACCAGCGACGTCGCCGGCCCGCTGCCGTCGACCGCGTCGGCGGCGGCCATCAGCCCCAGCCGTCCGAGTTGATGGGCACTCCCCTGATCACCATAGAGCGGACCCCAGCCTCCGACCTTGATCATGGTGCGGTCCGCCGCGATGCCCAGCACCGACGAACCTGTCCCCGCCAGCGCGACGACTCCGGGTGCTCCAGCCAGCGCGCCGCGGTGCGCGATGACCATGTCGCCGTGAACGACGGCGCGATCGAAGCCAATGCGGTGCAGCATGTCGATCCCTTCGGCGGCGCCGGTGCCGTCGAAGTCCACTCCGGCGAGGCCAGCGGAGACGAGCTCGACATCGGCAACTGTCGCACCCGACGTTCGGAGCGCGGTCGTGGCTGCGGAGCGAAGCGCCTCCGCTGCTACCTCGATCGGCACGTGCAGATGATTCGACGGACCAGCGATTCCTTCTCCGTGGACCATCCCACCGGAATCGAGGGCGATACATCGCGTTCGCGTGCCGCCGCCATCGATTGCGAGGATGATTCTCATGCGCCCTTCGCGCCGAGCTCGCGCTCCAGCCAGTCGTAGAGCTGCTTCGATACAGTCGCCGGAAGACTGTGACCATCGGCCGAGAACGCGCTCTGCAGCCGGTCCGCGGCGCCAAGCGCTGAGTACACGGGCCGGAGGCGTGCCAGCGCCATGCGTGCGCTCCAGCCGGCGTTTGGAAAGACGAAGTCGGCGTCGGACGTCGACAGAAACAGCGGACGCGGGGCCGCGAGCGCGAGGACTTCGTGCAGATCGAAAGGCACCTGAATCACTTCCGAGTCCGGAACGGCCCGATATCGGTCCATGTTCAGGTAGGGACTCCCCATGTAGAAGCCAAGCCGCGGCACGAGCGCAGTGGCATGCGACCAGCGCCAGACGTTGCCGTCGATTCGAAACGTATCGAATCCGCAGTTGCTCGCGCCGGCGGCGAGCCGAGGCTCGAGCGCCATGCCGAAGATCGTGGTGATGCCGCCGTGTGAATGGCCGACGCATCCGATGCGCGCCGGGTCGACGAAATCGAGTGTCGTGAGGTAATCGACGGCCCGGCTCAGATCCGCGATCATCTTACCCAGCAGCGACCATCGTGGATGCGTCCGATAGAGGCTGATGGCATCTCCATAGTGGCCCGACGCGCGATCGTGGCGCGCGCCGAAGCACAAGGCGTCCCAGGTCAGTGTCACGAAGCCACGGTCCACCAGGTGACGCGCGGTGGCCTGCTCGGGATTTCCCGCCAGGCCCGCCGGCTCGCGGCTCGCCTCCTGTGTCGTTTGATGCGGACACAGTACGGCCGCTCCCCTGGTTCCGGCCGTCATCGAACGTCGCGGCACGAGCAGATAACCGGGAATCCATTCGCCGGTCGCTGCCCTGAAGCGCACACGCCTGCGGACGTGCGTCTGCTCGGCGGTCTCATCGAGAACTTCGGCTTCCATCGCCGCGCCATTCGCGGGAGCGTCGCCCAGAAACTCCCGCAGTGTAGAGCCGATGACGCGCCGCCGGTCCGTCCAGGCGGGAGGGGCAGATGCCGCGGACGGGTTCCGCAGATCGAGCAGTTCGGCCACGCCTGTCTGCGCCGTCTTCACACGGGGACGCTCGCTCTTCGTCAGATCGCGCCACCGTTCCCAGCTCCAGTCCACGTAGTCGAACTCGCTTTTCGGAAGCGGACGCTGCTGCGCGCCTCCAGGCGCGACCGGCATCAACGCCGCAAGACCACCGAGTTTGAGCAAGTCACGCCTCGTCATCGGCCACTCGCGAACGACACGACGACGTCGCTCGATCCGGCCCGCAGCGACAGCACGATCGATGTGGACGTGCGGTCATACGGAGCATCCACAATCCTGCCGCCGACGGTGATGCGCGCGGGCGCACGCGGCACGGCGATGTGGACACGGAAAGCGGTGTCCGCCCCGATCACGCCCGTGATCCGGCCCGCGTCGTACTCGAGCGCGAGATTGAGACTTTGGTCCGCCTCCACCAGCGTCCGGCCAGAGTGCCGAAGCGTGCGCACCTGCTGCGCACCAACGCGTTGCACGACACTTCCTGCGGTGGTTGCAATCAGGGATTTGGCGTCCGTGCGCCAGCCTTCCCATTCCGTCTGCCTCGACGCGCTTCCCGTGCTGAACAGGACGAAATCTCGACTCGCTGCGGTGGCGGTCTGGAATCCCGCCCAGCCCGGCGCCTCCACAGGTCGCATGCCGGCGGCGGCGGTGGTTGCTGTGGCGATGTCCTTCCCGGGAACGAGCACGACCACGAACCAGGCATCCGCTACGGACTGCTCCGTAACGAGATCGACATAGGCGGGCTGCGGAGGAACGGTGTCCGGTGTGCGATTCGCAAAGACTGGATACGGAATGTGACCCTCTCCGGCACTCAAACGAAATGGCGTGGACGCCATCGGACGAATGGCGAGCGCGGCGTGCGTTCCAGCATACGTCGCGGTCGTGGTGGGACCGGCAGCGTGCACGGTCAGGCCGTTCTTCGCCGGGACGTGAAGACGAAGCGTCAAGCGTGGAGAGGGAGCGTTCGCGCCAACCCGATCGAAGAGAACGAGATACTTTGGCTTGATGTACGCGAGCCGGCGGCTGTAGCTCTGGAGCCGGCCACGATAGACGGACGCGAGCTCGCTGCCAACCGCATCGTAGAAAGGACTCAGCGTGGCGTCGGTGAGACGGGGATGTCGATCGAGTGCGGCAAACTGCGCGGTGTCCGCGATCTCCTGGCTGGCTCCAGTGCCGTCGACGAGCAGCGTGTTGTGCCCGGCCGCCTGCGTGAAGAACGTGTCGTAGTAAGGATCCTTGTAGTAGTCCGACCAGCCAGCCTCGGTCACGAGCGTCTCGCCGAACGCGCGGAACTGAAAGGAACCCTGATCGGCGTGGTTGTGGTTGAACGTCGGTCCAGCGCGAAACAGGACCAGCCCCGCCTCGCCATTCCATCCCGTTCGAAAGAGGGCGTTCCCCTTGGCGTCGAAGATCCGCGATCCCGAACCGGACGGTGCGCGCGGCGCGACGCTGTCATCGAAAAACAAAAAGTCGAAAAAGGTGGACGGCTTGAATCGCTGTCCGTACCAACGGATGACTGGATCCGTCGACCGCGCAACGAGAGGTCCGATCGCGTATCCCGCGGGCGGGTGCGTATCTCCCATGTCCAGGCTCTCGCTCACCGGATCGGCGAGCGTGTGCAGTGGATAGCGCAGCGCTTCGATCACGTTCGTGGTGTTCCAGTACGACTGGCCGAACACCCGTTCTACCGCGTAGAGCATCGGGCCGAGCGTTTCGAAATCGAACTCCATGTAGCTGATGCCTTCGCCGTAACTGCCGTCTCGCAGAAACGACGCCGCCATATGGTCCTCGATCTTCATGAGCAACCCGTTCAGCGGACGCGCGAGCGCCTCGTCCTCCTCCGCGGACCCGTCGCCGGCGATCGCGGCCGCGGCGATGATCGCCCCTCCGACCGTGTGCGAGATCCAGTTGCTGGTGTCCGCCATCACGCGGTTGTCGACGACGTATTCGCGCCAGGTGGGGAGAATCGCGCGCTCGAGCAAGGCACGACGCACCAGCTGCCGCTCGCCCGCGCTCAGATCGTCGTAGAGAAGGTCATACGCGAGCGCTACTGCGGACGCGAGCTGCCCGGCCGGATAATACGTGTGCTGGCCGTGCGCCTCGAACCAGGGCGGCGTCCACGTCTGCCATTTCGCGACCTCGAGCAGAGCGGCGCGCGCCGCGGCGCGCGCGGCTGGATCATTGTCGAGGAAGGCCACGGCCGCGTTGCCGCTGATCCGCACTCTCGCCCGATTGAGCACATCGAAGTACCCGAGGAGCGACGGCAGCAGATACCGGGAATCCAGACGGCCGAACACATCACCACCGTGCGCGATCGCGCCAGTCGCGCGTGACGCGTCGGCGGCCTGCCGCAAGGCCGTCCATAACTCCTTCGTGGCGGGCTGGCCGCGCCGCGCACGAAGCTGCTCGACAGATTGCGCATCGAAGTACAGGCGCGGGTGCGTCGAACGTTGCGGAAAGTTGAGCAGACGAACGACCGTCTCGATGCGCCCCCCGTCGGCGGTCGAACCGTCGAGTGTGAGATGCCACACTCCGCCTGGATCCTGTTCGCCGATGCGGTGCGCCGCGGACTGAGTCCACACACCATCGCCCGGCTGGCGATCGCCGGCGCTCCCGTCATCATGGAGCGTGCCTTTGGCGATCACCTGCGCCGCGGGCCCCGTCAGCGACCATGCCGCATGCTTCAGGGCTACGGGCGCCGTCGCCTCGATCGTAATCGTGCTTCCATGGCGAAGCACCTGCGAGGAGGGCAATGCCGACCAGGGGTCGAAACGGTCGGCCGCGGGTTGCTGCACGTCGAAAGCGGCGCGACGCGATGCCGACAAACGCACGTCGTCCAGAAGAAAACGGCAGGCCGTGTCGGGACGCGCATCGGAGATATCAGCGATCACGTACATCGCTTCGATGCTCGTGCGATCCGCGAGCGAGCGGCCGCTCGCATCGCGAAATTCAGAAAGGCTCGTGTCCACGGACGTCCATTGGCCCGACGAGGCGCGCCGCCTCGCGGTGTATCGGTGGCCATCTCCGCCGGCGATGCCGATCTCGAGCTCGCCAGCGAGTGTGGGCGGTTCGAGGCGGTACGAAAATTCCAGCTTTCCTCCCGCTGACGCCACCAGCGGCACCTGCTTGATGAAGCCGATGCGCAGCGGTCCAACGGTCACCGGTGTAACGATGCGCATCAGCGCTCGTCCGCCTGGTGCACCGTAGTCCGCTGTTGGCGTGAGCGATGGTTCGTAGCCGACGTCCTGTGCTGGCGGGTAGCTCGCCCATTGTCCCAGACCGTCACCGCCGAAGTCGTCCTCGACGACGGCGGGTTGCAGCACGGCGGCCGTCGGCGGCGCCGGAGCGGGTCCCGCACCCTGCCAGGCGCAGAAGGCGCCGATGAGAACCGCCGATACCGGCAGCCGGATCACCGGGCGAATGCCTTTTCCAGCGCAGGCCAGAGCTTCTCGCGAGTAATACTGCTGGCCGCGAAGATGGCGATGCCATCCGGCTTTGCCTTTCGCGCCGCCTCGATGGACGCGATGAGCTTTTCCGGCGGGCAGAACCCCGCCGGCAGATCCGCGCGAATCTTCGCGAGCGCTGCCGACACAGCGGCCACCGCTTGCGACAGCTGTTCGGGAGGTGCCTGCTGCGCTGCCTTGACGAGCGCGTCGAGGTTTCTCGCGCTGTCAGCGGCCACAGGCGCGAGACGCGTCTGCAGCCGTGCGTGCGCGTCCACCAGCCGCTGCATCGCGATCTGCCGGGCCTGCGCAGCATCGCCCGACGCGCCTTCGAGTACGTAGATGGCCGCGTTGAGCTGACGCTGAGCTGCCTGAGTATCCTCGGCCTTCGCCGGCAGATCCTTCAGCGTATCCAGCGCGTCGTTCATGTCGTCGATTGGTTTCAGCTCTTCGCGATACAGGTAGGTCGACGCGATGCCCGCTTCGAGCGGACGGCCGTGGCGTGTCCACTCGATCTGCCGTCGCGTCACCTCCTCGAGGTGATCCACGTAGGCCTCGAAGTCTCCAGCGAAGTGGCTGCGATAGGTCATCGGCGTGTAGACGTCGATCCAGTCGTTCCAGCGGTGCCACTCCTGCCCGAGGAACCTGCCGCTCTGGACCGGGTTCTTGAACACGGCAGCCGTCATTTCGATCTTCGGATTCACCTTCTTCGCGACATCGTGCGCTTCGCGAACGAAGCGGTTGATCTGCTCGATGCGGTAGTCGTAAAAGAAGTGACGCATGTCCGGCGGTCCGCCCGGGATCGTCCGCCCGTTCAGGAGAAAGTCCGCCTTCTCGCGGCGCTCGGCTTTCGCGTACGTCGCCGGCAGCATCGTCGGATCCGTCCACCAGTTCGCCTCGATCCGTTCCTGTCGCGGGTCGACCGTGTAGCGCGCCGACGGCGTGCTCTCGTAGGAGAGCATCGCGTAACGAGGTATGTGGGCGAGACAGAAGTCGCAGAAGCAGAAGCTGTCGGGAGCGACATCGCCGGGATAGCGAACGTAATCGTGGTGGATGCCTTCGACGTTCGGATTGCGGGCCAGTTCCTCGATCATCGGCAGCAGCCACTGGTCCGTGTAGCCTGGGCGGCGCGCTGGACACATCCACACGTAGGGATACGGCCTCTGCCGCGGACCGAGTGTCTCGGTCGCGGTCGTTCCGCCGGCCGGGTTCAGCTCGGCCCATTCCGGGTGCGCGCGAACCGCCGCGCCGTTGACGCCTTCAGCGAAATCGACCAGCCATGCATGCACCTTGATTCCGTGCGGCCGGGCGGCGCGTCCGAGCTCCCCAAGCAGATCGAATGACTCGTAACCTTTGACGACAGCTTCCTTGAAGCGCTGGCTCGGCCAGTAGATCTCTCCGTTCATGCCCTTGACGAGCAGGATGATCGTGTCGATGTGCGCGCGCCTGCATTGGTCGACGAATTTCGCGACCGCTTCGGGAGTGCGGCCGACTTCGGGAGGATGGACCCACAGGCTGTGATGCTCGACTGCCGTACCCGCTTGCGCAGACGCCCGCGTCAGCATCGCGGCGGCGGCGACGATTACAACCAGCATCCCCGCCAGGCACGTGGCAAGTCTCCTGTACTCAGCCCACAGTCGCATTGCTCCCCCTCCTGTCAGTTGCCCGCTTCGAGAACCCGTGGATCGAAAAGACTGGGAAAAAATCGACCGCCCATCGGCTCGCCCGGCGGGATCGCCGGCACCCCTTCGAGCAGCGGCTCGCTCGAAGCCGAGCGGACGCCGTCGCGAAAGACGTTGATCACCGCCGCACGCCGCGGCCCATCCGTGTTGTTCTCGTAGGAGCCGTGCAGCATCAGCGGGTGATGGAAGGTTGCCATGCCCTTCTTCAATTCAATCGCCACCGGCTTGAACTGCTGCTTCTGCTCCTCCGAGAGCACAGTCTGGATCGCGTCCATGTCGCCGGCGAGCGCGGGCTTCGGCAGCAGGTCCCACTGATGGCTGCGCGGGATGTAGTGCAAGCAGCCGTTTTCTCGCGTCGCATCGTCGAGCGCGATCCAGCAGGTCAGGTGCGTCATCGGCTTCGTGCGGGTCCAGTAGGAGTAGTCCTGATGCCAGGCGACTACACCGCCGTGGCCGGCTGGCTTGGAAAACAGCTGGTCGTGCCAGAAGCGGACGCCCCCGCGCAGCAGTTGTGAGGCGGGGACGAGGAACGCCGGATTCCACAGCAGATCGTGAAACCCGGGCGTAATGCGCCACGCGCCGAGCGCATGGAAGAGCACGCGCGAAGGATCCGCGGACTCATTCGAGTTGTACTCGTAGAACAGTTCGTGGCCTGGATGTTCCGGCGACGCCAGCGCCGCGAGCTCGTCGCGCAACACGTCGACCTGCGCGCTCGTCAGCATCGGCACGCCAGCGAGATACCCGAACTCATCGAAGAACCGAACCTGATCGTCACGGAGGCGAAATGCGGCCCAATCGGCTGCGGCCGCCGGTCTCGGAAAGAGATCGCTCACCGGCTCGTGAACGAATGAAAGATCCTCGCGCATGCAGGTCCTCCCGGGAAGTGATCAGCGATGGCGTCGCAGGAGATCCTTGACGTCGCGGATCCCGAGCAGCGACACCACGCCGGCAACAACGAAGAAACAGGCGGCTGAAACGGCGAAGATCGCCATCCATGCGATGGCGCCGGGGCTCACAGGCCGCTCCTGTTCGCCACCGGGGTGCGCACCGCGGCCTGAGGGGTCGCCAGCGACCCGACAACCATACCCGCCGCCGCGAGACCGAAACTGAGAAGACCCGCGACGTTCACGTCGGTGACGAACGCCAGCCAGGACGGCAATCGTTCGCGCATCCGCTCCAGCAGCAGGAAACCCATCGGCGCGGCCGCACCGCAGAGGAGCGCCGCATAGGCGCCGAGCGCGGTCGCGCGCGGCCAGTAAAGACCTGCCGCGACGACAGCGAGCGCCCCGGCGGTGTACATGGCGCCGCTGATGTAGAGATACTGGAACGCGGTGTCGGGCACGTGGTACCAGAGGCCGAACGTCAGCAGAAATACCGCGATGCCCACGGTGGCGTAGCGAGTCGTACGAATCGTGACCGCTTCGGACCGGTCAGCCGGGCCGAGACACCCCACGATGTCGCGCGCGAACACCGAGCTCCACGCGAGCGTGTACGCGCTGTAAGTGGACATCGATGCCGCCAGCATTCCGGCGACCAGTAACCCCAGGAGTCCGCTCGGGACGATCACCCCGAGCAGACGCGGCATGACGGCGAGCGTCGGCATTCCGGGACCGAAATAAGCGAGCGCCGCGATGCCCCACACCATCGGGATCATCGCGCGGCCTGCAAACGTCAGCCCCGTATAGAAAAACACCTTGCGTGCAACCTCAGGACTCTCCGACGAAAGCGCTTTCGACACCCCGGGCTGCCACAGCGCCGCGGCGGCCACGCTGCTCACGAATATCCACACGATGAACGGCCACCCGAACCTCGGATTCGCCAGCGGGTCCATGCCGGCATCGCCGAGGTGGAGAGCCACCGCCGCCGCCATCGTTCGCGGAGGCACCGCGATGAACGCGGCGATCGTCGCCACCATCATTCCGAACGAGAGCACGACGAACTGAAGGAAGTCGGTGACCACGACCGACAGCATGCCGCCAAGGACGGTATAGGCGACCACCACGACCATCATCACGGACATGATCACGGCAACGGCTCGCGGACCGTATCCCATCACCTCCGAGAGGAAGATGCCGTCGAACTTGAGGAAGATTCCCATGTTCAGCACGCCGCCGATGAAGAGGATGATTCCGCCGAGCAATCGTACGGGGCGCCCGTAGCGCCCCTCGTAGTACTCGGGGATGGTCATCACGCCTTGCTCTCGCAAACCCGACACGATGAATCCGGTTCGCCCCACGAGCACGTAGGCTGCCGCCGCCAGCAGGCCGATCACGAAACACGAGAAGCCTGCGACGTAGCCCAACTCGGCGAGGTACACGAAGCTCACCGTTCCGATTTCGGTCGCCACCAGGGTCGCCACGCCGAGAGCGAGACGCACGCGGCGGCCGGCGACGAGGTACCCGCCCAGGTCTTCGACGTAGCGGCGGACCCAGATGCCCGCCCAGATGGTGAAGGCGAGATAGACGATGACGATGACCCAGTCGAGCGCGGTGAAGTTCACGGCGCGAACACCCTCCGCCAGAATCGGCCGTACTGATCCCAGCGCATGAAATTGATGCCCCAGTGAGGGCTGGCGCCGGTCATCCAGCAGCTCACGCGGCCCGCACCGACCGTGTGCCACGCGAGCAGCGGATGCGCGACGTCGCGGTCGAGGATCTCGAGCGGGCAGTCGGCACCAGGCCGCAGCTGGCATTCGTTGAAGCCGAGGAGCGGCGGGGCCGTCGCCCAATCGAAATCGGCGACCAGCGGATGTTCAGGACGACCGCAGCGAATCGAGTACCCGGCCGTCGACTCGATCAGGTCATCGTGCCGCGAGATTTCGACCGGCAGCACGTCGTGCAGGCGCGAGCGTCCCCATCCACCTTTGCCCAGCTCTCCCGAAAAACTCAGCCAGCCGCCGTTCATGTGAAAGTGGCCGCCTCGCTCGATCCAGCGGCGCAGCAGATCGAAGCGATCGGGGAATACCACGGGTGCAGCACCCCATCGCGCGCGCTGAAAGAAGTCGGGGTGCAGCATCAGGCACTTGGTTTCCACGTCGGCGAACACGATCGACGTCGCCCATTGCAGGCGTTCGTCGAACGCTCCGGGTGAGAGGTGATACAGCTCCCACGACGGTTGCGAGATCACTTCCGCGCCGGGTATGGCGCGCAACGCATCGACGAACGGCTGCGCGTAGTTGAGGATCTCGACGTCCTTCACCGGCGCTTCGAAAGGAGACTCGACGTACTTCTGGCCCAGATGGACGCACCAGTTGCCGACATGCCAGATTCGCAGGGCAGTCACGGCATCTCCATCGTCGATCGCGGCGACTCGTTTGGCTGACCTGCGCCGAGTCCACTGAACACGCCGCGGCGTGCCCAGCGAGTGATGAACGCTGTCCCGCTTGCCAGCAGGATCGCCAGCGTCACGCCGAGGAGTATCCAGTGGCGGCCAAGGGGCGCGATGACGCCAACAATGCATGCCGTCGCGAAGACGACGCCGAGCGTGCAATCGACGAGATCGGTGACGGTTTCGCGCCGGATCGCCTCGCGTTGCTCACGAGGGAACTGGCGTACGATCGGCCCCCACCATCCCGGCGGCCGGCAGCGCCCGTAGAAATCGCGCAGCGTTTCGATGGGCTCTGGACGCGTGAGCAGGCTGACCACGATGCTGGTGATCGCTCCGAGACAGAACAGGAGCAGGAATCCCTCCCAGAACGCGTGCTGCTGTTCGTTGGAGAATCCCAGCGGAAACCACACGACATAGCTGAGTGGAAGACCGACCACGAGGGCCGCCGCCTCGCCGTAGATGTTCAGGCGCCACCAGAAGAACCGCAGCCATGACAGCGGCAGGATGAACGCGAACACGACCGAGTTGATGAACAGGAACCAGGCGCGGAGGCCCTGCACGAAGTAATAGGCGACCAGCATCGAGACGGCGAACAGGAAGAGCGACCCGATCCGGCCGATCCAGACATAGTGGCGCTCGCTCTGGCCCGGACGCAGCACCGGCCGATAGAGATCGTTCACGATGTACGACGCGCCCCAGTTCATCTCGGTACTCACGGTGGACATGTACGCGGCGAGCACGCCCGCCACGAGCACGCCGAGCAGCCCCGCTGGCGCGTATGCGCTCACCATCCGCGCCCAGGCCTCGCCTGGTTCCGCAAGCGATCCCTGCGGATAGAGTGCGGCGGCGGCCAGGCCGAGAAACAGGAACGGCACGACGCGGACGATCAAGGTGAGGATCGTGTTGAACAGCTGCCCCACTTGCGCGTGGAATTCGTTGCGGGCCGCCATGAAACGCTGCGCGGTGAAACCTTCGCCGCCGGTCGGCGACGCAGCGAAGAACAGTCCCTGGACGACGAACGCGACGATCGTGAGTCCGTCGAGTCCAGGAGCCGGCAGCGCGACACTGAAGAACTGATCGCCGCGCGACGCAAGAACGGTCGAGTGGATGGCGTCCATTCCTCCCGCGTGCGAGACGACGATCGGCACCAGAATGATATTGCCGGCAAGAAAGATCCCGAATTGCATGGCGTCGGTGTAGGCGACACCCGACAATCCGGACATCGTCGTGTAACAAGCAGTAATGACGCCGGCGACGAGCATCAATTGAAGCGGATCCCAGCCGAGGATCGGGCCGAGCGCCGCGCCGAGCCAGGCCGACACGTAGCCCATGAGGACGACGATGAAGCCGAAACTCATGAACGACGCGTAGACGGCGCGATAGCGGTGCGCGAATCGTCCGCTGTAGCGCACGGTGAGCAGTTCGGCGGACGTGACGGTCCCCAGCCGTCTCCAGTACTTCGACCAGAGCACCGCGCCGATCGGCATCCACACCACGTACGGAATCCACCACACGGCGTTCCCGAGGAGGCCGCTCTGATACGTCAGCATGGTCACGGCCGGTGCAAGGCCCGCGTCGGTGTACGTGGCCACGGCCGACAGTGCGATGACCCACCATGGGAGGTCGCGGCCGGAGACGAAGTAGTCCGAGACGCTGCGGCTCGCCCGTCGCGCGAAGTACAGCCCGACGGCCAGCATCAGCAGGAAGTACAGTGCGACGACGATCCAGTCGATCGCGATCACGCTGCTTCTCCGATGGTCGTATGGAGAGCGCCAATAGCATCGATTTCGCAGACCACCTGGTCGCCGGGGCGCAGAACCGATTCGCTGGTTCCAATGCCCGCGCCGGCGGGAGTACCGGTCGCGATGATGTCTCCCGGTTCGAGCGTCATGATCGCCGAAGCGCTGGCGATCAACGTCGGGATGTCGAAGATCATGTCGGCTGTCGTCCCCCGTTGCCGCAGCTCACCGTTGACGGTGAGCCGGAGCTCGAGCGCGTGCGGATCGGGGATCTCGTCGGCTGTGACGATCCAGGGCCCACAGGGTGCGAATCCGTCGAACCACTTTCCGGCCAGCCAGTCGAAGAACGGGTCGCGCTCGCGAAGGCGGCGCCCCGGCAGGCGCGAATTCAGTCCCCGCTCGCTGAGATCGTTCAGGATCGTGTAGCCGAAGACGTGATCCATCGCGGACGCGACCGACACGCGGCTCGCGCTCCTTCCGATCACGACCGCGAGCTCCACTTCCCAACCGACCCGCACGTTTTCCGGCGACAGCCGCACCTCGGCGTTGTCTCCGATCAGGCAGGTCGACGGCTTCAGAAACATCTGCGGGGTGATCACGTCCTCGACGGCGACAGGCGCGAAGCCGCTCTCGACGATGTGCTCGCGATAATTTCCGGCGAGGCAGAGGAGCTTTCCCGGCCGCTGCACCGCGGACGCGAGCTTCACGTCCGATCGCTGCCGCCATGACGCTGGCGACACGGACGCGACGATCCTGCGCAGGCGATCAGAATCGTGCAGCCAGGCACGAACCAGATCCGGCGTATCGACCGGGACAGACACCCCTGCACTTCGACACGCGTCGTCGATGAACACGACCGAGTCATCGGCGGCGACGGTCCCGAGCAGCTGGCGATCACCGATGTGCAGATTGAGCCAGCGCATGGCGCCCTACGTCCGATCGACCGCGCGAATCGGCTTCGCATTCGCGGCCCGTCCCAGCCGGTAGCATCCGGCTGCCACCACCAGCACGACCGCACCGGCCGCGACATTGATCAACCGTCCCGCTCCCGCGGATTGGACGGCTCCAGCGATCAGCAACAGCGCGCCGGTGCCGGCCGTGACTTGCGCGATGATCGTCATCGGAGAGAACGCATCGGCTTCACTGGTTGCGGCGGGCACATCCTCGTGCATCGGCCGGGCGAGACGAACGAAGAAGTCGGCGATCCGGCGGCGCTCCTCAGGACGAACGGTCTCGAGAGCGGTGACGATCGCCATCACCGCGACCGTGATGCCGATGTTGGAGAGAATCGTGATCGCCTCGTAGTCATAGCGCAGCCAGTTCGGATCGATATCTGGCCGCCCGGCGAGCCACCACGTCTTGTAGGAGAAAAAGAACGCGCCGGACATCAAACCCGCGGCGATGCCCGCCGATGCTCCACGCACGGTCAGCCGGCGACTGATGAGGCCGGCGAGTGTCGGCAACAGCATCGGCCCCACGAACAGGCCGAAGACGGTCACCATGACCTCGAACAGGCCCCGCTGCGCCGTCGTCACCAGAAGCATGCCGATCAGGATCGTGAGAATCCCGACGCCGAGCGTGGCGAGACGGCCGACGAGAACCAGCCGGCGCTGTGTGGCTGTCGGATCGAACAGCCGACGGTAGACGTCCTCGGTGATGACGCTCGCCATGACGTTGTAGTCCGCACTCAGCGTCGACATCGTCGCCGAGAACATCGCCGCGATCATCAGCCCCATGAGACCAGCCGGCAGGAACTCGAGGGCGAGCGCGGCATATGTGTATTGCGGCGAGTTGGGCGGCACCATCAGCTCGGGCATCAGCGTTCGCGCCGCGACCGCGGGCAGAATGAAAAGAGGCGGCCCGGCGATCATCAAGCCGACGGCGAGCAGGCCGGCCTTCCGTGCCTCGCGTTCGTCGCGCACGCTGTAGAACCGCTGCGCATACGCCCAGTTGCCGTTGTAGCTGAGCATCACGAGCAGATAGAACGCAAACACGTAGAGCGGTGTGATCGGCGCGCCGATCGGCGAGGCGAAATCGGCCGGTACGCCTCGAAACAGCGCGTCGATGCCGTCAAGGCGGCTGAACACCAGCGGACAGAGCACCACCACGCCGAGGGTGAGCACGATGAACTGCACGTAGTCGGTCACCATCACCGCCCAGAGACCACCCATGAACGTATAGAGCAGCATCACCATGCCGCTGACCAGGATGCTCATGCGGAGGTCATAGCCGAGACCGACCGATACGAAAATGCCCGTCGCGTAGATCTTCAAGCCGTCGTCGATCACCTTCAGCGGTATCCCGGTCCATGCCAGGACCTGGCGCAGCGCCGGATTGAACCGCGCCTCGAGAAACGCGACCGGGCTGATGATCCGCGCACGCTGCCATCGTGCGGCAAGGAAAATGGTGCCCGCGAGCATCGCGGCAGCCGCGCTCCAGGCCAGCGTGATGGCGACGAGTCCGTGCCGGTACGCCATCTCCGAGTAGGCGACGAAGGTGAAGGCGCTGAAGCCGGTCAGGTAGAACGAGATCCCTGTGAGCCACCACGGCACGTTGCCGCCAGCCGCGAACAGGTCTCGCGTGTGGCGCATGCGCCGCCAGAAGTACAGACCGATCAGCGTCAGCAGCGCGAAGTAGCCGGTGATGACGATGTGATCGGCGGACTCGAGGGGGTGTGGCATCAGGCATCGCGCCCGGCGATTGATTCGGGACGGCCGCTGGCAAGCGAGCGCGTGATCGCGTCGAGCACGGCCGTGACCTGACGTCCGTCGATCGCGGTCACGCGCGGTTCGGTATCCTCTCTGATCGCCGCTATGAAGTCGGAGAGACACTCCACGAATGCGCCGCGCATGCGACCGAACACCTCCGCGAGCAGGAACGTCTTCGGATACGTGAACCGGGCCGCGGTGCTCATTTCGATCGACTCACGTTTGCGGTCGAAGTGGAGGTGGCCGTCCGTTCCGATGACCTCGACGAACGAATCGGTCAGCGTCGGAAACGCATTCGGATAAATCCATGCGGCCTCGAACGTCGCAATCGCTCCACGCTCGAACGACACCATGGCCTGGACGACGTCCCATGTATCCACGCCGCGGCCAGCGAGCACGCCGCGGACGCCTCGCGCGTACGCGGTGACCGGCTCGTCGGCGAAATACCACCGCATCAGATCGATGTCGTGTGCTCCGAGGAAATGGATCGGCGTCGTCCGAGCGGCCCAGGGGAACATCTCCGTGGGGACGTAGATCGTGTCGTTCTTCCGTGCGTACCCCGCCACGGGACGGCCAATCTCTCCCTTACTGATCGCGACTGCTCCCTGGTTGTAGGAGGAGAGCCAGCGATGATTGAACGCGACCTGCAGTTTCTGGCGCGGTCGCGTTCGCAGCAGTGCGACGAGGTCGTCCGCTTCGGCGAGATCCGTCGTGAACGGCTTCTCACAGAGCACGTGCTTGCCGGCCTCGAGTGCCGCACGGACCGGCGCGTGGTGCGCGTGATCGGGTGTCGCGACACAGACGGCGTCCACGTCACCTCTGGCGAGCAGCTCGCGATAGTCCGCATGGCGTCCTTCGACGCCGTAGCGGCCGCCGATCTCCGCGAGCCGTTCCGGCCGGCGCGTGCTGACCGCCGTCACCTGCGCCGCGGGGTGCGCCTGATAGATGCGCACGTACTGCTCGCCCATGATGCCGAGGCCGATGACCCCGATGCGCACACGCTGAGCCACTACGACACCACCTCGGACAGGCGGCGATCGAGCTCGCGGATCGCGCCGACCAGCAGCTCTTCGGATGCGTCGGTCACCTTCGCCGACACGACTTCGTAGCCGCCAGCCGGGTACGCGTCGCGCGTGGGGAGATAGCCGACGTAACCATTCGTGATGCCCATGATGAAGAGCGGATGACCGGCCGCCGCCTTGATGCGCAGGGCGACTTCGACGAACAACTCGCCGGGGATGGCAACGAAGAGCGCTGGTCCCACGCGGAACGCCTGAATCTCGATCGGCAGCCGTCCATTCGGTGAAGCGGCCGCTTCGCCGGCATAGAAATTTCGAATCGACGCGTACAGCCGGCGCGTCTTCGCCGGGCCGATCTGCTCGACTGGTGCACCCTGGCGTTCGAGCGCGGCGAGGGCTGCCTGCGCTTCGCTCAGTGCGGCGGCCGTCTCCGTCGGCGGGAGATACGCATTGAATGGCAACTGGATCATGCGCGAGGCGTACTCCAGCGTCAGGTCATCGACTGTCGGAATCGACGGCAGCGTCTGGAGCGCGACATCAGCCAGTCGATAGCCCAGTTCCGCGGCTCGTTCGAACGTACGGCCGGGAGTGATGATGCCGATGGCGCTGAGCTCCGACGAGTGCCCCATGCTGATGTTGCCCTGCGCGCCGTTCACGAAGAGCGCGAAGGATTGCGCGCCGAGTGCCCTTTCGACGCGTTCGATCGTGAACGCCGGAAAGTCACCGGTCATGAGCAGGTTGTCCGGCCCGAGGACGGTCGGATGGCACGCATGATTGACCAGAACCCCCCACGGCCGTCCGTCCGGGAATGCCACCTTGAGCAGGCCGACCTCTTCATCGACCGGGAGATGATTCGGCGTGCGCCGGTTCCTGCCGATGCCGGACACCCGACCGGAGCCAACACCTATCCGCGCGGGCCGGCGGTTTTCCCGGGCAGTTACGACCGCCTCGACGATCGCTGATGCGAGCCGGTCCATGTACGGGGCATCGAGGCTCTCACCGGGATTGAAGAACGTCGAGACGGTGACGGGCGCCGAGTGCGTGTGCGTCGCCGACACCATCACGCCCTGTTCCGCCAGTCCGGTCCGCGTGCTGATCTCCCGCCGCACCCGGCCGACGAAGTCCGCCGCGAGACCAAGCACGTCGACCGACACGAATGCCGCCGCACGTCTGCCGTTGTCGAGCACCAGAGCGTGCGCGAACAGCGGGTCATGAACGCCGGTCGAAACCCCCTGGCGTGCGGCGAATCCGGCGAGCGGCACTCCCGCCGGCGGCGTGATGTCGACCCTGTGAAAGCCGGCGGTGACCACCTGAAGCTCCTTTAGAACGTGAACCTCAGGCCGAGCTGAATGTTTCGCGGGTTGAACATATTCCGGTACGGCGGAATGCTTCCCATCGTCACGTTCGTGAGCAGGTTGTTCGCCGCCACGAACTGCGCGATATCGAGGCGGTGCAGCCGCTCGCTCGTCAGGTTCGTCACGTCCACCCGGAGCTCGAGCCGACGGTCTCCACCGATCGTCGTCGCCTTGGCGAGTGACAGATCGACTCGTCGGCCATACGGACCTCGGAAGAAGTTCCGCGGGATGTTGCCGAACGTCCCCGGAGCGTAATCCAGACTCACCGCCGCGGGGTTGATGACATACAACCGTCCGACGCCGTTCTGCCATTCATCGACGAGTCGATCCCACTCATCGCCCGACCAGTCGGGGTCACCGACGAGGTCGCCGCGTTCGGTAGCGAGCGCGTAGCCGGTGTTCGACAGCCGATTGCGAATGAGCGGCGTGAACGGATAGCTCGACTGGATCGTGAGCGTACCGGTGAGGCGGAAGCCACCGAGCGCCACGCTCGGCCAGCCGGAGGCGAGCCAGTGTTTGCCGGGCCCGAACGGCAACTCCAGCGTGCCGCTGGTGACCCAGCGATGCGGCACGTCGAACGTCGATCGCCCGCGGTCGCGATCGATGTTCCGGCTGTCGGAAAGGATGTTGAACGTGTTCCCGACCTGGAACACTTCGCTCCCCTGATCGATGCTGCGCGAATACGTGTAGCTGCTGAGCAGTTGATATCCATTCGAGAACCGCTTGTCGACCTTCAGCGTGAGTGCGTTGTACTCCGATTCGAGGATGTTCGCATTGACGAACGACGTGCTCGAGCAGCAGAGATACGGGCGGCGCAGGTAGGGATTGACCGCGGGGTCCGCGCTGGTGAACGACGCCGTGTTGGGGCTGGCCGGCGGCTGGTTGAAGATCCACTGCGTCGGCAGGTTGCGGCCGATCGCGCCCTGGTAGGTGACGTCCAGCAGCATCCGCGAGAGCAGTTCGCGCTGAAAGCTGACGCTCCACTGGTGCGAGTACGGCGTCCGGTTGTTCCTGGCGACGATGCCGCTGACGCCAATCACGGGATCACCGGCGATCGCCGCCGGCACCCCGCCCTGGATGAACGGAATGACCCCGCCTCCCTGCGTGAAATTCGAGCTCGGGAACAGATTGGGGAGTGTGGCGGCGGGATTCGAGAAATCACCCGTCACCCCCTGGAACACGTCGCCGCGCAGCGGCACGAACGAGCCCCAGTTGAAGAACTGCGTCGTGTCCGAGTAATACATGCCGTAGCCGAGGCGCACGACGGTCGCCTCGTCCTTCGCGAAGGGCCGGAAGACGGCACTGATGCGCGGCGCGAAATCGTTCCGGTCGGAATCGACGGCGCGATCGCCGGCGCAGCAGACGACGAGCGGCGTATTCGAGAGCTCGGCGACCTGCGGATCAACGACGAAGAGACGGCCGTCGCCACTCAGATCCATGGCGGCGCCCCCCATCTCGCTCGATTTCCAGAACTGATGGTATTCGTAACGAAGTCCAAGACCGACGGTGAGGCGATCGTTCACTCTCCAGTCGTCCTGCACGTAGACCGCCCAGGGCCCGTTCGAGACCTTGGTCGCGGCGGCGCGGTTCAGCGAGGTGTTGGCGGCGGTGCCGAGCAGGAAGTCGGCGATGCCGTTCTCCCGGCTCGCCGTCGCGCTGCTGTTGCCGATCGTGTACAAGCCGCTGAAGGTCGCCGTGCCGTTCGAGCCGAAGAACTCGGTGTTGTCGAACTTGTTGAAGCTCCAGTTGAAACCGGCTTTCAGCGCATGCCGGCCGCGAATGAGCGACAGGTTGTCGGAGAGCTGGAAGGTGTCCTGCGTCTCGGCGATGACCGAGGCGGAGAAGCCGCCGTAATTGAGATTGCCCGGGGTCAGGGCGAAGCGCGGCAAGGTGCGCAGCGTCGTATTCTCGATGCCGAACTGCGTAGGGTCGATCTCGTCGATCGAGTCGCCGTAGATTCCGCGGACGTAGCCGACGCGGAACTCATTCACGGACGAACTGCCAAGGATGCGCGCCCAGGTGCTCGAGAACACGCGCCCTTTCCCTTCCAGGTTCTTGGCGAGATAGGGAATCACCGGCTCGTTCGTACGAACGTTGTTCTGCACGGAGAGCCTGGCGTACAACCGGTCGCTGCCGCTGAGCGTGTGGTCGACGCGGACGGCGTATTGATCGTACTTGAGCACCGCGCCCGCCTCGCCGGTGTAGTTGTTGAGCGCATCGCCGAAATTCGGATCGGGCAGCTGCGCCGCGAAGAGGTCCTGGGCCGTCTGATTGATCCGTCCCGCGGGAATGCGATTGCCCGCGAAGGGCTGCCGGATGAACTGCGGGTTCAACGCCGACGCCGCCTGCGCCGCGTTGAAGCGGGGATTCGCCACGGTCGTTGCCGGATCGAAGATCTGACCGGCGCGGACACAATCACCCGTCGGGTTGCCGTCCGGCCCGAGCAGCGGAACCGGCTGTCCGCTGGCCACGACACACGCGCCGAGCGCCGCGGAGAAATCTCCTGACCGATAGGCCGTCGGCGGCACGTACGTCTGTGCCGCGCTCAACGTGTCGTGCCGTCGTCCCTGATACGAGCCGAAGAAGAATGTACGATCCGATCCCCAGACCGGACCACCGAGGGTGGCGCCGAACTGATTGAACCGCAGCCGGGTCTTGCGATTGAGCACCGGGTTGGTCGGCATCAGCGCCTCGTTCTGAAACTGCTCGAAGAGCGAGCCGCTCCACTGGCGCGTGCCGGATTTCGTCGCCACGTTCACCTGTCCGATGCCTTCGTACTCCGCCGAGTAGGCATTGTTCTGGACCTGAAATTCCTGAATGCTGTCGATGGAAGGGGTGATCGTCGGCGTGCCGAAGCCCGGATCCGTATTGGTCAGGCCGTCGATCTTGAACGTGATCGACGACGGCCGCGTGCCCGACACGGAGAAGGATCCTCCGCTCTCCAGCCGAAAGGCAGGAGCGTTGCCGCCGGCAGGCGCCGTGACGTTGGAGTTGAGCGTCAGGACGTTGTAGATGTTGCCGTCGGTGGAGGGCAGGTCGATCAGCGTCTTGCTGTCGAACACCTGGCCCACCGTCGCCGATTCGCGCTGCACCAGCGAGGGCCGGGCCGAGACGGTGACTTCGCTGGTGACGGCCGCCGGCTTCAACGTGATGTCGGCATTCACGCGACGTCCGATGTTCACCTCCACGTCCGCCACTGCGGCGGGCGCGAAGCCGTTCAGCGCCGCGGTGACGCGATAGACCCCAGGGGACAGAAATGGAGCCTCGTATACCCCCTGGTTGTTCGTGAAAAAGGTCTGCTCGACGCCGGTCGCCGTGTTCGTCACCGTGATGGTGACCGCTGGCAGCACGCCGCCCGTCGCATCCTTGACGATTCCGACGATGGATCCGCGCTCGGTCTGTGCCGCTGACAACGAGGAGGCCCCGGCCAGCACGAACGCGAGGAGCACCGTCATTACACGCCCGAACATGGCAACCCTCCTGCGCCGCGGATGCAGCGCCCTCAGTAACGCTTGCGTTTCACGGCCTGCGACGTCTTCTTGATCAGATCGAGGCAGCTCTCACCCACGGCGACGGCCACGGCCACCGACAGCGCGTCGATGACGCACAGTTGCGCGATGCGGGACGTCAGCACCTCACCGCCGAGCGGGGATTCCGACGCAGCCGTCAAGAGGACGATGTCCGCCATCCGCGTGATCGGTGAGGGGCTGTAATTGGTGATGGCGATCGTCGTGGCGCCCGCCTTCCGCGCCGGCCCGAGCGCATCGACAACGTCACGCGTGCTGCCGGAGTGCGAGATGCCGATGGCGACATCGCCGCGCTTCAGCGACACCGCCGCCATGACCTGGAGGTGCGGATCGCCGTAGGCGTCGGCGGTCAGGCCGAAGCGCACGAGCTTCAACTTGGCGTCGAGGCCGGAGAAGTACGAGTAGCCGACGCCATAGATATCGATCCGCCGTGCCTGCGCGATCGCCTTGGCCGCCACCTCGACCATCGCCGGATCGAGCGCCCGTTTCGTGTTCTCCACCGCCTGCTGGTTGGTCTCGAACACTTTCTGGCAGAGATCGGCGGTGCTGTCCTTGAAGGTGATGTTGCGGTGGATGAACTCCACCGGCTGGACGAGGTCCTGCGCGAGCCGCAGCTTGAATTCCTGATACCCCTTGTAGCCGAGGGCCCGGCAGAAGCGAATGATCGTGGACTCCCCGACGCCGATGTCGCGTGCGGCCTCGGAGACCGACATGTGCATGACGCGGTCGGCATTGGCGATCACGAACTCCGCGACCGCGGCTTCGGCCGGCTTGAACAGCTCGCGCGCGCTCTTGATGCGGAGGAGGCAGCCGGCGTGGGTGGGCGGAACGTGCCTGATGGCCTTGGCGCTCATGGAGTTTTACACCAATGTCACGATCATTGGCGTAGTATTACTCCACATCGAGCGATGTCAAGTAGTTTCTGCCACGACGTCAGCCGCCCGCGGAGGCCTTCATGTCTCGCCTGACGCCACTGCTCTGGTCTGCCCTGTCGATCGCGGTGATGGGGTCCGCCGCGTGTGACGAGTCGCGATCGATGCGCACCGTCGGGCGGTCCACGCCGATGCTCGGCGATTACGACAAAGAGATCCGCGAGGCCCATCCACGCGCCGACGGCATCCGTCACGTCGACACTGCGTCGACGATCGCCAGGCTGCGGGAAGCACACGTGACGACGTATTTCTATCTGATCCTTCATGCGGGGACGGATTGGACGGATCTGCAGGAAGAGTTCCTGCCGGCAGCCGAACGGGCCGCTATAGACGTGTGGGTCTATCTGGTGCCGCCGAGCGAATGCTGCTCGCAACCGTTCGGCACCGACTTCACCCGCTGGAGTACCGAGATCGCTCGCCTGTCGCTGCGGCATCGCAATCTTCGAGGGTGGGCGATGGACGACTTCGCATCCAACCTCGCGACCTTCACTCCCGAATACACGGCCGCCATGCGCTCGGCGGCGCGTCGAATCAACCCTGCCCTCGAGTTCTTTCCCGTCCTGTACCGCCGGGATTACGTTCCGGCATTTCTCAGCGCCTACGCTGGCCACTTCGACGGCGCCATCTTCCCCTACACCGTCGACTTCGATGACTTCGAGGGGGTCGCGGCCACGTTGCAGCAAATCCGCGCGGCGGTCGAGCCGTTCGGCCTGCACCTGATCCTCATGGTCTACGCGACGAAGATGAGCGTGGCGCAGTATCCGCCGTCGGCGCCGTATGTCGCCGGCGCCCTGCGCGCTGGCCTGGCGGCGGCGAAGCGTGGAGAGATCCGGGGCGTGGTGACCTACGCGATGGCGAAGGAATTTCAGGTGGACGCATGCGGGTTCGCACACCACCTGAATCTCGTCGTGCCGTCGGAGACACCAACACGCGTCGGCGATTTCGTGTCAGCCACGCAAGCCGTCAGGATCGATGCGCGGGCCGACACCCATCAGCTGCGGTTCTTCGAGCAGGACTCCTATCCGGCCGGCACTGCCGGATACCATTTCAAGCAGTTGCTGGTGAACGGGAAGACGGTGTGGAGCGTTGACGTCGCCGCCGACCCGGCATTGACGTGGACTGAACACACCTTCGATCTCACGCCCTATGTCAAAGGAACGTCCCGTGCCACGATCGCCTTCCGACTCTACGACGAGAAGGGTGTCAGCAACTTCGGGGTGAGGATGAGCATCGCCGGCATGAGCGGCACTGGGATGGTGCTCGACAACGTCGACTTCACCGAACGAACGGGTTGGAGCTTCATGCAGCAGGGACCGGCGTCGGCACAGTACGGGTATCACGTGTGTGACGCGGAGCGGGAACGCCACGTGTTCGAGTCGGTCCGTGACCTCTACGGCCGCGTCGGCTCGAGCGATTCCCGCCCCTGAGCCGCCAGCTACGCGCCGAGGCGTTCCAGCGTCAGCAGGTTGAGCATCAGATGCCGAGGGTGGTGGTAGTTCTCCCACCGCCGCGGCATCGCGAGAAACGACGCGTACTCCATGCGCCGATTGCCGGCGTACATCCACATCGGCAGCCCACGGCTCGTGAGCGGATACGTCGATCGCACGTAGCGATACATCCGTGAGAACTCGTCCGCCGCCCACGGCACATCGGCTTCCACCAGCAGCAGCGTGCCGATGAGCACCTCCTCCTGTGCCCACAGCACTTTGTCGGTCAGCCAGACGTTTCGTTCCACGTGCTGCAGGTTCCGAAACACACCCCCGAACACATCGTCCCAGGCCACGGCGATGTGCCGGCGGTAGCGTGCCGTCGCCAGGTCGAAGAGCGCGGTGTCGCGACGCCTGCGTGCCTCGCGCAGCACCATCCACAGGACCTCGAGGCAATGGCCGGTGTAGACGAGCTGCGCGTACTCATTGTGCGGACGGGACAGGTCGTGATTCAAGAGCTCGTTGCACAGCTCGAAATCGGGATTGAAGTGCGCGTTCATGATGGCGTCGGTCGAGCGCCGCGCGAGCGACTCGAGCTGCGCGTCGGCCGTCTGCTCGAGCATCTGCGTGCACACACGGAGCAGGACCATCCAGGCACCGAGGATCCGTGCACCGGGGAAGGGCCGCGCATCCGCACCGAGATAGGTTCGCCCGATCACGGGCCGGTAATCCGGGTGGTCATAGAGGCGAACGCACTTCGCGATCAGCTCGCGCGCGAGATCGAAATAGCGCGACTCGCCTGTCGCGCGGGCGTACTCCGAGAACCCCTCAGCGATGAACAGATCACCGTAGATTTCGCCGTCGGCCGGCATGAGCGCCTCGCCAGTGCGCGTATACGTCTTGGGCCAGAGCGCATCCGCAGCGGTGGGCCGTGTCTTCATGAGGAAGTCGGCCGTCTTGCGCGCGATCTCGAGCTGCCGCGGGTCGCGGCCGAAGTGGTTGTACAGAAACGCGTGCACCCACAGACCTCGCCCGTCGAACCAGCTGCTCTTGTTGGTCGACAGCAGGCGGCCGTCGAACTCGACCTCGCACATGAAACCGCCCCGCTCGTGATCGAACACATGGCGATCGAGGAAGGGCAGGTAGTCGTCGAACAGATCGTGCCTGTAAAGATCGCGAAGTTCACGGAGGGAATGCCCGGCGAGGCGGACATCTGCCACCTGCGATCGAGCACTCGCGGCCACCGCAGCTGCCGGCGAAGACACGGCCGCCACGACACCCACAGTCGCCGTCTCCAGAAACGTGCGCCTGTTCACCGGATCGCTCATGGATGCCTCCTGGCGCCGGAGCGCCGCTCGACGGTGCGAGCACCGTTGGCTGGCACCTCGAGCGGCAAGGCGCCATCGGCCGATGCGTCGAGTGGACGGCCCGTGGCGGTATCGAACCATGTGGCGGTGCCATCCCGGGGGCGAACGATTGCCGTGATCGATGCGCTCGCATGGTTGATGATGGTGACGGCGAGCTTTTCAGCGTCCGCGGAAATCGACAGATCGCTTGCTTCGCTGAGGCCCTCGACATCCGCCAACAGCCGCTGCCCTGTGTGCGTGAGCGCATAGTCGAGCACCTCGCGCAGGTACGCGCCGCAGCCGCCGGCGAGATCCGGAATAGACGGCACGACAACGATCGCCAGCCCT
>Ga0247829_10000081_pt1 | contig 25603 bp, 22 predicted proteins | sample 12C_Control_Day4_FD_207765 | JGI IMG/M metagenome (GOLD analysis project Ga0247829, IMG submission 207765) | Soil microbial communities from agricultural site in Penn Yan, New York, United States - 12C_Control_Day4 | ecosystem: Environmental > Terrestrial > Soil > Agricultural land | place... | reverse complement strand
AGGCCGTTGAGGTAGAGGCCGGTCTTCTTCGTGTTGCCGATCAGGCAGCGGAAAACGCGAGAATTGAACGACTCGATGAGACGTACGCAATACCCGCCCTGCCCGGTGATGAGCATCTTGTCGATGTGGGTGTTGTACAGGTCGGTGCCGTTGATGCCGTCGCCGTCCAGGCCATTGCCTAGGATGCCGAAATCGGTGAAGACGTTGAGCCCATTTTTGCCTGCCGACACCACGAATGCATGGCCGGCGGCCGCATTCGTGTTCTTCACCAGCGAGCCGCCGACTGCGCCCCAGTTGTTATCCCAGCGGTAGCCCTCCCCGTAGAGATAGTGACCGCCGGACGTGCTGTTCAGCACAAGCGGGGCAGAGATGATGTAGGGGTTGTCGAAGAACGTCGGCCCGCCGATGGGCGTGCCGCGAGGGATGAACAGGCGGGCGCCGACCAATGCATCAATCGCGCGCTGAAATGCCGCCGTATCGTCGGTCACACCGTCGCCCTTGGCGCCGAACTGGCGCACGCTGACGGACCCCTGGTGGATCAGTTTCCACCGGGCGCCATTGGTCGCTACGATCACCGTGCCACCGTTGTCGGCGCTCGTTGTATCAGATGCGTCGTAGTAATAGTGCCCGCCGCCGCCGTCACCGGGTGTGTAGTAGCCGGCCACGTAGGCGCGCGCGTAGCGCGAGCTGCTGAGTGTCCTCAGCTCGGCGATCGAGTCGGCCCCGCGCGAGAGGATCGTCCCCCACGTCAATTGGGCGTCTCCCACTGAATCAATCGGCGGGATCTGCGTGGACAGCGTAGTGCCGATGTAGCCCCAGATTTCAGTGACGTATGCCGGGATCGGACTGGTGAATGTCAGGGTGGAACCGGCCACCGACCACTCACCGAACTCCTGCGCAACCCCGTCGAAATGCACTTCAAGGTTGCCCGAAGCGCCCGGCGGCCGGGGCAGTGTTACGAAGGTGTCGCCCGGGAGGAAATCGACCCCGGAAACCAGGGTGTATGGAATGCGATCCCCCGCACCCAGCGAGGATGGAATCGGCAGCACGGTCACGTTGCCGGTGGCATCAAAGCCGATTACCGTGTTGGCGCGGGCGCTCTGCGCCGGCAGCGGCGTGAGCGGGGTGTCCGACACGCTAATTTTGATCGAGCGGTCGGTAATCTCCTTGACCTGCTGGATCTGGATTTCGGCCCGGTCGAACGCGGCTTCGACCACATCGGCGAAGAACGGCCCCGGGTTCGGCAGGTCGGTCGGCTGGGTGTAGGCGAGGTCGCCCGTCAGGGTCAGTTTCTCGCCGGCGCTGAGATTGGACAGACCACTGCCCACGCGCGGATAGACAACGGTGCCGCCCGGGTTGTTGTCCTGGTTGCTGTTCAGGCTGACGCTATACTGGCTATCAAGGGTCAGCTCGATGTCGGCGCCGTTGGTGTCGGTACGAGTGACGAGTACGTCCTCCTCCTTGAACACCTTGAAGGAGAACGGGAAAGAGGTAGTGACACCGTTCCCGTTGTAGGGCCCGGCTTTGCGATTTTCGCTCGAAATGGTCACGGTTACGCCCTGACGGTGAATTTACAGAATTGTTCACCGTCAGGGCGCCGCTATGCGTACCCGGGCTTGACTTGTTTAGCAGTTGCTGTATCGTTACGCTAAACAGGAGAAATCATGAAAGACATGGGAATCGCTGTACCGATCTCGATCATCGCCACCCTTATCGGTTTCGGAATCGAGATCGTCAAGCTGATCCTGCGCTGATCACTTCGGCGGCGCGCCCACTAGGATAGCGCCGGGGTTCTCGGTCTTGCCGTCGGCCAGCGCGCTCAGGCCCTGCACCGTGGCGTTGATCTGCCCGGCAGGGTAGTGAAACAGGATGCCGGCTGTGCTGTTCATGGCCTTGAAGAACGCCTCGTCGGCCTCGCCCTGCGCCGCCTGCTTGCCCAGCTTGGCCAGCTCGCCGAAGAACCGCGCGCCGCCCGGGCCGCCGTAGTCGCTGTACAGACCCGTGGCGCCCTGCACGGCGGCGGCCACTTCGCGCAGCCCCACCACCGTGCCGAACAGGTAGTTCAGCTGGTCGGCGATAAGCGAGCGGATGAACTCGTCGTCATCGTCTGGGCCGCCGTGCAGCGCCGACTTCACGATCGTGCCGAGGATGGCCGGGATAGTGTAGAGCAGCGCCAGGTCCACGGCCAGTGCCGCCACGTCGCGCGACTTTTTGAAGTCAGTGCGGTCCACGGCCTCCACGGTCAGGTTGTAGGTGGTCGAAAAGAACGAGTAGAAATTCGTCCACAGCTTCTTAAACGGGCCACCGCGCTGGATCGCTGCGAGGTCGCCGATCTGGCCGCCGCCCTGCGAGTCCCGCACCGCCTGGTCGGCCAGTGCGATCGCCTTGTCCTCGGTCATGTCGTTTTGCGACATGGCCTTCTCGTAGGCGCCCCACCACGTCGGCACGTCCGCGATCAGCTGCGCCTTCTGGATCAGGTAGAAATAGGAGGCGTCCACCTTCTGACGGAATTCCGATTTGCCGCTGACCCGGTTCTGGATCTCGTTGATCTCGCGCTGCATGGTGCGCGAGCGCAGGCGCATGAAGCCCGACATCTCGTACATGTCGGCCATGCCCTTCTCCAGCCCGACCGTACCGGCGGCCCAGTGGCTGGCGCCCTTGAGCACCCATTTCGAGCCGATGCGCACCGCGCTCTGCGTGAGCCCGAGGGGCTGCATCAGCGACGTGGTAAGCCGGTAGCCCAGGCCCGCGATGGTCGAGCCTACACGCAGGTGGTTGAGGATCTTGCCCACCCAGCCGTCGGTAGCCACCTCGCCCACGGCCACATCCTTGAGCGTGTCGCGCAGTTGCGTCATGAACTGGCCGCCGTAGTGCTGGCGCACGGCAGTGTCCACGCCGCCGTTGCGCAGCAGCCGGTTCGCGTCCACCAGGTACTCGTGCCATGCCAGGTCGTGGATGACCTGCTGCACGTGGCCGGTGACGACGCCCAGATCGTAGCGCAGCGGCCGGCCGGTGGACTCCGCGCGCGCCTTCAGGTGGCCGCGCCGGGTCTGCGCACGGGTGTACAGGCCGCGCTCCATCTGGCGCTGCACCTCGGACGCCACGTCCGCTTCCGACCGCGTGCTGCGGTAGGGGTCGTACGCAATCGGGAAATACCCGCCCTTCAGTTCGCCGAACCTGGTCTGCACCGGCTCTGCCTCCACCCACTGCGGTTCGAGCCCGGTCAGGCGGCGTTCCTTCGCGGCGATGGCCGGGCGGAACGAGTCGAGGTAATCCCACACACCCTGGACGAATTTCCAGTCCTGCTCGGTCAGCGTATCGAGCAGGCTGTTCAGCTGCGCATTGCTCAGTTGCTCGCCGGACATGACGCGCTCGCGGTTCACTGCGTTGCCCATGTTCAGGGCGATGCCCAGGCGCTCCTCCTTGGTAAACGACTTGCCAATTTCCGGGAAGAACTGTTTGCGGTGCAGCGCCTTGTCCTTCAGGATCGGGCGCAGCAGTTCGTCCAGCTTCTTCGTGGCGCGCTCGTTCTCGACGGCCTCGTAGTCGCCCGCGTCGTTCATCGTGCGCACGAGGTATTCCCACGCCGGGCCGGCGTCCTCCCAACCGTCGAACTGGCGCACGATGCTGGCGAACTTGCGGTGTTCGGCCGTGAAGCCCTTGAACATGCGGCGGATATTGACCAGCGGCCCGCGATCGGATGAGCGCTCCTCGGGCACCACGCGCTTGGCGTGCTGCTCGATGCTGGCGGTGATCGCGCCGGCGGCCTCCTCGAAATCGCGCTGATCTTTGGCGGTCAGCAGCTTCTTCTTCAGGCGCCCCAGGTGTTCGATGTTGCGCACGGCGTCCACCAGCCCGCGCAGCTCCTCCACCGTCATGTCCTTGTAGGACTGGCGCGAGGCTTCGTTCAGCAGCGCCGGGTCGATCACCGGCTCCAGGCCCTGCTCCTCCTGCGCCTTCACCCAGTCGGCCAGGCTCTTGCGCTTGTCGATCGCGCGCAGGCTCTGCCCGGTGCGCAGGTCGTAGCGCTCCAGCAGGCCGTCGATCTGCTCGATGTAGCTCGGGTCGATGCTCTTGCGCGTCGATTCCTTGCCGAACTTCTTCAGGTAGTCGACGCCCCTGGCGATCTCGTTCTGCGCCGCATACGCCGCCTTGGCCGCGTAGGTGTTCACGAGCTGGTTGCGCTTCTCCAGCGCTGCCGTCTCGATGTCGCCGGCCTTGAACGCCTTCTCGGACGCGCGCGCGGCGCGCCCCTCAGCCGAGGTGTACTGGCTCGGGCGTACGTCGCGCACGCGCAGACGCGCGATCATGGCGTCGGCGAACTGGCGCGCGGCGCTGGCCAGGATCTTGCGCTGGCCGGTGGCCTGGTTCAGAGCGTTCAGTTCCGTGGCGACGAACCGGGCGCGGGCGTCGTTATGGATCGCCTCGTCGGCCGCGCGCGACATGGCGCGCGCGTCGGTCAGATCGCCGTGGCGCTCCAGCATACGCGCGTCGGTCAGGCCCTCGATGACGGAATCCACCGGCTCGGCGTCGAGCAGCGCGCGCACCAGCTGGTCGCCCGAGGTGTAGCCGAACATCTGGGCAGCCGTGTCCGGGTGGATGCCTTCCTTGCCCAACATGCCATAGCGGCCGTAGCCCAGTTTGCTCCAGTCGAGCAGCGCGAACTGGTCGCCCTCCCCGCCGTACATGTTGGCCAGCGCGTCGATGTCCAGCTTATGGTTGCCGTCGGCCTCGATCGCCTCGCCGTTGACCGTGGTCGTGCCCCGGCGCAGGAACTGCATGGCGCCGTACAGCGGCGTGGCGTAGACATCCGCCTCCACCTCGCTGCGCACCTGCGCGCGGGCGCTGTCGGCCTGTTTCTGCAGATCTTTCAGCACGCGGCTGCGGGCATTGTTCAGCCACTTCATGTCGCGCATGCTGCGCGTTTCCAGCGTCTGCAGGGCATCCTGCTGCGCCTCGTTGTTCAGGTTCTGGTAGCCGGTCCACTCGGCGTCCGTCATGTTCGGTGGCTTCGTCTCGAACAGCGGCATGGCGCCTTCGAGAATACGCTGTTCGGCGATGGCATCGGACGTGGCCAGCATGCGGTCGAACACGCTGCGCACCTCGTCGGTGAGCTGCACATTCAGGCGCGCCAGCGTGCGATAGACGTTGACCAGCCAGGCGCGGAAGCGCTGGAACACCGGTCGCAGTTCCTGACTCGGGGACTTGCCCTCGAACAGATACGCCTCGAAGCCGCGCGCGAACTGCTCGTGTTGCTCGCGGCGCTCGTTCAGCGTCATGCCGCGCCACGTGGCGAGATCGGGCACGCCAAACCAATTCAGCACCGCGTCCATGTCGTCGCGGATCTCCTGCGGCGCATCGGGGCGCGCGGCGAGATCGGACATCACCTCCAGGTAGAAGTGGCCGGACTCATGCAGGAACGTGGACAGGTCCGCGTTCTCCAGCAGGGTCAGGATCGGCGCCTGTTGCGTGATGTCGGCCGGGACGGTCAGGCTGCCACGTTCGCCCTGTCGCACCTGATCGGGAAACTTGACCGGGATTGCGCCGCCCGGCTTGCCAGTGTCGATGCGGTAATCGGTGCGCCCGTCCGGGAATTCGTCGTCGATCTGCAGCAGCGCCGGGTCGACGTTGATAGCTACGACGGTGTCGCCGTAGCCGGTGTCGGTTTCCGCCCGCGTGGTCACGTAGACATCGGGCTCCGCCGCCGACTTGAGCCGTCCGGTCTGCCGAATCCGTTCCGCGTTGGCCGCACTGGTATGGTGGTAGACCGTGACCGTTCCGTCAGCATTCAGCGGTAGGCCGGTGTCCTCGTCGACTTGTTGCGCCTGTTGTACCGCAGGCGTACCCGATACAGTGAACACGGGCGCGTTGTCCGGGGACTGCCAGCGGCCATTCTCCAGCACTGCGGCCGGGTTCTTCTCAACGGTGTAGCCGCGCCGGCCCAGCGACTTATAGACCTGCGCCGCCTGCTCGGACACAGCGCTATCGCTACGCAAGACCTTGCCCTGCGCCAAAGCATATTGCGCTAACTGCTCGTACGCCTGTCGCGCCAGCCCCTTACCCTGCTGATCGGGGTTGACGTGGGATTCCGATACGATGACTGCATCCGGCACTTCTTCGCCATACACTTCCCCGACTTCCTGATCGCCGTTTCGGATCGTTTTGATGAAGTTACTATTAGCGGCCCACCGACCGCCGAGTGCGGCGGATGTGCTGCCACTTCCGAGCCATTCCGTGTCGGTAAGCACCTGTTGTCGGGCTTGGTCCGCTGTAAGCGATACCTGTTTTCCGGTATCGCTTTTTTGTGCATGCTCGTCCAGGCGCTGCTCGCCGTCGATCAAATCCTCGCGCGCAAAGCGGATCGGGTAGCGGGCGGCCATCTCTTCCGGCGTGATACCGAGGCGCGCACCCTGCACCGCGTAGAAGTTCGCCATCAGCGTGGCGTAGTTCTGGTTTACGGCCGGGGTGAAGCGGTTGACCGTATCCAGTTCGCCGGCGATGCGCGCCTGCACCGCGTCGCGCGACTGCTTGAATGCCTCGTCCGGCGCCTGCGCGGCGAGCGTGCGCTCGACTTCCGCCTGGAACTGGTCGGCGCCGGACTGCATGAACTCCTCGGCCTCCTTCTGGTTCATGCCCAGCGGGTCGGTCTTCAGGTACGGGATCAGCGGCGCAGACAGGTCGGTCCCGGCCACGTTGGTCGTGAACTCATCCAGCGGGATGCGGATCGTGCCGCCGGTGGCCGTGGCCTCGGGCAGTTGCGCCGCTACCGCCGGCGACACGGCGGCCAGCGCCGCCACGTCCACGCCGGACTGTGCCAGGCTCGGCACGTCGATGTACACGTCCTGCACGGGGCCGTCGGCGGTGGCCTGCCGGATGAAATCGTTGAACGTGGCCGCGTCACGCGGGCGCATGAGGTTCGCGGCGGCGAGCTGGTCGGTCTGCTCCAGCGCCGCACCATTGGCCTGCGCCTGCGCGGCCTGCTGCTCGCGGTCCCGCATGCGGTTGGCGACAGCCTGCGCGCCGCGCGCGGCGCCCGTCAGCGCACCCACCGAGGTGATCGTGGCCACCAGCGTGGTGGCGGCAGCGCTCGGGCGGTCCTGCAGATACGACGTGAACGGCTTCTCCGGGTTCAGCACCGCCCATTCGTTCAGGTCTTGCAGCGCGGTCGCCACCTGTTCGCCCGGGATCTCGGCAGCCATCTGGCGCGCCACCAGACTGTAAAACGGGGTGCCTGCCTTGAAGTCGGACAGGAAGCGCGACACCGGGATTTTCTCAGTGGCGTACTCGATCGCCGCCTGCGAGGCGCCGAACGCGGCGGCCTGCAGCGGGGCGATGCCCTTGTCGCGCGCCTGACCGTAGGACTGGCCACCCTGCACCGCCGACAGCGCACCGAGTGTGGCGGCCGGGTTGCCGGTCAGCAGCGCGGCGCCGGTCTGTGCAGCGGATTGCACGCCCGAGTAGAAGCCGGTCGAAAGCGGCCCCTCCCCCTTGGGCACCATGCCCTTGGCAATGGCGTCCTGCTCGCGGCGCCAGTCGGCCACGCCGCGCGCGACGCGCGCGAACGGGTTCTCGGGCAGGATCGTGCCGGCCAGCGGTTCGGCCAGCATCGCCGCGCCCTCGGCGCCGGCCTGCACCACGCCGTAGAAGCCGGACGTGATCGCGGGCACCGCCGACAGCGCGGCCGAGCCGGTACCGGCCAGGAAGCGCACCGCGCGCTCGATCGCGCTCAGGTTCTCGGTGTCGTCGTAGCTGATGCCGGCCGTGGCCGGCTGCTGCAGCAGGCCCGACGTGGCCGGCGATTCCTGCGCCAGTTTGGCGTAATCAATCCCGTCAATCGTTGATCGGCGCTCATAGTCTGGTTGTTGCAGGCGCACGGCCTCGGCCGGCACGCCGTACTGCTTGCCCAGCGCCTGGATGCGCGCCTCCACGTCCGGGTTCGTGCCGGCCACCTGCATCATGGCCATGCGCGCGGGCGTGCCCACGCCACCGCTATCGACCACCGCAAGGTACGGATTGGCCTGCGGCTGCGTGGGGGTGAGCGCCTGCTGCGTCGCGTCGGCCGCCGGCGGGGCGGGATCGTCTGAGGGGACCAGCGACAGGTACGGGTTCGAATCAGCCATTGTTTGCGAGGGGGGCGATGCCCTTGTGTTGGCGGTACATCTGCTCGATCAGGTCGTCGGTAGGCTTGCGGCCGCGTGCGCGCAGGGCCTGCTCGATCAGCGCCCGGTCTTCCTTGGGCACCACCACGCGCTGGCCCGGGGCGACCGCGCCGGCCACAGTCTTCTGGTCGAACCAGAAGGGGCGGTTGACTTCCACGGACGTGAAAATCTGCGCCGCGATCGGCTTCATCTCCTCGGGCGACAACTTCTTGCCGGTGGATGCCTCGCGCTCGCGCACGCGCTGCTCGAACGCATTCCAGATCCGGCCAACCGTGGCCGCGCCCGTCTTGTCGCTGTCTTTCGGGGTGGGGTCGATGCCGGCCTCGCGCATGAACTGGTTGAGGATTTCCTTTCCATTTCGCAGGCGTGTCAGGTCGTCAGTCTTGCCCTGGCGCAGATCCTGCTGCTCGTTCACCAGCTGCTTGAATTCGGTGTCGCTCAACTTATCCCGATAGGAGCCAAGGTTCGTGCCGGCCAGCACCTGCGGATCACGCTTGAGGCTGTAGTACAGATCCCAGTTCGTGCGAATCGGTACGCCGGCGGCCAGCTTGCCGGCGAAGTTCATCACGTCGTCGAACTTGCCCGGCGGGATCGCCGCGCGCACGTCGTTGGGCAGCGCCGCGAAATTGCCGCCGTTCTCGATCAGCGCGCGCTGCGCGTTCTCCAGCGCCTGGTCCTCGCGCTGCTTGATCGCGGCCGTCTGCTCGGTGTACTGGCGGGTGCTGGTTTCCAGCGCGATGCGCAGCCGGTCCGGGCTCGCGTTCGGGCCGAGCGTCTCGCGCACGCGGTTGTGCACGTCCTCCAGCGTCGGCCGTGACGGCGTGCCACCCCCGCTGCTGTAGCTGCGCGAGATGCTGGCCACGTAGTTCTGCGTTTCCTTGGGCAGGTAGTTGAGCCACTGCGCGGGCGTGCCATTCTTGTTCGCCTCGCGGATCGCCGAGTCCACTGCGCCGGGGCCAGCGTTGTAGGCGGCCAGGCCCTGATTCACGTTGCCGCCGTACTTCTGCAGCATGGTCTGCAGGTAGTCGCGGCCCACCCGCGCGCGCTCGTCGGGGCTGTCGTCGGCCGCTGGCCGCACGCCGAAACCCGGGTTTTTGTTGGTGCTGTCGAGCACCTGCATCTCGCCCTTCGCGCCTTTGGGCGATTCCAGCAGCTTGCCGTCGGCGCCATAGCGCCGGCCGCCCGATTCCTGCCCCATCACCAGGTTGGTGAGGCGGCCAAAGTCAGTCGGGGCCATGCTCGACTGCACGCTGACCATAGCCTGCGTCCCGGCGGCCTGCCCGATTTTGGCGTCCACCTCCTTGGTGATCAGCCCGTTCGCGCGCAGGATGTCGTTCGCGTCCATCTGCTCCGCGTACTTTTTCATGTACTGGTCGGCATACAGCGGATCGTTGTTTTGCAGTGCAGCACTGATCGCGGTGAAATGCGCGTTGCTGGTCATCCTGCGCGCCTGCGCCTCGGCCCATTCGGCCGACTTGCCCTGCATTTTGGCAATGTCGAAAGTGGCGGCGCGGATCGAATTGACCGACTCGTCGATGGCTTGCGGGTTGCTGTAGTTGCGCCCGATCTCGTCGAGCTGGTTCTGGATCGTGCCCTCGCGCACCGAGGTCGCGTAGGTGCGAAACTCGTTATTCTCGTGCTGCATGATCCGGTCGCGGAACCCCTGCACCAGCGGCGCGGTGCGCTGTGCGAACAGTGCGCGCTGCCGGTCATTGCCCAGCGTCGAGGCGATCCCGGAAAGGGATTGCGTGAGCGTGCCGCCGTATTCGTCCGACAGCGCCTTGCCGTCCGGCCGTTCCAGCGCGTCCTTGCCCTTCAGGTTGGTGTAGCCGGCCGACTTGTCATATGTGAGCCGGGCGGCCTGTTCGCGCGCCTGGTTGAGCGCATCGTCCACGCGCAACTGGTTGGCCTGGTCGAGCAGGTCGGCCTGGATCTTGAATCCGGTATCGACCAGCGCGCCGGTGGCGCGGTCGATCTGCGCCGTCTGGCGCGCGGCGACTTGGCCGGCGATGTCGGGTGCGGCGTCGAACTGCGCGTTGGGCAGCCCTTGCCGGGCGACGGTCGGGGCGTCTTGCGTAGGAACGCGGGCCATCTGTTACTCCGAATCCGGGTAGGCAAAATCGCTGACGTAGGTGCCACGGCCACCACCGGATGCTGCCGGCGGGATGCCCTGTGCGCCGTACAGGCGATACCACTTCTCGGCGATGGATGGGGCAGAAGTCAGGAGGGACGTGGCCGCCGCGCCGCCCGGGCTGATCTGGTCAGCGCCAGCGGCATAGGCGCCGCCCCGGGCCTGCTGGTTGGCCTTCTGCACGCGGTAACCGAACGCGGCGCGCGCGGCGTTGTTGGCGAGCGTGGCCACGTCCACGTCGCGCAGATACTCGGTCGAGCGCTGCACGGCTGCCGGCGAGCCCTCATCCACCTTCACGCCGTTGGCGGCGAACGCGGCGCGCTGGGCGCCCTTGACCTGCTTCGCGCGCTGGCGCACGTCCAGCCCGGCCAGCGTGCCCTGCCGCAGCGCGTCCTGCGCCTGCAGTTCGGACAGCGCGGCGTTCATGTTGGCCACATACGCTTGGTTGGCCAGCTCGGTTTTCTGACCGGCGGCGGATAGCTCGGACGATTTGGCCTGTCCGAGGGCATTAATGCCCGCGCCGATGAGGCCCGTAGCCCCGCCACCCCCTCCCAGGAGGGACGTGGAACCCGAGGTTGCGGCACCCGCGCCGCCCATATTGGCGAAACACATGTTAGCTATTCATCTCAAATGGGTGGAACGGCATGCTGTACGGACCAAAAGGAACCGTGTGGGAGTGCACAGTAAAGCCCATTCTGCGCAGCCACCTGATACTTTTGGTATTTCTCGCGTCCACGTGGTTCGACAAGCGAGGATAGCACCGCTTCATGACCGAAAGGTATCGCAGAGCTACCTTCATAAGCGTACCGGGGGCGCGTTCCATGTGGGTCGTGGCCATCATCCAGGGCTGCGCCTCATCGCCGCCGAGCACCGTGCCCATCGGGAACAGGCCGCCGATCATGCCCAGTTTCCCGTTCACGATGATGGCCCAGGCGTGGGAGGAGCGGGCTACCACATCGGCCATGGCCCCGGCTTCGTCCACACCATGTCCGATGGACGCCTCCAGTTCCGCGCGATCTGCTTCGCGCATGCCGGCCACGAGATCCCGCACATCCTGCTCGGTGGGCCAGCGCACCTCAACGTTACCCGCCAATCGACACCTCCATCGTCATCGCCGCAATCGTGACCGGCAGCGGGTAGGTCTGCTCGATGCACACGCTGCCATCGGCCTGCCAGCTCGGGGTCAGCACCAGTTCGGCCTGCCACGTCCGCAAGGACGGCGGCGAATTCCACGGTTCGGTGGTGCGCGTCTTGGTTTCCTTGAGCGCGTCGAAGCGCGGGCCGGCGAACACCGCACCCGACTCCACCACGCGCATCCACACCTTGTTCACGTTCTTCTGCCGGCCTTGCCCGAACGCCTGCGTCTCAAATGCCAGCGGCAGCGTCTGCATCTGCGCCGTGATCGGCAGGCCCACCGTGATCGTGGAGCACATGGCGGGCGCCTCCAGCGTGATCGTGCCGCCGGTGACCACCTGCTGCGGATACACCGCGCCGTCGCCCAGGATATTCACGGTCATGCCGTTGAGCCAATCCAGCCCGCTCACCGTATTGGTCGGAACACCGGTGTACGTGGCGCCGCAATCGACGAAGAAACAATCTGCTTGCGAGGTGAACCGGCGCGAGTGCATGCGCTCGACAAAACGGCGCGTCTGCCCGCCAATCGTGCGCCGTGTGATGACATAGACCGCATCCTCGTCGCCCTCGCCGACCGAGCACACCGATTCGAACGAATCCCCGATGCCGGTGTCGTGGTGGTGCCAGCCGGCCACCTGTTGCTCGGGCACGTAGGTCAGGCCAATCAGATCCCCGTTCGAGGACACAAACCAGGCGAACTGGTACGGTGCCTTGGGCAGCGCCATGTCCACGATGCTGAACCCGTCAAACAGGTGCTGCGCCAGCAGGCTCAGATCGTTGGTGACATAGCCCTGCGCGTCGAAGCTGTAGGCCAGTTCGTTCACCCGGCCGCCGCGCGCGCGCGGATAAACGATGCGGTTGCCCACCACCTGCGGCTGTACCTGGTTCGCGCCAATGTAGCTCTGCGGCCGGGCGCTGATCGTGGACGGGGTAAGCGCCCCGGAGTCGGTGGACTGCACGCGCCACTCGGCGCTGGCCGTCAGCAGCAGCAGGTTGGTCAGTGGTACCAGGTGCCGGATGCTGTTCACCTCGCGCGCGGCGATCGTGAAGACGATGGCATCGTCGTCCTGCACCGGCAACGACTGATTCAGGTTCCGTTCGGTGCCCGACACCGTGGCCCACACGGTCTGGGGCTTGTTGTTCGTGCCGGCGAACACGCGGCGTTGCTCGAAATACGACACAGCCGCCGGGTAATTGCCGGCGCCCACGAACGGGTTGGAGGCGTTCGGCGGGCTGATCGAGGTGTCGGCCTCGATGTTGTCGTCCACGAACGACGTGTTCGGGGTCTGCCCGATGTAGCCCAGCACCCCGTTGCGGATCTTGTATACGTTATAGCGAATGGCACCCGCCACCGCGCCCCAGGAGACCTCGTTGTAATTGCCGGCCAGGGTCAGGTCATTCACTGCGGACGCAAGCGGGCTGCTGGCCACCGACTCGTCGAGCGAGTCCGGCGCCAGTGACGTGACGGCGTAATAGTAGGTGGTGGGGCCGACACCCGTAGGGACGGCCACCACCCCGGCCGGCGGGGGAAGGGTAGGCTGGAACGAGATGACGGTGTATTGCCAGTTCGTCGCGCCGAGGCGGCGCAGCTCGGCGGGCGGGTAGTTCGGATGCACCAGCGTCAGCACATCGGCCGATTGCACGTAGTGGATGTTGAACAGATCCGCCTCGGCGTAGGGCGTGGCCACTTCATACGGCACGCCCGGGGACGATTCCAGCGTGGCCCCCTGCGTGTGAAAGCGGATGTACCCGGGGCCGAACTCCAGCGCAAACGTCTGCTGCGTGTTGAAACTGAACGGAATCAGCCGCGCGCGCTGCGCGCTGTTCTTGGTGGTGTTGACGAAGGCGAACCCCGCGCGGTTGCGCGCCGGTCCGTGCGGCAGGACCTCGAAGTTGCGGGCCAGCGAGAGCCCGGTCTGGAACTTGGACAGGTCGATACGCCCGAACATCTCCGGGCTGATCTCCCCACCGGCGAAGGAACGGGCGAGCGTGCGGATCTGTGCCATCAGCGCCCCGCCATCCAAGCCACTTTCTGTTGTGGGCGGACCTGCCGCTGCACGGCATCGGCACTACGGGCGCGCGCCAGCGCGGCCTGATACGCCTGGAACTGGCCCGCGCTCTCGGCGCGCCCCTCGGCGCCCTTGATGATCGGGCCGGCCAGATAGCTGGCCAGCAGCCGCGACAGAGCCTGCGTGAAAATGGGTGAAAACTTCGTGGTATCGGTGATGCGCACCACGTAGCGCCCGACGGCCTGGATCTGGTTCGTCAGAATGATGATGTTGCCGTCCTCGTCCGTCTCGGTTTCGAATGGCTGGGGCACGTAGGTGACGGTCGGAAACACCGTGTCGCCGAAGGGTACGCGCGCCGGCAGCGGCATGCCGATCGAATAGTCGTCGTTGGCATCCGGCGGCAGCACCGCAAAGAACTTCAGGCAATCGTCCGGCTGCGCGTAGGCGTATTGCCACATCGGATAGCCATACGACAGGTTGGCCAGCGCAATGCGCCGCGTGGCGAACGACCACGTGTGCTCCTGCAGCACCTCGTCGAGCGCTTGCGGATACCACCGCGCGCAGTGGTCGGCCTGCGCGCTGCCCTCGGGCGGGTCGATGCTCGCCACGGTGGCCTCGTCGCCGAGGTGGCTCAAGGCCAGGTTGCAGATATCTGCTTCGCTTGCCACATTATTCTCCTACGGCCACCACATCGACCGAGACACCCGCGCCGACCAGCGACACGGTAATCAAACCCAGAACGGAAAGCGCGGGCGCCGTGCAGATACCCGTGGCCCCGGTCGTGTTCTTCGTCGTGGTGCTGACGTTGCGCACGTCCGCCGCGTTGGTGCCGGGGGCGGTTGCGTTGGCCACGACGCGAGGCGGGGAGGTGAAGCCAGCAGCGGCATAGTTCACCGACCACACACCGCTCCCGTTCGTCGTAACTGTGCCGCTCCATACCTTGGCGCCTGCTACCAGGCCGCCCGTGTTGTAGACCAGTGCACCGGCGGGGCCGGTTGCGCCAGTGGCGCCAGCCGGTCCGCGCATGCTGCCGCCGCCCATGAAGGTGTCGGTCATGGCATCACCTCGGCAGCCGCCGGACCAGGAACGACCAGGACACATCCTTGGCCGCGCCGTCGTTGTTGGTGATGCCCAGCACGTGGTCGGTGTTCGCGGCCAGGCGGATCTTGTCGGTGTTCGGATCGCCGAACGCGGCGTTGACCGTGTTCGTAGCGTCCAGGCGCAGCGTGAACAGTGCGGCCGGCAGCGCGCCCGGGGTCACTCCTACGCGGCAGGTCTGCGGCTCGGGCGTTGAAAGCCCGAGCGCGGTGCGATCGCGGTTCGTGCCGATCACCGGTGTGCCGCCGGTGCTGCTCGCGCCCTCGTAGAGCGCGATGGTGATGCTGTTGGCCGTTGTGCCGTAGCTGCGCCGCTCGATCAGCACGGGGTACGGCCCGGTGCGGAATGACGAATAGTTGGTGCCGCCGCCCGCCAAGGCGGTGACCACGTTGCTGTAGACGAACATCTCCCCCGCGATGGTCGCCTGTACTGCGTCGTCACGGATAACGTCGCTCATGACCTTCACCTTTTTAGCAAAACAGGGGCGCGCGGCCCCTGTTCTGGTTCTTCTTGTCGGCTGGTGCCGGGATCAGGCCAGTGCGTCGCCGTCCTGTTGCCTGCCTCGTACCGGTGCCTTCGGCTTCTCGACGGGCTCAAACCAGGTGCCGCCCGGGCGGGCCAGGGAAATCTTGGCCTGCTCGTCGTCGATCTCGAACTCGTCGCCGGGGTTGCGGAAGGCGTGGCCATCCTTGCCGGCGTAGCCGTGGGCAATTGCTCGAACGCGCATTTCGTTCCTCCTTAAGCGACGGTGAAGCCGGCAGCGTAGGCGCGGCTGGCTTGCGTGTCCTTCGTCATGAAGGCGTCGGCCGTGCCCACCGTGACCGCAGCGCCTGCGATACGGTAGACCACGCGCCAGTAGCGCTCCATGCCGATCGGCAGGCGTTGCTGCACGATGAAGGTGTTCGCCGTGAGCGCGGTCGGGGCCAGTGCGGCCGTCAGCGGGAATTCCCGGGGCGTCGCAAACCCGACGTTGTCATCGGTCTGGAGCACTACTTGGACGGTGCCGCCGACGGCCGTCACGGCCGTGCCGATGCGCACGTTCATGTAGATTTCCTCGCCGATGCCCTCGTCGTGGTTCTGGCCCGGCAGCGTGCCGGCGGCCGAGTCGTAGACGTTGGTCGAAACCAGATCGCCCGTGCCAGCCACCAGCGATTGACCGCTGGAGAACTGCTCTTGAATGTCCATGTACATGGCTTTCTCCTGTGTCCTTGTGCGGTCAGACCACGCGGGCCTCGGTGTTCAGCAGGCGATCGACTGTCCGGCAGGGCACGCCCAGGAAGGTCGTGGTGCCGTTGCCGGTCCAGCCCGGGGTAACTTGCCCGAACTGCTGCAGTGCCGGCTGGATGGCCAGGGCGGTGTTGCTCTTGTCGAGCGCGGCGATCGACAGGAATTCCTTCGCGGTGCGGTTCATGTAGAACGCGGCGCGGCCCATGCCCATCTGCGGGATGCGGGCGATTGCCATCGCCATCACCTTCATCAGTGCCGTGGCGGCCGTCGGCGCTTGCGTGCCGGTTTGGCCCACCAGGTCGGACACGTCGATGTTGGCGATGCGCACGACATAGCGCCAGTCGCGCAGCGACAGACCGCACTTCCATTTCCACAGGTCCGCATACGCGCGGAAGCGCGCCGGCGGGGACTGGGTGTCGAACGCGTCGATTTCGCCCAGATCCTGGTGGTACAGGCCGGCTTGCGAGCCCTTCGGATAGATGCCGGTGGCGGTGTTGTCGCCCCACACCACGAGCCACACGCTCATGTTGTCGCTGCCGGTGCCGCCCGCGTCCACGATGTTCTGGCCGTTGGGCGCCGACTTCAGCGAGTAGCGCGCGGCCAGGCCGGTGAAGCGTTCCGGGTTGACCGTCTGGTCACCGTAGAACAGGGCTTCGCACAGCGCCTGGTTCATGCCCTCGATCTCGGCCTGCGCTTCCTGCAGGCGGAACGCTGAGGCGTCGCCGTTCAGGTCGGCCAGGTCCACGTCCACCTCGTTGCGGGCCTCCAGCATGCCGCAGGCGTCATCGACCTGCGCGCGCACCGACTTGCTCGGCTGCACGCCCTGGTACAGCTTGCGCCACGTCGGCTGGGGCAGGCCCGTGCGGATCGTGGTGCGGTGGCCGGTCGGCAGGTTGCCTTCCTTCCACAGCATGTCCTGCAGAACTTCGTTCGATTGGTTCAGCAGCTCGATCACCGAGGCCGTCGAACCATCCGGGTTGCGCGACTTCGCCCAGTCGGTGAGCGTGACGGCGCCGGTGTTGGTCGGTAGCGTTGCCATTGTTGTGGCTCCTTAGGTCTTTGAAGTGGTGTTGCCGTACAACCGCTGCGCCGTCGATTGCGTGGTACTCGTGGTAACGCCGCGCCCGCCGTCGAATCGGTCTTCACTGATCGCCTTCCCAGCCCGCACCATGAACCGGATAAGTTCCGGGTGGTTGCCGAGGCCGGTCTGGTTGAGCAACGTCTTCAGCTCGGGAGTAGCGAAAGCGTCCACGGCCTTCTTAGCCGATGCCAGGCTTTCGTCGAACTTGTCGCCGCCGTACTCCTTGTCGGCGCGCGCCTCGCTCTGCCACGCTTCACGCGCCTGTGCCACGGCATCCGCCTGCGCCGCCTGGAACTTCTGCAGTTGCTTGGCACCGAGATCGGCCAGCTTCTGCGCCTGTTCCTGCGACAGGTTCTGCTCTTTGGCAAAGGTCTTCAGGTCGCCGCCCAGTTCCGCGTCGAACTCCACGCCATCGGGCAGGGTGAATTCGGCGTATTCCTCGGGCGCGCCCTGCGGCTTGTCGTCCTCCGGCTTCTCCCCCTCTGCGGGTTTGTCGCCGTCGGCCGGCTTGGCCTCGTTCGTGGCATCCGTCTGCTGCGTCTGCTGCTCGGTTGCAGTCGTCTGGGTGCCATCGGTCAGGACCGTGGTGGCATCCGTCGGGGCTGCTGGTGCTGCTGCACCGGGATCAGTTGGTGTCGATCCGGTCGTCGCTGCGTCGCTCATTCTTCTGGTGCTCCTTGAGCATCTCGAAATACCGTTCCGGGCAGGTCAGCTGGAGGTAGGCCAGCAGGTCGATCCCAACTGAGCGCTTACCCTCGTTGAAAGCCATCTGCATGGCGTTCGTGCTGAAGGTCTGCGCCCAGGGGCTCGCATCTGCCAGGAGATCCCACATCACCTGCCGACCGCGCGGATTGGACATGAGCCATTTGATACGCTCGGCCTTGGCCAACCGCTTGCGCTGCTCTACTTCAGCGTGGCGCTGGTGCTCCCTTTCGAGGGCTCGCGGCGAGGTCGGGTCATAGGTATGGCTCATTGCGGGGCAGTTTAAATAGGTCGCAATGAGCTATGCGTACCGCGCCTAGGGTTGCGAGAGCCGATAGGTGGCCTCGAACTGCTCGGCCGTCATGTAGGTCTGGTAGCCGTTCGCGTAGAGGATGTAGTACCCGCCCGGCTCGGGCTTGTACTTGGCGATGAAGTCGTTCGTGACCGGGAACGGGCTACGCTCCGGGTCGGCCGGGATCAGCATCGAACCTTCAAAGCCGGCGGGCGGCAGGATCTCTGCGATTCGCAGCGCCCAGACGGTGAATGGGCGCTCATATTTCGGCATGTCGGGCAAGTCAGGCTCCAGGAAGGGTGTAGCCGCTGAACTGGTTGATCAGGTCGGACAGGCCATTGGGCTGGCTGGTATTGATGCTGCCCAAGTCCTTGGCCACGCCGCCGGCCACCTCGGCGGCCTGCGCCATCGCTGCGGCCTGTTGCTGCTGGGCGCGCTGCTGGCGGATCATCACCACCTGCTCGTTGCCCACGATCATGCGGGGGTCCACGCCGAGCTGGTCGGCGTACTGGTCCACCCACTCGTCGCCGTTGAACTTGTCGAGCACGTCGGGTTTAATCTGCGCGACCTGGCCTAGGCCGAGCACGAAGCGGTCGGTGCTGTTCACGCCGACGGCGCGCTGGGCCTGCGCCAGCATCGAAACGAACTCGATGTTGAGCTCCTGCCCCTGCATCTCCTCGGGTGCCGGCGGGAACAGGCCGAGACTCATCATGCGGTCGAACGCATACTCCACCAGCGGGTTGAGCGCCTCATCGTGCAGCCGCTCGATCGTCGGCCCGATCATGACCAGCTTCTCCTCGTGCCGCTCGGCCACCTCGGTGGCGGTCATGCGCGTGGTGGCCGGGTCCGACAGGCTCAGGAACATGTCTACGAAGAAGCCGCGCTTAATGCGCTGGCGCACGTCCACAATGTCGTTGAGCAGATACTGCAGGTTCAGGCTGACATCCCACATGCTGCGGATGCCGGCGCCGGGGGTGGCCGCGTCGTAGAACGTGACGCCACCTGGCAGCATCTGCACGTCGCGGTTTTGCAGGCTGGTCGGCACCTGCAGGGGCGGCTTGGTCTGGTAGTCGATGCCCTCGGCCTTGCGCAGTTGCTCGTGCTGGAGCTGCTTCGTGCTGCCTAGCACGAGCATGCCCGGACTGTTGCCGTAGATGTCGCCGCCATACACGGACCAGCGCGGCACGATGGCCGGGAAGCGGTCAAACCCGCTCTTGCGCAGCCACTGGCCGTCCTTGGCGCCTTCCTCCATGTACCAGGATTTCCACGCCATGTTCTGCGCGTCGCGCTTGGACGGGTCGCGGTCGGCGTTGGGTTCGACCAGTTGCACGATCGTCACCCAGGCGTCCAGCTCGTGGTTGTCGTACAGGCTCTGCGTGGACGGACACACCTTGTCGTAGCCAAATTCCTTGACCATCTGGCCGACCGTCTTCTGGTAGCGGCGCGCGAGGGTGTCCACCTCGCCGCGGTAGTTGGCCGAGATGCGGTATTCGCCCGTGGTGAGCGGGTAGTGATGGATGACGGTATTGAAGTCGTCCATCATGAACGAGGCGGCCGTGCCGTAGACGCCCAGCTCCTGGTAGATCGTGTGCAGCGTGTTGTACGTGTTCGAGCGCTGGAACAGGTCCAGCATGCGGCGCGTGCACTCGTTCAGCCACAGCTTCACGCTGTGGTACTGGTTCAGCTCGGGGTCGGCCGTCTGCAGCCGAAACCACGGCCGGGCCGGGCTCGACATGCCTGCCTGCAGGCCGGCGGCCAGCACGTTCAGTGCGAACGTGGCTTCCTCGTCGTAGATGTTGCCGTAGCGCTTGCGCCCGTCGTTGCGGTCGGTGTCGTAGTAGCGGCCCGAGAACGGCAGCATGAAATCGGTGACGTCCTGGTAGACGCCACGCCACGACTGCCAGTCGAGATCCAGCCCCGTCCAGCGACGGTAGATCTCGTTGCGGTCCATCCTGGTCCGGTTATCGGTCATGCGTCAGGCCCCTAGCAGGGTGCCGCCCCCGCCCGAACCGGTGAGCAGGGTGGAATACCCCGAGGCGCCGCCGCCGTAGCCGGTGTCGAGGCCGTACACGGGGGCCTTGCTGGCTTGGCGCGGCCGGTTGGCCTGCGCCGTGGCGGCAGCCTGATCGGCGGCGAGCGCATCGGCCTTGGCCTGCGTCTTCGCGGCGCGCTTGCCCAGCACGTCGGCCGGATCACCGATCCACGTGTCGGTCAGCCCCAGCGGGTCGGCCAGGCGGGCGGTGGTCTTGTTGTTGAACACCCCTACCGGGTCGGCGATCTTAGCGACGCACATGGCTCAGAACGATTTGTTTGTGCTGGTTGTCCATGCCTCAGGCTCCGAGCAGTTGGGTCGTAGGTTTGTTGCCGCCGTACAGCCGGCGCGCGGACAGCGAGAGCGGATCGGTCACGCCCTGGTAGCCAGTCAGGAGCGTGCTGCCCTGGTTCTGGAACCCGAGGTTGTTGGTGCCCGTGCCAGCCGCAGCCGACAGATCCTGCTGCGTGCGGCCCTTGGCCTCGTTGACGTTGGCCAGTGCCTTGTTGGCATCGGCAAGCGTCTTCTGGCTCGCATCGAACGCCTTGCGGTCGCGGTCGATGGCGGCGTTCTGGGCCTTTTCCTGCTGGTTGGTCGAATAGACCTGGCCAGCCAGGGCGATGCCAGCGGTAACGAGGGGGACGACGGCCGGGCCGCACATAGGCCGCTCCTTTAGCGTTTGGTGAGATTTGCGTACGGATCGTACGCACCGCGCGCGCCCCTATGCGTACCCGGCAGGTCCGAGCGGCGCGGCGTGTCCAGCCGGGCCAGCATCAGCGCGCTGGCGTAGTCCGGGCTGCGCCCAATACGATCGATGATCTCCTCGCGGCTCTCCACGTAGATCGTGCGGCCCTGCAGGTGCCAACGCGGGGCGCACAGATCGGCCAACAGGCGCTGGTCCGACGGCAGGGCGATGCCCGTGTCGTTGGCCGGATCGAGGTCTTCGCGCAGCTTCCACCACAGCTGGGCGCGCTGGTTCGAGAAGCCGAGGCGCCCGGACTTGTCGCTCTCGGTGGCCTTCTCGGCCACGTTGACGCCCGTGACCTGCTGACCGGCCTGGCGCAGGAAATCGTAGGGGCTGGCGCCCACGCCGATCACGTCGATGTGCACCGGCGCACGGTCGCGCATGGCGGCGATCACGAGCCCAGCCACGCGCGGGCCGTCGGGTGTCTCGGTGCCGGGGTAGACCAGCAGCTCGTCGTACCAGTTGCCGTGGCGGCAGGCGATGACGGTCTGGTCCTTGCCGCCGCGCGCCACGTCCACGCCCATGGAATCCATGCGGGGTTTGGGCGTGCGCGCCTTCCATCGGCCCATGGCGGCCTCCACCCAGGCCGTGGGGATGACCTGCCACGGGTCGTCCTCCATGCCGGCGGCGAAGTCGCCCTTGAGCATCTGGCTACGCAGGGGTTCCGGGAGCGATTGCAGCTGTGCCATGTAGCCAGTCCCCAGCAGGTAAGGGTTATCACTGATGCGCGACGGAATGAACGTGCGCGACTGCGGCGTGATGATGTCGTCGGGCGCGTGCTGCTTCGGGTCGAAGGCGTAGCTGGGCTCGCCATCGACCAGCACGAAGGGCGCCGGCCCATCGACCCACACATCGCGCCCATTGGGGTGGTTTGCGCTGGCCGGCAGGCTGGCGGCGTAGCGGATCTCGCCCGGCTTGGCCCGGTTGGGGAACTTGTCATCGAGCCAGGGCGCGAAGAACTCGATCACCCAACGGCCTTCCGCGCTGGTGGGCGGGTTGAACGTGAACAGGGCCTGACAGCGCTGGCCGGCCACCGTGGAGCGCAGCCAGCCGAGCAGGAAGCGGATCTGCGAGATCAGGAAGTTCGTGGCCTCGTCGAACACCAGCAGGTCATGCGGGCGGCCCTGGAATTTCTTCTCGTCGCCGGCATTGGGCACGGCGCCGAGCTCGATCTGCAGCGGCACGCCGTCGCGCCGCTTGATGCGCCAGATGTTGTCCTTACCGTTGTAGCCATCCTTGGTGCCCAGAAGCTCCTCCAGGCGATCGTTGATGCCGGTGAGCTCTGTACCTACCCGGCGCAGGATCATCGCCTTACGGTGCTGCGTGAGGGTCTTGCCGCAGGCTAGATCGGTCTTGCCTCCGCCCGCCGCGCCACCGTAGCCGATGATGGTGGCCTCGGACTGGTAGGCCATGATCTGCGGCCCCGGCAGCGGCCGCCAGATGGCTTTGTCGGCTGCCAGGATGGCGTCCACCTCGGCGCGCTCTGCAGCGGTGAGGTAGGGCAGCAGGGCGGCGATCTCCTGCGGGCTCATACCAGCGGCTCGTCGTCCTCGTCCTTGCGCTGCTGGCCGATCGCCAGCAGTTTGGCCAGGCGCGCGGCGGCCGAGGCGTCATCGGTGGGGATAGGGCCGCCGTCAGGGCCGCTGATCTCCTGAGCCACGCGCTCGCCGTACTTCTTCGGCGCCAGCTTGGACATGGCCCATTTGCGGGCGTCCACGCGCAGCTTGGACCGCGCGATCACATCCCAGTCGGTTTTCTTGTTGCCGTCGTCGTCCGTGTAGGTGTCGTTCGATCCGTCGTCGCTGATTTCGATGATCTGGTCCAGGTACAGCTCGGCCTGGTCTTCTCTCGCTCGCGCGTACTGCTTGTGGAAGCCGTCCACATCTCGCAGCCAACGGAACACCGTGGACTGATCGGGCATTCCATCGTCCTTGCAGATACTCCGAAGGGATTCCCCGCGCGCAATGCGCTCGCAGATCAGCGAGGCTGTTTCGGGTTTGAAGGTGCTAGGGCGTCCAGTCATGCCCCGCATTTTGCTAAACACAGCCGCCGCTATGCGTACTACCCCAAAACCACTGTCCGCCACCCCACTGCCACGCCCACCCGCCGCCGGCCCTTCACGATGTCATTGATCGTTGACTTCGTCGTCTCGAACTTCTCGGCCAGGTCCACGCACCTCACACCCTCCGCGTACAGCCGGCGGATCAGCTCCACCTCGTGGTTGGTGAGCCGTGCCCGGCCATGGTCCTCCCCGACCCGGGCGCCCTTGTCGCCCACTGCCACAACACGCTTTTCCATGTTGCCCTCCCGTCCAAAAGACGGCGCCCAAGGCCGGGCGCCTTACCACCCTTACCACCACACCACCTACTTCCTAAAACCTCCTATTTCTCCCTATTTACACACATGTAACAACTATAAAGGTGGTAAGGGTGGTAAGGGTGGTAAGAAGCCTTTAAAATCAAGGACTTGGAACATTACCACCTCATTTTCGAGGTGGTATCAGGTGGTTAGGTTCCCTTCGCCCAAACCTTGCGCGCTTTCTTTTCCACCCATTTCGTCACCCGCACATACCCCAAACTCTGCAAAATTTTGCTAACGCGCATTTCTTCGCGCTTTCCGATGCGCTCGGCCGTCAGTCGGATCGCGCCTTGCAGCACGTCCACAACCTGCAAAAATTCGCGCGTTTCAGGCGCACCCCCCTCATCCATCACATCCGCGTCCTTCAGCCACGCCTCGATCAGCGGCGTCCACGGGTCGCTGATCTTGTGATCGGCGTGCACACCGCGCGCCAAGCGCTCGGCGTCGGCCCAGTCGATCCCGGCCGTGGTGAAGGCGTCGCGCCCCTCGGCCCACAGCTGGAGCACGTCGCGCTGCACGGCCACCACATCGCAGCGCCCCACCTTGACCGGCAGCCAGCGCCGCTCGCCTGTCTCGTCGGCCAGGAACTCCTCCTGGTTGGTGGTCCCAAAGAACAGGAAGCGCCGGGCGAACGTGGTGTTGAACTCCTTGTAGAGCACGCGCCACTCCTCATGGGTGCGGCTGATGAACGCCTTGATGGACTCCGCATCGCGCGTGTGCAGCCCCCGCAACTCGCCCAACTCCACCACCAGCCGCCCGCGCATGCGCCGGCTGGCCTCCGCGTCGCGCTCGGCCAGGTTCAGCTCGGTGAAGAAGTCAGGGGCCGGTGACAGCGCCTTGACGGCGCGCGTCTTGCCCGCGCCCTGCTCGCCCACGAACACGGGCACCATGGGCGCCTCGCAGCCCGGGTCGAGCACGCGCCCGGCCAGCGCCGTCCAGATGTAGCGGGACACCGCGCGGGTGTACGGCGTGTCGGCCACGCCCATATAGATAGACAGGAAGGTATCGATGCGCCGCCGGCCGTCGTGGGCGAGTGTGCCGATCCACTCCTTGGCCGAGTCGAACCGGTTCTCGTCAGCCACCAGCCACACCACGTCGCGCAGCGCCTCGCGGCTGATCTTGGAGAATCCGTTCTGTTCGAGGTGGATCTGCAGGCGGGTGTAGTCGGCGTCGGTGAAGCTGCGCCAGTCATCCGCGTCCTTCTCGGGGCTGGCCAGCATGATCTCGGCCCGGAACTCGTCGAAGCGGATGCGCACACCGGCGCAGCGCGGATCGCGCATGGCCAGGGTGAGGTTTTCGACACACGCTATTATGATCCCTTTCTCGGTACGGCGAAATCGCGGCATGGGCGCCTCGGGCCGGCCCTTGGCATCCACCAGCGCCGGCAGCGCCTCGAACTCGGCCGCCACGTCCTCCTGCCAGCCGTGCTCGCGCGCCACGCGCCACAACGTGCCGACGGTGATCGCCCCGTTCTCGGCCCCGTTGTCGTCGCTGATGTAGGGCCACACGCGTTCGTCCAGGAACTCGGGGGTGTACTTGTCCGATCGGGCGCTGAATTCGTGCAGCAGGGCCAGGCCCGCCTCCCCAGCGCCGTTGTGCACGGCGAAGGCGAGATCGCGCCACTGGTCATAGGGCAGACCGTCGCCTTCGTTGGGGATGGCCGCCAGTGCCGCGCGCATGCGTTCGATCCCGGCATCGGCCCCCGTCACCACCGGGCGCTCGACGATCTCGCGCGCCACCACGGGCACGGCCGGCGAGAGCGGCCACTCCATCGCAGCGGCGTCGTCCTTGGCTAGGTCAGCCAGGGTCAGGGGGCACAGCGGCACGCTGGCGCCGGCCAGTGGCAGGATGAACATGTTGCCGAACTTGCCCTCGGCCACACTGTTCTGTTTGGGGAAAATCTCCACCTCTTTCTTGGCGACCCCGCCGTCACCCGGCTTGAACCCCCGGGCCTCCAGCACCATGCGAAGCAACACGCGCACACTGTAGGCGTCCTGCGGCTGCTCCCACAGCAGGTACAGGTGCAGGCCCCTGCCACCCGTGGAGCGGAAGGCCAGCGGCGCCATGCCATACGCCTCCAGCTCGTCGATCAGCGCCTGCGCCGCCACCAGCATGTCGGGCCAGGATGTCTCGCCCTTGTGGCTATCCAGGTCGAGCACGGCCACCATGGTGGTGGTCTGGCCCGGGCGGATCGGCGCCGCGCCATAGGCAGGTCCGCCATTCACGTGCTTGTCCAGCTTCGCGGCCGTGAGCGGCGCATCGATGCGCCGGGGGCCGTCGTCGGTCTTCTTCCAGCAGATGTCGGTGCGCACCCGGCTGGTGATCGGCTCCAGGGCCTTGACGAGATCGGGGTGCTTCATGCAGCGCCCCATGCGTAAAACGTAACCATGTGTGATTACTCCGTCTCAAAATGACGAGAGCCCCGGAGGAGGCACTGCGGGCGCCAACCCTTCCGGCCAAGTAAACCGGTGCAGTACCCCCTCCGGGGCTCACTTGTTTCTAAAGGTTGGCACCCCGGATGCTAAACCCTTTTCAGCAAAATGTAAAACCCGCCATGGAGGCGGGTTTGTGTCACACTGCGGTGCCCGCCGTGAGGGCGGGTCGTGGTTATCCCTTGGCGCGAATTTGCAGCAAA
>Ga0247829_10000080_pt1 | contig 25728 bp, 26 predicted proteins | sample 12C_Control_Day4_FD_207765 | JGI IMG/M metagenome (GOLD analysis project Ga0247829, IMG submission 207765) | Soil microbial communities from agricultural site in Penn Yan, New York, United States - 12C_Control_Day4 | ecosystem: Environmental > Terrestrial > Soil > Agricultural land | place... | reverse complement strand
CGCCCCATCTCCTTCCCCAGCAGCTATCCCGTCGGCAGCATCGTCATCGACAGCAAGGGCCGCCAGCTGTTCCTCGTGACGTCGCCGACCGAGGCGCTGCACTACCCGATCTCGGTCGGGCGCGAAGGATTCTCCTGGGCCGGCACGGAGACCATCAGCCGCAAGGCCGAGTGGCCGGACTGGCATCCGCCCGAGGAGATGCGCTACCGCGACTGGCGGCTGCCCGAGAAGATGACGGGCGGCATCAAGAACCCGCTCGGCGCCATGGCACTCTACCTCGGCAGCTCGCTCTACCGCATCCACGGCACCAACGACCCGAAGTCGATCGGCCGCGCCGCCTCGTCGGGCTGCTTCCGCATGCTCAACGGCCACATCGTCGACCTGGCCTCGCGGGTGGAGATCGGCACCACGGTCAACGTCGTGCACCGGCTGCCGCCGGAGCTCGAGAGGGTCGTGGCCGCGCAGCTGCCCCCGCCCGCGCCTCCTCCGCCCGCCGCCGTCAAGCGGGCGGGGCGCTCGTAGGGGTTGTCATCCTGGCCGGAGCGCAGCACGGAGCAGACCGAGAAGGCGGCCGGCGCCGATCTCCAAGCTGCAGTCGGATTGTCGCAAAAAGTGTATTGCACTGAACCGCTATCGCGACAGCGAACGTCAGACGAGCAAATCGCGGCAGCCAAGATCGTCGACCGCCAGCATTACGCGTTCGAGATGGCTCCACCAAATCACTGGCGGGAGATCAATCGCCGCCTGCCATATTGGGGTAGTGATCTGCCACAGGACCGCTAGGCGGTAATCATCCTGCAACGCGCGGCGGTCATATCCGAGCACACCGTGCGCTAGAAGGCCGGCGTGATAGTGGTCGAGCAGCCTGTTCTCCATCCTCTGCCTGCGCTCTGGATACCAATGCGTAGCCATCATGTACGCAAGATCATTTGCCGCGAGACCAACCCGCCATGCATCCCAATCGAAAAGCCTGACGTCGCTCCCGCCATCGCGCGGCAGAAAGAAGTTCCAGACATGTGCGTCGCCATGAACGATGGATAGATTGCGATGTGAGTGGTAGCGCGCGAGCAGGCGGGGGGCCGTGTCGATAAATCGTCTGTAGAGGTCGCGGCGTTCGGCGGGCAGGCGGTCGCCCAGGCGTTCCGCGAACACTCCGTAGCGGTCGGCAAGTCTACCGATCCCTTGATTGGCTGTTTCAGTATCAACCCACGTGCCGACGGAAACCCCAGCCTGGGATCATCCCACCACTCAGCGTGCAAACGCGCGAGGGCGCTGATGATGCTTTCGCATTGCTCGGTTGTGGGCGGAAGTGGCCAAGTCGTGCCGATAACGTGCGAGTCGGTCAGGTCTTCGAGAATGAGGTGCCAATCTTTCGTATCTTGATCGCAAAACGCCTCAAAACAGCGCGGCACAACACCTGCTGATGTCGCGGCGGCGACCTGAGTATAGAACTCGACTTCTCGGTGCCCGGAATGCAACATGTCGCTGGCACGACCTGGGAGTCCGGTCTTCAGGATCAAGGTACTCGGGGCATTCGTCGCACCCTCGTAGCTGAGCCGGAGTCGAATGATGCGCGACAGCAGCGTGGTACGTGAACTCTCAACTACAGCGTCGCGAACCTGGCCTTTTCCAAGCACACCTGATCGGCGAAGAGCTTCGGTGAGATGCTTGGCATCGGCTGCTCTCGGTGTGTGTTCCAACTCCATCCAGGCCCCCACGGGAATATAGCTCAATAGAGCCATTCCTCATATGTCGCACGAGTTTGCCTTTTGCGACATTGGTTGGCACCACGCGCCCGCACGGTGGGGTCTGCGATGACGCACGCGGCGTCGGATTCTAACCCTCGTAGAACCGCACGGGAGTGCCGGTGGCGGGGCCGAGGATGTTGCCGTCCCACATGGCGCGGCGGCCGCGCAGAATAGTGCCGACAGGCCAGCCCTGCACCGAGACGCCGTCGTAGGGCGTCCAGCCGCAGCGCGATTCGATCCAGCCGTTGCGAATCGTCTCGCGACGCTTCATGTCGACGATGGTGAGGTCGGCGTCGTAGCCCACGGCGATGCGGCCCTTGCCGCGGATGCCGAACAGGCGCTGCGGGCCGGCGCTGGTGAGGTCGACGAAGCGCTCGAGGCTCAGGCGGCCGGCATTGACGTGGTCGAGCATGATGGGGACCAGCGTCTGCACGCCGGTCATGCCGGAGTGGCTCTCGGGGTAGGCGTGCTCCTTCTCCTCGCGCGTGTGCGGGGCGTGGTCGGAGCCCAGCACGTCGACGACGCCGTTGGCGAGCGCCGACCAGATCGCAGCGCGATGCTTCTCGTCGCGCACGGGCGGGTTCATCTGCGCGAAGGTGCCCAGGCGCTCATAGCAGTCCGGCGCCACGAGCGTGAGATGATGCGGCGTGACCTCGACGCTGGCCCAGTCCTTGTGCTCCGCGAGGAACGCCATCTCTTCGGCGGTCGACACATGCAGCACGTGCACGCGCTTGCCGTGCTTCTCGGCCAGCCGCACCAGGCGCTGGGTTGCCGTCAGCGCCGCTTCCTCGTTGCGCCACACTGGGTGAGATGAGGGATCGCCGTGGCGCCGCAGATTGGCGCGCGCCCGCAGCATGGCCTCGTCCTCGGAGTGGAATGCGGCGCGCCGGCTGATCGTGGCGATGATGCGATCGAGGGTGGCCTCGTCCTCGACCAGCAGGTCGCCGGTGGAGGCACCCATGAACACCTTGATGCCGGCCGAAGCCTCCAGCCGCTCCAGCGCGGGGAGCTCGTCGACGTTCTCGCGCGTGGCGCCGACGTAGAAGGCAAAATCGCAGAACATGCGGTTGCGCGCGCGGGCCACCTTGTCGGCGAGCGCTTCCGCGGAGGTCGTGAGCGGCTTGGTGTTGGGCATCTCGAACACGGCCGTGACGCCGCCCGCCACCGCCGCGCGGCTGCCGGTCTCCAGGTCCTCCTTGTGCTCCAGCCCCGGCTCGCGGAAGTGGACCTGGGTGTCGATCACGCCCGGCAGCACATGCAGGCCCGCGGCATCGATCGTCTCCGCCGCAGCGGCCCCCGACAGGTTGCCGATCTGGGCGATCCGGCCGCCTGTCATCGCAATGTCGCGCACGCCGATGCCGTCGTGGTTGACGACGGTTCCGCCCCTGACGATGAGATCGAAGCTGTGGGTCATGAGATGTCTCGAGACGGCTGCGCTTGCGCCCCGGGGCGGCTGTGCTTACCTCTGCGAGCGAGGTATAGCAGACCTCGAGCGATGTACAGCGCGCGCCTTGACGTTATCGACACGGGACCGGCTGCAGATGTCGTCCGCCCAGATCGCCCTGCTTGCCGACCGCGGCGTGGTCCGTGTTTCGGGCACGGACGCCGAGAAGCTGCTGCAGGGGATCATCACCAACGACATGGACCTGCTGGCCTCGCAGCCGGCCCTTCACGCCGCGCTGCTCACCCCGCAGGGCAAGATCCTGTTCGAGTTCTTCGTCGTGAAAGCCGGCGACGGCTTTCTGCTCGACACCGCGCGCGACAGAGCCGCCGATCTCGCCAAGCGCCTCAACCTCTACAAGCTGCGCGCCAAGGTCGCGATCGCGGATGCCAGCGACGACTACCGCGTGCTCGCGCTGTGGGGCGATGCTGCGCACAGCTCCGGCGAGACGACCGGCACCGTATCCTTCGCCGACCCGAGGCTCGCCGCACTCGGCTTCCGCATCCTGGCCGAGGCGAAGTTCGCGGCTGATATCTCCGCCGCCACGAACGGGGAGGAGGCGACGGCGGAGGCCTACCACGCGCATCGCATTGCGCTCGGCGTGCCGGAGGGCGGCAAGGACTATCCCCTCGGCGATGCGTTCCCGCACGAGGCCGACCTCGATCAGCTGCATGGGGTGTCCTTCACCAAGGGCTGCTACGTCGGCCAGGAGGTCGTGAGCCGCATGCAGAACCGCGCAAGCGTGCGCAAGCGCGTGGTGCCGATCGAGGGCGCGGCGCCGCTCGCCTCCGGAGGCGAGATCAAGGCAGGCGAGGCCACCATCGGCACGGTCGGCTCGGTCGCCGGCCGGCAGGCGCTGGCGTTGTTGCGGCTCGATCGCGCCGTGGAGGCCAAGGCCAAGGGCCAGGCGTTGACGGCGGGCGAGGTGGCCATAACGTTGCGCAAGCCTGGCTGGGCCAAGTTTGCCCTCGAGCCTGCCGAAGCGGCGGAGACGCCATGAGTGCGAAACCAAAGCCAGCGGTCGTCGCCGAAATCGTGCGCTGCCCGTGGGGCGGCATCGCCGACCCGCTCTATGCGCGCTACCACGACGAGGAGTGGGGCGTACCCAAGACCGACGACCGCGCGCTGTTCGAGAAGCTGGTGCTGGAGGGATTCCAGTCGGGCCTGTCGTGGCTGACGATCCTCAGGAAGCGCGAGAACTTCCGAGAGGCCTTCCATCGCTTCGAGCCGGCGCGCATCGCCCGCTACGGCGCCAAGGATATCGCCCGGCTGATGGATGATGTCGGCATCGTGCGCAACCGGCTCAAGATCGAGGCCACCATCGACAACGCCAAGGCGATCCTGAAGCTGCAGAAGCGCATGAGCCTTGCAAACTTCCTCTGGGATTTTCTCGACGGACGCCCGCAGATCAACAGGCACGAGAGCTTCAAGTCGGTGCCGGCCGAGACGCCGACCTCCAAGGCCATCTCCAAGGCGCTGAAGGTGGAAGGCTTCCGCTTTGTCGGTCCGACGACGATCTATGCTTTCATGCAGGCGACAGGCATGGTCAATGATCACCTGGTGAGCTGCCATCGGCACGGCCCCTGCGCCGACCTGCAGCGACGGTTCAAGGCGCCGCTTGTGCGGGCGCAAGCCTGAGAGACGGATGAGCGACGAGAAGGCCACGAGCCGCGCCGAGCTGCCCCGCACCCAGCGGGCCTGGCAGCGCATGCTCTCGGGCCGACGCCTCGACCTGCTCGATCCGGCGCCCAAGGACATCGAGATCGAGGACATCGCTCATGGGCTTGCCCGCGTCGCGCGCTGGAACGGCCAGACGGTCGGCGAGCACGCCTACTCCGTCGCCCAGCACGCGCTGCTGGTGGAGGAGGTCGCCATCGCCATCCACCCGGATTTCACGCACCGCTGGCGGCTCGCAGCCCTCCTGCACGACGCGCCCGAGTACGTGATCGGCGACCTCATCAGCCCGTTCAAGGCCGCCATCGGCCTCGACTACAAGGCGTTCGAGGGGCGGCTGCTGGAGGCCATCCACCGCCGTTTCGGCCTGCCGCCGCAGCTTCCCGAGCGCATCACCATGGCGATCAAGATGGCCGACCGCATTGCCGCCTACTACGAGGCGACCGGGCTTGCGGGCTTTTCGGACACCGAGGCCAACCGCTACTTCGGTGTGCGCCGCAACGTGCCCGACGCTTTGCGCCGGCGGCTGGAGTCGCTGGGGGCGGTGTCGGTCGCCGAGGCCCAGGCGGCATTTCTCACCCGCTTCGATGAGCTCTCCAGGGACCTGTCGCAGGAATAGACGCCCGAAGTTTCGACACATGAATGTGCCATCTGCACCGCGGCCAACCGCTACCGACGAGGACCGATGACATCGAGCAAGCCAGCCTCGGCAAAGAGCACGCTCGGGCGCGCACGCAAGTCCGGCGCCATCCACGTGTGCCCGCTGAGCGCGGTGCCCCATACCGTGGAGAGCAGCAAGGCCTCGCACCTGCTCACCTGGCTGCAGGACGAGATCATCGTCGAGACGCCGCGGCTGATCCTGCCCGACCGCCACATCCGCTTTCACATCCACGACATCTCCGAGCCGCTGGTCGGCTACGCCGCCCCCGGCAGGGAGCACATCGACCAGCTGATCGAGTTCGCCCACGCATGGGGCGGCGAGGGCCCGATCGTCGTGCACTGCTGGGCGGGCATCAGTCGCTCGACGGCTGCCGCCTACACGGCGCTGTGCGCCATCAATCCCGATGCATCCGAGGAACTGATCGCCGCGCGGCTGCGGGCAGCCTCGCCGACGGCCTATCCCAACCGCCTGATGGTCCGGCTCGCCGACGCCGCGCTCGGCCGCCAGGGCCGCATGGTGCGCGCCGTCGAGAGCATTGGCCGCGGCATCCCTGCCAGCGAAGCCGTCCCCTTCTCGATCCCCGCCGATCATTCGGATTGATCGAGCGGAAAGCGCGCAGGATCGAGCAATCGCCCCGTCCGTGCCGCACTTGGCACAAAAAGCGGCCACTATCGCCGCCTAACCTAGAGCCTTGATTTTGATCGAGGCTTTCGGGGTTTTCATGGATACAGCCGCGCACGATCCGCACGTTGCGCTGCAAGCAAAGTTGCAGGTACAGGCGGTACAGAAGGTTGAGCGGATCGCAGTCGGCTTGAACGCTGCGATCCTCGCCGTGCAGGGCGACGAGCCCGTGGTGGCCGTCGTGGCCGAGCGCCGCGAAGAGCGCAACAGCGGCGACGGCGCGCTCCCCTGCGGGCTTTTCTCCCCACGTCTGCACGATGGCAGCCTGGAGACAGCGCTGCGCTCCTGCGTGCAGGCCAAGGTCGGCATCAAGCTCGGGGCCACGCGCCAGATCTGCACGCTCGGCGCGCCCGTCGCATCCAACGGCTCAGCGCAAGCGGCCAACGAGCCCGGCGTCGCCGTGAGCTACCTGGCGCTGGTCGACCCGTCGCGCATCAACGACCGCGACGGCGCCAGCTGGCGCAGCTGGTACGCCTACTTCCCATGGGAGGACTGGCGCCGTGGCAAGCCCGGGTGCCTGACGGAGATCATCGAGCCCCGCCTGAGGGCCTGGGCGCGGTCGGGCTCCGACAGGGAGGCGGACGAGCGAGGCCAGCGGATGCGCATCGCCTTCGGCTGCGACGGCACCGGCTGGGACGAGGAGAAAGCGCTCGATCGCTACGAGCTCCTGAGCGAAGCGGGCCTGCTCGAAGATACCCGCAATGGCTCGGTTGCCAGTGCCGATCCCGTGTTTGCTCGGCCGTTGCCGCGGCTGCGGGACCAGATGCTCGGCGATCAGCTGCACGTGCTCGCCAGCGCCATCGGCGAGCTCAGGCGCTCGGTCAAGCGCCAGCCGGTGGTGTTCGAGCTGATGCCCGGGGTGTTCACCCTGTTCGAGCTGCAAAAGACGGTCGAGGCAATCCTGGGCCCGCACCTGCACAAGCAGAATTTTCGCCGCCTGGTGGAGACCGGCGGGCTGGTCGAGCCCACCGGCGAGTTCCGCCTGCGCACCGGCGGCCGTCCGGCCCAGCTCTACCGCTTCCGCCGCGACGTCTTGCTGGAGCGGCCCGCCCCCGGCGTGCGGATCAGGGCCGGACGGGGATGACGCTATTTGTCATCCCGGGCCTTGTGCCCGGGATCCAACTATCCGCTGGCTCTGCAGCAAGAAGCCGGGTGGATCCCGGCGACAAGCGCCGGGATGACCGTTCAAATCTCAGCAGACTGCTTGAATTCGCCACAGTTTAACCCCTAATCAAACCGGGCTGCATCGCAGCCTGGATTGGGGAATGCCATGGCCAAGATCGTAGCTATTTGGGGCGTGGTTGCCATCGCCTCGGCGATCATCGGCGGTCTCGTCGCATCCGCGAAGGGTCGCGACCATTCGTTCTGGGCTGCTTGGAGCTTCCTGGTACCGCCGATGCTGCTCATCTTGCTGGTGATGCCGAGCCACAAGGGCCCCCGCCCGCGCCGCCCCGGCATCGACGAGATCGAGGACCGCCAAGCGTTCTAGCGACTCGTGCGCCGCGCCGTGACCTCGATCTCGATCAATATTCTCGGATCGGCCAAGCCGGCTTGGATCATGGTCGCCGCCGGTCTGACGTCTCCCAGATATTTCTTGAGGACCGGCCAGCACGGCTCGAAGTCCTCGCGGCGCGGCAGGATATAGGTGACCCGCACCACGTCCGCCATGGAGGCTCCGGCCTCTTTCAGCGCCGCATCGATGTTGCGCATGGCCTGCTCGCACTGGGCGACGACATCGTCCGAGATCGTCATGGTCGCGTAGTCGAAGCCGGTCGTCCCCGAGACGAAGACCCAGTCGCCGTCGACGACCGCACGCGAATAGCCGATCTCGGCCTCGAACCGGGACCCCGACGATATGAGCTTCCTTGCCATTTTGCCTGCGCCCTCCCCCAAGCCGGCGGCTCATCCCTTGGCGCGAATGGCGGCCTGCGCCGCGGCGAGCCGCGCCACCGGCACGCGGAACGGCGAGCAGGACACGTAGTCGAGCGCGGTTGCGTGGCAGAAATCGATCGATGCAGGGTCGCCGCCGTGCTCGCCGCAGATGCCGACCTTGAGGCCGGGGCGCGCCTTGCGGCCCCGCTCGGTGCCGATGCGGACGAGCTCGCCGACGCCGTCCTGATCGATGGAGACGAACGGATCGACCTCCAGGATCGCCTGCTGCGTGTAGTTGGCGAGGATCGGCGCCGCATCGTCGCGCGATAGGCCGATGCAGGTCTGCGTCAGGTCGTTGGTTCCGAACGAGAAGAACTCGGCGCCCGTTTCCCCGGCGGCGATCTCGTCAGCCCTCAGCGCCGCGCGCGGCAGCTCGATCATGGTGCCGATCTGATAGTCGAGCTTGGCGCCGGTCTCCTTCTCCACCGCCTCGCCCGCCCTGACGATGACGGCGCGCAGCAAGTCGAACTCGCGTCGGTAGGCGACCAGCGGGATCATCACCTCCGGCACCACCGGCTTGCCCGTCTTCCTGGCCGCGCTCACAGCCGCCTCGAAGATGGCGCGCGCCTGCGTCTCGGTGATCTCCGGGTAGCGGATGGCGAGCCGGCAGCCACGGAAGCCCAGCATCGGGTTGAACTCGTGCAGCTCCGACACGCGCGCCTGCAGCTTCTCGACGGGTACGCCGAGCTCCTTGGCGACGGCAGCCGCTTCCTTCGGCTCGTGCGGCAGGAACTCGTGCAGCGGGGGGTCGAGCAGCCGGATCGTCACCGGCAGGCCCGCCATGATCTCGAACAGGGCCTCGAAGTCGGCGCGCTGCATGGGCAGGATCTTGGCGAGCGCACGCCGGCGGCCGGCCTCGTCATCGGCGCAGATCATCTCGCGCATGGCGAGAATACGGCCCGCCTCGAAGAACATGTGCTCGGTGCGGCACAGCCCGATGCCCTCGGCGCCGAAGTCGACGGCCTGCTGGGCATCGCGCGGCGTGTCGGCGTTGGCGCGCACGCCGAGCTTGCGGGCCGCGTCCGCCCACTGCATCACCTTGGCGAAATCGCCCGACAGCTCGGGCTGGCGCATCTTCACGCGGCCCTTCAGCACCTCGCCCTTGGCGCCGTCGATGGTGATGACGTCGCCCTTGCGCAGGGTATTGCCCGCGACCGTCATGGTGCCGGCCTTGTAGTCGATGCGCAGGGAGCCGGCGCCGCACACGCAGGGCCGACCCATGCCGCGCGCTACCACCGCGGCGTGGCTCGTCATGCCACCGCGCGTGGTGAGGATGCCGGCGGCGGCGTGCATGCCGTGGATGTCCTCGGGGCTGGTCTCGACGCGCACCAGGATCACCTCGCGGCCCTGGCCTTTGAGCGTCTCGGCCTCGTCGGCGTCGAACACGATCTCGCCCGAGGCGGCGCCCGGCGAGGCCGGCAGGCCGGTGGCGATGATGTGCCGCTCGGCGGCGGGATCGATGGTTGGATGCAGCAGCTGGTCGAGCGCATTCGCCTCGATGCGCAGCACGGCCTCCTCCGGCGTGATCACCCCTTCGGCGACCAGGTCCACCGCGATCTTGAGGGCGGCCCTGGTGGTGCGCTTGCCCGAGCGGGTCTGCAGCATCCAGAGCTTGCCGTCCTGGATCGTGAACTCGATGTCCTGCATGTCGCGGTAGCGCTTCTCGAGCTTCTCGAACACGGCGCGCAGCTCGCCGAACGTGCCGGGCATCGCCGCCTCGAGCGACGGCGCTTTCTCGCCAGCCTCCTTGCGCGCTGCCTCGGTCAGCGACTGCGGGGTACGGATGCCGGCCACGACGTCCTCGCCCTGAGCATTGATGAGGAACTCGCCGTAGATCTCGCGTGCGCCCGTCGAGGGATTGCGCGTGAAGGCGACGCCCGTTGCCGAGCTGTCGCCGAGGTTGCCGAACACCATCGCCTGCACGTTGACGGCCGTGCCCCAGCTGTCGGGAATGCCGTGCAGGCGCCGGTAGGTGTTGGCGCGCTGGTTGTGCCAGGAGCTGAACACAGCCCCGATCGCGCCCCACAGCTGCTCGGAGGTAGCCTGCGGGAACGGCTTGCCGGTCTCGCGCTCCACCGCCTCCTTGTAGGCGTCGATCACCTCGAGCCAGTCGTCGCCGCCGAGGTCGGTGTCGAGCGTGAAGCCGTTGAGGTTCTTGTGGTTGTCGAGGATGTCCTCGAACACGCCATGATCCACGCCGAGCACGACGTTGGCGTACATCTGGATGAAGCGGCGATAGCTGTCGTAGGCGAAACGCTCGCTGCCGGACTTGACCGCGAGCCCATTCACCGTCTCGTCGTTCAGTCCGAGGTTGAGGATGGTGTCCATCATGCCGGGCATGGAGGCGCGCGCGCCGGAGCGCACCGAGACGAGCAGCGGCGAGGTCACGTCGCCGAAGCGGGCGCCGACCGCGCTGCCGATGTGGGCGAGCGCCGCCTCCACCTCCCGCTCGAGGCCGTCCGGAAACGTGCTGCCGTTGGCGTAGTAGTCGGTGCAGACCTCCGTCGTGATGGTGAAGCCCGGAGGTACCGGCAAGCCCAGGCTCGCCATCTCCGCGAGGTTGGCGCCTTTGCCGCCCAGCAGGTTCTTCATGTCGGCCTTGCCGTCGGTCTTGCCGGCGCCGAAAAGGTAGACGCGCTTGCTGGAGGTGCCGGCCGCTGTGCCTGCTGGCTTCGTCATGGGCGCTCCACCTGGCGGGAAATCCATCAAGTCCGTGCGTTGCATGTGTTCCTGCCCATATCAGTCCTGGCGGGGATGGAAAAGTGCAGACCCGATTCAACCCCCCAACAAGTCCTGGTGTTCCGGCCTTCGTCGCGTCGCGATTGACACGGGCGCCAAGCCCGCCCCTATCTTGCGCCGCCCTTCCCGCAAGCCCCCACCGTAGGCAGGCAAATGAGCGCTGAGCTTCCGAAAGTCCTGAAGAAACTCGATGCCACCCATAACGAGGCCCTGGAGCGGCTGTTCGAGCTGATCCGGATACCTTCCATCTCCACCGATCCCGCCTATAAGCCGCAGTGCCAGCAAGCCGCGGAGTGGTGCGCGCGCCAGCTGCAGGACGTCGGCTTCGATGCCCGCGTGGTGAAGACCACCGGCCATCCCATGGTGGTGGGACACGCCAAGTCGGCGCTCAACGGCAAGGGCCCGCACGTGCTGTTCTACGGCCACTACGATGTCCAGCCGGTGGACCCGCTCGAGCTGTGGAAGTCGCCGCCGTTCGAGCCGCGCATCGCCTCCGACAAGACCAACGGCAAGATCATCGTGGCGCGCGGAGCCGAGGACAACAAGGGCCAGCTGATGACGTTCTTCGAGGCGGTGCGGGCCTGGCGGAGCGTGGCTGGCGCCGCACCGATAGCCATCACCGTACTACTCGAGGGCGAGGAGGAGTGCGGCTCGCCGTCGCTGCCGGGGTTCCTGGCCCAGCACGGCAAGGAGGTGAAGGCCGACCTGGCGCTCGTGTGCGACACCGGCCAGTGGGACAAGGACACACCGGCGATCTCGACGCAGCTGCGCGGCCTCGCCGGCACCGAGCTCGTCATCACCGGCCCCAGCCGCGATCTGCACTCGGGCAGCTACGGCGGCGCCGCCATGAACCCGATCCGGGCGCTGGCCAGGATCATGGCCGAGATGCACGACGACAACGGCAAGGTGCGCATCCCCGGCTTCTACGACGGCATCAGGAAGCCCTCGGCCAAGCAGCTCCAGCAATGGGCTGGGCTCGGCTTCGATGCCGGCGAGTTCCTGGGCGCCGTGGGCTTGAGCAAAGGTGCGGGCGAGCGCCGCTACAGCGTGCTCGAGCAGATCTGGGCGCGCCCGACGGTGGAGTTCAACGGCATCACCGGCGGCTACCAGGGCGCCGGCTCCAAGACCGTGATCCCCTCGCAGGCGTCGGTGAAGATCACCTGCCGGCTGGTGCCGGGCCAGGACCCCAAAAAGGTGCTGAAGGGCATCGAGCAGTTCGTGAAGGAGCGTCTGCCCGACGACTGCAAGGCAGAGCTTCTCTACGCGCGCGGCTCGGAGGCGATCGCCTTCGACACCAAGGCGCGGCACATCCAACGCGCGGCCGAGGCGCTCGAGGAGGAATGGGGCCGCCCGGCGGCGCTCGTTGGCATGGGAGGATCGATCCCGATCGTCACCTCCTTCAAGGACGCGCTCGGCATGGACAGCCTGCTGGTCGGCTTCGGCCTCGACGACGACCGCATCCATTCGCCAAACGAGAAGTACAACCTCACCTCGTTCCGAAAGGGCGCCCGCAGTTGGGCCCGCATCCTCGACAAGCTGGCGACGTGAGCGCGTCGTTGGCGGTGCAACGAGCTTGACTCCGCCGCAACATTATGTTCTTTGTTTGTTCTAATCTCACCGACCACGTCACGGTCGACGGGGAGGCCGCAATGGCAATGAGTCCTGCGTTGCAAAGCCGCGCGCGGCGCGTGCATTTCGCCGCCGTGGGTGTGGCTCTGGGATTTGTCTCCGTCTTCGGAGCATTGATCGTTGCCATTGCCGGCGACGCGCTTGCCCAGCGGCCGCCCTATCGGGAACGGCCCGAGGGCTACAACCGCGACTATGAGCACGGCGGCCGCCGGGAGCACAGCCACGAGGCCGGCGTCTTCGACTACTACCTCCTGGCACTGTCCTGGAGCCCGACCTACTGCGCCGACGGCGGCGAACAGCGCGGCGATCCACAATGCACCGCGCGCCGGGAGCGGCCCTATGCGTTCGTCCTGCACGGCCTGTGGCCGCAGTCCGAGCGCGGCTGGCCGCAGGACTGCCGCAGCTCCGACCGCGGCTACGTCCCGGGCCCCGTTGCCAACCGCATGCTCGACATCATGCCGAGCAAGCGGCTGGTGTTCCACGAGTACCGCAAGCACGGCACCTGCTCGGGCCTCGGCGTCGACGGCTATTTCGATCTCGCGCGCCGGCTGCACGACAAGGTCAAGATCCCGGCCCGCTTCGTAGGCCTCACCGACACGCGCATGACCGTCAGCCCCGACGAGCTGATGAGCGAGTTCATGGCCGCCAACCCCGGGCTCAAGCCCGACATGATCGTCGTGCAGTGCGGCGGTGCCGGCAGCCGCCTCAAGGAGGTGCGCATCTGCTTCGACAAGGGCGGCGACTTCCGCGCCTGCGGCCGCAACGAGAACCAGGCGAGGCTGTGCAGCGCGCAGCGCATGTACGTGCCACCGGTACGCCACGGGTCGGGCGACAGCCGCCGCGAGCCCGTTGAGCGCCCCGACAGCGCTCGCGATCGCAAGGACCCTCCGCTCGAGCCGGACTCGCTCCCCGGTCCCCGGGGCCAGCGCCGGCTGTAGTCTCTACGGACTCGCAGGCTCGAGCGGCGCCATCACCGCGCGTGCTGGCGCCTATCAGCGATGACAATGTGCGCGAAGGGGCCCGGCGTGGTACCTTGGCGCCATGTTCACCGGCATCATCACCGACATCGGCGAGCTGGCCGAGCGAGCTGGCGGACGCCTCACGATCCGCAGCAGCTACGCGGCCCAGGGCATCGCCATCGGCGCGTCCATCGCCTGCGATGGGGCGTGCCTGACGGCGACCACGGTCACGCCGGCGGGGAGCGGCTCACTTTTCACCGTCGACGTCTCCAACGAGACGCTGAGCAAGACCACGCTCGGCGACTGGCGGCCCGGTCAACGCATCAACCTGGAGCGCTCGCTCAAGGCCGGCGACGAGCTCGGCGGCCATATCGTCTCAGGGCATGTCGACGGCGTCGCCCGCATCGCCGACATCCGCCCCGACGGGGAGTCGCGCCGGTTCACGGTGGAGGTGCCCCCGGCCCTTGCCCGCTACATCGCGTCCAAGGGCTCGGTGGCGCTGGACGGGATATCGCTCACCGTCAATGACGTGGATCAAACCCGGTTCGGCATCAACCTGATCCCGCACACCTTGACCCACACGACCTGGGGCGCGAAAAAGCCCGGCGACACGGCGAACCTGGAAATCGACGTGCTCGCCCGCTACGTGCTGCGAGCCATGGAGCTCAAATCGTGAAAGACGGCTTGAAGACGGTCTCGTATGCGGAAGGCAAGGGATTCCTGTCGCCGATCGACGAGATCATCGAGGACCTGCGCAACGGGCGCATGATCATCCTCGTGGACGCCGAGGACCGCGAGAACGAGGGCGACCTCGTCATCCCCGCGCAGATGGCGACGCCCGATGCCATCAACTTCATGGCCAAGCACGGTCGCGGCCTCATCTGCCTGTCGCTGACCGCCCAGCGCGCCAACCAGCTGCGGCTCGAGTACATGGCGCGCCAGAACGAGGCCAGGAACCGCACGGCCTTTACAGTGTCGATCGAGGCGCGCGAGGGCATCGCCACCGGCATCTCCGCCCACGACCGCGCGCGCACCATCGCCACCGCCATCGACACCACCAAGGACTTCAACGATATCGTCTCCCCCGGTCACGTTTTTCCGCTGATCGCACGCGAGGGCGGCGTGCTGGTGCGGGCCGGGCATACGGAGGCCAGCGTCGACCTCGCCCGCCTCGCCGGCCTCTACCCCGCAGGCGTCATCTGCGAGATCATGAACGACGACGGCACCATGGCGCGCATGCCGGACCTGGTCGCCTTCGCCCAGCGCCATGGCCTCAAGATCGGCACCATCGAGGACCTGATCGGCTACCGCCTGCGCCACGACCAGATCGTCAAGCAGGTGGCCAAGACCGAGGTCGACAGCGTGCACGGCGGCAAGTTCGACCTCTACGTCTACGAGACGGCGGCCGAGCCGGTCGAGCACCTGGCCCTCGTCAAGGGCGACATCACCGCGCCCGGCCCCGTGCTGGTGCGCGTGCATGCAGTCAACTTTCCGACCGACATGCTTGGTATCGGCGCCGGCACCACACGCAACTCGCTGGTCGCCAAGGCCATGCAGGCCATCGCCGACGAAGGCCGCGGCGTGCTCGTGCTGATCCGCGACCTCAGACCCAAGTCGCTGTCGGGCTGGATCGCCCAGAACGCCGAGAGCAAGAGCCCGCCGCGGCGCAAGGTGACGGCCGAGCGCCGCCGGGTCGAGATCGGCGTGGGCTCCCAGATCCTGCGCTCGCTCGGGGTCAGCGACATGATCCTGCTGTCGAACGCGCCCCCCTCGCGCTATGTCGGCGTCGAGGCCTTCGGGCTGCGCATCGTCGGCCAGCGCCGGATCGGCTGACCCATGGCCGGCAAGGCACAGCGATCGGCTGAGGCGCGCGAGATCGAGAGCGGAGGCGCGCAGGGGCCCCACGTCCTCATCATCGAGGCGCCCTACTACGAGGCAGTCTCCAAGGAGCTCTTCGTCGGCGCCACGGCCGAGCTCGAGGCGCGCGGCGCAAGCTTCGAGCGCATCACCGTGCCCGGTGCGCTCGAGATCCCGCAGGCGCTGGCCCAGGCGGTCAAGGCCGGCCTGATCGGCACGGACGAGATCACGGCCCGCTTCGACGGCTGCATCGTGCTCGGCTGCGTCATCCGCGGCGAGACCTCGCACTACGACATCGTCTGCAACAACGCCAACCACTGGCTGATGGACGTCGCCGTGCGCAACGCCATCCCGATCGGCAACGCCATCCTCACCGTCGACACCGAGGCGCAGGCGATGGCGCGCGCCAAGGGCGGTCGCGAGGGCAAGGGGGGAGACGCCGCGCGCGCCTGCCTGGCCGTGATCGCGCTCGAGCGCGTGTTTGCCGACGAGGAGCTGGAATGAGCGCGGCGGGCAAAGGCGGTGGCAAGGCTGCAGCCCTGGCGCGCAGCCAGGCGCGGCTTGCGGCCGTACAGGCCCTCTACCAGATGGACCTGGCCGAGACCGACCTCTCCGCCGTGATCGAGGAGTTCAAGGCGCATCGGCTGGGAAGCGACGTCGAGGGCGGCACCGCGGGAGAGGCGGACCCCGATCACTTCGCCGCCCTTCTGAAGGGCGTCGTCAAGCGCCAGCGCGAGATAGACCCGATGATCGACGAGCAGCTGGCCACGGGCTGGCGGCTCACCCGCATCGATTCAATCGTGCGCGCGATTCTGCGGGCGGCGGCATTCGAGCTGATCGAGCGCGCCGACGTGCCGGTCCGTGTCGTCATCAGCGAGTACGTCGAGGTGGCCCATGCCTTCTTCGAGGGCGACGAGCCGAAAGTGGTGAACGGCGTGCTCGACGCTCTCGCGCGCAAGCTGCGCCCCGGCGAGCTGCCCGAGCGCAAGTAGCGGCCCAGGAACGGCCAAGGGCGTGGAATCGGCCCCACTCCGCACCCCGCACTTTGCTTGACAGGGCCTGGACGTTGGCGGACGCTGCTGTCAACAAATCGCGGCCGAGCCGGCCCAGCCTGCGCTCGCAGCCGCACAAGCATCCCAAGCTGCCGCCAAGGGAGGAGCCCCATGCGCGAATACACCCCGGACAACATCACCGACGCTGTCCTCGAGCAGATGTCCACGACGCCGGACCCGCGCATGAAGGAGATCATGGAGGCGGCGGTGCGCCACCTGCATGCCTTCGCCCGCGATGTGAAGCTGACCCCCGCCGAGTGGATCAAGGGCATCGAGTTCATGACCAAGGTCGGCCAGATGTGTACGCCGGCCAGGCAGGAGTTCATCCTGCTGTCGGATACGGTCGGCCTTTCCGCGCTCGTCAACATCATGCATGACAAGACCAAGGTGGAAGAGGCGACCGGCGCAAGCCTGCTCGGTCCATTCTTCCGCGAGAACACGCCGGTCTTCGAGAAAGGCGCCCAGATCGCCAAGAAGACGGAGGGCACCGAGGTCGTGCTCTACGGCCGCGTCACCAACGCCAAGGGCGCGCCGCTGGCGAACGCCATGGTCACCGTGTGGCAGACGGCCGCCGATGGGCGCTACGACATCCAGAAGGGCATCGAGGAGATCGATTGCCGCGGCATCTTCCGCACCGACGAGAACGGCAACTACGTGATCCGCACCGTCCGGCCGCTGGGTTATTTCATCCCGCTCGACGGGCCCGTGGGTCAAATGGTCATGAGCCAAAAGCGGCACGGCATGCGGCCCGCCCACATCCACTTCCTGATCAGCGCGCCCGAGTACCGCGAGCTCGTCACCGCGCTCTACATCGCCGGCGATGCGCATCTGGACGACGACGTCGTCTTCGGCGCCTCGGGCGACCTCGTCGCCGAGGTGAAGGACAACGACCCGGGCTGCCCGATCAAGGGCATGCCGAGCATCCACTTCGATTTCAGCCTCGCCCGCGAATCGGAGGCCGACAAGCGCGCCGGCCGCGTCGGCGGCGATCCTGGCGCCATCACCGCGGGCAACGGCAAGGCCACCACGCCGTACGGCACGCCTCCCCCGGAGATGGTCGCTGCCGCCACCGAGTCCAAGAAGGGCGGCTTCCTCGGCAACCTGTTCCGCGGGAAGTAAGGGCAAGCGTCAGACCCTCCGGGTCTGACGCCCCGACTCGACGCCCGCCACGGATCAGCAGCACATCGGCAGGTGTGGTGCAACGGTGTCAGACCCGGAGTGTCTGACACCTCATTCCAAGGAAGCAACCCATGAAGGCGCCGCCGTTCGCCTATGTCCGGGCGGCCTCGCTCGACGAGGTGTTCCGGTTGTGGGGCGAGGCGGGGCCTGAGGCCAGACTGCTCGCGGGCGGACAGACGCTGCTCGCCTCGCTTGCCTTCCGGCTGTCCGATCCGGGCATCCTCATCGACATCACGCGCGTTGCCGACCTGGCCGGCATTTCCCAGGTCGGCAACGCCATACGTGTCGGCGCGCTCACGACGCATGCCGACCTCGGCGCCAGCGATCTGCTCCGGCGCCACGTGCCCCTGATCGCCGAGACCGTGCCGCTGATCGCCCATCCCGCCATCCGCAACCGCGGCACCATCGGCGGATCGCTCGCCTTCGCCGACCCGGCGGCCGAGCTGCCGGCCTGCTGCGTGGCGCTCGATGCCACCATCATGGCCCGCAGCGCTGCCGGCGAACGGCGCATACCCGCGGCACAGTTCTTCACCGGCCTCTATGCCACCGCGCTTGCGCAAAACGAACTGATCGCGGCAATCGAGCTCCCCGTGGCGCGGCCGAGCGAGCGCAGTACCATCCTCGAGCTGGCTCGCCGCTCCGGCGACTACGCGATGGCGGGCGTGGCGGCGCACGCCCAGCTCGACAATGGCGCCCTTGGCGAGTTGCGCCTCGTCTTCTTCGGCGTGGGTGAGACGCCAGTGCTGGCCAAGGGTGCGATGGCCGCCATCGAAGGCAAGCCCGCAACGCCGGAGACGATTGCCGTTGCGCAGACCGCACTCGACGCCGACCTCGACCCGCCTGCAGACCTGCATGGCAGCGCGGAGATGAAACGCCATCTCGCGCGCGTGCTGCTGGTCCGGGCGCTGCGCACGATCGCCGGCAGCGAGGAGGCCAAGGCCGCATGAGCGCGATCCCCGACATCGCCGTCTCCCTCACCGTCAACGGCGAGCGTGTCAGCCGCCGCATCGAGGCGCGCCGGCATCTCATCGACTTCCTGCGCCTGGACCTCGGCCTGATGGGCTCGCACACGGGTTGCGAGCACGGCGTGTGCGGGGCCTGCACCGTGCGCGTCGACGGCCGGATCGTGCGCGGCTGCCTGGTGCTTGCGGCTTCCCTCGACGGCTCGCAAGTCGAGACCATCGAAGGCGTTTCCGACTCGGGCGAGATCGTCGATCTGCAGGAGGCGTTCATCGCCCGCAACGCCTGCCAGTGCGGCTACTGTACCTCCGGCATGCTCATGACGGCGGCCGATCTCCTGAAGGCCAACCCGCGGCCCACGCGCGAGGAGATCCGCGAGCACATCTCCGGCAACTACTGCCGCTGCACCGGCTATCACGCCATCGTCGATGCGGTCGAGACCGTGGCAGCCAAGCGCAACGGAAGGGCCGGCCCGTGAACGAGATCATCGATCCGAGGTCCGTCGACCGGCCCAACTCCTACATCGGCAAGTCGATACCGCGGCCGAACGCGAGGAAGCTGGTCGAGGGTCGCGGCCAGTTCGTCGACGACATCGTGATGCCGCGCATGGTGCATGTCGCGTTCGTGAGGAGCCCGCATCCGCACGCCAAGATCTTAAGGATCGACGGCGCCGAGGCGATCGCAATGCCCGGCGTCGTGCGCCTGTTCACGGGCGCCGACCTCGCCAAGCACTGCGAGCCGTGGGTAGCCGTGCTCGCCCACCTGAAAGGCATGAAATCGGCGCCGCAGCTGCCCCTGCCGCTCGAGCGCGCGACGTGGGCCGGCGAGGCGGTGGCCGCCGTGGTGGCCGAGACCCGCGCCGTCGCGGAGGATGCGGTCGCCCGCGTCAGGATCGAGTACGAGCCGCTGCCGGCCGCAGTCGACATGGAGACCGCACTCAGCCCGGGCACGCCCGCGATCCACCCGGATCTCGGCGACAACCTCTGCTTCCAGCGCGTCAACGAGAGCGGCAAGGTAGACGAGGCGTTCGCCGCCGCGCACAAGGTCGTGGAGGCCACCTTCCACAGCGCCCGCCACACGGGCGTGACGCTCGAGCCGCGCTCGATCCTCGCCGACTACAACCGCGGTAGCGCCAAGCTCACCGTCTATCACGCCACCCAGGCGCCGCACATGATGCAGGGCGTGTTCGCCAAGCATTTGCGGATGCCCGAGGGCGACGTGCGCGTAATCTGCTCCGACATCGGCGGCAGCTACGGCATCAAGGTGCACGTCTACCCCGACGAGGTCGCCACCGCCGTCATCGCGAAAATCATGGCGCGGCCGGTGAAGTTCATCGCCGACCGGCTCGAGAGCTTCGCCACCGACATCCACGCCCGCGACCACCGCATCACCGCGCGCATGGCCGTCGACGCGGAGGGCCGTATCACCGCGATCGACATCGACGACCTGACGGGCATCGGCCCCTACTCGGTCTATCCGCGCACCAGCGCCGTGGAGGGCAACCAGGTCGTGAACCTGGTCGGCGGCCCTTACGACTTCGCCAACTTCCGCGCCAAGACCACGGTCGTCTTCCAGAACAAGACGCCGACCTGCCAGTACCGCGCGGTGGGCCACCCAATCGCCACGGCCGTCACCGAGGGCCTGGTCGATCTCGCCGCCGAGGCGCTGGGGCTCGACCCCGTCGAGCTCCGCCGCCGCAACCTGATGCAGGACGGCACCTACCCGCGCACCTCGCCCGCCGGCATGAAGTTCGAGGGCCTCTCCCACGAGAAGTCGCTCGATACGCTGCTCGGCATGATCGACTACGCGGGGCTGCGGGCCGAGCAGGAGAGGCTGCGCGCCAAGGGTGTGCACCGCGGCATCGGACTAGCAAGCTTCATCGAGCTCACCAACCCGAGCCCCTTCATGTACGGCATCGGCGGGGCGCGCATCTCCGCCCAGGACGGCTGCACCGTGCGCATCGACCCCGACGGCTCGGTGATGGCGGCCACCGGCGTGACGGAGCAGGGCCAGGGCACGGAAGCCATCATCCGCCAGATCGTCGCCGAGGCCGTGGGCGTGCCGATCGGCGAGGTCCGCGTCATCACCGGCGACACGCTCACCACGCCCTATGGCGGCGGCACCTGGGCCTGCCGCGGCGCCGGCATCGGCGGCGAGGCGGCGCTGCAGTCGGGCCTCGCGGTCAAAGAGGCGGCGCTGAAGGTGGCCGGCGCCATGCTGCAGGCACAGCCCGACGCGCTCGACCTCATCGACGGTCAGATCGTCGAACGGAAGACGGGCCAGGCGCGCATGCCGCTCGCCGAGCTTGCCCGCATCGTCTATTTCCGCGGCGACACGCTGCCGCCCGACCTGCCGCGCGAGCTGATGCAGACGCGCCACTTCATCACCAAGGAGTATCCCTTCGCCTTCACCAACGGCGTGCAGGCCTGCTGGCTCGAGGTCGACATCGACACCGGCATGGTCAACCTGCTCAAGCACTGGTGCGTGGAGGACTGCGGCCGGATCATCAACCCATTGCTGGTCGACGAGCAGGTGCGCGGCGGCATCGTGCAGGGGATCGGCGGGGCGCTCTACGAGCATTGCGTCTACTCGCCCGAGGGCCAGCTGCTGGTCGGCTCCATGGCCGACTACCTGGTGCCGATGGCGGCGGAGATGCCGGACATCGAGGTCGGCCACGTCGAGACGCCGACGCGGGAGTCGCTGCTGGGGGCCAAGGGCGCGGGCGAGGCCGGCACCGCCGGCGCACCGGCTGCCGTCATGAACGCCATCAACGACGCGCTGAAGCCTTTCGGCGCCAAGGTGTTCGCCCAGCCTTTCACGCCCGAGCGCATCCTTGCCGCACTCGGCAAGGTGCCTGCGCGCTGGCCGGTCGAGTCACCTGCGGGATCGCCATCCGCAGCAACACCTGCGCCGCAGCCTCGAGCTCCGGGAGTGCAGGCGCAGGCCGCGGAGAAATCGCCGAGCCTCCTCGCCCGCATGTTCGGCCGCCGCTGAGCGCCGGTCGTCGCCCATGTGACCTGAGAAACAGCTCTCAGTCCGAGCGCGCGATATTGGCGCAGCCTCCTGCCAATGTCCCGAAGCGGAGAAGAGATGTGCCCAAGCTGCGAATCGAGGTTTTCGAAGGCGAAGCGCGTGCTGCCACCATCACCATCCCGTCATGGCTCGTGACGGGGGCGTCCAGGCTCCTGCCCAAGGTCGCGGGCAAGGAGCTGCGCGAGCACATCGACATCGAGCAGATTGTCCAGATGGCGAACGACCCGCAGGCGCGTGGGACAATTCTCGAGGTCGAGGATCACAAGGACAACGAGAGGATCGTCATCTCGATCGTCGGTGACGCACCGAAAGCCGCCTGAGCCGGGCGATTCGCGACGCGCTACATCAGCTCTTGCAGCTGACGCAGCTCCCCGGCGTTGAGGTCGGTGATCGCCCAGCGGGTCAGGCCGTTGTGGCTCCATGTCATCAGGTTGTAGCCCTTCTGCGCCATCGAGCGCGGCGGCGTGCTCTCGCTCCGCGCGCTCGGCCACACGAACACGTTGATCGTGTGCTGCCGCCGCTTGTAGACGAGCACGCCGACCCGGCGGCCGTCGATGTAGTCGACGCGACCGCCTAGCAGCACGAAGCCCTCGCTCGTGAGATCCTTGACCTCGGGCGAGAAGTCGACGCGGCCCGCAAACCACGGCTTGACCGTGTGCATATCGGAGGAGGCGACCTCGATCTGCCTCTCCTGCAGAAGCGAGCGGATATGAGCCGACACCACCTCCTGCTCGAGCCTTCTTTGCTGATCGGACGCGCTCACCACCCACCACGTGGCCAAGGCGGTGAGCACACAGGCCGCAGCCAGCACTGCGGCTTGGTGCATCTGCGGGCGGGCCCGTACCCAGCCGACCGCGCCTGGCCTGGCAGGCAAGAGGAGCGCTCCCTCCCCCTCGGCAGCAGTCGCCTGGACCAGCGCCGCGCGAACGCGCGGAGCCAGGGTGTGGGGGGCCGGCTCGCGCGCCGCCTCGGCAATGGTGCGGCCGATGCGGCGGAACTCGGTTGCGAGCCGGGCACACCTGTCGCACTCCTCGATGTGGGCCGCCATGCTGCGCTGCTCGTCGGGCGACAGCTCGCCGTCGAGATACGGGCTCAGCAGCTCCCGCGCCCGCTCACAATGCATTGGGCTCATCCTTCTCGATCAGTCTGGTCAGCGCCTTGCGAAGCTCGCCGCGCCCTCGCGACAGCCGCGACATCACCGTGCCGATCGGCGCGCCAGTCACCTCAGCGATGTCGCGATAGGAAAAACCCTCGAGCTCGCGCAACACCAGCACCTCGCGGAATGCCGGCGGCAGCTCCGCCAGGGCCCGCACGACATAGTCACGCTCGGCGGCGCCGATCAGCCGCGCCTCGGCACTCGGCTCGTCCGCGGCGATCTCGCCCCCGCCCGACTCCTCGCCGACGTTGCCCGCATAGGCTTCCTCGAGCGAGACCACGTTGCCGGTGCGCCGCCGGTGATTGAGCCACCGGTATGCCGCGTTGCGCACAATGGCCAGCAGCCAGGGCCGCATGTCCTCGCCTCGAAAGGTGCCAAAAGAGCGCAAGGCGCGCAGATAAGCCTCCTGCACGATGTCCTCGGCGTCGGGCCGGGACCGCACGAGCCAGAACGCCAGGTTGTAGGCTGCCTCCATGCACGGCAGCGCCAAGCGCTCGAAGCGGGAAAGCAAGGTCAACGGCGGACGCCTCGTCGCAGCGAGGGGCAGCACTGCCCCACGCAGGATATATCTCCTTTCACTCCCTCTTATTCCTGGCGATCACGTTTGGTTGATCCGCGCCAAAGTGCGGCGCTGCGCACCCTAGTCCGGGAATAAGCCGGCGCCTTCCGGAATAGGACGCGATGTAGGGCCCTGCCATCTCGCGTCAACACAACGGGAGCGCTCAATGCTCAATCTCTCGCGTCGCCAAGTCATTGCATCAGCTGCATTCGCCGCGGCCCTGGGGCTCGACAGGCCCCTGACCTTCGTCGCACCGGCACATGCCCAGAAGACGCCCGACCCGGCCAATGGCTTTCACAAATACAAGGTGGGCTCGATCGAGGTCACGGCCATATACGACGGCATCTGGGAGAAACCTCACGATGCGGCCTTCATCAAGAACGCCAGCGTCGACGATACGAAGGCGGCACTCGGCAAGGCCGGGCTGCCGACCGATTTCGTATCGGTCCCGCTGACGGTGGTGGTGCTGAACGTCGGCGGCAGGCTGATCATGGTCGACGCGGGGTCCGGCGGCCAGTGGCAACCGACGGCCGGCAAGCTCGCCGCCAACATGAAGGCGGCCGGCATCGACCCCGCCAAGATCGCCACCATCCTGATCTCGCACTTCCATCCCGACCACATCTTCGGGCTGATGGAGAAGGGCAGCAACGCGCCCGTGTTCCCCAACGCCGAATTGGTCGTCAACGCCACCGAGTACAAGTGGTGGACGGAGCCCGGTCGCGTCGAGAAGCTGCCCGATGGCAGAAAGCCGCTGGGCACGCGCATCAATGCCGTGTTCCCGGGCTGGAAGACCTTCAAGCTGGTCGAGGGGGAGAAGGAGGTGGCGCCGGGCGTCCGCCTCGTGAGCGCGCCGGGACATACTCCGGGGCACGCGGCATTCCATGTCAGCTCCGGCAACCAGCAGCTCATGATATCCAACGACACGGCCTACGTGCCGGCGCTGCTCGGGCCGCATCCAGAGTGGCAGGGCGCCTACGACCAGGACGGGCCGCTGGCCGTGGAGTCGCGGCGCAAGCTCATCGATCGCGTGATCGCCGAGAAGATGATGGTGTGCGGTGCGCACTTCCCGTTCCCGGGCGCCGGCTCGTTCGCCAAGGACGGTAGCGGCTACGTGTTCACCCCAGGCAGAGCGTAGGGGGTCGAGGAACCGTCATGAGCAGACCCAAACTCGGCCGCGCATTGCTCGCGGCCCTTCTTTTCGGCGGCGTCGCCATGCTGGCAACGCCGTCGCGGGCGGTGGACACCACCAGCACGCGCGAGGCGCCCGACCTCGCGGCGGTGCGCGCCAAGGTGAAGGCCAAAGAGTGGAAGTCGGCAATCGCCGACCTCAACGGCATGATCAACAAGGGCGTGCAGCACGCCGACGTCTACAATCTGCTGGGCTTCAGCCTGCGCAAGAGCGGCGACCTCGCGACGGCCTACACCTTCTATCGCAAGGCGCTCGATTTCGATCCCGAGCACAAGGGCGCGCTCGAGTACCTGGGCGAGCTCTACGTGGAGCGAGGCGAGCTGGCGAAGGCACGCGAGCATGTGGTTCTGCTGCGCAAGCTGTGCCCGCAGGGCTGCGAGGAGCTCGAGGACCTCGAGAAGGCGATCGCCGGAGCGCCCGGCGGCGTGTCCAAGACCAACTGAGATCAGGTTGCATGTCGAGCGAAGCCGCGCGTGCGAGCGCGACATTGCTGGGGCGGCTGCTGCTGGCCGCCCTGTTCGTCCTCGAGGGCTGGAGCAAGATCAGAGGCTACGCGCCGGCGGCCGCCTACATGGAGAGGTACTCCGTGCCGGGGGCGCTGCTGCCGGCGGTGATCGCGCTGGAGCTGGGCGGCGGACTGCTGCTGGCGATCGGCTGGCAGACGCGCTTGGCCGCACTCGCGCTCGCCGCGTTCTGCGTGCTGGCTGCCGTGCTCTTCCACGGCAATCTCGCCGACCGCAGCCACCTCCTGCACTTCGAGAAGGACCTCGCCATCGCAGGCGGACTGCTGGCGCTATTCGCGTTCGGCGCCGGCCGCTATTCGGTCGACGCGATGCGTCAGAGTTGACTATCCGGCAGAGCCGGCTGACGTCCTGTTCCGCTGAGCGTCGGCCCCCGGGCAATACACTCAGCGCAGGTGACACGCCACGTGGTGGCCGGGCTCGACCTCGCGCAGGGCCGGGATCTCCTGGCGGCAGCGCGCCTCGGCGTAGGGGCAGCGGGTGTGGAAGTGGCAACCCGGCGGCGGCTTCAGGGGACTCGGCACGTCGCCCTGCACCACGCGCTTGGCGCGCTTGATAGCGGGGTCGGGGACGGGCACGGCGGCGAGCAGCGCCTCGGTGTAGGGGTGCAGCGGCCTGGTGAACAGCGTGATCTTGTCGGTGTATTCGACGATGCGCCCCAGATACATGACGGCGACGCGGTGAGCGATGTGCTCCACCACCGCCAGGTTGTGCGAGATGAAGAGGTAGGAGAGCTTCAGCTCGCGCTGCAGGTCCAT
>Ga0247829_10000077_pt1 | contig 25919 bp, 27 predicted proteins | sample 12C_Control_Day4_FD_207765 | JGI IMG/M metagenome (GOLD analysis project Ga0247829, IMG submission 207765) | Soil microbial communities from agricultural site in Penn Yan, New York, United States - 12C_Control_Day4 | ecosystem: Environmental > Terrestrial > Soil > Agricultural land | place... | reverse complement strand
GGCGAGGGCATAGGGCAGCTCCATGGCTCCGGGTGCTCTGTGCCTCGGTGGCTGGCCCCCGCGAGAGGTTGCGTCGCCTACTCGGCCGCCCTCACGGAGGACTTGGCCGGTGCGGCCGACTTCCAGCTCTTGACCACCGGCAGCACCTCCTTGGCGAACAGCTTGAGGCCGCGCTCGGATACGGAGTAGGGGGTGCCGCCGAAGCGGAAGGCCACATTCATCTCGAAGTCGCCGAGCACCTCGCGCCGCTTCTCGAGCCCGCGCAGGATCTTGTCGGGCGTGCCCCAACTGGCGGCCTGCATGAAGCCCGCGACCGCGCCCTCGAGCCCGCCCTTGCGCGCGATCTCGGCCTTCTGCTGGTAGGCGTCGTAGCCCTTAACCGTCTTGAAGTGCTCGCCCAGGAACTCGTAGTGGTAGAAGTTGCTCTCGACGAATTTGCCCTGGTACTTGCGGGCCTCTTCTTCGCATTCGGCGAGATTGGTGCTGCACACGCAGAACTCGGTCAGCATGATGCGCGGCGCCTCGGTGCCGTGGTACTTGCGGTGCAGCTCGCGGCCTCTCTCGATGACCGGCGCACGCATCTCCCAGGGCCGGTCGGCGAACATCACCATGTGCGCGCCGATCTTGGCCGCCGAATCGACGGAGTCCTCGCTGGAGGCGACCGCATAGATGCGCCCGTCGAAGGAGTATTGCGGCCGCGGCCGGATCTCCACACGCGGCTGCTTGTAGTATTTCCCGTCGCCCTCGATGAACCCGGTCTTCAGCGCGTTGACGATCATCGGCGCGGCCTCGTCGAAGCGGCCGCGCGATTCATCCATGCTGAGCCTGAACGCCGCGAACTCGCGCCGGGCGAGCCCCCGGCCCATGCCGAGCCGGAGCTTGCCCTTGCACAGCATATCGACGACGGCGGCGTTCTCGGCCACGCGCAGCGGATCGTGCCAGGGCAGGATGACGGCCGCGGTGCCGAGGCTCATGCCGGGGCACACGGCAGCGAGGTGAGCCATCAGGTGCAGGTTGTCGGGCACGAAGGAATAGTCGTTGAAGTGGTGCTCGGCCGACCACAGCACGTCGAACCCCGAGTCGGCGGCGAGCCGCGCCAACCGGATCTCCTCGTCCCATACCTGGTCATCCGGACAGGCGTCCCAGCCGTAGCTGGCGAACACCATCATCATGCCGACATCCATGTGCCGTTTCCTCGCGCTCGAGTGTTTTCCAACCGTAGCACGACTGGCGCGGGTCGCCTCAATACCCCACCGCAACCCTACCGCGCGCCCGCCGCAGGCGGCCGCATCCTCGCGGTCAATACCGCCACTGCACCGGCTCGGCTCCCGCGATCGGCGACGTGAACATCAGGATGCGATCGCCCGCGAGATTGCCGAGATACACCGTCTTGAGATCCGGCCCGCCGAAAGCGACGCTGGCGATGTTCTTGAGCGGCGAGCGTGCGCCCAGCTCCACGTGATGGCGGCCGCCCTTGTCCGCATTGAAGTATGCCTCGCCCTCGGCGATCAGCTCGGGGATCGAGCCGTCGAGGATCAGCGTGCGCCGGCCGCCGAGCTCGATGCGGATGACGCGGTTGGCGTTGACGCACGCGACCCACACGCCCCCCTCGCTGTCGAAGGCGAAGCCGTCCGGGAACTCGCCGGGGCCGAAATCGTGCACGGTCTCGCGCGCGCCGAGCTTGTCGCCCTTGACCGGAAAGCGCGAGATGCGCTTGGCGCAGGTCTCGTTGACGTAGAGCCAGGCGCCCGTGGGATCGACACGGGCCTCGTTGGTGAAGCCGATGCCGTCGGCAACGATGTGGGCCCCGTTTGCGTCCCGCCGCACGACGAAGCCGTCGGCATGGCGCGGCCGGAACGACAGCTCGCGCGGATAGGTGCGCGTCGACACCGAGATCCACTCGTTGCCCGCTGCATCGACCCCGACGAAGTTGCATACGCGCAGCAGCTCGCCGTCGGCCTCGAACAGGTGCGGGAACAGCCGCCACTCGCGATCGAGCCGCCAGACGCCCCCGCCCGGCCCGAGATTGGCGATCAGGAACTCCCGCTCGCGCGTCATGGCGACGCCGTTCGGCAGGAAGCCCGGCGGCGCGCCGACGATGTCGCGCTTGGGCTTCCCCACCTCGACGATGCCCGAGTGGTGGTCGCCGGCAAACAGCTCGCCCTTGGCCGTGGTGAGCACGCACTCGGGCCGCTTCAGGCCCTCGCCGATCCACGTGACGGCGGCAAGCGGGATCAGCGGTGTCTCGGTCATTGCGGCGGCGCCTCCGTGAACAGCGGCATGGCCTGGGCGGCGCGCTGCGCCAGCCACGGCGAGTCGAAATGGAAGGGATTGAGGAAGCCCGGCGGCTTCGGCGCGGGCCGGTCCAGGGTGATGGGCACGATGCGCGGCGCGCCCCGCTGCGACTTGTGGTGCAGCCAGACCGCCAGCCGCGCTTCCTTCTCGACCCACTTCGATCGCGCGGCGTTGTCGGACCACATCAGGTAGAACACGTCGCAGCGGCCGATCATCTCGGGCAGCTTCGCTCCCCAGTCCGCGCCCGGCTCGAGCGAGGCCACATCGAACGCCAGCTCCATCTCGCGCTGGGTGAGGCCCTGCGCGAACAGCGACACGCGGTCGAAGTCCTTGCGCGCGTAGGAGACGAAGGCGCAGCCGTAGCTGGTGCCGCGCGTCCTGGCCGCGGTCGCAGTCGCCAGATCGGCCGGGAGCGGCACCGCGGCGTCCTCGCTGTCCGCGGGCTGCACGGACGCGACGTAGATGCGGAACGCGACGTCGCCGACCGGGATGCCGTCGATGCTCAGATAAACGGCCGCGTTGATGGGGTCGGGCGCGAGCCCCGCGGGTGCCTCGACGTTGAAAAGGACATGCGTCGGCGTCCCCTCCCATTTCACCTTCTGCAAGGGCGCCTCGACGATCAGGCCGGGGCAGGCCAGGTACAGCTCCACCTCCACGCCGCGTGCGAGCGCCTTCAGCAGCGACTTTGCGCCTTGCAGGTTGGCGCGCCGGTCGATCTCGGCGGCGGCGCGGCGCACCTTGGCGACCTGCTCGGCCAGATGCAAGTGGGCTTGCACCTTGAAGCGCTCGCCGGCTGCAATGCGCGGCGGGGCGAACACGCTGCAGTCGACGACGTCGAGGGCCGATTGGGCATCATCGAGAACGATCTCCCGCGGCGGCTCCGGCTTGGGCGTGGGGTTGGGCTCGGGGGGGGAGTATCGCGGGGGCGACATGGCGCCTGTTTCGGCGCTCCCGTAGGACAGCGGCCGTCCGTCGGGACCCAACGCTACCGAGTACGCGGTGCCACGCGGTGGAGGACCCTTCGAGGGCATGACCAGCTTTATGCCGCCGGCATCAGGTCCCGGCACAGGCTCGCGCTCTTCCGCCGCCTGTCCGCCCAGGATGACGGTCTTTGCCTCGTCCACTGCCGGGTCGATCCGCCTTGGCGTCGTGACCTCGTCGTCCTCGACCGGCTTGGTGACGGGCTGCTGGGGTCGCGCCGCCGCGGGGGGCGGGAGCGGCTTGCCCACGCGGCCGTCGTCGTCGTTCGGCAGCAGCACCGTCACCGGCAATTTCGGCGGCGGCGGGGGTGGCGCCGATCCCGCGGTTATCACCCGCTCCTGCGTCGACTCGCTGGCGTCGCCGGCGGCGGGTCTCGGCCGCTCGCCCTTCAGCCGCGTGTTGGCGGCGCGCCGGCGATGCTCGATCTCCTCCATGCCGGGCCGCTCGTCGCGGGAGGGCGGGCGCGCGCCGGGCACGCGCATGGGTGGCGGGATGTCGGGCTTCACCAGCACCGTGCGCCCAGGTCCGTCGTTCAGTCCCGATCCCGGCGCGGGTGAGGGAAAGCCGACACGCGGCAGCGGGGCATCGCGAGGCTGCGGAGGCCTGCCGTCGCGCGGTGCCGGCTTGGCGCTCGGCGTGCGCCGCCTGGCCAGGAAATACAGCGCGGCCAGGACGCATCCCAGGATGATCACGATCGCCACCAGCGTGAACGGCGTGAGGATCGAGCCTGTCATGCCTGGGACCTTGCGAGGCGTTGCCAATAGGGAATCGAGCCACAGGCTAGCCCATGGCCGTGCCTGTTGCCACGCCGGCGGCCAGCGTCATCCTGGCGTCATCGCGCCGACGACCGCCGCCGTCATCAGCGTCGCCAGCGTCCCCGATACGATCGTCCTGGCGCCGAGGCTCACGATCTCCGCGCGCCGCTGCGGCACCATCGCCACCATGCCGCCGATCAGGATGCCGAGGCTGCCGACATTGGCGAAGCCGCACAGCGCGTAGGTGAGGATCAGGCGCGAGCGCTCCGACAGCGCCGACGCCGGGATCTGCCCGAGCTGCAGGTAGGCGATGAGCTCGTTGAGCACGGTCTTGACGCCGAGCAGCGTGCCGGCCTTGCCGCACTCCGCCCATGGGATGCCGATCAGCCAGGCAAGCGGCGCGAACACCCAGCCCAGCATCTGCTCGATGCTGAGGCTTATCCCGAACGGCGCCGCAACGAGAGCCAGCAGCTGGTTGCCGAGCGCGACCAGCGCCACCGCCACGATCAGCATGGCCGTAACGTTGACGAGCAGCTCCACGCCTTCGCGCGTGCCCTGCGCGATGGCATCCATGCTCGAGTGCGTCGGGTCGGGGATGACGATGTCGGTCGCGGCCTGCGTCTGATCCGGCGGTGCCGCCCCGTCCGGCACCATCAGCTCGGCCAGCATCAGCGCCGCGGGCACGGTGATGACGGAGGAGACGATGAGATGTCCCGCCGCGCCCGGCAGCACCGGCTCCAGGACAGTCGCGTAGAGCGCCAGCACGGTGCCCGCCACGCCCGCCATGCCGACCGTCATGGTGGCGAACAGGCCGCTGCGGCTCATGCTGGCGAGGTAGGGCCGCACCAGCAGCGGCGCCTCCACCATGCCGACGAACACGTTGGCGGCTGCCGACGTGCCGACTGGGCCGGTGACGCCGAGCGAGCGCTGCAGCACCCAGCCGACCGCGTGCACGACCCGCCGCAGGATGCCCCAGTGGTAGAGCAGCTTGGACAGCGCGCTGATGAGGAGGATCAGCGGCAGCGCCTGGAAGGCCAGGATGAAGCTCGTCTCGGGCCGCACGGTTTCGAACGGCGCCGGCCCGCCGGCGAGATAGCCGAATACCAGGCGCATGCCGGCGGCCGACGCAGTCTGCAGGGCGCTGACGAGCCCCGCCGCCCAGTCGAACGCCGAACGCGCCGCCGGCACGTTGAGCATCACGCCCGCGATCAGCACCTGCAGCCCTATGCCGGCGAAGAGGATGCGCGCCAGCCGCCTGGGCTTGATCGCGTCGTGTCGCTCCGAGATGGCCCAGGCGATCAGCGGAAAGGCGAGCAGCCCGAGAACGCTCTGCATCTGCAGTGACATGCGCCGGCCCCCGGTGCGGCATCAGATCTTGCGGACCCGGCACCATCAATCGCCGCGCCAAGCTATCAGACGCGCGTCGTCTGATACCACAGCGCCCGCGACGCAATACTTCTGCTTGTATTTCCCCGCATTGCACCCCATATAGCGGGGGCCGGTGCGATCCATGGTGGGCCGCGCCCTCAATTTTTGGTTAGACACTCGCCATCACCGGCCACGTGCCTTTTCCCAAAAAACCTGAGTCGCCAGGGCTCCGCGTGAGCGCCCCTTTTTGGCCGGCTTATTTCACGCACAACGGGAAAGGTTTCTCGTCATGAGAATCACCGGAACAGTCAAGTTCTTCAATAGCGCCAAGGGCTTCGGCTTCATCTCCCCCGAGGACGGCTCCAAGGACGTATTCGTCCATGCGACCGCGCTCGAGGCGGCGGGCATCCGCGCGCTCAATGAGGGTGACAAGGTCACCTTCACGCTGGAAGACGATCGCAGGGGTCGCGGCAAGCAGGCCGCGCAGATCGAGAAGGCCTAACTGCTAGGCCCAAGCTCACTCGCAAGAGTGCGCATTACGCGCCGCCGGACTCCTCCGGCGGCGCCGTTGGCGCTTGTGTGCGCGACCGCCGCCCGAAGGGGCCCCGTGCGAGCACTTTGCCTGACACCCGACGAGCGTAGCGGCCTCCCAACAACGAGAAGGAAAACAAATGGTCCGCAGGCAACAGCAGATGTCGCACAGGCCCACTTCCACGAAGGTTACCCGCACCGGATTTGAGAAGATGCGCATGAGCCACGAGCGCCTGCGCAAGGACGTCAAGCGCATCCTGACTGAACGCGCGAAGTCCGAGGCAACCGGCAAGCCGCACCATCAGGAGCCGGTCTACCGCAGGTAGGACCTGCCATGCGAGGCGCTACCGCGGCTTGACGTACTGTCTGTGACAACTGGTGCACGCAGAGAGGATCTTGGGCCATTCTTGCTTGAGTGCGGCCTCGTCCTTGATGCTGTCCGCGGCTACCCGTGTCGCAAGCGCAAGCGCATCGAAGCGGGCAAACAGATCGGTCTTGCGTTCGAAGGCGGCGGGCAGCGCCTCCGTATCGCCGACCTTGGAGTTGTCGGGAAACACGGTCTTTCCCTTGACGGCCGTGTCCTGGATCGTCTTCAGCGAGGCTCGGAGCTTGGCGGCGTCGAACGCGGCGTCGCCCCTCATCATTGCATTCGGAAGCCTCACCGCCTTGCCGAACGCCATCATGGTGTTGCGTCGCTTGGCGATGGCGGCAGCGTCCTGAGCATGCACGGCCGTTGCAGCGACGCCGGCAGCGAGGACGGCGGCCACGGAGCGAGGCATCCAGCACGATTTCGGCACGCTATGCCTTCGGCTTCTTGCCCGGGCGCGGTGGGAGCGCCTTGAGATAGGCGGCCATGGCTGCACGGTCGGCGGGCGACAGCTTCGAGGTGTTGGCGACGACGTCGGCCATGCTGGAGGCGACCGCATAGCCGTCCGGCGTCAGACCGGTCTCCAGGAAGAAATCCATATCCTTCGCCGACCACTCCGACAATCCATCGGCGTGCGGCGTGATGTTCGGTAACCAGCCGCCCTTGCCTTCTGGGTCGGCGCCGCCCGCAAACCTCGTCGCCGGCTTGATCCCGCCGAGGATGTTGCGGCTGCTGTGGCACTCGGCGCAGTGGCCCGGTCCTTCGACGAGGTAGGCGCCGCGATTATGCACGGCGTCCCTGGCCGGGTCCGGCGCGAAGGGCTTGCCGTCGACGAACAGCAGCTTCCAGAAGCCGAGGCCCGCACGGATGTTGAAGGGGAAGCCGAGCCGATGTGGCTCGGACGGCGTCGCAACGGCCGGCAGGGAGCGTACGAAAGCGAACAGGTCGCGCACGTCGTCGAGCGTCATGCGCTGGTAGGACGTGTAGGGAAACGAGGGGTAGAGGTGCTGGCCGTCACGGCCGACGCCTTTCAGCATGGCGTTGGCGAACTGCAACTCCGTCCAGGCGCCGATTCCCGCCTTTGCATCGGGGGAGATGTTCGGCACCTTGAAGGTGCCAAACGGCGAGTGCAGCTCGAGCCCGCCGCCGAGCTGCCGCTTGTCGTCCTGCTTGGGCGTTGCATGGCACGAGGCGCAGCCGCCGACGTTGAACATGACCTCGCCGTTGGCGAGGCTTGCTGTCCTGGGTCCGAGTGCATCGGGCGGCAACTTGGAAGGACGAGCAATCACGAAAGCGATGACGCCCCCGAGCACGGCCAGGATCAAGGCGAGCCACACGAGGGAACGTAGTCGCATCCTGCTTCGAGCCATGACGATCCCGGCCGTTGTCGAGCGTACGTGGGGTCGCCCGAGGCAGCAACGTATATCAAGTTGCCAGGACCAATGCCGACATGTGGCGGGGGGCCGATGGGCTCTGCCGGCATGCCTGGATGCCATGCCGGCAGAGGGAACAGGCTAGGCTAGTTGGGAGTCTGCAGCTTCTTGAAGCTGTCGCCGAGCCGCGGCGAGAAGCCGTCGCTTTCCTTGTGACAGCCGCCGCAACTGCGCACCGCCTTGGGATACTCGGTCTTGAAGGTCGCCTCGTCCTTGATGGCCGCGGCAACGTCTTTCGCATTGGCGACGAACGCGTCCACCGCCGCGTTGAAATCCGCCTTGGCAGCCCAGACCTTGGGAGTGGCATCGGTGTTGCCGCCCGTCTTCGAATCGTCAGGGAACAGGTTTTTGAATTTTGCCCCCTGCTCCTGATACGCCTTGAGGCCGGCTTGCACCGTTGCGAGGTCGAAGGGTGCTTCGCCCTTGGTCATTTTGAAGGGGGTTGCTCCGGCCTTGACGATCTCGCGCATCACATCCCTGCGCTGCTTGATGACGTCCAGGTTCTGCGCATGAACCATAGTAACGCCGATGCCGAGCGCGGCGGCGACGGCCACGATGCGAAGCATGTCTTTCCTCCTGTGCCACGTGACGGACATACGGGCAGCCAGACACGACGCTTCGAGAAGCGCTCGCCCAATGCCCGCCCGTTGCCTGCGAGAGCCTTCGACCCGCGCGCGGTCGAGAATACCGGCCGCCTGGGGGCTGTAAATCAACAGGTTCGCACGTTATTTTGATCAGCGGACCGAGCGCTTTATTGCACTGCAGCCTGGAATAAGCCGGGCGGCTCGGTCGTCTGCTGGCATGCTGGCCGCACGCCGGTCGCTGAAATGGAGCACGCGTGAGCACGCGCAGGGAAGCCGTCGCCGCCGAGATTCCGAGGCTGCGCCGCTATGCGCGGGCGCTCGCCGGCGACGACGGCGAGGCCGATGATCTGATCCAGGATACGCTGGAGCGGGCGCTGGCGCGGCTGGACCAGTGGCGCGACGGCGACAATCCGCGCAAGTGGTTGTTCTCGATCCTGCACAACCTGCACGTCGATGGCCTGCGGCGGAAGTCGCGGCGGCCCCCCCATGTCGGCCTCGACAACGTCGGCGTCGAGCATTCGGCACCCGCGGCCGATGGCGCCAGCGGTCGCGATTTGGACCAGGCCTTGCAGCTCCTGAGCGGCGAGCAGCGCCGGGTTGTCCTCCTGGTCGGGCTCGAGGGTCTCAGCTACGCCGAGACCGCCGAGATTCTGGAGATCCCTGTCGGCACCGTGATGTCGCGGCTGGCGCGCGGGCGCGACCGGCTGCGCTCGCTGATGGACTACGACGGCGACAAGAACGGCCGCGCTCAGCTGCGGAGGGTGAAATGACCGCCCCCCGCCGCATCACCGAGTCCGAGCTGCACGCCCTCGTCGACGGCGAGCTGACGGAGGAGGCGCGCGCCGAGGCCGAAGCCCTGCTCGCGGCAAACCCGGCGGACGAAGCGCTGGCACGCGAGGTCCGCGGCCTCAACGAGGCGTTACAGACCCGCTATGCCGGCCGCCTGGAGGAACCGGTCCCGCAGGCCATGCTGGCGGTGCTGGCACGCATGCCGCGCTGGTCGTCGGCGCTCGCTCCGCGCCAATGGGCCCTGGCGGCGGCCGTGCTGATCGCGGTCACGGCCGGGCTCGCGGGATATGTCGCGCGCGATTTTGTGCCGGGCTCCGCGCGGCCGGCGCCGTCCTTCGTCGCCAATGCGCTGGGCGCCCACAATGTCTACCTTCCCGAGGTGCGCCACCCCGTCGAGGTGAAGGCCGAGGAGGAGCACCTCATCCGCTGGCTCACGCGGCGCGTCGGCGCCCCGATCCGCGCGCCTTCGCTCGCCGACCGCGGCTGGCGCCTCATGGGCGGCCGCCTGCTGCCCGATCTCGGCCTGCCCGCTGCCCAGTTCATGTACGAGGACGCCGGCGGACGCAGGCTCACGCTCTATATCCGCAAGGAGACGGGGATGAGCAACACCGCCTTCCGCTTCTACGAGAAGGACGGGCTCGCCACCTTCTACTGGATCGACCGGCCGCTCGCCTACGCGCTGGCCGGCCGCATCGCCCGCGAGGAGCTGACGGCGATCGCCGACGCCGTCTACACCCAGCTCGAGCAGAAGTGAGATCGGGGCGGCGCCGGAGTTCCGGCGGTTCCTCTGCCCCTGGCGCCTCTGTTAGCCTGGGGCGTGTCACGAGCTGATCCCGTCCTGATCGTCGGCGCCGGCATCGGCGGCCTCACCTGCGCGCTCGCCCTGCTGCAGCGCGGCATCGACGTCGAGGTCTACGAGCAGGCAACCGAGCTGCGCGAGATCGGCGCCGGCGTGCAGATCAGCGCCAACGGCACGCGCGTGCTCAACTCCCTCGGCCTCGCGCACGCCCTCGACGCCTGCTCGGTGCGGCCCGACGCCAAGGAGATCCGGCACTGGAGGAGCGGGCGCACCTGGAAGCTGTTCGACCTGGGTGTCGTGTCCGAGCAGCGCTATGGCGCTCCCTACCTCTTCATCCACCGCGGCGATCTGCATCGACTGCTCGCCGACGCGGTCCAGGCCCACAAGCCGGAGGCCATCCGCTTGGGCGCGCGCTGCATCGGCCTGGAGAGTAGCGCCGACGCGGTCCGTCTCCGCCTCGAGGACGGCCGAAGCCCGCAAGGCCGCCTGCTGATCGGCGCCGACGGCGTGCATTCCGCCGTGCGCGCGGCCGTGTTCGGCGCCGCCCGACCCGAATTCACCGGCCTCATGGCCTGGCGCGGCGTCATCCCGCGCGAGCGGCTGCCAGCCGGCCGCATGCCGCTTGCCGGCACCAACTGGATCGGCCCCGGCCGCCACGTCGTCCACTACCCGCTGCGGCGCGGCGAGCTGCTCAATTTCGTCGGCGTGGTCGAGCGCGACGACTGGCAGATCGAGTCGTGGACGGCGCAGGGCACGCGCGGGGAATGCCTCGCCGATTTCACCGGCTGGCATGGGGACGTGTGCCGGCTGATCGAGTCCATCGACGTGCCGTTCAAGTGGGCGCTGATGACGAGGGCCGCCATGTCGCGGTGGAGCGAGGGCCGCGTCACCCTGCTGGGCGACGCCTGCCATGCCACGCTGCCGATGCTCGCCCAGGGCGCCGTGATGGCGATCGAGGACGGCATCGTGCTGGCGCGCTGCCTTGCGAAATACGGCGCCGACCACGAGACCGCGTTCGCGCGCTACGAGGCCGTGCGCCTCCTCCGAACCACCAGGGTCGTCGACGGCTCGGCCGAGAACGCGCGGCGCTTCCACAATCCGCGACTCGCCGACGACGGCGGCGCCGAGGACTACATCGCGGCCGAATGGAGCGAGCCCAAGATCGAGCAGCGCTACGATTGGCTCTTTACCTACGACGCGTTGGGGGTGGATATCTGAGGACGGGCGGGAGCAGGCAAGCCGCATGGCCGCCGCGCCTTCCCGACAAAGTGCAGCGCATCACCGCTAGGGCGACGCAAAGCTAATGAAGATCATCGACGTCCATTCGCACTGGGGAACGCGCCGCGGCTATCCGCTGCAGACCGACAAGGAGCTGGCGCAGCAGCGAGCCACCTGGAACTCGGAGCCGCGCTACCACACCGAGGCCGAGATGGCGGCCTACTTCCGCGACAGTGGCGTGCGGGCCATCCTCGATCTCGGCTACGCCAAGTATCGCCCGCTCGAGGAGATGCGCGCGCTGCACGACTACGCCTTCGAGACCGAGGCGGCCCATCCCGACGTCATCCTGGGGCACTGGGTCCACATCGACCCGCAACGCGCCGGCCCCGACGGCGTCAAGGAGCTGCGGCGCTGCATCGACAAGAGGATCGGCTTCCTCGGCTATGCCGTCTCAGCCTCGCTGTCGCCGCCAGCCAGCGAGCCCGACTACAAGCCCTACTACGACCTGTGCACCGAGGCCGGCATTCCCGTGCTGATCTTCGTCGGCACCACCGGACTAGGCGCCGGCCTGCCCGGCGGCGACGGCGTCATCCTCGACTACTGCCACCCGCGCCACCTCGACCTCGTCGCCGCGCGCAACCCCGCCCTCAAGATCGTCGCCGCGCGACCAGGCTGGCCCTGGCAGGCCGAGGTGATCGCCGTGCTCATGCACAAGCGCAACATCTGGTACGAGCTGCACGGCTGGTCGCCGAAGTATCACACGGCCGATCTCAAGCACGACATTCCGCGCCGGCTGAAAGACCGCATACTCTTCGGCGGCGACTATCCGCTCTTCTCCTACGAGCGGCTCGTCAAGGACTGGCGCGCGGAGGGCTACCCGCCGGAGGTTCTCGACAAGGTGTTCTACCAGAACGCCGAGCGCTTCCTGGCCGAGGCCGGGCTCAAGGGGCGGACCTGATCATGGACCTCGGGCTTGGAGGCAAGGTCGCCATCGTCGGCGGCGCCAGCATGGGGATCGGCTACGGCATCGCGCGCGAGCTGGCAGCCGAAGGCGCGAGCGTCGCCATCACGGCGCGCCGCGATCCGGGACTGTCGGAGGCTGCTGCGAGGTTGCGCGCCGAGACCGGCGCCGAGGTGCTCCCCATCCTCGCCGACTGCCGCCGCGCCGAGGACTGCGCGCGCGTCGTCGAGACCACGGTCGCCCGGCTCGGCGGCATCGACGTCCTCGTCAACAACGATGGCGCCCCTCCGCTCGGCGAGCTCGCAAGCTTCGACGACGCGGCCTGGGCCAAGGCGGTCGAGCAGAACCTGATGTACGTCGTGCGCATGACGCGCGCCGTCGTCCCGCATATGAAGGCGCGCGGCGGCGGGGGCATCCTCAACATCACCGCGATCTCGGCCATCCAGCCGATCCCCGGCTTCGGCCTCTCGGTCGCCACCTGGGGCGGCGTCATCGGCTTTGCCAAGACGCTGTCGCTGGAGGTCGCGCGCGACAACATCAACGTCAACACCATCTGCCCCGGCTACATCGAGACGCAGCGGCTCGAGAAGGTGTTCGCGGCCGGCGGCCAGGACCCCCACGTCGTGCGCCGCAAGCTCGAGGCCGAGGTGCCGATGGGACGCATCGGCACCGTCGAGGACATCGCCGGCATCGTCGCGCTGCTGGTCTCGCCGCGCGGGCGCTACATCACCGGCACGGCCATCCAGGTCGACGGCGGCCTGCTGCGCGGCGTTCGCTGAGGAGCCGCTGAGGAGGGCACCGATGAGCTTCACCACGGTCGTGAAACCCCACCTTGCCGAGCGCTGGCGCAAGGCAGGGGAGTGGCGCAACGAGACCTTCTTCGACCTCCTCGCCCGCCAGGCGGAGCGGCACCCCGACCGCGAGGTGTTCGTCGACGGCCAGGACCGCATCACCTTCGGCGCGCTGAAGGACAAGGTCGAGCGCTGCGCCGCCTTCCTGCGCCGCATCGGCATCAAGCGCGGCGACGTCGTCACCATCCAGCTGCCGAACCGCATCGCCTTTCCCATCGTCTTCTTCTCGCTCGAGCTGATCGGGGCCATCGTCAACAAGGTCAACCCCGACTTCCGCGTGCGCGAGCTCGACTACATCCTGCGCTTCTCGGGCAGCCGCGCCTTCGTCTGCCCCGCCTCCTTCAAGGGCTTCGACTATGTCGGCATGGCGCGGCAGCTGCGCGACGCCATCCCCGAGCTCGAGCACGTGGTGGTGTCCGGCGCGGCCGTCGACGGCGAATGGAACCTGGAGCAGGGCATCGCGGAGAGCCAGCCGCTCGCCCCCGCCGATCGCGTGCGCATGAGCGCCGACGAGGTCTTCCGCATGGCCTTCACGTCGGGCACGACCGGCAACCCCAAGTGCGTGCTGCACTCGTTCAACACGACGCTGCCGGCCGTGCGCCAGATCAACGCCGACATGGGCGTGACGGAGCGGGAGGTGCAGCTCGTCTACCTGCCGGTGTGTCTCAACTGGGGCTACCTCTGCCTGCTGCAGGCGATCGTCTCCGGCAGCGGCGCCGTACTGCTCGAACGCTTCTCGGCAAAGGCCGCGCTCGAGCTGATCCAGCGCGAGCGCGTCACCTACATCGCCACGGCGCCGGCCTCGATCGTGGCCATGCTCAACGAGCCGGGCCTCGCCGGCTACGATGTCGCCTCCCTGCGCGTCGTCATCACCGGCGGCGCCTCGGCCGCGATCGAGACCATCCGCGACTACCAGGCGCGCATGCCCGGGCATCTGATCGAGCTCTACGGCATGCTGGAGACGGGCTTCCACACCTACACGCGCTTCAGCGACGACCCTGCCAAGGTCAACGGCACCATCGGCCGCGTGGTCTCCAGCATGGACCTCAAGATTCTCGACGAGCCGGGCCGGGAGGTGGCGAAGGGCGAGGTCGGCGAGATCGCCGCCCTCGGCCCCAGCGTCCATCTCGGCTACCACGCCAACGCCGCGGCCAACGAGGAGGCGTTCACGACGGAAGGATGGTTCCGCACGGGCGACCTCGGCCGGGTCGTCGATGCGGCGGGCAACGTCGAGATCGTCGGCCGGCGCAAGGAGATTATCAACCGTGGGGGAAAGAAGTTTTTCCCGCGCGAGGTGGAGGAGGTCCTCTACACGCATCCCAAGGTCATGCACGCGGCCATGGTCGGCGTCGCCGATCAGCGCCTCGGCGAGCGCAACTGCCTGTGCGTCATCCCCAAGGCCGGGCAGGAGGTGACCCTTGCCGAGATGATCGCGCACCTGAAGGGTCAGGTGGCCGACTACAAGCTTCCCGAGGAGATGCACATCGTCGAGGAGCTGCCCTTTACCGCGACCGGCAAGCTGAGAAGGCACGTGCTCACCGACTGGATCGCCAAGGGGCAGGTCGGCGCCGGGCCAGCCAAGCGCTAGCAACCTGGAGCTATGCTTTTCGCCGCCCGCTGCCCGGCGCGGCATGCGCCCGAGATGCGTCCGAGTTTGGTTGCGTCCGCCCCGAGGCGCCGCTAGCCTGACGTCCAGCAGCCGCGTGCGAAAATGCGGCACCCTCAGGGAGCGAAAAACGCAATGACCTCCAAGCCACGCTTCACGCGTCGCGCCGTTCTCGCCGGCTCGGGCGCAGCCGTCGCCTCGCCCTACATCTGGACCAGCGCCCAGGCGCAAGCCGGCAGCGCCATCAAGATCGGCATTCCCGCCGCCCTCACCGGCCCACTCGGCACCGTCGGCCAGCAGACCAAGCGCGGCGCCGAGTTCTACGCCAAGGTGCAGAACGCAAAGGGCGGCATTCTCGGGCGCAAGATCGAGCTGCTCATCGAGGATACGGCCGGCAATCCCGCCAACTGCGTGCGTAAGGCGCAGGAAATGGTGGAGCGGCACGGCGTCAAGATGTTCACCGGCCTCACCCTGTCGTCAGAAGCGTTGGCGGTGGTGCCGAAGCTGGCGGAGTGGGATGCCATCTTCGTATCCGGGATCAACGGCGACGGCCGCCTGACCGCCGACAGCTTCGTGCCGAACTTCTTCCGCGCCAACATCTCGGGCCCCATGGGGGCCCGCGCCGTGTCGCTGTATCTGCGGGAGGCCAAAGTCAGCGGCGTCTACGCGCTCGGTCTCGACTACGCCTGGGGCCACAACAGCGTGCAGGTGTTCGAAGACGAGATGAAGCGGGCCAACAAGAACTTCATCGGCAAGATCTTCGCCCCGACCGGCACCAAGGACTATTCGACCTACATCACCAAGATCCGCCAGTCCGGCGCCGATGCCTGCTACCTGGTGCTGCAGGGTGACGACAACAATGCGTTCCTGTCGCAGTCGCGCCAATACGGCCTGCCCGACAAGGTCACCCTGCTGACCGAGATCGTCGACCTGGCGAGCATCAAGGCGGTGGGCGACGCGTCTCTCGGTCTGGTCGGCTCCTCGCGGTATTCGTTCAGCTACGACCATCCGAAGAACAAGGAGTTCGTCGAGCTCTGGCGCAAGGAGCACGGCGGCGGGCTCCCCGATACCTTCGAGGGCGAGACATGGCAGGCGATGCAGGCAATCCAGGCCGGCATCGAGGCGGCGAAAGGCACCGACACGGCGCCGCTGCGCAAGGCCCTCGAGTCGGTCGAGATCGAAAGCATCAAGGGCAAGATCAAGTTCCGCGAGTGCGATCATCAGGCTGTGCAGCAGGGCTTCATGGTCAAGGTCGTGAAGAAGGACGGCTTCGATACCCCTGTCCCCGAGGTGATCGCGACCTTCCCGGGCGAGCGCACCACGCCGGGCTGCAAGAAGACCTCCTACGACAACTGATCCGGGTTCGGGCGCAGCTCTGGGGCCTTGCTTGTTCCTAGGCAAGGCCCACCCCGATCAAACCGAGTATCCGCGCTCCGACGGCCCATGAGCACGCTCGCCTTCCTTCTCAACCAGAGCGTCAATGCGCTGTCGCAGGCTGCGCTGCTGTTCTTCCTCGGCGTCGGGCTGACCCTCATCTTCGGCATCATGCGCATCATCAATTTCGCGCATGGTGCCCTTTACATGCTGGGCGCGTTCGTCGGCTACTCGCTGGTGCGCTGGACGGGGAGCTTCTGGGTGGCGCTGGCCTTTGCCCCGGTCGTCGTCGGGTTGGTCGGCTGGGCGTTCGAGCTCTCCATCCTGCGCAGACTCTACCGGCGCGACGCTCACGCCTTCCTGATGGTGACCTTCGGCCTCGCGCTGGTCGTCACGGAGGCGGTGAGACTGATCTGGGGACCCGATGCCCTGCAGGTGCCCGCGCCCAAGCTGCTGTCGGGCGTCATCTTCCTGCTCGGCGAGCCGTTTCCGGTCTATCGGCTGTTTCTCGCCGTCTCGGGAATCGTGGTCGCGTTCGCCATCTGGCAGCTGCTCGAACGCACGCGGCTCGGCCTGCTGATCCGCGCCACCTCGCAGAATGCCGAGATGGTGCATGCGCTGGGTGTCGACGTCGGCCTCGTGCGATCGTGCGTATTCGGCATCGGCTGCGGGCTCGCCGCGCTCGGCGGCGTGTTGGCGGCGCCCCTCGTGACCGCATCCCACAGCATGGCGGCAACCGTGATCATCGATGCCTTCGTCATCGTCATCATCGGCGGCATGGGCAGCTTCCTGGGCTCCCTGATCGGCGCCCTGCTGATCGCCTTCGTGCAGGTGTTCGGCAACTACTACCTGCCCGATTTCGCCCTCGCCTTCATGTATCTCGTCATGCTGCTCGTGCTGGTGGTGCGGCCCGGCGGCCTCCTCGGCAAGGAGGCCTGAGGCCATGCGCTGGTCGACTGTGCTCGGGCTCGCGGTCCTGGCGCTGCTGATCGCGGCTCCGCTCGGGCTTCCCGCCTTCGCCATGACGCTGCTCACCGAGCTCGTGATCCTCGGCCTGTTCGCCATGAGCCTCGACCTGATGGTGGGCTACACGCGGCTGATCTCCTTCGGACACGTGGCGGCCTACGGGCTGGGCGCCTATGCCTCGGGCTTCATGCTGCTCAACTCGTCGATGCCGCTGCCGTTTGTCGTGATCCTCGCCGCGCTGATGACCGGCATCGTCGCCATCGGCGTCGGCTGGGTGTGCACGCTCGCGACCGGCGTGTCGTTCTCGATGCTGACCCTTGCGTTCGCCCAGCTCCTCTATGCCATCGCCTTCAAGTGGACCTCGGTGACGGGCGGCTCCGACGGCCTCGCCGGCATCCCGCGACGCGCGGGGCCGATGGGCATCACGCTGCTGACGACCAAGACCGGGTTCTACTATTTCGCGCTCGCCTGCCTGGTCGGATCGTTCCTGCTGTGCCGCAAGCTCGTCGCCTCGCCCTTCGGCGCGGTGCTGCGCGGGATTCGCGAGAACGAGGCAAAGACGCTTGCCCTCGGCTACAACACCCGCCTCTACAAGATCGCCGTCGTCGCCATCGCCTACGCGTTCGGGGGCCTGGCCGGCGCGCTCTACGCGCCGTTCGCGGGCTTCGCCAACACGGAGCTGCTGTTCTGGCTGCTCTCGGGCCAGGTGTTGATCATGGTGATCGTCGGCGGGTCCGGCACGCTGATCGGGCCGATCCTCGGCGCCGCCTTCTTCCTCCTGCTCGAGCACCAGCTCTCCTCCTACACGGAAGCCTGGGCCCTGTTCTTCGGCCTCGTCTTCATCGGCTTCATCCTGTTCGCGCCGGAGGGCATCTGGGGCCTGGCGACGGGATGGTTCAAGCGCGGCGACGCGGCGGCGAAGGCGAAGGGCAGCCTGCATGGCTGACGCTGGAGCAAGGCAGGCCGACAGCGCCGTCGAGCGGGCATCGGCGCAACCCCTGATCGCCGTCAGCGGCCTGACGAAGCGCTACGGCGCCCTCATCGCCGTCGACAACGTCGACATGCAGGTCTCGAGCGGGGAGATCCGCGCCGTCATCGGGCCCAACGGTGCGGGCAAGACCACGCTGTTTCACCTCATCACCGGCGTCGTGAAGCCGACCGTCGGCAGCGTGCGCTTTGCCGGCGAGGACATAACGGGACTGCCCGCGCACGCCATCTGCCAGCGGGGACTGTCGCGAACATTTCAGCTGACCTCCCTCTTCCCCGAGATGACGGCCCGCGAGAATGTTCGCCTGGCGGCGCAGGCGCGCAACCCGAGGCGCTGGATGCCGTTCGGAGGCGACAGCGTGTTCGCGGACGCGCAGAATGCCGGAGATTCCGCCCTCGAGCTGCTGGGCCTCGAGCACGTCGCGGGCCGGCCTGCCGGCCTTCTCAGCCACGGCGACCAGCGGCTCCTGGAGGTCGCCATGGCCATGGCGCAGGACCCCAAGGTGCTTCTGCTCGACGAGCCGACGCAGGGCCTCTCGGTCGAGGAGACCGCCCAGGCCGTCGACACGCTATCGCGGTTCCTGGAGAGCTCGCGTGTGACCGCGCTGCTTGTCGAGCACGACATGGAGGTCGTGTTCCGCCTCGCCCACAAGATTACGGTCCTGCACCGCGGCGCCGTCATCGCCGATGGGCCGCCGGAGGCGGTCAAGGCCGACGCCGGCGTGCAGCAGGCCTACCTCGGGGGCATCGACTGATGCTCAGCATCCAGAACCTCAACACGCACTATGGCGCGAGCCACGTCCTCCAGGGGGTCGATCTCGAGCTCTCCCGCGGCCGCATCGCCGCCGTGCTCGGCCGCAACGGCGTCGGCAAGACCACCACCGTCAAGACCATCATGGGGCTCGTCCCGGCGACCTCGGGCACGGTCGCGCTCGAAGGCCGTCCCATCACCGCCTGGCCCCCCCACCGGGTCGCGCGCGCCGGCGTCGCCTACGTGCCGGAAGGGCGGCTGATATTCCCCGATCTCACCGTCGTGGAGAACATCCGCGTCGCCGAGCGGACGCCCGCCAAGGCCTGGCCGCTCGAGCGCCTGCTCACGCTCTTCCCCTCGCTCAGCGAGCGCCAGAGCAACCGCGGCTCCCAGCTCTCGGGCGGCGAGCAGCAGATGCTGGCGATAGCGCGCGCCCTCGTCAGCGATCCCAAGGTCCTGCTCCTCGACGAGCCGAGCCAGGGTCTGGCGCCGCTGGTGGTGCGCGAGCTGGCGCGCATCATCCGCCTGCTGTGCGACGCCGGCGTCACCATCCTGCTCATCGAGCAGAACATGAAGCTCGCCGAGGTCGTGGCCGACGAGCTGCACATCATGGTCAAGGGCCGCATCGTCTACTCGGCCGACCCGCAGCGGTTTCGCGCCGAGGAGGAGCAGGTGCGCTCCCGGTACTTGTCCGTTTGAATCCCGGGTCGAGGAAGGCTCGCGTCAGGATCACCGGGGCGGGAGCTGGCCCACGTCGAGCTTCAGGCAGCTGCGGTGGCCGAACTCGATGCAGGCCAGCGTGCGCGAGTAGGCGCTCAGGCGCTCGATCAGCCAGGCACCGAACAGCAGCAACACGACGACCACCGCAAGCGCAGCCAGATTCTCGCGCATGCGCTGCCGGTCTTCGGCGGGGTCGGGCAGCGAACGCACGGACGCACCCGCATCTGCCGTCAGCGCCGGCGGCGGCTCAATCTTGGTAAAGCGGGTGGGCCGCGGGGCGCGGGTGGGCGTCTGCACACGTCGGAATGGGACGACCGTCATGGGCCCCGGCTGGAAGAACGGATCGATGGCCGATCCTGCCAGAGGGCCGCCGTTCGCTCAAGCGCGTGGCAACACACCGCCTGCAGTCGGGAATTCAGTGCACCTGCACCGGCCGCCAGCCCGCCGCAAGCGCCTCCGCCTCCGAGCAGAACCAGCGCTTGCCCTTCTCCGGCTCGATCCTGATTCGCGAGTACCAGGGGCTCCAGGGCATGTGATAGATCCTGCCGGTCTTGGTGACGTTGCCCTTGATGGCGCAGCCTTCGGGCGCCTTGTCCTCCGCGGCGGCCCAGCGCTTGGCGCGGTATTCCCAGGCGGGCTCCGATTGGCCCTGCCAGATGCCGAGGCCCGCGGCGCGCGCCTGCGTCTCCTCGCGCACATAGCTCTGCGAGTATTTGACGAAAGCCCAGGCATGGCCCTGGCGCACCATCTGCGCGTTGATGTCCACTCCGTCGACGTAGCAGACCGCGAGCACGCGGCTGTACTTGTCCGTCCCGCGCGGATCACAGCTGACGGTGCGCCCCTCGGTCAGCCGGCGCAGCGCCGCGGTTGCCTCGTGGCCGCAGGCCCACCAGCCGAACCATTTGCGCTTGCAGCTCTGGCCCGCCTCCGGCGCGTCGATGCCCTCGAGCCTGATCCGCGTCTCGCCGACGTCGATGGTATCGCCGTCAATGACTCGCACAGGGCCCTGGACGCCCTGCCCCACTGCATCGCCGCGCGCCCAACCTTGGAGCGACGCCACCGAAAGGACACCCACGGCCAGCGCGAACGCCACTAGCCCATGAGTTGCATACACCAACTTGAACTCGCGCATAGGTAGAATCTGCGAGATTCGCATGGCAAATGCTAGGCCCTGGCGAGGCAGAGCCCGGCAAATCCGTGTTGGTCCGATGGCGGATAGGCTCAATTGGCTGAATCAAAAAAGAAATCACGGTCGATCAGCGGCTTGACGGGACTGGGAAAGCTGGTCTGATAGCCGGGTCGGGTTGCTCCTGCATCCGACCACCAACGAAGGAAGGGCTAGGGGTAAGGAGTACGCGGATGTCAAAACCGATCCTCACGCATGTCATCGAGCGGGCACGAGCCTACGTGGCCGTCCGGTCCACCTGGACGCGCTACACGCTGGCGCTCACGGGCAACAACAGGGATTGCGAGCCGACCGACGCCAAAGCGGTCCGGTTCTGCGCCTTCGGCGCGCTCGTGCGCGCGGGCTACGAGCTGACCGCCAATGCCGACAAGGCCCGCGAGCTGGCGGGCAATGCCGCCATGCGGATGACCGGCCGGGAGACGCCGGAGGACGCCTACGAGGAGATCTACACGATCAACGATGGCCCGCCGACCTCCTCACGCAAGGCGATCCTGCGGCTGTTCGACGAGAGCCTGGCGCGCGTCTGATGCGCGTTTGAAAGGCATTGCGGGCGCTCGCTCCAAACGGATATAACGCACTCGGCGCGGCGCTGGCGGATCACCCGGCGCCGCTGGTTCTTGGGGTATCCCCCATCGCTCGCCGCGCAGGCGCTGAGCCGGCGCCGGTATGAGCCACAGAAAGCCGAGGCAGCCATGTCCGAGCCACCGACCAATCTTCACCGTGCCAAAGCCCATGACGTGCTGGAGGCTGCGCGCAGCTGGCTCGACAAGGACGGGCGCGTCGCGCTCGCGACCGTCGTCGGCACCTGGGGCTCGGCCCCGGTCGGCGTCGGCGGACAGATGGTGGTTGCCAAGGACGGCAAGTTCGAGGGCTCGGTATCGGGCGGCTGCGTCGAGGGCGAGGTGATCGCCGAGGCCGAGGAGATCATGGCCGGCGGTGCGCCCAAGACGCTCGAGTTCGGCGTCGCCGACGAGACCGCCTGGCAGGTGGGCCTGCCCTGCGGCGGCCAGATCAAGGTGTTCCTCGAGCGGCTGGAGAAGGGCGACGGCCTCCCGCTCGTCGCCCGTGCCCTCGATGCCCGCGTCAACCGCCGCGGGATCGTCGTGCGCACCCGCCTCAAGGACGGCAATCACGAGGTGTTCGGCCGCGACGACAAAGGCGCCGACGACGGCATCCGCGAGCGCTTCGACAGCGGCGAGAGCGAGCTCATCGAGACGCCGGACGGCGAGGTGTTCGTGCACGCCCTGGTGCCGCCGGCGCGCGTGCTCATCATCGGCGCCACCCACATCGGCCAGATCCTGGCGCAGCTCGTGAAGATCGCTGGCTACGAGGTGGTGGTGATCGATCCGCGCACGGCCTTCGCCGCCGAGGCCCGCTTCCCCGACATCCGCCTCGACACCGAATGGCCGCAGGACACGCTGCCCAAGATCGGGCTCGACCCCTACACGGCGGTGGTGGCGCTGGCCCATGTCGGCCACATCGACGACGAAGCCCTCAAGCTCGCCATGCGTTCGGACTGCTTCTACATCGGCGCATTGGGCTCCCGCCGCAACCACGCCAAGCGCACCGAGCGCCTGAAGGCCGCAGGCTTCAGCGACGAGGAGATCAAGCGCATCCACTCGCCCGTCGGCATCAACATCGGCGCCCAGAGCCCGCAGGAGATCGCCATCTCCATCATGGCCCAGCTGGTGCTCGCCTTGCGCGGGCCCAAGGTGTACAAAGCGGCAGACGCGCCCCGCACCTGATCGAGCCCTGCGGCCGGCGCGAGCCGTTCCAAAAACTGTAGCCCTGGGGGGAGCCGCGCCATGCTCGAAGCCTACATCTACGGTGGACTGCGCACGCCGTTCGGCCGCAATGCGGGAGGACTGTCACGGGTGCGCCCGGACGACCTTCTGGCCGGCGTCGTCAAGGAAGTGGTGGCGCGCTCGGGCTTCGCGCCGGAGACGATCGACGACGTCTCCGTTGGATGCGCGAGCCAGGCCGGCGAGGACAGCCGCAACGTCGCCCGTCACGCGCTGCTGCTGGCGGGCCTGCCGGTGGAGACGCCGGGCGCCGTGTTCAACCGGCTATGCGGCTCGGGCCTCAACGCGCTGGTCGGGGCGGCTCACGCCATCACCTGCGGCGAGGCCGATGTGTGCATCGCCGGCGGCGTCGAGAGCATGACGCGCGCGCCGTTCGTGGTCGGCAAGGCCGAGCAGCCGTTTGCCAAGGACTTCAAGGTGTTCGACTCTTCGCTCGGCGCGCGCTTCCCCAACCCGCGCATCGAGGGCAAGTTCGGCGCCGACACCATGCCGCAGACGGCAGACAACCTCGCCCGCGAGTACCAGCTGACGCGCGAGGCGTGCGACGAGTTCGCGCTGGGCTCGCAGCAGAAGTTCGCCAAGGCCAGCAAGGACGGCTTCTTCAAGGGCGAGATCCAGCCCGTGTCGATCCCGCAGGCCAAGGGCAAGCCCGACCTCGTCGTGGCCGAGGACGAGCATCCGCGTCCCGAGACCACGATGGACAACCTGCAGAAGCTCAAGCCGCTGTTCGCCGACGGCGTCACCACGGCCGGCAACGCGTCGGGCATCAACGACGGCGCCGGGGCGCTTCTCATCGCCAGCCGCGATGCCGGCGACCGCGCCGGCGTCAAGCCGATGGCACGCGTGATCGCCTCCGCCGTTGCCGGCGTGCCGCCGCGCATCATGGGCTTCGGTCCGGTGCCCGCCGCCAAGAAGGCGCTGGAGCGGGCCGGTCTCGAGCTCAAGGACATGGACGTGATCGAGATCAACGAGGCGTTCGCGGCGCAGGTGCTGGGCTGCCTCAAGGGCTTCGGCATTCCCTTCAACGACTCCCGCGTCAACCCCAACGGCGGGGCGATCGCGGTCGGCCATCCGCTCGGCGCCTCCGGCGCGCGCCTGGCACTCACCGCCACCCGCCAGCTGCAGCGCACCGGCGGGCGCTACGCGCTCGTCTCCATGTGCATCGGCGTCGGCCAGGGCATCGCCGTCATCCTGGAGCGGACGGCGTGAGCGAAAGTGCCGGTGGCCGCGCATACAGGCTGGCACTCTTCACCAAGAACCGGACCAATCCGGCGTATATGGGCGCGCGGCTCGGCGCGGACCGCGTGGCGGAGCGTCTCGGTGCGACGCTGACGCACCATGTGCCCGTGAAGCCCGACAACGTGGAGGAGCAGCGCGCACTGCTCGAGGCGGTGCTCCCCGAGCGCCCCGACGCGATCCTGCTGGTGCCGACGCACGGCACGGCGCTCAACGACATCCTGCGCCGCATCGAGGCGGCCGGCATCCTCCTGCTCTGCGCCGTCAGCCGGCCGGAGGTCATCGTGCCCAAGGCGTTCGTCGGCTCCGACGACCGAGCTCTCGCCCGCGGCATCGCCGATTACCTGTTCGACCGCATGCCCTCGGGCGGCACCATCGTCACCATCGAGGGCCATCCCAACGCCATGACCACCGCGCCCCGCGCAGCGGGTTTTCGCGACGCGGCGGCGGGCCGGTCCAACATCCGCATTGCCGCCTCGCGCGACGGCGACTTCCAGTTCGCCGAGGGCAAGACGGCGATGGCCGCGCTCTTGAAAGACGTGCCCCAAATCGACGGCGTGCTCGCCGCCAACGACTTCTCGGCCCTCGGCGCCATCGAGGCGATGCGGGAGAACGGGCGCAAGGCTCCGATCGTCGGCGTCAACGCGACCCCCGAAGGCGTGCGCGCCATCAAGAGCGGCGACCTGCTCGCCTCGGCGGCCTTCGACGCCATGAAGATGGCCTGCCTTGCCACCGAGGCCGCCGTCCGCATTCTGCGCGGAGAGAAGGTGCCGGCCGAGGTCATGCTGCCAGTCGAGGTGGTGGACCGCGGCAACTGCGAGGCCTGGGACCGCCCCTACGAGGAGCGGCCGCTGCCCGACTGGGGTGCGCACGTGCGAGCTTAGCCGTCGCCGCTGCCGACCCGCCGGGATCGCCGAAGTTGACAACGCCTCGTGGCGCCTCGACCTTCCCGCCTCCGAATGAATGTGCCGGGAGGTAGGCATGACGTGCGGCGGCCCCACGCGTCGATCGATCGGCGGGTTGCCGACGATTGCGGGGCTGGGCGTGGGCGGCGCCGCCGTGGCGGTGCTCGCCGCGCTGGTGTGGGCGCACGCTCCAGCATCGGCGCAGGACAAGCCGCTGCCGGGCACTCCCGGCGCCATCCAGGGCACGTCCTCCAAGGCCGACCGCCGCGCCGAGGAGAAGCAGCGCCGCGCGCGCCCGGGTAACCTCGTCGGCCACGGCGGTCCCGTGAAGGCGCTGGCGGTCGATGCCGCGAGCGGCCGGGCGCTCACCGGCTCCTTCGACTATGCGATGATGGGCTGGGACATCGCCCGGGAGACGCCGCAGCGGCTGCATCGTCTCGACGACCACAACGGCGCGGTCAACGCGGTCGCATTTGTGCCCGGCGGCAAGCTGGCGCTGGCGGCCGGCGACGACGGCGCCGTGGCGCTGTGGGACCTGGCTACGGCCAAGCTCGCGCACCGTTTCGAGGGGCATCAGGCGAAGATCGTGGGGCTCGCCGTATCCGAGGACGGCCGCTGGGCCGCATCGGCGAGCTGGGACCGCACCGCGCGCATCTGGGATCTGGCAAAGCGCGAGGCGGGCCCCGTGCTGGAGGGCCATACGGGGCCGGTCAACGCTGTCGCCTTTTCCGCAGACTCCATGCGCGTCTATACCGCCAGCGCCGACGGCAGCATCGGCCTGTGGAGCCGGCAGGCGGGGACCTTCCAGCGGCCGCTGCATCGCCACGGCTGGGGCATCAACGTGCTGGCGCGCATGCCGGGCGGCGAGCACCTGGTATTCGGCGCGCTCAACGGCTCGGTGGCGATCGTCGACGGCGACAAGGGGGATGTCGTCAAGGAATTGCCCGCGCACGACCGCCCCGTGCTGGCCCTGGCGGTGCTGGACAAGCCCGGCATCATCGCCACCGGCGGCGGCGACGGCGTGATCCGCGTGCTGCGCTACCCCGACGGCTCGCAGATCGAGGAATACCGCAACTCCTACGGGCCGGTGTGGGCGCTGGCGTTCGCAGGCGAGGGCACGGCTCTCTACTATGGCGGGCTCGACGACTTCGCCACGCTCTGGCGCATCACCCCGCGCGAGCCGTTCGAGCCGATCGAGAGCTCCTTCCCGCGCCGCTTCCAGGTCCGCGGCGACACCGGCAACGACCAGATTGCCGCCGGCGAGCTGCAGTTTGCGCGCAAGTGCAGCGTCTGCCACACGGTGCAGGCCGACGGCCGCAACCGCGCGGGCCCCACGCTCCACCGCGTGTTCGGGCGCCGGATCGGCACGCTCGATGGCTACCCCTATTCGGAGGCGCTGAGGAAGCTCGACATCGTGTGGAGCGCCGAGACTATCGGCAAGCTGTTCGAGCTCG
>Ga0247829_10000076_pt1 | contig 26073 bp, 23 predicted proteins | sample 12C_Control_Day4_FD_207765 | JGI IMG/M metagenome (GOLD analysis project Ga0247829, IMG submission 207765) | Soil microbial communities from agricultural site in Penn Yan, New York, United States - 12C_Control_Day4 | ecosystem: Environmental > Terrestrial > Soil > Agricultural land | place... | reverse complement strand
ATTACGGGCGCCAGGCGATCGTGCCCCACAACGTGCCGTTTGCCCTGCTGGGTGCCGGCCTCCTTTGGTTCGGCTGGTTCGGGTTCAACGGCGGCAGCGCGCTCGCGTCCGGTGAGCTCGCCGCGCTCGCGTTCACCAACACCTTCCTGGCACCGATGGCCTCGCTGATGGCATGGGTGCTCCTCGACTACTTCCGCACCGGCCACGCCACCGCCGTCGGCTGTGCAACCGGGATCGTGGTGGGCCTGGTGGCCATCACCCCGGCGGCCGGGTTCGTGAGCCCGTCGGGCGCACTGGCCCTGGGCGCGCTCGCCGCGTTCCCCAGCTACTTCGTCATCGTGCTCCGGTCTCGCACCCGTCTCGACGACTCGCTCGACGTGTTCGCCGGTCACGGCATCGGGGGGCTGACCGGCGCGCTCCTCACCGGCGTGTTCGCCCAGAAGGCGTGGAACGCTGCGGGCAATGACGGCCTCCTTGCGGGCAACCCGGGCCAGCTGGGCCTGCAGGCGCTCGGCGCCGCCACCTCACTGGTGTACGCCGGGATCGCCACGTTCGTCATCCTGAAGCTCATCGCTCTGGTGGCTCCCCTCCGCGCGGCGGAGCGGACCGAGGGGCTGGGCATGGACGTGTCCCAGCACGGCGAAGAGGCGTATTCCAGCGGGGAGGGATCCATCCTGGTCATGCCCGATGCCGTCCCGTTGACCACGCCTGCCGGCGCCCTGTCGCCGCAGACGGCCACTCGCTGACCCGGAGACGCTACCGTGAAGCTCATCATCGCCATCATCCGTCCGGAGAAGCTGAACAGCGTGCTCGAGGCGCTCTACCGCGCCGACGTGCGCGGGCTCACCGTCACTCGCGTCATGGGGCACGGCGGCGAGACCGAGCATGTCGAGACCTACCGCGGCACCACCGTCAAGGTGGCGCTCCAGGAGAAAGTGCGCCTGGAAATCGGCGTCTCGGACTCCTTCGTAGACGTGACCATTCGCGCCATCCTGGCGTCGGCCCATTCGGGCGACGTTGGAGACGGCAAGGTATTCGTGCTCGACGTCGAGCAGGTGCACCGAATCCGGACTGGGGAGCGGGACGAGGCTGCGGTCACCCCGGCAATACCGGTGCCGGCCTGATCGCCGCAGCACCGAGGGGAGATCCACCGCACCGGGGCTTCGGCCCCGGTGTCATTTCGAGGTGTTGTGCGCTCCGTCACATCCTGGTCGTGGCCCGGCTTCCAGCTTGCGGAAATGCGTGGCGGAACGGACATGGTCGAATATCGTTTTCCCGATCGATTTCCCGGGGCCAGAACGGCCCTCGTAGTGGATGACGTCGGCATTGTGAGGCAGCTGGCATTTCGGCTGCTCTCGGAGGCCGGCCTCCGCGTCTTCGAGGCAGCGAGTGCGGTGGAGGCACTGGAAGTGCTGGAGATGGCCCACGGTCGGGTGGACCTGATTCTGGTAGATGTGATGCTCGGCGACGTGAACGGTGTGGATCTGGTGCGGCTCATCCGGCGGAAGTGGACCGAGCCGCGGATTGTCTACATGTCGGCGCATCCGGCCGAGGTTCTGGTACGAGAGGGACTCGCCCGGCCCACAGTGCTGTTTCTGGCCAAGCCATTCACTCGCGATGAGCTGTTCGGCATCATCCGCGAGGCGCTGGGCGGCTCCCGGCGCGAGGATGGCGAAAGCTACGAGGTGAGGCGGCCGGCCGATATCTGACGACGGTCACTCCCCCTGGTAACCTCGGGCAAGTTCCAGCGCCGCGTCAATCAGATTTTCTCCTTCCGCGTAACGGGCACGAGCCCGTAGCACGACGTCAGCCGTCTCCGGCGTCCACTGGTGTGTGGGCTTCGCCAATGCCGCCGCCACCTTTTCCCGCAGCTCGTCGAGCTGGAGCGGCTTCCCAAGACACTGTTCCGGGGTCGCCGGCACGCCGACGGTTTTACCCCTTCCTGTACAGAGCACGGGAAGGTGGGGCCGAAACAGCCGCAGGGTCTCGATAACTACGGTCCCGGGCATGCCTGGCAGGTCGAGATCGATCAGCAACAGCTGGAAGCTCCGCCCGAGGCGTTGGACCAACTCCAGCCCGACCAAGGCATTCGAGGCCTGAACTACGTCGAAACCCAGGCTGCCGAACATCCGGCGTACGGCCCTGCGGTTCTCGTGATCGTCATCTATGACCAACACCAGACTTCGAATAAACGGTTCCGCTCCCATGCACCGGACTCGCGTTGGGTCTGACGAAGAGTGCCAACGTCCGGCGGGCGGCTCTGCGGTGGCGGTCACGGAGGCCGTGTCGCACAGGCCCCAGGTTGGCAGTACAATGCTAACCTGATTAACTGCGTTAACTAATCTACGTTTCCCGCTGAAGTCCACGAATGAGCGCCATCACTCCCAACCGGCCGAACGCCCGAACCTGGCGACTGGGCATGTGCGGCATGGAGACCCCCAGGGACACCGTGCCGTGGGTAAGAGCCCAGAGTGCGTTGGTTACGGCGAGCACGTCGGTCTCTACCGTTCGCCCGGTTCCTACCGCCGCCTCGACGGCAGCGCGGAGCGCGCCGAAGCTCTCCATGCGGGATCCAGGACGGTCCGGGCGGCGCCGCCAAAGAAGGTCCGGCCGCTGCATGAACATCACCCGATAGTACGCCGGATGCTCCAACCCGAAGTCGATATAGCTAAACCCCATGGCCTGCAGCCACTCGAACGGATCACCTTCGCCGCTCCCCGCGGCTCGAAGACTGGCGGTGAAGCGCCGGAACCCTTCCTCGGTGACCGCGTAGAGCAAGGCGTCCTTGTCGGCGAAGTGCCGGTAGATCGCGGTGGCGCTGTAGCCGATCCGTTCGGCGACCTTTCGCAGGGAGAACGCTTCGTACCCCACCTCGAGCAGGAGCTCCCCGGCGGCCTGGAGGATCGTGTTCTCAACCGAGGCGCGGGTGGCGTCGCGCCGGCGCTGGCTGCCCTGCTTCACCCGCTGATTCAGTGTGCGTAGCACGTAGCACTCTTAGTTAACGTTGTTAACAATGTATGCCATGGTTTTGGGCGCCGCAAATCGGCCGCGCAAACGCGACTGTTCGGCCCCCCGAGCGCGACGCGCTGGGGGCCTCAGGCATCTCCCCGGACACGAATGACATCTGCCCGCTCCTCAGCGGCCCCGGATCCGGATAGGAGAGGCTGTCGCAATGACTCTAGGACTTTCATCCCGTTTCGCCGTTGGCGGCCTGGCCGCCGGGACCTTCGCCGCGGGCCTGCTGTTCGGCGGGGTGCTGGACATTCCTCGCCGAAGTGCTGCCCAGGCCCCGAGCGCACCGCAGGCCATCGCCGGCCACCCGGGGTCGGCACCGGGCACGGCGGCTGCCGCTGAGTCGGGCTTGATGCAGGTGAGCGAGGCATTCGCCGCGGTGGCGGAGCGGATCAAGCCCAGCGTGGTGTATATCCGGGCCGAGGGGCGAAGCGAATCCCGGCCCCGGCCCCAGCTCCAGGTGCCGCCGGGCTTCGAGCGGTTCTTCCCCGGACTACCGGACGGCGAGCAGTACCAGCGAGCCTCCGGATCGGGCTTCGTCGTGAGTCGGGACGGGTACATCCTGACCAATGCCCATGTGGTCGACGGCGCCAAGAACCTGAAGGTCCGGCTTCTGGACCGCCGTGAGTTCGAGGCCAAACTGGTCGGCATCGATGCCGCCACCGACGTCGCGGTGCTGAAGATCGCCGCTGCCAACCTCACTCCCGCTCCCCTCGGCGACAGCGACGAAGCTCGGGTTGGCGAGTGGGTGCTGGCGGTGGGCAATCCGCTGGGCGAAAACCTCACCTTCACGGTCACCTCGGGCATCATCAGCGCCAAAGGGCGCTCCCTCAATCTCCCCGGCCGCAGCGACCGGAGCATTCAGGACTTCATTCAAACCGACGCGGCGATCAACCCCGGCAATTCGGGCGGGCCGCTCGTCAGCGTGCGAGGCGACGTCGTCGGGATGAACACCGCGATTGCCAGCCAGACGGGCTTCTACTCCGGATACGGCTTCGCCGTGCCGATCAACCTCGCGCACCTGGTCATGGATCAGCTGGTCGCCAATGGCCGGGTGGAGCGTGCCGCGCTGGGCGTGCTGGTCCGCGACGCCACCCTGAACGACGCCGAGTACGTCGGACTCCCCGAGATCCGGGGCGTGCTGGTGGAGGACTTCAGCGGATCGGCGGGCGAGGCCGCTCGCAAGGCGGGTCTCGAGTCCGGCGACATCATCATCTCGATCGAGGGGAAGCCGGTCGAGTACACCAGCCAGCTGCAGCAGCGGATCGCGTTCCGGAAGCCGGGTGAGTCGGTCAAGGTGGAGGTCGCTCGGAAGGGAGGCGTTCGGAAGACGCTGTCCGTCCCGCTCCAGCGGGTGGACGAGCGCCGCGACCTCGCCCGCGCCGAAGGCTCCTCACCCGACGCGTCCGCCGATGGCCACGCCGCGAGCGTGGCGACGCTGGGCATCGACGTGGCTCCGCTCGACGGCAGCACCGCCCAACAGCTCGAGCTGCCCGACGGCCTCCGTGGCGTGCTGGTCGCGGGAGTAAGGCCGGGCGGGCCGGCCTTCGAGCAATTGGCAGGCCCGGAGAACGGGGGGCCCGACATCATCCTCAAGGTGGAGGATCGCGCGGTGACCACACCGGCGGAGCTGCGCGACGCGCTTCGTGTCAGCAAGCCCGGCGAGATCGTGAGCCTGCAGCTCTACAATGCTCGGTCCAAGACGCGCAGGGTAGAACGGGTGAGACTCGGCAACTAGACCTAGTCGCGGGCCAGTCGCCGGGCGAACACTCTCAGGTCCCGACGCTGGTCGCGGCGGAGTTCGCGGGCCAGCTCGCGGACCTCGTCGTGCTCCAGCCTTGGGAGGATGCGGTCGATCCGAGCGAGGTCCTCCTCCTGATGCCGATTGACGAACTCCAGCAGGGCTCGCGCCTGCTGATCGGGCGGCAGATCACCGATCGCGGCGGCGACGACGCGGAACTCCTCCGGCACCAGCGGCAGATAGCGTTCGTCGTAGAGTCGGTGCAGGAGCGCGTCCACCTCGTGCCGCTCGGCGGCGCCCCGCTGGTCGAAGCGCCAGGCGTCACGGCGCACCGCGGTCACGGTGGAGGTCTGCCGGATGCGCTCCGCCAGATACTCGAGCCCCTGGTAATGATCGAGTAGTCGCTCGAGAAATATCCGGTCAGGCGAGCCGGTGTGGCCACCCGAGCGGATGCGATCCTCCCCCCACACCACGGAATCCGCGGACGCCACCGCAACGTCCATATCGACGTTGCCGGCCTGGTCGCGGCAAGCGGGGAGGCAGACGAGGAGGAGGAGGAAGCGGCGCATACGTATAGGTGTATCGCCCTGCCCTCCAGCGCGGTGACGGGGCCCACCCGGCGGGGTACATTGCCAGGTCTCCAACGCCGATCCTGTAAATGGTGGTCACGCTCGCTCTTGCCGCACTCCTCGTGGTCCAGGATACAAGTCGGTCTCCCCAACCCGATTCCGCCGGATTCGGCCTGCCCGACATCGCCGTATGGGGAGATCGCCAACCCAAGAGCTTCTTCGACGCGCCTTTCGCCGCGACCGAAGTCGGCCCGGAGGATGCCTTTGGACGAAACGGCACCGGGCTGGACGCCGCGCTCCGCCTGGTTCCGGGGGTTATCGCGCAGTCCCGCGCCGGGAACCACGACGTCCGGATCGTGATTCGGGGCTTCGGCGCCAGGGGCGCCGGCGACCGCTCCAATTCGGGCACGGCGCGAGGCGTCCGGGTCCTGGTTGACGGATTCCCGGAAACCGAGCCGGACGGGCGGACGGCGTTCGATGGAATCGATCTCGGGGCGGCAGAGCGCATCGAGGTCGTGCGTTCCAACGTGTCGTCAACCTGGGGCAATGCGGCGGGCGGCGTCATCAGCGTGTCTACCACGCCGGCGGTGCCGGGCCGGCAAGCCGACGGCGAGACGGTTTTCGGCGCGTTCGGGCTGCAACGCTACGTCGCGCGGGCGAGCACCGCCGGAGCCCGCAGTTCCGCGCACGCCACCCTGGTGAGGAGCATCTTCGACGGCTGGCGGGAGCACTCGGCGAGCGACCGCGTGTTGCTCAACGCCGGCGCAAGCACGCTCGCCGGTCCGCACACCAGGCTTTCCGCCCATTTCCTCGGTACGATCAACGACTTCAGGATCCCCGGGCCGCTCACGGCGGCCGAACTCGCGGCGAACCCGCAGCAGGCCAATGCAACGTACCGCGAGCGCGACGAGCGGCGGCTCAACCGCGTGGCGCGGCTCGGGCTCACCGCCCGGCACGGGGAAGACCGACCGTGGGGGCTCTCCGCCACAGTGTTCGCGCAGCCCAAGGACCTGACGCGTTCGGAGCGGGGCACCTATCGCGAGTTCGATCGCTGGCACCTGGGCGGGAGTCTGGTGGGCCGCGGCGCGCTCGGGTACGGCCCCTCGGTCCGCGGTGCCGTGATCGTAGGACTGGACGAGGCGTACCAGAACGGCCCGGCGCGATTCTGGTCGCTGTCGCCGGAGGGCGGGAAGGGTGCCACCCTCCAGACCGACAAGCGGGAGGGTGCCAACAACATCGGCGTGTTCGCGCAACATCAGCTGGAGCTGGGGGAGGGCGTTTCGCTGGTCACCGGGGCGCGCTACGACGTGATCCGCTACAGCTACACGGATGAGTTGAGCCCCCAGCTCGACGACGCCCGCTCGTTTGATCGGCTGACTCCGAAGCTGGCGGTCAACGTCCGGCTGGCGCCGGCTCACAGCGTGTACGCGAGCCTGGGGGGCGGCGTCGAGGCGCCGGCGGGGAACGAGACCGACCCGCCGGGCACGTTCGGGCAGGACACCGTCACGGGGCTCAATCCGCTGCTGGAACCGATCGTCTCCACCACCTGGGAGGTGGGCACCCGCCAGACGTTGGGAAGCGGTCGCGGGGCGGTGCGGGTGCTCAGCTACGACGCGGCTCTGTACTACACGCGGGTCCGAAACGAGATCGTCCCGTATCGGGGCGGACGCTTCTATTTCAGCGCCGGCAGGGTGCGGCGCGTCGGCGCGGAGTTCGGTCTCCGGGCCGAGCTGCCGGCGGGGCTCTCGCTTGGGTCCGCCGTAACCTGGTCGGACAACACCTACCGCGAGTATGTCGTGGACTCGGTGCACTACAATCGGCCGGGGGCGAGCGCGAACTACGCGGGGAACCGCATCGTGGGGGTGCCCGACTTCACCACGGGGGCGCAGGCGGCCTGGGAACCCGGGTTCGCGCCGCTCCGCACGCAGCTGGCGCTCGATGCGACGACCGGCTACTGGGCCGACGACGCGAACAGCGTACGGGTGCCGGGCTACGCCATCTGGTCCTTCACCCTGGGTACCGCAGCACCGGTCTCGGTTGGGGGCGGACTCGCGATCGGGGGGTTTGTCACCGTCGCCAATCTGTTCGATCGCGGCTACGTCGCGTCGGCATTCCTCAACCCGGACGTCGTGAACGGCGTGCCTGTCGCGTTCGAGCCCGGCCTGCCGAGGCATCTCCTGGTGGCATTGAGCCTGGGTTACCGATAGCGGGGCGGGCGCTTCAGGCGGCCTTGATCTCGGTCCAGATCTGATCCCATAGCGCCGTGGCCCTGCCGAGATCGGCGACGTATTCGAGGCGGGCAAGCTCGTCGGGCGCGGGGTAGCGCACCGGATCGGACAGCAAGGCCAGCGCCGCGTCGTTGGGCGTGCCATAACCCGTTGCCGCCGAGAGGGCGGCGCCGACGTCGGGCCGCAGGATGTAGTTCATGAACTCGTGGGCTGCGCGCGGGTGAGGTGCGTCGCTCGTGAGGACCAGCGAATCCAGGTACATCGCGCTGCCTTCCGCGGGGACCGTGAACTCGATCGCGGGCTCTTCAGCGCGCGCCTGGGTGGCATCGCCGTTCCAGAGTTGCGCCGCCCAGACGTCGCCGGTGACGAGCTGCGCCTTCACGGGAGCGGAGATGTAGGCCTTGAGATTCGCCTTGGCGCGGATCGCATCGGCTCGCGCCTGGGCCAGCTGGCTCGGGTCCGTCGAGTTGACCGAGCGCCCGCGGTAACGAAGCCATGCACCGATCGCGTCGCGCATGTCGTCGAGCTGGGTCAGCTTGCCGGCAAGCCGGGTGTCCTGGAATAGACCCCAGCCGACCGGTGCCGTCGGCAGACGATCGTGACGCCAGGCGATGCCGGTGATGGCCCACTGGTACGGTACGGTGTACGCGTCGTCCGGATCGAACGGGAGGCGCCGGAACAGGGGCGACAGGTTCGTCATGTTTGGCAGGTACCGGCGGCTGGGCCGGGCTGCGAGCCCAAGTGCGACCAGCGGGGTCAGCAGATTGCCAGCCGCCACCACGAGGTCATATCCCCGCGCGCCCGCCTGCAGCTTCGCCAGCATCTCTTCGTTGCTCTCGAACACGTCGTAGGTGACCCGGATCCCGAATTCGGCTTCGAAGTTCGGGATCGTGTCGGGCGCCACGTAGTCGGACCAGTTGTAGATCGCGAGCTCGCGCTCGAGCGGCGGAAGTCTCCGGTCGGGATCATCGTTGGGGGGCGGGCCGCCCCGCCGGCATCCTGCGAGCGCCGCCGCACTGAGCAGCCGCAGCAGGTCGCGGCGGGTCCACCCGCCGTCACGTGCGCTCACCTGGCCGGCTCCGCGCGCTCGGGCCGGGCGAGCCGCTCCGCACCCAGCACCAGCGCGGTGGTCACGACCACGATGATCGCGCTGATCGCGTTCACGGTCGGATCCACATTCCGCCGCACCATCGAGTACACCATCATGGGCAGCGTAGACGACCCGGGCCCGGCGACCAGCGACGTAATGACGAAATCGTCGAACGAGAGCGTGAAGGCGAGCAGCGCCGCCGCGAGTACGCCCGGCGCGAGCTGCGGCAGGGTCACTCGGCGGAACGTTGCGAGCTCATCGGCTCCGAGGATCATAGCTGCCTCCTCGAGCGAGCCGTCCATGCCGGAAAGCCGCGCCAGCAGCACGATCACCACGAACGGCAGGCTGAACGTGGCGTGGGCGAGGACGATCGTGCCCAGTCCCAGCGGAATCCTGAGGAATGCGAACAGCATGAGCAGCGACACGCCGGCCACCACCTCGGGCGTCACCACCGGCGCGTAGAGCAGCGCTTCGACGCCGCGCCGGCCGCGGATACGATGGCGGGCCAGTGCGAGGGCGAGCAGAGTGCCGATGACCGTGGCAAGGACCGTCGCCGTGACTCCAACGAACAGGCTCCGTCCCGTCGCCCGGAGCAGGTCGTCCCGATCCATCAGCTGGCGGTACCAGTCGAGCGTGAACCCGGTCCACGCGGCAGAGAACCGGGACGCGTTGAACGAGAACGCCATCAGGATGGCGACGGGCAGGTGCAGCAGCAGGTACACCGCTGCGACCGATGCCGTGAGCCACGGCCGGATGCGGCCGGTCACGCCAGCTCCTCGGCGCGGTCGCGGAGGTGGAGCCAGGCTACGACCGCGGCGAGTACCAGCGCCAGCATCACCAGTGATGCGGCCGATCCGAACGGCCAGTTCCGTGCCGCCGAGAACTGATTCTGAATCAGATTGCCGAGCATGAGCTGCTTGGCCCCGCCAAGCAGGTCCGGAGTAAGAAACGAGCCGAGCGCCGGCACGAACACCAGCAGCGAGCCGGCGACGATCCCCGGCATGGCGAGCGGCAGCACCACCCGCCGGAGACGGGCCGCCGGCCGGGCCCCCAGCGCCTCGGCAGCCTCGAGCAGCGCCAGGTCGAGTTTTTCCAGCGACGCGTAGATCGGTAGGATCATGAATGGGAGGAAGCCGTACACCAGGCCGGCGAGGACGGCACCCGGGGTGTAGAGCAGCGTGAGCGGCTCGCGGACGAGGCCAGTCGCCAGCAGCCACTGATTCACCAACCCGGTATCACGGAGGAGGAAGATCATGGCGAACGTCCGGACCAGGAAGCTGGTCCAGAGCGGCAGCACCACGAGCACGAGGAGCAGCGTTTTCCACCGCCCGCTACGGCTGATCGCGTAGGCCACGGGAAAGCCCAGCGCGAGGCATAGCGCCGTGCAGGCGAGCGACAGCAGGAGAGTGCGGCCCAGCGTCGTGAGGTAGATGGGGACGAGAAAACGCTGATACGCCTCGAAGGTGAAGCCCGGCTCGACGCCGCCGTAGGGCCCACGCGGCATGACGCTGAACGCCGCGACGAGGGCAAGCGGCGCCGCGAAAAACACGACGAGCCAGCCGACACCGGGGGCCGCCAGCATCCATCCGCCCCGCTTCACGGCTCCGCCTCCAGCGGGTGACAATCGGTGGCGCGCCACCCGGCGACGATGTGATCGCCCGGGCGCCAGGGTGCGCCGTCGCCGGCGGTGCAGTCGACGCTCGCGCGGATGGTACCACCCTCGTGCAGGGCGACGATCACCTGCACGGTGTCACCGCGATACAGCGTGTCCTGCACGACGCCGGGGCGGGAGACCAGCCCATTCGCCGGCGTACCGGGTGGGAGCAATCGGACCCGCTCGGGCCGCAGCGCCACCCGTTCGCCATCGAGGAGATTGGCGTCGCCGATGAACGTGGCGACGAACGCCGTGCGGGGTCGCTCGTACACGGCGGCAGGGGTGCCGATCTGCACGACGCGCGCGTGGTCCATGACCGCGATGCGGTCGGACATGGTCAGCGCCTCTTCCTGATCGTGAGTCACATAGACGAAGGTGGTGCGCAGGGTGCGATTCAACGCTCGGAGCTCGACCTGCATCTCCTTGCGGAGCTTGAGGTCGAGCGCGCCGAGGGGCTCATCCAGCAACAGAATGCGCGGCTCGAGCACCAGCGCCCGCGCGAGCGCCACCCGTTGCCGTTGGCCGCCGCTCAGCTGCGCCGGCATTCTCGACCGGAAGCGTTCCGGCGCGAGCCGGACCAGCTCGAGCGCCGCGCGGACCCGGCTGGCGATGTCCGGCGGCGGCCGGCGCCGTTCCTCCAGACCGAACGCCACGTTCCGCTCCACCGAGAGGTGGGGAAAGAGAGCGTAGTTCTGGAACACCATCCCAACCTGCCGCTCGTACGGACGCTGCTGGTCGACCACGTCGCCGAACAGCCGCAGCTGACCGGAGCCAGGGTCCGGAATCTCAAAGCCGGCGATCAGCCGAAGCAGCGTCGTTTTGCCGCAGCCCGACGGCCCGAGGATGGAGAAAAACTCGCCTGCGGCGATTTCCAGGGAGACAGCGTCCACGGCCCGGACCGGGCCGTAGCTCTTGCAGACTCGGTTCAGCTGAACGGCAGCGGTCGTCGAGGGTGGCACGGAGGGATAAGCTACTAGTGTTCAGGTCGTCACAGCCACAGGGAGCGCATGTCTACCACACGTGAACGGCTGCGAACGATCATCGTCGAGGACCATGGCGCCATCGCCCGGTTGGTGGCGGAGCGGATCGCCACACTGGTTCGCAACCGTCAAGCGGAGGGCAGGAAGCTGGTCCTGGGACTCGCCACCGGTTCCACGCCCATCGGCGTTTACAGCGAGCTGGTCAGGCTTCATCGCGAGCAGCAGCTGAGCCTGGCGAACGTGGTGACGTTCAACCTCGATGAGTACTGGCCCATGCGGCCGGACGACCTCCAGTCGTACCACCGCTTCATGCGAGAGCACCTGTTCGACCACGTCGACATTCCCCCGGATCAGATCCACCTCCCGGACGGGACCGTGCCGCGCGAGCGGATCGAGCGTGCGGCCCGCGACTACGAGGCCGCGATCGTCCAGGCCGGCGGGATTGATTTTCAGTTGCTCGGCATCGGCAAGACCGGGCACGTCGGCTTCAACGAGCCCGGCTCGGGCCGGGCCAGCCGCACCCGACTCGTCACCCTCGATCTCATCACGCGACGCGAGGCCGCGGCCGACTTCTTCGGCGAGGAGAATGTGCCGATGGAGGCCGTGACGATGGGCGTCGCGACGATCCTCGAGGCGCGCGAGATCGTGATCCTGGCCACCGGCGAGCACAAGGCTCCCATCGTCCGTCGCGCGGTAGAGGGTGCGGTGGACGTGGAGGTCGCCGCTACGTTCCTTCAGGAGCACCCGAGCACGACGTTCTACCTCGACCGCGCGGCCGCGGCGGACCTGACCCGCGTGGCCACGCCGTGGCTGGTGGACGAGGTCGACTGGACCGTGGAGCTGGCCGTCCGCGCAGTCATCTGGCTCTCGGAACGGACCCGTAAGGCCATCCTCAAATTGACCCACAGCGACTACGCGCAGGGACAACTCTCGTCGTTGGTGGCGCGGCACGGATCGGCCGGGGCGGTGAACGGGCTCGTGTTCAACGCCCTCGGGGGCAAGATCCGGGGCCGGTCCAAGCTGCCGCGCGGAGAGCGCATCATCTGCTTCTCGCCCCATCCCGACGACGACGTCATCTCGATGGGTGGGATGCTGCGCAAGCTGGTCGAGAACGGCAACGAGATCACCGTCGCGTACATGACCAGCGGAAACATCGCCGTGTTCGACCACGACGTCCGCCGCTACGTGGATGTGCTCGAGCGGCTGGCGCGGGAGCGGGGCGGGGAGGCTGGGGGCGCGGCCGACCTGTCCGGCCGGATCCGCCACTTTCTCGCCTCCAAGCGGCCCGGCGAGGTGGACACGCCCGAGGTGCAGGACGTGAAGCGGATCATCCGCGAGGCCGAGGCTGTGAGCGGCATCGAGACCCTGGGGCTGGGCGCCGGCAATGCCCGTTTCCTCAATCTGCCGTTCTATCGCACGGGCACCGTGCGCAAGGAGGAGGTCGGCCCGGCAGACGTGGCGGTCGTGCGGGGTCTCCTGCGCGAAATTCGCCCGTCCCTGGTCTTCGTCGCCGGCGATCTGAGCGACCCACACGGCACCCATCGGCAGTGCAAGGAAGCGATTGACCAGGCCCTGGAGACGCCGCGGCCGGAGGTCTGGCTCTATCGCGGGGCCTGGCAGGAATGGAGCGTGGCGGACGCGACCTGGCTGGTGCCGCTGTCGCAGGAGGAGCTCCGGCGGAAGATCCAGGCGATCTTCAAGCACCAGTCACAGAAGGACTCCGCCCCGTTTCCCGGCATTGATGAGCGGGAGTTCTGGCAGCGGGTAGAAACCCGCAACAAGGAAACAGCGGCGTTGCTCGACCGGCTGGGGCTGGCCGAGTACTTCGCCATGGAAGCCTACGTGGTCGCCTAGGCCCCCGCTTGCGTCACCGAGCCGCGGACCGACTCGCCGGTTTGCTCTCCACCGGCTCGTTTCGCAGGATCCGTCCCGGGTTGTCTACCATCAGCTCACGAGCCTGGGCCTCCCGGCCCGCCTCGACGAGCAAGGACCAGGCCTCCTGCACGGACACCGGACGGTTCGCGCCATGGTGATCGGTCGCGATCAGGCCGGCCAACCCATCGTCGAGAAGGGCCCAGGCCAGCCGCTGGGAGTCCGGACTCGAACGTTGGTAGTGTCCCCCCAGGCTTCCGGCGTTCAGCTGGAGCAGGGCGCCCGCTTGGTGCCAGGCCTGAGCTGTCGCCAGCGGATCGGACCGATCCGGATAACGGTACCGCTCGGGGTGGGCAATGACGATCCGGCGGCCGGCCTCGAGTGCCGCCTCGACCACGTCCAGATGGGTTCCCTCGAGGTCGAATCCGAACTCAACCAGCAGGTAGCTCGATCCGCCGAGCCCGAGCCCTTCGCAGCCGAGCGCCCGGCGGAGGCTGGGTACGTCGGGCGCCCAGATCTCCTGCCCCAGTCCCAAGGCAGGCACCGCGGCGGGCTCGCGGGCGGCGCCGGCAGCCAGGCTCTCGAACGCACGCTTGTGGCGGTCGAGCTCCCGGGTCACCGCAATTGCTGATGTCAGTTGCGGCAGCAGGAGATGCGGGGTCGTCACCAGCGCTCCGACGCCTTCCGCGGCGAGAGCCCGCAGGGCGAGCAACGCCTCATCCACGGAGCTGGCGCCGTCATCCACTGCTGGCGCGAGGTGGCTGTGGAGGTCAACTATCATGCAGATCAACACCTTTCAGGCAAACGTACAAGGCTTGGAGCGGCGCCTGGCGGTCGACTGCCTTCCCAGGCGTTGGCTCGCATGTTGCGGTGCAAAGGGCGTTCCCATCCGCCCCGGAAACTTTTTTGCTGCCCCGCAGGCACGGTCGCCGTATGCAGGTCTTCAAGAACGCCGATTTTCACAGACGCACTCGATTTCGCTCGCTGGCCCCCTGGCTGCTTCTGGCGGCCGTCGCCCTCGTTTGCGTTGGCGCGTACGCTTTCCACCGGAGCCGGCAACCTCCCGAGCCACGGTTGCTCGGCTACTCGACGTTGCTCGCCGACCTGGCCGCGAAGCGCGTGGTCTCGCTCGAGATCGAACCAGGTCGGGAGATCCGGGGCCGCTGGCACTCTACGGCCCAGGACAGCCTGTTCCGTGTCGTGTACACCTCACCCGCATTCGACGAGGTGCTCCGCCGGGCTGAAGCGGTGGGCGTCACTGTGGAATTCGCGGAGCGGGGCCGGCAGAACCGGATGGAGATCATCAATCTGCTGGTGGTGCTCGCCGGATTCGTCGTCCTGGGCTACCTCGTGAGCCGGGGTCTCAGCGGCCAGGCGTCCGCGGGCACGCTGGGAGACGAAGCGGTCTCGACGACTACCTTTGCCAACGTCGCCGGGAACGAAGGCACGGTCGCCGAGCTGCGTGAAATCGTCGAGTTCCTCAAGTCGCCGGGCAAGTTCGACAAGGTGGGCGCGCGGGTCCCCAAGGGCGTGCTGATGTACGGACCCCCCGGCACTGGCAAGACCCTCATGGCCCGTGCGGTGGCCGGCGAGGGGGGCGTGCCGTTCTTCGCGATCTCGGGGTCCGAGGTTACCGGCTTCCTCATCGGACTGGGCGCCGCCCGGCTCAAGGGCTTGTTCCGGAAGGCCCGTAAACGGGGCGGCGTCATCTTCATCGACGAGATCGACGCCCTTGGCTCACGCCGGGGCAACAACCGGAGCCACAACGAGGACGATCGCACCCTGAACCAGCTGCTGGTCGAGATGGATGGCTTCTCACAGCGCGAGGGCGTGCTGGTGATCGGTGCGACCAACCGGCCCGAGGACCTCGATCAGGCGCTGCTCCGTCCCGGCCGCTTCGACCGTTCGGTGGCGGTAGGACTCCCCAGCGCGGATGAGCGGGAAGCGATCCTCCGGCTGCACGTCACCGAGCGCGCCGTGCCGGTGGCCAACGATGTGGATCTGGGCCGGCTCGCCCGCCTCATGCCCCAAACCAGCGGTGCCGACCTCGCCAACCTCGTGAACGAGGCGGCGATCGTGGCCGCCCGCCAGGGCGCGGATACCGTAGCATGGGGACACATCGAGTCCGCACGCGATCGGCTGCTGCTGGGCAAGGAGCGCACCGGTTTCCGCGCGACCGATGGCGAATGGCAGGTGGTGGCCGTGCACGAGGCCGGGCACGCGCTGGCCGGCGTGATCTGCTGCCCGGAGGACGGGTTGCACAAGGTGACGATTCAGCCCCGGGGCCAGGCGATGGGCGTGGCCTTCTTTTCACCCGCGGCGGATCAGCATCTCCACTCCCGCCGCTATCTGGAGAGCCAGATCCTCAAAGGGCTGGCGGGCCGCGCTGCCGAAGAGATGGTATTCGGTCCGGAATTGGTGACCAGCGGCGCCAAGAACGATCTCCAGCACACCACCCGCATCGCGCGGGAGATGGTCTACCACCTGGGCATGGGCCGGACCACCGGGCTCATCGCGCACGATACGCACTCCGCCCCGCTGAGCGGCGAGAGCCATGCGGGGATGGATCGGGATGTGAAGGAGATCGTCGAGCGCCTCTACGCCCGCGTGAAGGGATTGCTGGAGCTGCACCGCCCGGCACTCGATGCGCTCGCCCGGGCCCTGCTGGAGCAGGAGACGCTGACCGGCGAAGAGGCAATCGCGGTCTTCGAGGCCAACGGCGTCAGTGTCGTGCGAATCGCACCGACTCGCCCGGGCGTCGCTGTGCGAGGCGTCCCAACGACCGACTGATCACCACGGCAATCCGTGGGTAGCCTCCCACCGTCGGCCCATCGGGCATGAGCACGATGGGCCGGCCGCCGGGAGGAAGCTGGACGGTGCCGGGACACACCGGCCCGGACGGCAGGTCGGCCGGCGGATCGGATGAAAGCGCGGGGCCGTCGAGACAGTACCCTGCGCGGCTCACCGCCCGCGAGACGGTCCATTCCGCGCCCAGGAAGCGTTCCCAACCATCATCGTCGAGCATTTCCCGATCGGGGCCGGCCACGATCTCAATGGGCGAATCGGAGTCGTCGTTCGGCAACAGCAGGTCGGTTCCCATGCACCCGCGCCCGGTCGGTGCCATCCCCGTCTGCAACACATCGCCGGTCCGGAGCAGGCGGCCGGCCAGCCCGCCGAACCCGCCAGGCAGATAGGTCGAACGGCTTCCCATCACTTCCGGCACGTCGATGCCCCCTTCCACCGCGATGTAGGCCCAGGCGCCCGACCGGAGGCCTTCGATCGTGAGGAGCTCGCCGTCCCGATGGGGGGTGACAGCCGCCCCGGCGATGGAAACCGCAACGCCGGCGCCGATCCTGAGCTGTCCCGCGCCAATTCCCCACTCGATGGCGGCAGCGTGCGGCGGGTTTCCCACTGCGAGATTGGCTCGGGCAAGCGCCTCCCGGTCCATCGGGCCCGAGGGGGGCACGGCACTGCCGCGGTGCCCGATCCGGCCGCCATCCTGCACCGTCGCGAACGGCGGCGCCTTGGTCAGCGTGATCACGGCGCCACCGGCTCGAAGCGCACCCGATCTCCGGGGGCAAAGAGACTCGGCGGCGATCGCATGGGGTCGAACGGCCGTACCTTTGTCCGCGCGAGTATGTGCCAGCCTCCGGGCGTGTCGAGGGGATAGATCGCGGTCTGATCGCCAGCAACGGCAACGCTGCCCGCGGCGACGCGCCGCCGGGGATCCGGGCGACGCGGAAGGACCAATGAGGGATCGAGGGGGCCGAGGTAGGCAAAGCCGGGCGCAAAGCCGAGGAACCGCACCCGATATTCGGGCCCCGCGTGTCGGCCGATCAGGTCGCTAGGCTCGAGACCGAGCCGCCGCGCGACCTCGGGAAGATCGGGTCCATCGTACACCACCGGTACCACGTGCAGCGGGGCGGATCGGTCGTCGGCCGGAACATCCGTCGTCCGCTCGGCCAGCTCGCGCAGGCGGCCCTCCACTGCCTCGACGGTCACCCGCTCATCGAAGAAGACCGCGAGGGACACCATCGCGGGGACCACATCCACGATTCCCGTCGAGCTGCCGGTAGCGAGTTCTGCCAACAGCTCGCCCGCGATCCGCGCAACCCGCCGGTTGCACCGCTCCCGGTCGCCCGTGAGCGTGAGCAGCAGGGCCTTGTCGCCGAGCGGATCAACGGTCCCCCCCGGGACGGCGGTCACGAGCAGAATGCGGCGACGGCGATGCCGGCGGCTTCGAGCCTGGAGCGGACCGCCGCGAGGAGCTCGGTGGCGCGCGGCCCGTCCCCGTGCACGCAGTACGACTGCGCATTGATCCGGAGCAGCGTGCCGTCCGCGGCTCTGACCGTGCCCTCGCGCGCCAGGCCGACGGCTCGCGCGGCCGCGGCGCTAGGGTCGGTGATGACCGCGCCGGCCTGGTCGCGGGGAACCAGCGATCCGTCGAGCGCATAATTCCGGTCGAGGAACGCCTCCGGAACGGCGCGGAGCCCGGCCTGGTCGGCGGCGTCGAGCAGGGCGCTCCCGCCCAGTCCGAGCAGTGCCAGCGAAGCATCCACACTGCGGACAGCTTCCGCGATCGCCCGGGCGAGCTCCGGCTCCCGCGCGGCACGGTTATACATCGCGCCGTGCGGTTTGACGTAGCGGACCCGTGCCCCTTCCGTGGCAGCGTAACCGATGAGCGCCCCGACCTGATCGGCCACCTGGGCCGCGACTTGTGCGGGTGTCGCGTGCAGCTCGCGGCGGCCGAACCCTTCGCGATCCGGATACCCCGGGTGCGCCCCGATCGCCACGCCCAGGCGGGCTGCTTCGGCCGCGGTACGGCGCATCCGGGCCGGATCACCCGCATGGGCGCCGCAGGCGATGCTGGCAGAGGATACCAGTCTTAGCACCTGGGGGTCGGGGGAACGGTCCCACGGCCCGGTGCCCTCGCCCAGATCGGCGTTGAGGTCGATCTGAAACAAAGGAGGCCCGGATCTCGTTTCTGTCTGCAACGCCGTTTGCTTCATAGCTGTCCCTGGTCCCCCGAGGTGCCACATGCAACGATACTGGCTTCGCATCGCCCTGGGCGCCTTGGCGGTGTTTGTCCTGGGAATGACTGCTATCTCTATATATCGCAACGGCCGAGCGAAGGTCGAGGAGCTGGCCAAGTCGGCGGACCCGATCACGATCCCCCTGGCCATCTTGCCGTTCCAGGTGGATGGCGACCGCATGGGGCGGATCGAGCAGGTCCAGATTCGGCGCGACGCGCCCAAGCGGGTCTCGGGCGTGGGGTTGGTCGTGAAGATGAACGACTCCGTGACCAGCGAAAATCTGCCCGACACCTGCCGGCTCACGGTCCACGACACTCCGACCGATCACCGGTCGCCGAGCTTTCACTGCGCCAGCCCGGCCGACTCGCTGGCCGACTCGCTGACGGTCTTCGGGGACGTGCGCTTCGAGCCGGGCGGCGTCGTGCGCGCGTTCTTCCTTCCCGCCCGGCTGGTCAATGAGTGGCGCGAAGGCCACAGCGATCTCGTCCGGTTCGACGAGCAGCGGCGCTTCGCGGCGGAGTCCCAGAGTCGGACCGTGATCAAGATCGACAACGATTCGGGCGACACGGTATTCGAGCTGCACGCGGACTCCGGCGGGGCCCGGCTCCGGATCCGCGACGATGCTGGCCGCGAGGTATTCAAGCTGGATGCCGACTCCGCCGGTGCGCGCATGATGGTGCGAGGAGACTCGACGCGGCGCAAGTAACCCGCTGATCCGGGAGAACCGGGGGACCCATAGCCCATCGCCCACAGCCTTCCCCATATTGCCACCGATCCGGCGCCCATCCGGCAGCGTAGCGTGCAGGCCGGTGGGAACCGATCGTCGCCCCGCCGCTTCGAATGCTCCCGACTTCGAGGAGCGCATGCATGTCCGACCGCACCGAGATCGCTATGACGGCACCCCGCGAGGCCACGCCCACCGATGCCGGGCCGATCGCGCTGGGGCGGACCGTCGGCGGGTACGTGCCCGAGTTCGCCCGGTGGGTGGAGTCGCTCGGCGCGTGGGGCCCGATCGCCTTCGTTGCCGGGTATGTGGTAGCCTGCGTGGCGTTCATTCCGGGCGTGGTGCTGACCCTCGCTGCGGGGGCCATCTTCGGCTGGATCGGCGTGGTCTACGTGTTCGTGGGCGCCGGCCTTGGCGCGTCGGCGGCGTTTCTCATTGCACGGTACGTCGCGCGGTCCGCAGTGGAGCGGAGGCTCGAGGGTAACCCGCGTTTTGCAGCAATCGACCGCGCCATCGGCCGCGATGGCCGGAAGATCGTCACCTTGCTGCGGCTCTCCCCCGTGTTTCCGTTCAACCTGCTCAACTATGCCCTCGGCCTCACCCAGGTTCGCTTTCGCGACTACGTGATTGCCATGGTGGGGATCCTGCCGGGTACGCTGTTGTACGTGTATGCCGGCAAGTTGCTGGGTGACGTGGCCGTGCTCGCGGGCGGAGCCGCGCCCCCCAAGGGGACGGCCTACTATGCGGTGCTGGGGCTCGGGCTCGTTGCGACCATCGGGGTGACCACCATCGTGACCCGCACGGCGCGGCGGGCGCTCGAGGAGGCTACCGATGGCACTGAGCCTCCCGCCCGCTAGCGGCGTGGACAGCGAGCCTCCCGGGCTGTTGCAGCCGCCCGACGAGCACAATCGCCGGCTGGTTGCGCAGGTCCACCCGCCTGACTGGGTGAATCCCACGCCCAAGGCACGGTACCACCTCGTCGTGATCGGTGCGGGCACGGGCGGCCTGGTGAGCGCGGCGGCAGCGGCCGGCCTCGGGGGCCGGGTGGCGCTGGTTGAGCGGCATCTGATGGGCGGCGACTGCCTGAACGTGGGATGCGTGCCTTCCAAGGGCGTCATCCGGGCTGCCCGCGCCTGGCTCGACGCGGCGGCTGCCCGGGATCAGTTTGGCGGACCAACGGCAAGCGGCGACGGCAGCTTCGCAGCCGCGATGGAACGGATGCGGCGGATCCGGGCCGATATCGCCCCGGTCGACGGCGCGCCCCGGTTTCGGGATCTCGGGGTGGACGTTTTTCTCGGCCACGGACGCTTCATCGCGCAGGACGCGCTCGAGGTGGGCGGCGCGATCCTCCGATTCCGCCGCGCCATCATCGCCACCGGGGCGCGAGCGGTCGCGCCGCCGATTCCCGGGCTGGAGAACGCCGGGTATCACACCAACGAGACGATCTTCTCCCTCACCGCGCTGCCACGGCGGGTGGTTGTGATCGGTGCGGGACCCATCGGCTGCGAGATGGCGCAGAGCTTCGCGCGGTTCGGCTCGCAGGTGACCGTTGTGAACGCCGCGGGACAGATCCTGCCGCGGGAGGACGCCGACGCGGCCGGGATCGTCGAGCGGAGGATGCAGCGCGAGGGGGTACGCTTCGTTCACGGCAGCACGGTGTCCCAGGTGGAGCGTCGCGGCGACGAATCGGTGCTTCACGTGGAATGGGAAGGGCACCCGGAGCGGCTCTTCGCGGACGCGCTGCTGGTGGCGGTGGGGCGGGCCCCGAACTTGGAAGGCCTGGGGCTCGAGGCCGCCGGCGTGCGCTACGATGGCCGGGGGGTCACGGTGGACGACCGCCTGCGCACCTCCAACCGCCGGGTTTACGCCGTCGGCGACATCAACGGGAAATTCCAGTTTACTCACAATTCCGACTTCCAGGCCCGCTACGCGATTCAGAATGCGCTGTTTTTCGGGCGGAGGAAGCTCAGCACGCTCGTCATGCCATGGTGCACGTTTACCAGCCCGGAAATCGCGCACGTCGGCATGTACGAAGCCTCCGCCCGCGCGGCCGGGCACGACGTCGACACGCTCACGATCCCGCTCGAGGAGAACGACCGCGCGCGCCTGGACGGCGAAGGGGAGGGCTTTCTCCGGGTCCACCTCGAGCAGGGGACCGACCGGATCCTGGGCGCCACGCTGGTGGCGGAGCACGCCGGGGAGATGATCAGCGAGATCACCGTCGCCATGGTGAACAAGATCGGGCTCGGCGGCATCGGCGCCGCGATTCACCCGTATCCCACCCAAGCCGAGATCTTTCGTAGAGCGGCGGACATCTGGCGCCGCGGCAAGCTGACGCCGCTGGTGCGCCGCGCGTTCGCGGGGTTCTTTCGCGTGTTCCAGTAGTCGTCGGTCGTCGGCTATCGGTCATCCACGACCGATGACTGACGACCGATCACCGATATCCGTCGGCTCTGGCGGTATGGGTAGAAGTCGAAGATCTCGCCAGTCCTGAGCCGCGCCTGCGTGCGTTGCCAGAACTCCACGGTGAGGAGATCGCCGTGCGCCGCGAGGAAGGTGTCGCGGAGCGGTCCCGCCGGCACGAGAAACGCTGCGAACTCTTCCGGGAACACGTCCATCTCGCCGACATGGAACCAGGGCTCCGCGGCCAGCTCGTCCTCGTGCGAGCGAGGCGGGGGAATACGGCGGAAGCGGCAGTCGCGCAACAGGCAAAGCTCGTCGTAGTCGTAGCAGATGACCCGGCCGTTCCGCGTCACCCCGAAGTTCTTGAGCAGCATGTCGCCGGTGAAGATGTCTGCGCCCGCCAGGTCCTTGATGGCGTTCCCGTAGTCGAGAATGGCATCGCGCGCCGCGGCCGGCTCGGCGTGTGCGAGGAAGAGATTGAGCGGCGTCACCCGCCGCTCCGCGTAGCAGTGCCGCACGACGACGCGCTCGGCATCCACCAGCACGCTCTCCCCCGCCACCCGCTGCAGGTAGGCCAGCAAGTCGTCCGGGAAGCAGCGGCGGCGGAACTCGAGCCGCTCGAACTCCTGCGCATCGGCGAGTCGCCCGACCCGGTCGTGCTGGAAGACCAGATGGTACTTCTCCATCACGCTCCGCCGCGTTGTCTGTTTGGGCGCGCCGAAGACGTCCTTGATGATCTTGAAGACCACGTTGAACGACGGCAGCGTGAACACTCCCATCACCATGCCCTCGTCGCCCTCGGCGAAGGCGAACCTGGCGTCCGGTCGCTCGAGGTGGCGCATGAGGCTCCGGTACAGCTCGGTCTTGCCGTGCTTGTTGTAGCCGATGGAGGTGTAGATCTCGTGCACCCCCTTATGGGGCATGATCGAGCGGAGGAAGGCGACCAGGCCGCGCGGATGCGGCGCATCCACGAAGAAGTACGACCAGCTGAAGCCGAAGACGATGCTCGCCTCGTCGGCGGTGAGCAGCACGGCGTCGAGGGCAATCCCGTCGGGTCCATGGACCAGCGGCAGCACCAGCGGGACCAGCTCGTCCATCCCGCGGATGCGCCCGACGAGGTAGGCCCCCTTGTTTCGGTAGAAAGGCGCGCGAAGCACGTCCAGAGTGAGGGGGCGCTCATCCCACCCCAGCTCGCGAAGCCGGGCGTCCACCAGGAGCGCCCCTCGGGCGGCGTCCCCGGCCAGGTCCGCATAGGGTGCGGCCCACCCGCAGGCGCCGAGGATGGCGTGCAGCGCGTCCCGGCTGGTTCCCACGGCGGGCCAGGAGTCGTAGACCACCGGCCCGGCCCGGTCGATCGGGCCGCTCGCGGGAAACTCGAGACATTCGATCTCCGGATCGGTGCCGACCGTGCCCATGATCCGGCGGGTCGCCGAGTTGTAGAACGTCTCGGCCAGCTCCGCGTCGTCCCGCCCCTCCATGAGGCCGGCGAAGGCCGAACGGGCCCGGGCCCACAGCGCGCGATCGCGGGCCGAGCCGCCCAGGCGGTTGCGCAGCGCGGCCTCGCATTCATCGAGGAACCGGCGATAGAGCGACAGCCGGGCGGCGGCGTCCGCTTGAGTCCCCCGCCAGTCCCCGGCTTCAAACCTGCGCCGGGCACGCCGGGTCACGCCGGCGAACTCATCGACATATGCCTGATAGACGCCGACGATCACCGCGGCGGCCTGCTCGGCTCGGCCGTTGCCGATCATCGTCCCCCGGCTAACTTAGGATGACACCGCTGCATCTTCCGCCGCTCAGGTTCACTGCCGCTCATGACGACCGCATCGATGCCCGCCTACAAGGAACTCGTCGCTCCCACCGAGGGCGAGTCGATACTGCTCCGCGCCGGCCGGTTGCAGGTGCCCGACGCGCCGATCGTTCCGTTCATCGAAGGCGATGGGACCGGCCCCGACATCTGGAGCGCGTCCCGGCTGGTCTTCGACGCCGCCGTCAGGAGAGCGTATGGGGAGCGCCGACGGGTCGTGTGGTTCGAGGTGTACGCCGGGGAGAAGGCCAAGCAGCGCGTGAACAGCTGGCTGCCGGACGATACGCTGGCGGCTATCGGACATCACCTCGTGGCCATCAAGGGCCCGCTCACGACGCCGGTGGGCGGCGGCTTCCGGTCGCTCAACGTGGCACTGCGCCAGCAGCTCGATCTGTATGCCTGCGTACGGCCGGTCCGGTATTTCGAGGGCGTGCCATCGCCAGTCAAGCGGCCCGAGGACGTGAACATGGTCATCTTCCGCGAGAACACGGAGGACATCTACGCCGGCATCGAGTACAAGGCGCGCTCGGCGGAAGCGCGCGCACTGATCGACTTTCTCCGGCGCGAGCTGGGTGCGCAAAGCATCCGGTTTCCCGAATCGAGCGCCATCGGTGTGAAGCCGATCTCGGAGGAGGGCAGCAAGCGGCTGATCCGCGCGGCCATCGCCCATGCGACCCGGCACGGTTTTGAGAGCGTGACGCTGGTGCACAAGGGCAACATCATGAAGTACACCGAAGGCGGGTTCAGGGACTGGGGCTACGAGGTAGCGCGGGACGAGTTCGGCGCCGCCGACCTGGACGGCGGTCCGTGGATGAAAACAGCGGCCGGCGTAGTGATCAAGGACGTGATCGCCGACGCCTTCCTGCAGCAGATCCTGACCCGGCCCCGGGAGTACGGGGTGATCGCCACCATGAACCTGAACGGCGACTACATCTCCGATGCGCTCGCCGCGCAGGTCGGGGGCATCGGCATCGCGCCGGGGGCGAACATCAACTACGACACCGGCCATGCGGTGTTCGAGGCCACCCACGGGACTGCACCCAAGTACGCCGGGCAGGACAAGGTGAATCCCGGCTCCCTCATTCTCTCCGGCGAGATGATGTTCCGCTACCTGGGCTGGGACGAGGCGGCCGATCTGATCATTGGCTCGCTTGAGCGAACGATCGCCGCGAGAACGGTGACGTACGACTTCCACCGCCTGATGGGTGACGCATCGCTCCTGTCCACCAGCGGATTCGCCGCCGCCATGGTCAGCCACATGAGGTGAGCGCTACCGCCCGCCGTTCTCCCAGCGGTCGATCATTCTGCGGTCCCTCTTGGTGGGCCGGCCCTTATCCTCATAGGCGAAGAGCGGCTGAACCACCCGCAGCTGCGCCCGGACCCGCTCCCGCTCCGCCACACTCGCCGCCGTTTCCTCATACAACCGTTGCGCCGCGCTGGCGGTCCCGCGCCGCTCGGCGAGTGCCCGGACGACGAGCCGCCACTGGAACGGCGGCTGCCGCACCAACACCTCATCGCCCACGCGCACCAGCCGCGCCGGCTTCACTCGCTCGCTGTTGACCTCGACCTTGCCGCCGGCCACCGCCTCGCTGGCCAGCGACCGAGTCTTGTAGAACCGCGCCGCCCAGAGCCACTTGTCGATGCGGACGCGGTCGATGGCATCGGTCATGCAGGAATTGTAAGCAGAACTCCCTGTCGCTGATTGCCGTGACGATGTCGTCCCCGCGAAATTAGGAACGTGATCTCCCCATTCCTGCTGTTTGCGCTCGGTGTGGCGCCGCCGGTCCCGGCCCAGGCGATCGCGGTCGTCGGCGAATCGGTCGCGCCGGTTCCGCCGCGGCCGGACACCATGCTCGTCGCCGCAACCGTCGCGCTCGAGCGAGGTCTGCCCTGGCGGGCGAGCGCGATCCTGGCGCCGATCGTGGCCGACTCCGCCCGGCGGTCCCCGGACGCGGTCCTCCTGGCCGCGACGGCGGCGAGCCAATGGCGGGGATGGCGGGAGGTGCGCGACCTTCTGCTTGACGAACCGTGGCTCGACCGGGTCGCCGGCGGCGAAGGCCGCCGCCTGCTTGCGCGGGCGTCGCTCGAGCTCGGCGACGACTCGGCCGCCGCGCGCCACGCCGTCATGGCGGTGGCCGACAGCAACGCGCCGGGGGTGCGTGCCGTTGCCCTTGTGGTCCTCGCCAGGGCGCTGGAGCGGGCCGATGCGCGCGACAGTTCGGCCGCGACCTACGTCCGCGCTGCGGGGCTGCTGCCCGACGCGGCCGACTGGCTCCGGCTTCGCGCCGCTGGATTGAGCCCCGACAGCGGCGTTCGGGCGGCCCTCTATGCCAGCATCGTGAGTCCGGCCGCGCAGGCCCGGCTCGGGCGGGTCGAGGCGCGGCGCCATCAGCGGATCGGCGACCTGCTCGGCGCAGCCGCCCGGTACGACTCGCTCGGCGCGCGCGCAACCGCGGTCGGGCTCCGCCTGGCGGCGTCCGACAGCGCTGGGCGCGAGGCGTTGCGGCCCCGGTTGTTGGCCCTCGCGACCGATGGCCAGGCCGACGAGCGACGCCGAGCGATCGTCCTGCTGGACAGCGTGTTCACCTCTCTCCGGCCAGCCGAGGCCCTGAGCGTGGCGCGGGCCGCGGCGGAGACCGGCGCCGCCGAGCGCGCAGCGGACGGCTTCGAGCAGGCGTTCGCGGCGGGCCTGGGTGATGCCGCCGACCGACTTGCCTACGGGAACGCGTTGTTCCGACTGGCCCGCTACCCGGAGGCCGTCAAGGCGTATGCGCGGGTACCCGCCGCCGATTCCCGCGGCGGCGCGGCTGCTTATCAGCGCGCCCGCTCGCTCCTCCGCGCCGGCGAGAGTAAGCGGGCCGTCACCGCGCTTCGCGCCGTGCTGGCCCGGTTCCCCCGGGACACGGCGGCCGCCGCCCCGGCGCTGGTACTGCTGTCCGATCTGGCGGCCGACGAGCGGGACG
>Ga0247829_10000074_pt1 | contig 26186 bp, 26 predicted proteins | sample 12C_Control_Day4_FD_207765 | JGI IMG/M metagenome (GOLD analysis project Ga0247829, IMG submission 207765) | Soil microbial communities from agricultural site in Penn Yan, New York, United States - 12C_Control_Day4 | ecosystem: Environmental > Terrestrial > Soil > Agricultural land | place... | reverse complement strand
CCCGCAGCGGTGCCCCGCAGCACGCCGTCCAGAAAATCGCCGACGACGTGGCCGAGGTGTTGCGCGACCCCGAGGTGGTGGAGCAGTTTTCACGGCTCGGCATCGAGCCCGAGTCGTCGTCTCCGGCAGTGATGCGCGCGCGCACGGCCAGCGACAACGCCACCTACGCCGAGGTGGTCAAGCGGCTTGGCATCTCCATCGAATGAAGGCGCGTGCACGGGCCGAGGTCGCGCAGGCGAACCGCATCCTGGCGCACTTGGGCATCCTCGATGCCTATGGCCACGTCAGTGCGCGGCTGCCGGGCCAGTCGGACCGTTTCCTGATCTCCCGCTCGCTGGCGCCCGCGCTGGTGACGGAGGACGACCTGATGGAGCTCGATCTGGACGGCGCGCCGGTGGGGGGCGATGCGCGCAAGCCCTACCTGGAGCGCTTCATCCACGGCGCGATCTACCGCGCCCGGCCCGACGTGCAGGCGATCGTGCACAGCCACTCGCCTTCGGTGATTCCCTTCTCGGTCTCCAGCGTGCGGCTGCGCCCGGTCTGTCACATGGGCGGCTTTCTCGGTGGCGGCGCGCCGGTGTTCGACATCCGGCACCGCTTCGGCTGCACCGACATGCTGGTGCGCGATGCCGAGCAGGGCGCCGAGCTGGCGCGTTCGCTTGGCAGCCACGCCGCCGCGCTGATGCGGGGCCACGGCTTCGTGGTGGTGGGCGGTTCCGTGCAGGCCGCCGTGTACCGCGCGGTCTACACGGAATGGAACGCGCGCCTGCAGCGCGAGGCGATCTCGCTGGGCGGGGACGTCACCTACCTCACCGAAGCCGAGGCCGCGCTGGCGGACGCGGCGAATGCCGGCACCGTCGAGCGGCCATGGCAACTCTGGCTGCGCGAATGCGGCCTCAATGAACAGGCTTGAAAGCAACCCCATGACACGACAGAACCTCCTTGCCGCAGCCGATGCGCTGCACCGCGCGCGCGCCGAGCGCGTGCCCATCGCCCCGGTGTCGACCACGTTCGGTGTGACCAGCGCCGAGGACGCCTATGCCGTCGCGTCGCTGAACACGCGGCGCAGCCTGGCGGCGGGCGCGCGCGTGGTCGGCCTGAAGGTCGGCCTCACCTCGAAGGCGGTGCAGCAGCAACTGGGCGTGAGCCAGCCGGACTTCGGCGTGCTGCTGGACGACATGGCCTACCTGAACGGCGACACCCTGCCGGCGGGGCGCTTGATGCAGCCCAAGGTGGAGGCCGAAGTGGCCTTCGTGGTGGGCCGGGAGCTGCGCGGCGAGCGCCCTTCCTGGGGCGAGTTCCTGGCGTCCCTGGCCTACGCGCTGCCGGCGCTGGAGGTCGTCGACAGCGCGATCGCCGACTGGAAGATTTCCCTGGTGGACACGGTGGCGGACAACGCCTCGTGCGGGGTGTTCGTGCTCGGGGACCAACCCGTGGCCCTGGGTGGCATCTCCCTGCGCGACATCGGCATGCAGCTGTCGAAGAACGGCGGCGTGGTCTCCATCGGCACGGGCGCGGCCTGCCTGGGGCATCCGCTGCGGGCGGCCTACTGGCTCGCATGCACCATGGCCGAGCGCGGTGAGACCCTGGCCGAGGGGGCCGTCATCCTGTCCGGCGCCCTGGGCCCCATGGTGCCCGTTGCCCCGGGCGACCTGGTGCACGCGGACCTGGGCGCGCTGGGATCGGTGGCCTGCCAGTTCGAAGCGGAGGCCCGGCCATGAGCCGCAGGATGAAGGCGGCCATCATCGGCAGCGGCAACATCGGCACCGACCTGATGATCAAGATCCTGCGGCACGGGGAGGCGATCGAGATGGGCGCCATGGTCGGCATCGATCCCGCCTCCGACGGTCTGGCGCGTGCCGCCCGCATGGGCGTGGCGACCACGCACGACGGCGTCGAAGGCCTGACCCGCATGCCCGAGTTCGCCGACATCGACGTCGTCTTCGACGCCACCAGCGCCTCGGCCCACGTGAAGAACGATGCCTTCCTGCGCGGGATCAAGCCGGGCATGCGCCTGATCGACCTCACGCCGGCGGCCATCGGCCCGTACTGCATTCCGGTCGTCAACGGCGACGCCCACCTCGATGCGCTCAACGTCAACATGGTCACCTGTGGCGGCCAGGCCACCATACCGATGGTGGCGGCCGTCGCTCGCGTGGCCGGGGTGCACTACGCCGAGATCGTCGCCAGCATTGCCAGCAAGAGCGCCGGCCCCGGCACGCGCGCCAACATCGACGAGTTCACCGAGACCACCTCCAAGGCGATCGAGGTGGTCGGTGGTGCGGCCAAGGGCAAGGCCATCATCGTGCTCAACCCGGCCGAGCCACCGCTGATCATGCGCGACACGGTCTACACGCTCAGCGAACCGGCCGACGAGGCGGCCATCACCGAGTCCGTCGAGCGCATGGCCGCCGCCGTGCGAGCCTACGTGCCGGGCTACCGCCTCAAGCAGAAGGTGCAGTTCGACCGCGTGAAAGGCCTGCGCATTCCCGGCGTGGGCGAGGGGCTCGAAGGCCTGAAAACCTCGATCTTCCTGGAGGTGGAAGGCGCGGCGCACTACCTGCCTGCCTACGCCGGCAACCTCGACATCATGACCAGCGCCGCGCTGCGCACGGCCGAGAGCATGGCCAGGAAGGTACTCGCATGAACGGCAAGAAGATCTACATCTCCGACGTGACGTTGCGCGACGGCAGCCACGCCATTCGCCACCAGTACAGCGTGGCGCAGGCCCGCCAGATCGCCCAGGCCCTCGACGAGGCCAAGGTAGACTCGATCGAAGTCGCCCACGGCGACGGCCTGCAGGGCGGCAGCTTCAACTACGGCTTTGGTGCCCACACCGACATCGAGTGGATCGAAGCGGTGGCCAGCGTGGTCAAGCACGCGAAGATCGCCACGCTGCTGTTGCCGGGCATTGGCACCGTCCACGACCTGAAGGCCGCGTACGACGCGGGCGCGCGCGTCGTGCGAGTGGCCACGCACTGCACCGAGGCCGACGTCAGCAGGCAGCACATCGAATACGCCCGCCATCTCGGCATGGAAGCGGTCGGCTTTCTGATGATGAGCCACATGCAGACGCCGCAGGGCCTGGCGCAGCAGGCCAGGCTGATGGAGAGCTACGGCGCGACCTGCTGCTATGTCGTCGATTCGGGCGGCGCCTTGGGTATGAACGACGTGCGGGACCGCTTCCGCGCCTTCAAGGACACCCTGAAGCCCGAGACGCAGACCGGCATGCACGCGCACCACAACCTGAGCCTGGGCGTGGCCAACAGCATCGTGGCGGTGGAGGAGGGCTGCGATCGCGTGGACGCCAGCCTGGCGGGCATGGGTGCGGGCGCGGGCAACGCGCCGCTGGAGGTGTTCATCGCCGCGGCCGAGCGCCTGGGCTGGCGCCATGGCACCGACTTGTACAAGCTGATGGACGCGGCCGATGACATCGTGCGCCCGCTGCAGGACCGCCCGGTGCGCGTGGACCGCGAGACCCTCGCGCTGGGCTATGCCGGCGTGTACAGCAGCTTCCTGCGGCATTCCGAGGCCGCCGCGCAGAAGTACGGTCTGAAGACGGTCGACATCCTCGTGGAGCTGGGGCGCCGCCGCATGGTGGGCGGGCAGGAGGACATGATTGTCGACGTGGCGCTGGACCTGCTCAAACAGCGGCAGGCGGTCGCCGCCTGATTCCAGGGATGCACACAGAGGGGCCGCCAGGCCCCTTTTTTGTGGGCCGATGGCCGGGTTCGGGAAAACCCCATGTGATAAACATCTAAACGTTCTATCGTCTATCCTTTTGATCTGTTTAAATACGGTCCGCGAATTCATTCACTGACCCCTGCCGCGCCACCCCGCGGCCCATCTGGAGAAACCATTCCGTGAACTACATCGGGACCGACATCGGCGGCACCTTCACCGACCTTGTCTACCTTTCTGACGAAGGCGACGTGCGCATCTTCAAGGCGTTGACCACCCCGGACGATCGCACGCAAGGCGTCATCGACGCCATGCGGCTCGCGGCCGAGGCCGACGGCATCAGCCTGGACCAGTTGATCGAGCAACTCGGCTACTTCGCCCACGGCACGACGGCCGCCACCAACGCCTTCATCGAGCGCAAGGGTGCGCGGACCGGCCTGCTGACCACCCGGGGCTTCGAGGACACCTTGCGCATCCAGCGCGCGATGGGCGGCTGGATCGGCCTGCCTTTGCACGAGATCTCCCACTTCTCGAAGCGCCACGTTCCCACGCCCATCATCCCGAGCGACCTCATCGAGGGCATCGTGGAGCGCGTCGACTACAAGGGCGACGTGATCGTGGCGCTCGACGAGGCGGCGGCCCGGCAATCGATCCGCGCGCTGGTCGCCAAGGGCGTCGAGGCGATCGCGATCAGCCTGCTCTGGTCCTTCCGCAATCCCGCGCACGAGCAGCGCCTGGTGGCGCTGGTGGAAGAAGAGGCTCCGGGCATGTTCGTCACCGCGTCCTCCAGCCTCGTGCCCATCATCGGCGAGTACGAGCGCACCTCGACGACGGCGATCAACGCCTACCTGGGCCCGGTGATCCACCGCTACATCAACGGCCTGGAAGCCTCCATCCGAAAGTTCGGCTTCAACGGCCCGATCTCCATCATGGAGTCCGGCGGCGGCGTGCTGCCCGCCTCGGAGGCCGCGTTCCAGGCCGCCAACCTCATGACCTCGGGCCCGGCCGGCGGCGTGCTCGCGTCGCAGAAGCTCGGCGAGCTGCTGGGCTACCCCAATGTGCTGACGGCCGACATGGGTGGCACCAGCTTCGACGTGGGCCTCATCGTGAACGGGCAGCCGCTGCTGGAAACCGTGCGCGAAGTCGGGCGCTTCCACGTGGCGCTGCCCTCGATCAAGGTCACGGCCATCGGTGCCGGTGGCGGCTCGATCGCGCGCGTGGTCGACGGCCACCTGCACGTCGGGCCCGAGAGCGCGGGCTCGACCCCGGGCCCGGCCTGCTACGGCCGCGGCGGCGTGGAGCCCACCATCACCGACGCGGACGTGGTGCTGGGCATCATCGACGCGAAGTATTTCCTTGGTGGCCGCATGAAGCTCGACGTGGCGGCCGCGCACGAAGCGGTGCGCAAGCACGTCGCCGAGCCGCTGGGGTTGACGGTGGCGCAGGCCGCGGCCGGCATCCGCGAAGTGGCCAACAACCAGATGGCCGACCTGCTGCGCCGCGTGACCTTGCGCGCCGGCTACGACCCGCGCGATTTCGTGCTCATGGCCTACGGGGGCGCGGGCGCCACGCACGCGCACCAGTACGCCGAGGTCGCCGGCATCGGCACGGTGGTGATTCCCAGCACGGGCCCGGCGCACTCCGCCTTCGGCACCGTCACGGGCGACCGCCACCGCTCCTTCTCCCTGGCCATCGGACAGCACGCGCCGGCGCGCTTCAAGAAGGCCTCGGACCACGTGGACCCAGCCGTGCTCAACCGGGGCTTCGACCAGATCGAAACCCGAGCGAAAGACGCGCTCGGCGAAGGTGTGTCCATCCACCGCTACATCGGCATGCGCTTTCGCCAGCAGGTGCACGAGATCGGCATCCCGGCCCCAGCCGGCGTGCTGCAGGCCAAGGACGTGGACGCGCTGGTCGATACCTTCGAGGCCGAGTACGAGCGCATCTACGGCAAGAACACGGCACTGCGCGTCTCGGGCGTGGAGTTCACCGTGGTGCGCGTCGAAGCCACCTCACCGGTCATCCGGCCGACGCCACGCCACGTGGACGCGGCGGGCCGCACCAACAAGCCCTGCGGCCGGCGCCAGGTGTACTTCTTCGGCACCGACTTCGTGGACGCCGACATCTACCGCAGCGAGGACGTGGGCCCCGGCCACGCGATCGTCGGCCCCGCCATCGTCGAGCGGCCGGACACCACCATCGTGGTCGGCCCGGGCCAGGTCGCCGAGATGGAGCCTTACGGCAACTTCCTGATCCGCATCCACCCCAGCCACTGAAGCGAGAGGCACCATGAGCAACGTATTCGAATACCAAAAGAAAGACGTCGACGCCGTCACCTTCGAGGTGATCCGCCACCGACTCCTGTCGATCACCGACGAGCAGGCGAGCACGCTGGCCTCGGTGTCGGGTTCCGCCCTCGTGAACGAGGCGACCGACTTCAACACCGGCCTGTACCGCGCGTTCGGCGAAGTCGTCACCATGGGCAAGACGGTGACCTTCCACGCCGCCTCGCTCTCGCTGATGGTCAAGCACGTCATTGAAGACTGCGAACAGACCGTCGGCATCCACGAAGGCGACATGTTCATCGTGAACCACCCGCACAAGGGCGCGCTGCACTGTCCGGACATCGGGATCCTGGCGCCGATCTTCGTGGAGGGCCGCCGCATCGGCTGGACCGGCGCCTGCGCCCACCAGCTGGACGTGGGCGGCATGGTGCCCGGCAGCTTCGCCTCCATGGCCAAGGACATTCGCCAGGAAGGCATGCTGATCCCGCCGGTGAAGCTGGTGGACCGGGGCGAGCTGCGCAGCGACGTGCTGAACTTCATCACCGGCATGTCCCGCCTGCCGACCAACATCAGCCTGGACCTCAAGGGCCTGATGGCGGCCAACCACATCGGCATCAAGAGCCTGCTCGACACCGTGCGCAAGTACGGCGTGGAAACCGTGCTCACCGTGATGGACGGCATGATGGACCTCTCCGAGTCGAAGATGCGCAAGCGCCTGCAGGAGCTGCCCGATGGCGTCTTCCGCGCGCAGGCCTTCCTGGACCACGACGGCTTCGAGAACAAGATCTACAAGATCCACGTCGAGCTGCGCAAACAGGGCGAGAAGATCGTCTTCGACTACACCGGCTCGGACGCCCAGGCGCCCGGCTTCGTGAACGCCACGCGCACCGGCCTGCTGGCCGGCATCTACGCGGGCATCCTGCCCATCATCGCGTACGACCTGCCCTGGAACGACGGCCTGCTGCGGCCGCTGGAGGTGCTGTCCACCGAAGGCTCCATCGTGTCCTGCAAGTTCCCGGCGCCCTGCAGCCAGGGCCCGCTGGGCGCGATGTGGCTGATCGAGGTCACCACCACGGAAGTGATGTCCAAGCTGATGGCCAGCCACCCGGACTACCTGCGGGAAGCCCAGGCCGCGCCGGCCAGTGGCCCGGACCTGTTCCACATCCACGGGCAGAACCAGTACGGTGAGCCCGCGACGGCGCCCATCCTCGAAGTGATGCTCTCCGGTGGCGGCGCCTATGCGCACCGCGACGGCATCAGCGTCTCGGGGCAGCGCAACATCACGGCTGGCAAGGCCCCCAACGTGGAGGCCACCGAGCTGAAGCTGCCGGTGCTCTACCTGTACCGCCGCATCATCACAGACAGTGCCGGCGCGGGTGCCTCGGTCGGCGGCCAGGCGGCCGGCGCGGCCTTCGTGCTGCACGGGGTCGACGAGGTCGAGTCGCTGGTGGCCTGCCATGGCTACGAGTCGCCCACGTCGCGCGGCCTCTTCGGTGGTTACCCGAGCGGCTGCAACCACCGCCGGCTGCTGCGGCATTCGAACATCCGCGCGCTGATGCAGGACGGCATCTTCCCGGACCGGCTGGACGGCATCGAGGGCGACGAGACCGTGTTCACCGCCAAGCCGCCGGAGTTCCCTTTCGAGCGCAACGACGTCTACGAATGCAACCCCACCGCTGGCGGAGGCTGGGGCGACCCGCTGCGTCGCGACCCGGCGCGGGTGGCCGACGACGTGGCCCAGGGCGTGTTCTCCGAGGCGGTGGCCAAGACCATCTTCGGCGTGGTGGTGACGGATGGGCGCCTCGACGCGGCGGCGACCGAGGAGCGCCGCCGCCACATCCGCGCCGCGCGGCTGCAGTGGACGGCGGCGCGCGCGCTGCCCAACAAACTCAGTTTCGACAAAGAGGACGGCGTCCAGGCCATCGTCGGCGACGTGGCCCGTTTGCAGCGCGGTGCCGACGGTGCCTACTTCGTCTGCGAAGCCTGCGACACGGCGGTCGCGCCGGCGGACGAGAACTGGAAAGACTACGCGCGCCAGCACGTGGCACAGCCGGCCGACCTGGGCCCGCGCGTGAAGGTGCACCAGGACCTCGAAGTGGTGGAACACGCCTGCCCGCATTGCGCGCAACTGCTCGACGTGGAAGTGCGCCGCAAGGGCGAGGCCAGCCTGTTCGACATCCAGGTGGCCGTATGAGCGCGCGCGACATCACCGCGCGCTGGATCACCTTCCCGAGCGGCGGTGACCAGGTCCGTGGCTACCTCGCGCAACCCTCGGGCACCGACGTGCTCGGCGCCATCGTCTGCGCGCCCGAGAACCTGGGCGTGACCGAGCACCGGCAGGCGGAAACCCGGCGCCTGGCCGCTGAAGGCTTCATCGTGCTGACGGTGGACCCGTACAGCCGCATCGGCGGCCGCCCGCCGCAGGACTACAGCACCGTGGAGGAGCGCCGCAGCAAGGCCTTCATCGCGGCCAAGGACGAAACGGTGGTGCCCGACTGCCAGGCCGCGCTCGAGTGGCTGCGCCAGCAGCCCCGGGTGGACCCGGGAGCGATCGGTGCGCTCGGCTACTGCCTGGGCGGGGGCACGGTGCTCGCCTGGGCGGCCCAGACGCGGGACCTGGCCTGTTCGGTCGTGCTCTACGCGCTGCCGATCATCCCGGCCGCGTACACGCCGGATGGCCAGGCCCGTTCGCGCATCGGGCTGGCGCCCAAGATCGCCGCGCCCATGCAGCTGCACTTCGGTGAGGCGGACGAGGCGATCCCGCTGGACCAGGCGCAGGCCTTGAAGGCCGCGCTGGAAGCCCAGGCCCCGGTGCCTGTTGACTTCCACCTGTACCCGGGCGCGCGCCACGCCTACATGGACGACACGCTGGACCGTTACTCACCCGAAGCGGCGAAGCTGACCTACGGGCGCATGGTCGCCTTCTTCCGGGGACATCTGGAGGCACCGAAATGACCGCCTCTATCGTGTGGGGCGGCGTCTGCTCGCACACCGGGGCGATGATGCGCGCGCCCAAGGCGGGCGATGGTGAGGGCGAGCGCGTCGGACGCGTGTTCGCGGCCTTCGACGAACTGGCCGAGTCGCTGCACCGCTCCGGCGCCCAGGTGCTGGTGACGGTCGCGACCGACCACTTCCTCACCTTCGACTACGCCAACCTGCCGGTGTTCTCCCTCGGCACCGGCACGAAGTTCCGCGGCCACGGGGAGTTCGGTGTGCCGCAGCGGGACTTCGATGGCATCGACGGGCTGGGCGAGGCCGTTCACGCCTCGCTGGTGCAGGGCGGCTTCGATGTGGCCAGCGCCCGGGGCATGCCGCTGGACCACGCCTTCGCCTGCCCCCTGCAGCTGATGTTCAAGCGCCTTTCGATGCCGGTGCTCCCCCTCTACGTGAACTGCACCGTGCCGCCGCTGCCCACCCAACAGCGATGCCTTGAACTGGGCAAGGCGCTCGGCCAGGCCCTGCGCGCGCAGCGCGTGGTGGAGCGCGTCGCGATCGTGGGCACGGGCGGCATCAGCCACTGGGTGGGCACGCCGCAGACCGGCACGATCAACGAGGCCTTCGACCGGCAGTTCCTCGACGACTTCACGCAGGGGCGTTTCGAGGCCATCGCGCGCTGGGACTCGGACGAGGTCATCCGCACCGCCGGCAACGGCGCGGCGGAGATCCGCAACTGGCTGGTCGCGGCCGGGGCCTTCGGCGCGCGCGCGGCACGGCCCTTGGCCTACGAACCGGTTCGGGCCTGGAGCACGGGCATCGGCGTGCTGGAGATGCAGGCATGAACCGGCACGCACTCGAACGCTTCCTGTTCGATTTCGACAAGAGCGCCGCGCTGCAGAGCGCGTTGCGCGACAACCCCGAAGCCACGTTCCAGGGCTACGAACTCACGGCGGAAGAAAAGGCCGCGATCTTCGCCAAGGACGTCGCCACCCTCTACCAGTGGGGCGTCCACCCGCTGCTGGTCCGCAACTTCGCCGGCACCGTGGGCGTGCGCTACGTGGCCGAGTACGCCAGGCGTGGGCTGAAACCGTAAACCCATAGAAAGGAATCCCTTCATGAACTCCAACCCAGTGCGTTCCCGTTGGGTCGTCGCCCAGGGCGTGCGAACCCATTACGCCGAAGCCGGCGACGGCGAGCACAAGGTGCTCGCCCTGCACGGCGGCGGAGCCGGCTCTTCCGGCGCCTCCGGCATGGGCCCGGTGCTGCCCCTGCTTGGCAACGATTTCCATGTGCTGGCGCCCGACTCGATCGGCGGCTTCGGCCTGACCGACGTGCACGCGCCCACGCCCTATGGCCTGATCAGCCGGGCCCGGCACACCGCCGACTTCATCGACGCATTGGCCATCGACCGCTGCAGCCTCATCGGCAACTCGCAGGGGGCCTGGGCCGGGGTCTATTACGCGATGCTGCACCCCGACCGCGTGAAGAAACTGGTCATCGTCTCCTCACTCACCATCGCCGGGTCCATGGGCATCAAGCAGGCGCCCAACGCCGCGATGAAAGCCCTCATGGGCTACGACGGCACGCGCGAAGGCATGAAGGCGCTGCTGGAGGCGCTCATCATCGACCCGTCGCGCATCACGGACAAGCTGATCGATGACCGCCAGGCCGCCGCCACGCGGCCGGGCGCGCTGGACGCCTTTCGCCGCATGGCCGCGGGCATCGAGCACGTGCGCAACGACCCGGTGCTGTCGCTGCAGACCCAATGGCAGCGCGCCCTGCCCATCCTCACCGAGCGCATCCCGACCCTGATCCTCTGGGGCAAGGCCGACACCTTCGCCCTGCCCGAGACGGGCCAGGCCCTGGCGGACCTGCTGCCCGCCGCGCGCATCGAATGGGTGGAGGGCGCCGGCCACCAGGTGCAGACCGACGCGCCCGATGCCTCGGCCCGGCTCATCAGGGACTTTCTGCATGGATAGGACCACCATGCCCCAATCCGATGCCGCGCCCGAGCGCATGGCGGGCATGGTGCCCGGCGTGCGCGCCGGCGGTTTCCTGTTCCTGTCGGTGGTCCGTGGCCGGGAACCCGGCACGGGCCGGTTTCCCGCCGATCCTCTGGAGCAGGCGCGCCTGGCGCTGAAGAACCTGTCGGAGGTGCTCAAGGCCTCGGGCGGCACGCTGGCCGACGTGGTGAAGGTCACGCTCTACCTGGGCGACCTGCGCCACCGCGACGCCTTTCACCAGGCCTGGGTGGAGGCCTTCCCGGCCGATCCCCCGGCGCGCACCGCCGTGGGCGTGGCCGACCCGAACGCCTCGCCCGGCGGCGGCGCGCTGTTCGCGCTGGACGTGATCGCCCTGGCGCGCTGATGCTCGATCTGCGGTCCTTCGCGCCCCGCACCGGCGGCCCGCCGATGTACGCGCAGCTGTATGCGCTGTTCCGCCAGCGCATCGAAAGCGGCGAGTGGACCGTGCACGAGCGCATTCCCGCGCTCGAGGAACTCATGGCGGAGTTCCACGTGGCGCGCGTGACCCTGCGGCACGCGCTGGGCCTGCTGGAGGCCGAGGGCCTCATCCAGCGGCAGCAGGGCCGGGGCACCTTCGTGGTGGAGAAGCCAGCCTCCAAGGTGTTCTACCGGGTGCCGCCTACCTGGGACGAGCTGCTGTCCACCGTGCCCGACATCGAATTCGACGTGCTCGAGGACGGCATGGCCGACCGCCCCCCTTCGCCGGCCCACCCCATCGGCGCCGTGGCACCCGCCTACCGCTTCCTGCGCCGCCGCATGCTGCGGCACAAGGTGCCATACGGCATCGGAACGACCTACATCGAAGCCCGGGCCTATGAATCCATCGGGCACCTGCGGTTCGCCAAACCCCTGCCCATGGTCGTGCTGAACGAGCACCTGGCCGGCGGGATCGCCTCGGCGCAGCAGACCGTGCGCGCGGCGGTCGCGGACCTGCGGACCGCGGAGTGCCTGGCGCTGGAGCCGGGGGCGCCGGTGCTGACGGTGGCCCGGTCCGCGACCGACATCGACGGTGTGCTGGTCTACGAATCGCTGGGCATCTTCCGGGGCGATTTCGTCGAGGTGCACATGCCCCTCGTCATGAACCGCTAGGCCGCACCCATGCCCCCACCCGCCGCTTTCTACCGGCCCGATGCGCTTCCCGCGGACCAGAACGTGGGCTATCTGATGAAGCGCATCGTCAACGGCCTCGGTCACGACATCGATGCCTTGCTGGCGTGCCAGGGCCTGACGCACGCGCAGTGGATGCCGATCTACAAGCTGCACCTGGGCCAGGGCCGCACCGTGGCCGAACTGGCGGCCGCGTGCCTGATGGATGCGGGCGCCATGACCCGCACGCTGGACCGGCTCGAACGCAAGGGGCTGGTGCGCCGCACCCGCTCCGCCCAGGACCGGCGGGTGGTCGATCTGGCGCTCACGCCGCAAGGCCGCGCCGCGGCGGACGGGATCCCGTTCGTCCTGTGCGAGGTGTTCAATGCGCGCCTGGCAGGTTTCTCCAGGGAAGAGTGGCAGCAGCTCCAGTCCTTCCTCAGCCGCATGCTCGACAACGCGGCCGGATCGGGCGCGGGGCCTCTCACGCCCCGGTGAAGCGTGGCGCGCGCCGCGCGCGCCGCGCGGCCACCCCTTCCGCCGCGTCCGCGCTGTCGGCCACCAGCCGGGCCTGGTACTGGGTCATGACCATCGCTTCCACTGGTGCCTTGGCCAGCGCCTCGCGCGCGGTCTGCTTGAGAAAGCGCAACACGGTCGGCGAGGCATCGGCCAGGTGGTGCGCCATCTCCATTGCCACCATGGTCTCTTCACCGGGGGCGCACAGGCGGTTGACCAGGCCGACCTCGTGCGCGCGCAGCGCGCCCACGGGCCGGCCCAGCAGCATCAGCTCCATCGCCACCTTGTGCGGCAGGCGCGGCAGCAGCGAGGTGATCAGGCCCGCCGCCGTGCCCAGTTGCGCTTCGGGGTAGATGAAGCTGGCCTCGCTGGAGGCCACGCACAGGTCGCAGAACGCCACCATCGACACGCCGGCCGCGATCACCGGCCCCTGGACCGCGGCGATCACGGGTTTGCCCAGTGGAAAGGGCAGGTCGGGGATCGCGCGCCAGAAGTCCGCCGGGGCGTCCGAGGTGTCGAGGCCGGCGGTGAACACCGGCCCCTCGGCCCGCAGCACCGCGACGCGGTCGCGCGAGGCCGAGAAGGCCTTCCACGCGGCGTGCAGCTGGTCCACCATGGCCGCGTTCATCGCGTTGCGCTTGTGGGGCCGGTTCAGGGTGATGACCCGGACCCGGCCCACGGAGCGCACGTCGATCGGCGCGTCGGACGGTGTCATCGGGTCTTCTCGAGAAAGGCCTTGAAGATGCGCTGCGTGTCTTCCGTGTTGAGCAGGTCGGCGAACGCGCGGACCTCGGCATCGAGCGCGCCCATCAACTCGGCCTCGTGGCTCCGGCGCAGCAGCGCCTTGCCGGCGCGCAGCGAGGCCCTGGGCAGCTGGGCCAGGTCCGCCGCCGTGGCCCGGGCGGTGGCCAGCACCTGGCCGGGTTCGGCCAGCGCGGTGACGAAGCCGGCCTCGTGCGCTTCCTGTCCGTCGAAGGGCTTGCACTGCAACAGCCATTCGCGCGCCCGCCGCGCGCCCACGAGCCGCTCGAGCAGAAGGCTGGAGCCGGCTTCCGGGCACAGGCCCAGGGCCACGAACGGCATGCGAAAGCGCGTCTGCGGCGTGGCGTAGACAAAGTCCACGTGCTGCAGCAAGGTGGCCCCGATGCCGATGGCGAAACCTTCGACGGCGGCGATCACCGGCACGTCGGTGCGGGCGAGCTTGCGCAGAAAGCGCACGGCGGGCGAGTCTTCGTGGCCGCGCCGGGTCTGGAAGTCCTGAATGTCCGCGCCCGCGGTGAACATGCCGCCCGCGCCGTGCAGGATGACGGCCGCGCACGCGCCATCGGCACCAGCTTGCTCGATCAGTTCACCCAGCCGGTCGTACATCGCGTGGCTGAGGGCGTTGCGCTTGTCCGGCCGGTCCAGGCAGATCTCCAGCACGCCCTCGTGGTTGTGCGAACGGATCATGGCGCCCCCACCGGGTCGGCTTCGTGGCTGGTGACGATGCCACGCTGCCGCAGGCCGTCGATCGCTGCCGCGTCCAGGCCCATGACGTCCGTGAGCACCTCGGCCGTGTGGCGACCCAGCGCGCTCGGGGCGCGCGGGTACCGGATGGGCGTGGCGCTGAACTTGATGGGGTTGGCGATGCCGCGCACGAAACCTTCGCCATCGTCGCTGCCCACCTCCACGGCCATCTGGCGGTGGACGATCTGGGGATGCTGGAAGGTCTCGCGGTAGCTGTTGATGCGCCCATGCGGAATGTCGCAGCGCGCGAACGCCTCCAGCCAGTGCGCGCACGGTTGCCGGCCGATCAGCGCCTGCAGCTCGGGCAGCAGGGTCTCGCGGTGGCGGATGCGGCCGGACATGCGGGCGAACCTCGGGTCGGCCGCCAGGGTGGTGCTGTCCACGGCCTGGCAGAACCGGCCCCACTGGGCGTCGTTGCCCACCGCCACGACGATCTGGCCGTCGGCCGTGTCGAACACCTGGTAGGGCACCAGCGCCGGGTGCGCGTTGCCCCAGCGGCGCGGGTCCAGGTCGTTGACGAGGTGGAACGCGCCCTGGTTGGAGGCCAGCGCGGTCACGCAGTCCAGCAGGGCGAGGTCGATGTATTGCCCCTCGCCGGTCGCGTGGCGGTGGTTGAGCGCGGCCAGCACCGCGATGGACGCGTACAGCCCGGTGGTGAGGTCGGCCATCGCGATGCCCACCTTCTGCGGTCCGCCGCCGGGCAGGTCGTCGCGCTCGCCGGTGATGCTCATCAGGCCGCCTTCGGCCTGGAAGACGAAGTCGTAGCCAGGGCGGTCGGCGTAGGGGCCGGTCTGGCCGTAGCCGGTGATGGAGCAGTAGACGATGCCGGGGTTGACGCGGCGGATGCTCTCGTAGTCCAGGCCGTACCGGGCCAGGTCACCCACCTTGAAGTTCTCGATGAACACGTCGCACCGCGCCGCCATCGAGCGCACGAGCTCGGCGCCCTCGGGCGACGCGATGTCGATGCCCACCGAGCGCTTGTTGCGGTTGGTCGAGGCGAAGTAGGTGGCGTCGCGCGCCTCGCGGCCGTCGGTGGTGCGGAAGTAAGGCGGGCCCCATTGGCGCGTGTCGTCGCCGCGCGTGGGGTGCTCGATCTTGATGACGTCGGCCCCCATGTCCGCCAGGGTCTGCGTGCACCAGGGCCCGGCCAGGATGCGGGTGAGGTCGAGCACGCGCACGTTGCCCAGGGCTTGCGCGCTCACCGGCGTACCTTGGCCCTGCGCGGCGCTCATGCCGCCCCCTGCGCCACGGGCGGGTTCATCTGAATGGATTTGGTCTGCATGAATTCCTCCAGGCCGAACAGGCCCGCCTCGCGGCCCACGCCGCTTTGTTTGTAGCCACCGAAGGGCGCGAGCGGGTTGAAGCGCGCGCCGTTGATGTCGACCTGACCGGCGCGGATGCGACCGGCCACCGCGCGGGCCGCGTCCGGCTCGCCCCAGACGGCGGCGGCCAGGCCGTACACCGTGTCGTTGGCCAGCCGCACGGCCTCGGCTTCGTCCCCGTAGGTGCTCACGCTGAGCACCGGGCCGAACACCTCCTGGCGGAACAGCGGGTTGGCCGGCGTGACCCAGTAGGCCTGCGGCGCGACGAAGAAGCCGTCCGCCGGCAGGGTCGCGGGTGTGTGGATCGCCTGCGCGCCCTGGGCCACCCCCTCGTCCACCAGCGCGTTCACGCCCTGCATCTGCCGCCGCGAAATCAGCGGGCCGATGCGCGAAGCCGCGTCCACGCTCGCGCCCACGGTCAGCCTGGCGAGCTCCTGCCGGATCAGCGCCTGCACCTCGTCGCGCTGGGCCTGAGGCACCAGCAAGCGGGTCAGGGCGCTGCAGGTCTGGCCGTTGTTCAACATGCACGAGGCCACCGAGGCCTTGATGGCGCGCGGCAGGTCGGCGCCGGGCAGCACCACCGTGGGCGATTTCCCGCCCAGCTCGGTCGCCACCTTCTTGATGGTCTGGGCCGCCAGCGCGGTGACCGCGCGGCCGGCCGCGGTGGAGCCGGTGAAGCTGACCATGTCCACGAACGCGCTGGCGGCCAGGGGCGCGCCCACCACCGTGCCCACGCCGTTCACCACGTTCACCACGCCGTCGGGCAGGCCGGCGTCGTGCAGGGCCTCGCAGACCAGCTGCGTGGTCCGGGGCGTGAGTTCGCTCGGCTTGAGCACCACCGTGTTGCCCGCGAGCAGGGCGGGCACGAGCTTGAGCACGATCTGGTGCAGCGGGAAGTTCCACGGTGTGATGCAGGCCACCACGCCGTACGGCTCGCGCACCAGTTCGGAATGCGCCAGCGGCGAGGACCAGCGCAAGGCCTGGGCGCAGTCGATGAAGTTCGTGATGTTGCGGATCGGCGCGTCCACCTGCACGATCTGCGAGATCTTGAGCGGCGTGCCCACCTCCTGCGCGATGGCCTGGGCCAGCGCGCCCTGGCGCTCGGTCAGCGCGGCCTGCCAGCGCTGCAGCCCCTGCACCCGCTGCGCCAGCGGCCGTTCGCTCCAGCCGTCGAAGGCGCGCCGGGCCGCCTGGACGGCGCGCTCCACGTCGCCTTCGTGGCCGCCGTTCACGCGCGCGGCCAGCTGCCCCGAGTTCGGTGCGTGCACCTCGATGAAGTCCGTGCCCTGGCTCGCGCTCCAGGCGCCGTCGATGTACTGGCGGTCGTAGACGTGCGTCGTCATGCCGACACCTCCGCCAGCGGCTGCACCCGGTCGGGCCGGCCCGACCACTGCCAGGCTAGCGAGTGCCGGGACACGCCCATCAGCACGCCGTTGAGCGCGCTGGGGTGGATCCACAGGCCATCGCGTTCCTGCGGCGTCTGGGTGCGCCGCGTCCAGCGGCTGCCGCGCCGATCCAGACGGTCGATCACGGCCTGAAGGTCGTCGGTCTGCACGTAGCACATGTACAGGTCGTCCCCGCGCTTGGCCGAGAACCGGCCCATGGCGAAAGCGGGGTCGTGCGCTTCGGAGAGCTCGATGCGGTCCAGCCGGTCGGGGTCGAACAGCATCAGCGTGCCGTCGTAGCCGAAGCGCGGGAAGCTGATGTCCACCATGCGCTCTGCCTGCAGCCCCAGCGCGGCGGTGTAGCGCGCCGCCACGGCCTGCCACGGCGAGCGCAGCACCATGGTGAGTTCGTACAGGAACTCGATCGGCCCCGGCGCGCGCGGCCGGGCGGCCTGGGCGGACACCGTCAGCGGCAGGCCGTGCAGGTCGGCGCTGTCGAGGTACAGGCGGTCGTCGGCGCGCGCGAAGCGCACCGCGTTCGCCCGCAGCTGCTGTTCGCAGGCGGCGAGGTCGAGGGCCGTCACCCCGCCCCGCAGCAGGCCTTCGCCGAAGCGGTCGAGGTGCGTGCGCACGGGCCCATCGCCCCGGGGTTCGCACAGCTCCACCTCGGAGCCGCCGATCGCCATGCGGCGGACCCGTGCGTTGAGGAAGTCGCTCTCGAACGACCCGGCCACGCGGGCGCCGAGCACATCGGTGTAATTCTGTTCGGCCTCGTCGAGCGAGCGGACGGCCACCAGGATTCTGTCTACGGTATGGAACATGGCGCTCAGTCGATCTGGATGCCCAGTTCCTTGATCAGGCCGCCCCAGCGGCGGTCCTCGGCGGCGACGAAGTCGCCGTACTCCTTGGGCGTGCTCGGCGTGATGTCGATGTTCTGCTGCTTGAAGTGCTCGATGAAGTCCGGCTTGGCTTGCACCGTGCGGATGGCGGCGTTCAGCTTGTTCACGATCTCCGGCGGCGTGCCCTTGGGCACGTGCACGCCGAACCACGAGGCCACGGTGACGTCGGGCAGGCCGCTCTCCACCAGGGTCGGGACCTTGGGCAGCGCGATGGAGCGCTCGGCCTTGGTCACCGCCAGCGGAATGATCTTGCCGGCCTTGATGTGCGGCAGGGCGGTGTTGATGCTGTCGAACATGAAGTCCAGGTTGCCGGCCAGCAAATCGATCATGGCCGGCGCGCTGCCTTTGTAAGGCACGTGCGTCACCTTGATGCCGGCCGCCTTGGCGAACAGCTCGGCCGACAGGTGCGAGGACGAGCCCGGGCCGAAAGACCCGTAGTTGAGCCGGCCGGGGCGCAGCTTGGCCTCTTCCACCAGGCGCGCCACGTTGGGATAGGCCTTGACCTTCTCCGCGTTGATCACCAGCACGTTGGCGCCATCGGCCACTTTGGCCACGGGAATCAGGTCACCCGGCGCGTAGGGCATTTTCTTCAACAGGAAGGGGTTGACGCTGACCTGGCCGATGGCCCCGAACATCACCGTGTAGCCATCGGCGCGTGACCGCGCCACCTGGCCGGCGGCGATCGAGCCGTTGGCGCCGGCGCGGTTCTCGACGACCACCGGCACGCCCAGCACCGGCGAGAGCTCGGCCGCGAGCTTGCGGGCGATCACGTCGTTGATGCCGCCCGCGGCATAACCCAGCACGAAGGTGACCGGCCGCTCGGGCCAGGCCGTGGTGGCCGCATCGGCGCCTTGCGCCAGGGCGCCCAGCGGCCAGGCCAGTGCGCCTGCGGCGCAGGTGGCCACTGCGGCCTGAAGCGCGCGCCGCCGAGGGACGCCGGAGGAGGTCAATGTCTCGTTCATGTCTCGTTCCTTTGTTGTGGAGGCCCGATTCTTCTGCGCGTCCCGGGCGCGTGGCCGACCGCTGGTTCGGCTTTTGTGCGAATATCGCCCGCCATGCCCACCCGCCCCAGCAACCCCGGAACCACGGCCCTCGGCCGCGTGCAGCAAGCCGCCGAGCTGTGCAAGGGCGACCCCGATTTCATGCTCTCGCTGGCGCGCGGCATGCAGGTGCTGCTGGCGTTCTCCGAGCGGCATGCGCCATTGTCCGTGTCGGACATCGCGGCCAAGACCGCGCTGGACCGCGCGGTGGTGCGGCGCTGCATCTTCACCCTGGAGCAAATGGGCATGGTGCGGGGCGAGAACCGGCGCTACGTGCTGGACGCCGACGTGCTGAGCCTGGGGCATGCCTTCTTCTCGTCCAGCGACCTGGTCCACCGGGCGCAGCCCCTGATGGATGCCTTGAGCGACACCGTGCATACCAACGCGGCCCTGGCGATCCTGAACAACCACGACGTCGTGTACCTCGTGCGCTCGCAAAGCCGGCGCCTGACGCAGCGCTCGCTCGGCATGGGCAGCCGGCTGCCCGCCTATTGCACGTCGCTGGGCCGTGTGCTGCTGGCCGGCCTGCCCGCCGCCGATCTGGACGCCTACTTCCGATCCACCAAACGCCGCCCGCTGACCTCGTACACCGTGACCGACGAAAGGAAGCTGCGCGAGATCCTCAAGGCCGTGCGCAAGGACGGTTTCGCCGCCGTCAACCAGGAGGTCGAGCTGGACCTGGTGGGCATCGCCATTCCGGTGAGCGTGCCCGGCTTCCACCAGCCGCTTGCCCTGAGCGTCACGGTCAATCCGCGCTTCACGACGGTGCGCGAAATGAAGGACCGTTACCTGGCCCACATGCGGGACACCGCGAAGCGCCTCCAAGCGCTGTGAGCCAGGGACCGGCGCCGTCAGGGCGAACGGATCTCCACCACCTGGTCGATGGCCCCGAACAAGGCCTCGCCCTGCGGGCCGCCGGCCAGGATGCGCACGCGGTCCCCGTGCTGAAGGTAGGGCGGCAGCCGGTCCTCGGGCTGCCCTTGCAGCTGCGCGCGCACGCGGGCTTCGGTGATGCAGGCGCTGCCCGAAGCGGGATCGGCGTTGCTGACCGTGCCCGCGCCCACGATGCTGCCCGCCACCAGGCCGCGGGTGCGCGCCAGGTGGGCGATGATCTGCGCGAAGTTGAACACCACCTCGCTGTTGGCATGGGGTTCGCCAAAGCGCTCGCCATTGAGCTCGATGCGCACGCGCCCGTCGAACATGTGGTCCTTCCAGGCCTCGCCCAGCGCGGCGGGGGTGACCGCGATGGGGGCGAAGCTGGTGGCCGGCTTGCTCTGGTAGAAGCCGAAGCCCTTCGCGAGTTCGCCCGGGATCAGGCCGCGCAGCGACACGTCGTTGAGCAGCACCACCAGCGCGATGCGATCGGCGGCCTGTTCGGCGGTGGTGCCCATGGGCACATCCTTCGTGATCACCGCGACCTCGGCCTCCAGGTCCACCAGGTGGGCGGCATCGGTGGCCACGATGGGCTCCACGGGGCCGAGCATCACGTCCGAACCGCCCTGGTACACCAGGGGTTCGATGTCGTAGCGCGGCGGGATGGGCTCCTTGCGCCATTGGTAGATCAGGCGCGCGTGGTTGCGGTAGACGGAGGCGTCGGCCCACTGGTAAGCCCGGGGCAATGGCGCCATGCAACGGGCCGGGTCGATGCGCTCGGCACCGCGCCAGCCCTCGGCTTCCAGGGCGAGGCGGCGCTGCTCCAGGCCCGGGGCCTGGGCATCCCAGACGTCCAGCAGGGCCTGCAGCGTGGGCAGGTCGCGGCCGGCGGGCACCCACTGCTGGCCGGACGGGCTGACCAGCATGAGTTCACCGTCTCGGGTGCCGTTGTGGCGGGTGGCGAGTCGCAGGTGCAGAGGACTTGGGGTCATGGGGTGGTGGTGGTCGGTGTCAGAGGCCGCGCTCGCGCACGCTCAGCGCGGAACGGAATTGTTTCTTGAGCCGGTACAGCTGGGCCGGGCGGTTGCGGCCGCCGAGCTTGGTCGCGCCGGGCACTTCTTCCAGGATGCCCAGGTCATCGAGCTTGCGCCGGAAGTTGGGCAGGTTCAAGGGCTGCGCCAGCACCGCCTCGTACACCGCATGGAGTTCGGGCACGGTGAATTGATCGCCGCAGAGGAACGCCGGCAGCGACGAATAAGCCGCCTTGTTGCGCACGCGCGCCACCACGCCGGCGATGATCTGCGCGTGGTCGAAGGGCAGGGCAGGCAGCCTGCCCACCGGGAACCGCTGGACCGTGCCGCCCAGCACGCTGGGTGGCACCAGGGCGTAGTAGACGACGGTGAGCGACCAGCCCCGTGGATCGCGGCCGGGGCCGGAGAAGGTGCCGTACTCTTCGAGGTAGGGGCTCACGACACCCGCCTTGCGCTTGAGCACGCGCGCCGCCGCCGCGCCGGCGTGGTCGTCCTGGTCCTCGTGCATGTAGCCACCGGGCAGCGCCCAGAGCCCCTTGAAGGGCTCGGTGTCGCGCTTGAACAGGGCGACTTCCAGCTCCCCCTCGACCAGGGTCAGGAGCACGGCGTCGACGGTCAGGATGATGGACATGATGGGAAATTTTTCGGATTCTACCGCTTAGATTCAGAATGCACTGAACAGGTGTATTGATCCATGCATATAGGAATTTTCAAGAATAGGAAGACTAAGATGCAAAAAGAATCAAAATGGATGGACTGAATTCATCGACACCCACCAAAGACGGATGGACATGCGAACCAAGCTCCTGATCATTGATCCCCAGAACGACTTCTGCGACATCGAGGGCGCGGCGCTCCCGGTGGCCGGCGCCCGCGACGACCTGCGCCGCTTGGCCCGCTTCATCGACGCCCAGTCGGCCCGCCTCAGCGACATCACGGTGACGCTGGATTCGCACGCCAGCGTCGCGGTCGAACGCACCAGCTTCTGGCTGACCCGTGAGGGTGAGGCCGTGGCGCCGTTCACCTTCATCACGGCCGCGAGCGTGGCCGCTGGCGAGCACCGACCGCGCGACGCCCGCCTCACCGGCCAGGTGATGGCCATGCTGAATCAACTGGCCGCCGCGGGCAAGGCCGGCATGGTGGTGTGGCCGGTGCACTGCGTCACGGCCACCTGGGGCCACAACATCCAGAGCGACCTCGCCGACAGCCTCGCCGCATGGGAGATGGCCCACCAGCGCGCGGTGGCCAAGGTGCTCAAGGGCGAGTACCCGCTGACCGAGCATTTCGGCGTCTTCGAGGCCGACGCCCCAGTGGCCTCGGTGCCGGGCACCCAGTTCAACCGCGCGCTGGCCGCCTCGGTGGCCAGTGGGGCCGACTTCGTCGCGTTCGCGGGCCAGGCGTCAAGCCACTGCGTGGCCGCCAGTTACGACCAGTTCATGCGCTTCCTCGCCAGCGCGCCGGCTTTCGCACCCCGGGTGGTGCTGCTGCGCGACTGCATGAGCCCGGTGCCCGGCTTTGAGACACTGGCGGACGGCCTTTTCGAGCGCGCGCGGGCTGCCGGCAGCCTGGTGCTGGGCGTGGACGAGTTCGCCGCGCGAATCCGCTGACTTCAGACAAGACAAGGAGCGCAACATGGGCAGAACCACCGACACCGCGATGCAGGCCGAGGCGGCGTTCTCGCCCGTCGTGAGCTCGCTGCTGGGCACCGATCTCTACAAGTTCACGATGCTGCAGCCCATGCTGCATTCGATGCCGGCCAACCAGGCGGAGTACCGCTTCGTGTGCCGCAACGAACCCGGCTACCCCTTGAGCGAGATCCGGGAGGAGGTCGAGCGCCAGCTGGCGCACCTGTGCACCCTGCGCTTCACCGAAGAGGAGCTGCAGTACCTGGGCGGCCTGCGCTACATGAAGTCGGACTTCATCGACTTCCTGCGCATCTTCCAGCTCCAGCACCGCTACGTGACCGTGGCCGCCCAGGGCGATCAACTGGTCATCGTGGCCCAGGGTCCGCAGATCCACGTGATGTTCTTCGAGATCTTCGTGCTCGCCATCGTCAACGAGGTCTATTTCCGCCGCCTCGCCACGCCCGAGGTGATGAGCGAAGGCCGCCGGCGCCTGCAGGAGAAGATCGCGTTGCTGCGCAGCGTCCGCGCGCGGCGCCGGCACCCGTTCGAGTTCTTCGACTTCGGCGTGCGCCGCCGCTTCTCGGCCGCCTGGCAGGAAGAGGTGGTGGCCACGTTCGCGAAGGAAGTGCCCGAGTTCTTCAAGGGCACCTCCAACGTGTACCTGGCGAAGAAGTACGGCCTGGTGCCGATCGGCACCATGGCGCACGAGTACCTGCAGACCTTCCAGGCCGTGGGCGTGCAGCTCAAGGGCTTTCAGAAGGCGGCGCTGGAGGCCTGGGTGCAGGAGTACCGCGGCGACCTGGGCGTGGCCCTGACCGATGTGGTGGGCATGGACGCCTTCCTCGCCGACTTCGACCTCTACTTCGCCAAGCTCTTCGACGGCCTGCGCCACGACTCGGGCGACCCGGTGGCCTGGGGCGAGAAGGCGCTGGCGCACTACGAGCGCCTGAAGATCAATGCGCACACCAAGCGCCTGGTGTTCTCCGACGGGCTGGACCTGCCGACCGCGATCGACCTCTACGAACACTTCGCCGACCGCATCCAGACGGGCTTCGGCATCGGCACCAACCTGACCAACGACATGGGCTTGCCGACCCTGAACATCGTGATGAAGCTGGTGAGCTGCAACGGGCAGCCCGTGGCCAAGCTCTCGGACTCGCCGGGCAAGACCCTCTGCGACGACGAGACCTTCCTCGCCTACCTGCGGCAGGTGTTCCGCGTCGCGGTACACCCCTGAATTCCACTCCTTGGAATTGGGGTGGTGCGCGGTGCGATCAGGCGACCTAAGCTGCGCGGAGGTGCCACGGCCACGCCGTGCCGCCTTCCCATACCTAGACCTGGAGACACCGACCGATGACCACCCAACCCCCCTTGTCGCGCCGCCGCTTCAACGCCGCGCTCGGCGCCAGCCTGGTCCTGCCGTTCGCGGCACCCGCGCTGGCGCAGTCACAGGCTTTCCCGAACAAGCCGATCCGCATCCTGGTGCCGTTCGCGGCCGGCGGCCCGACCGACCTGATGGCGCGCGCCGTCGGCAAGAACCTCTCGACCTCGCTGGGGCAGCCGGTGATCGTCGAGAACAAGCCCGGTGGCGGTGGCGTGATCGCCATGGGCGAGGTGGCGCGCGGCCCGGCCGACGGCTACACGCTGGTGTTTCCGTCCATCCTCGCGGTGACCAACCCCGCGCTCATGCCCAACTACCCGTTCGACACGCTGCGCGACTTCGCGCCGCTGACGGTGGTGGGCTACATCCCGCACGCGCTGGTGGTGCGGCCCGATTTCCCGGCCAAGGACCTGCAGGCCCTGGTGGCCATGGCCAAGGCCGCGCCGGGCAGCGTCAACTACGGCTCCTCGGGCAACGGCACCTCGGCCCACCTCGGCGCCGCGCTGTTCGCGCAGCGCGCCGACATCAAGGTCACGCACGTGCCCTACCGCGGCGCGGCCCCGGCGGTGCAGGACCTGCTGGGCGGCCAGATCCAGTTCATGTTCCTCGACATGAGTTCGGCGCTGGCGCAGATCAAGACCGGCAAGCTGCGCGCGCTGGCCGTGGCCCCGGCCAACCGCTTCGCCGGCCTGCCCGACGTGCCCACCGTGGCCGAGCAGGGCTACCCCGGCTTCAACGTGCATGGCTGGTACGGCCTGTTCGCGCGCAGCGGCACGCCCGCGCCCATCGTGCAGGCGCTCTACACCGAGGTGAAGAAGGCGCTGGCATCGACCGAGATCCGCGAGCTGTTCCAGAACTACGGCATCGAGGCCGGCGGCATGCCGCCCGAGGACTACACCGAGATCGTGCGCAAGGACCTGGCCATGTGGAAGCGCACCGTCGACCAGCTTCAGATCACCCTGCAATAAGCCCATGATCATCGCGATTCCCGACGACTACCAGGACTGCGTGCGGCACCTGGACTGCTTCGCCAAGCTCGCCGGCCACGAGGTGCGCATCTTCAACGACTCGGTGAAGGGCACCGACGCCCTGGCCGCGCGCTTCGCCGACGCCGAGGCCATCGTGCTCACGCGCGAGCGCACGCGCATCGACGCCGCCCTGCTCGACCGCCTGCCCAGGCTGCGCCTGATCAGTCAGACCGGCAAGCTCGCGGGCCATGTGGACCTGGCCGCGTGCACCGCGCGTGGCGTGCGGGTGGCCGAAGGCAGCGGCGCGGGGTCGGCCACGGCCGAGATCGCCTGGACGCTGGCGCTGGCCAGCCGGCGCCACCTAGTGAGCGAGGCCAACCGGCTGCGCGACGGCCGGTGGCAAGGCCACCTGGGCCAGCAGCTCAGCGGCCAGCGCCTGGGCGTCTGGAGCTACGGCCGCATCGGCCGGCAGGTCGCGGGCTACGGCCGGGCCTTCGGCATGCAGGTGTGGGTGTGGGGCCGTGAAGCCTCGACCGCCGCCGCGCGCGCCGACGGCTTCGAGGTGGCGCCCTCGCGCGAGGCCTTCTTCGCGCAGAGCGATGTGATCAGCCTGCACGTTCGGCTCCATGCCGACACCGTGGGCCTCGTGACGGCCGAGGACCTCGCGCGCATGAAGCCCACGGCGCTGCTGGTGAACACCAGCCGCGCCGAGCTGATCGCGCGCGGCGCGCTCGAACACGCGCTGGCGCAGGGCCGGCCGGGTTTCGCGGCGGTGGACGTGTACGAGGAAGAGCCGGTGCTGGGCGCGAACCACCCCTTGCTGCGCCTGCCGAACGCGCTGTGCACCCCGCACATCGGCTACGTGGAGAAGGACAACTACGAGCGCTACTTCGGCATCGCCTTCGACAACATCCTGGCCTATGCGCAAGGCCGCCTGACCGACGGGGTCAGTCCCGCAGCCAGCCCAGCAGCAGCGGGTTGATCGCGTCGGCGCGCTCGTACTGCACCCAGTGCCCGGCATCCGCCACGAGGCGGGTGTGGGCATCGGGCAGGGGCGAGGCCAGCGCGGATGCGACGGCGGCCGGCTCGGCCGTCACGTCGTGTTCGCCCCAGGCCAGCAGGGTCGGCCCGGCGTAGGCCGCCAACACGCCGGCGAGGCCGCCGGCGCGCGATATCTCCTTGCTGCGGAACCGTGTGCGCACGCAGGCCTCGGTGTGCACGCGCAGCGCGAGCGGGTCGATGCCGTCGGCCGCCCCGCTGAGCATGTGCATGGCGAGGTTGTGGCGCATGGCGTGTTCCACCGCCGCCGCATTGCCCGCGCGCCAGGCCGGTTTCCAGTTGACCAGCTCGCCCTTGGGGCGGCGCGGCCCCTGGTGGCCGCCCGTGCCCAGCAAGGCCAGGCGCCGCACCTGGGGCCGTTGGGCGGCCAGATGCGCGGCGACCAGGCCGCCGAACGAAAAACCCACCAGCTGCACCGGCGTGCCGGGGCCGATGAGGGTATCCAAGGTCGACAAGGTCGGGGCCAGCAGCGCGGCCAGGCCTTCGCCCTCGGGCGGATCCGAATCGCCGAAGCCGGGCAGGTTCACCGCCCACACGGTGTGCTCGGCGGCCAGGGCCTCGATGTTGC
>Ga0247829_10000071_pt1 | contig 26545 bp, 31 predicted proteins | sample 12C_Control_Day4_FD_207765 | JGI IMG/M metagenome (GOLD analysis project Ga0247829, IMG submission 207765) | Soil microbial communities from agricultural site in Penn Yan, New York, United States - 12C_Control_Day4 | ecosystem: Environmental > Terrestrial > Soil > Agricultural land | place... | reverse complement strand
GCCGCGGGCAGGCCTGGGACTTCGGCCCTGGGGTGCCTGCTGGGCGCTCGCGTGGCTGCATGGGGGCCTGTGGGTGGGGTGATGCGGTACCTCGGGGTGTCGCGAGGCGCACGGGTATGCTCATCCAATCGGCCCGATGTAACGCTATGACCTGCGCAAACGCGCTACAATGGGTGCATGGAGACGAGGGTGTGCGAGCAGTGCGGCGAGGCGCTTCCCCGGCGTGCGCAGCGGAACGCGCGGTTCTGCGACGTGACCTGCCGGGTCGCGGCGCACCGTGCCCGGCGTGCAGCGTCCGCTCCTGCCGCGGTCGTTCCGCGCGAGCTGACCTCTAGGGATCGCTGGGTGCGGTACTCGTCGCGGAAGATCCCACTTCAGGCGGACGGCCGCGGGCCGGCGTCGTCGACGGACTCGTCGACGTGGTCCTCGTACGAGCAGGCGGCGGCGTCGCGTGAGGGTGTCGGGATGGGCTTCGTCCTGAACGGCGACGGGATCTCCTGCGTCGACTTGGACCACTGCATCGTGGACGGCGTGCTGGCGCCGTGGGCGCAGCGGATCGTGGACCGCGCGCCGGGCTGCTACGTGGAGCGGAGCCCGAGCGGCGATGGCCTCCACATCTGGGGGTACGCGAGCGTGCCGCAGGGCCGGGTGGTGTCGACGCCGGGCGGCGGCAAGGCCGAGGTCTACGGCTGGGGCCGCTACTTGACCGTGACTTCGAGGCCGTGGGGCGACACGCCTTCACGGCTGGGTGATCTGACCGGCCTGGTCAGCGAGTTGATTGCGTAGCGCTCCCGACACGGGCGGCGCTGCCGTCCCGACACGGGAGGTACGACATGGCCGGTTACGGCCCGGCTCCGAAAGCAAAGAGCCACCGGGGCAAGGACAACCAGGGCCTTCAGCGGGTACACGTCGCCGATGACGGCGAGGTCCGCGGGGTCGAGCTGCCGGAGGACGTGGACTGGCATCCGCGGACGGTGGCGTGGTGGGAGACGTGGCGGCGGTCGCCACAGGCGCAGGTGATGACGCCCACGGACTGGGACTTTCTCCTCGACACGGCGTTGATGCACACCGCGATGTGGGCGAAGAAGCAGTGGGCGCTCGCGGCGGAAGTCCGCCTGCGGGTCGCCAAGTTCGGTGCGACGCCTGAGGACCGGCTTCGGCTGCGGCTGCAGATCGATCTGCCGGAGGCGTCGGCGGGCAAGCCGGAGCCGGGCACGGTGACGTCCATTCAGTCGCGGCGTTCGCGGCTGTTGTCGGACTGAGGCGGCGGTGCCGCGCACGCTGGTGCGCGCCCCGGTCCACGACAGGAAGCGGTCGCTCGGCTGGCTTGCCGTGGCGTGGATGGAGTACTTCACGCTTCACGGCCGCGGCGACGTTCGCGGCGAGGAAGTCGTCCACGGCGACGAGATGACGCTGTTCGTCGTCGACTGCTACGCGGTCGGCGAGTCATCGCAGAACAACCACCTGCTGTATGACTCGGCGTTCTTCTCGCGGCCGAAGGGCTGCGACAAGTCGGGCCTGGGCGCCAGGTTCGCCTTGTTCGAGGGGCTGGGGCCGTGCCGGTTCGGCGGGTGGGCCGAGGGCGGCGAGGTCTACGAGGACCCGTGGGGGCTCGGCTTCCGGTACGAGTACTCGCCGGGCGAGCCGATGGGCGTGCATGTCAACAACCCGTACATCCGGATCATGGCCACGGAGGAGGGCCAGACCGGGAACGTCTACGACAGCATCTACTTCAACCTGACGGACGAGGACGCGAAGCTGTCGGCGGTGCCGGGGCTGGATGTCGGCGTCGGGAAGGTGATGCTGCCGGACGGCGGGGAGATCACCCCCTCGACGGCGAGCAGCGCGTCGAAGGACGGCGGGCTGGAGACGTTCGTCTGCTTCGACGAGACGCACCTGTACACCACGCCGGAGCTGCACCGCATGTACGGGACGGTGAAGCGGAACAGCGTCAAGCGCAAGAGGACCGCGGGAACCTGGTACCTCGAGACGACGACGATGTTCGCGCCGGGCGAGGAGTCCATTGCGGAGTTGACGTACGCACAGGCCGAGGCGCTGCGGAAGGCCGTCGAGGCGGGCCGGGACCGGCAGATCCGCCTGCTGTACGACCACCGCTGGGGCGAGTGCAAGGACTTGACGGACGAGCCTGCGCTGCGGGCGGCGCTGGTCGAGGCGTTCGGCGACGCGATCGCGTGGCAGGACCTCGACTCGCTGGTTGAGACGTTCCGCGACATCCGCAACAGCGTCGAGGATTCGCGCCGGTACTTCCTGAACGCGCGGACTGCGGCGGGCAACGCGTGGATCACGCCAGCGGATTGGGCGGCGTGCGAGGACTCCGGCAAGTCGATCAGGTTGGGCGAGCGGGTGACGCTCGGGTTCGACGGGTCGGTGAATGAGGACTCGACGGCTCTGGTTGCGTGTCGGCTGTCCGATGGCCACTTGGCGTTGCTCGGCTGCTGGGAGAAACCCGACGGCCCGGAGAGCGTGGGCTGGCGGGTGCCGCGGCTGGAGGTCGACGCCGCGGTGGCGCAGGCGTTCAAGTCGTACGACGTGATCGGGTTCTATGCGGACCCGGCTCTGTGGCAGGACTACGTCGACACCTGGACTGCGGAGTACGAGGAGCGGCTGTTGGTCTCGGCGACGCAGAAGCATCCGGTGGAGTGGTGGACGAACCGGCCGACGGCGATGGTTGCTGCTCTGGAGCGGTTCGAGACGTCGGTGCGGGGCGAGTTGCTGACGCACGACGGCGGCGCAACGTTGACGGCGCACGTGCTGCATGCGCGCCGGCAGGTGTCGCGGGCGGGTGTGCAGATCCGCAAGGAGACGAAGGATTCGCCGTTGAAGATCGACGCGGCGATGGCGGCGACGTTGGCGTATGAGTGCCGGTCGGACGCGGTGGCACAGAAGATCGCGACGGAGCCGGAAGAGATGTTCGGCGGCACGTTCTGACCTCGAGGGGGTGCCGTGGCGCTGGATTCGACTCCTGGGACGCCGGACTGGTGGCTGGTTCAGCTCAGGCACCAGATGCATCAGCGGCGCAGGAAGCTCGACGAGTGGTGGAAGTGGTACAAGGGTCCGCATCCTTTGCCGCCGGGGCCGGAGAAGGAAAGCCAGGCGTACCTCGACTTTCAGCGGAAAGCCGAGACGAACTTTTGCGGCGCGGTGGTCCGTTCGACCGTGAACCGTCTTGCGGTGATCGGGATCACCGACGCGGACGGCAAGTCCGATGAGGTGTCGTGGCAGCGGTGGCAGCAGAACCGGATGGATGCCCGGCAGCGGCCGGTGTTCCGGACGTCGCTGTCGTTGTCGGAGTCGTACCTGATCGTGGGGCCACATCCGGCGCGTCCTGGCCGGGCGTTGGTGACGCCGCATCATCCGCGGGACACGATCGTCGAGTACGACCCGCAGACGGGTGAGCGGTGGGCGTCGCTGCATACGTGGTGGGACAAGATCGAGCAGTCCCGCAATTGGCAGGTGTATGTGGGCCCGGACTTGCGGGTTCTGTACACGCAGCGGCAGGGGAAGTCCGTTGAGGCGTCCGACCCTGTCGAGCACGGCTTGGGCGACAACCCTGTGGTTCCGTTCGGCTGCCGTCCGGAGTTGGACGCGGACCCGGAGCCGGAGTTCGCTCCGGGGGTCGTGATCCAGGACCGGATCAACATGGGCGTCCTGAACCGGATGACCACGTCGCGGTACACGGCGTTTCGGCAGAAGTGGTCGACTGGCCACAAGTTCAAGAAGACGCCGCGCTTCGAGACGGACCCGGCGACCGGGCTGCAGATCGAACTGCCGCCGCAGGTCGAGATGCCGTTCGTGCCGGGCCCGGGGAATGTGTGGGTGTCTGAGGGTGAGAACACCCGCTTCGGCGAGTTCTCGCAGTCGGACATGACGGGGTTCCTCCGTACGCACGAGGCCGACATTCTCGACTTCTTCGTGCAGACGGACACTCCGGCGTACTACCGCCTGCTTCAGTTGATCAACATCGGCGCGGACACGGTCCAGGCGCTCGACATCAACCACCTGGCGAAGGTGAAGGAGCACCAGTCGAACTTCGGCGAGAGCTTCGAGTCGGTGTTTCAGTTGATGGCCCGCGCGGAGGGCGACGATCGGGACTTCAGCGAGTACGAGGTCCGTTGGGCCGACCCGCGGAACCTGAACCCGTCGGTTGTCGCGGATGCGGCGACGAAGAAGCGCAGCCTCGGCTATCCGCTGGAGATCGTGGCGGAGGAGATGGGCGAGTCTCCGCAGCGGGTGAAGCGGATCGTGAACGCCGCGGCGGCGGAGACGATGCTGCGGGCCGGCGCGGAGCAGGCCGCTCGGCAGCCGGTTGAGCAGCCGCGGCAGGACTTGCCGCAGTTGCCTGACTTCAGCTTGGACGGGGTGTGACCACCCCGGTCGAGACCCGGCCTCGCGTGGCGCAGGTGTCGGCGGCTGCGGCGTATGTCGCGGCGTCGTCGAACCTGCGGGCGGGGCTGCTGGGGTTCATTTCGAGGGCGTTCCGGCTGCGTGGCTCGTGGAACCGCCCGGACATGGAGTGGTTCGCGCAGTTCGTGGCGCCGCAGGTGGTGGCTTCGCAGCGGTATCTGGCGTCGCTGACGGACCAGTACCTCGCATCGGATCTGTCCGTCCAGACGGGGCGTGATGTCGCCCCGGTGGGCGTGGAACTGCCGGAGGATCTGCGGGGCGTCCCGGTCGAGGACGTGTACCGCAGGCCGTACGTGCAGTTGTGGACGGACCTTTCCCGCGGTGTCCCGTTCGACGACGCGGTGTCGCGAGCTGAGCGCCGGGCGGTGGTGTTGGCGCACACGGACTACCAGATGGCCCGGGTGCATGCTTCGCAGGCCGCGCTGGCGGGGCAACCGAATGTGCAGTTCTGGCGGCGGGTACCGACCGGTGACCGCAACTGCCTGCTGTGCCTCGTGGCGTCGACGCAGCGGTACCGCAAGGAGAACCTCGCGGCGATCCATCCGCAGTGCGACTGCATCGTGCAGGGCATCCCGGGCGACCGCGACCCGGGGCAGGTGATCGACCCGGCCCTGCTTGAGCAGGTCCACGCCGCCGTCGAGGCGGCCGGGTTCCGTTCGGACCGCGGCGGCCGGGCGCCGGACTACCGGCATCTGATCGTCACGAACCGGCACGGCGAACTCGGCCCTGTGCTGGGGCTGCGGGGCCAGAACTTCACCGGCCCCGATGACCTGAACCGCGGCGACACGCCGCAGGACTGACTTCCGCTGCCCGACACGGGCGCGGCTTACCCGACACGGGAGCACATCAAATGGCTACTCCTTTGCCTCCGTCCGCCTCGGGCGACACGCCCCCCGCGGAACCGCCGAAGCCCGCCGAACCCGCGAAGCCGCCAGCCGATCAGGAGATCGACTGGAAGGCCGAAGCGGAGAAGCGCCAGGCGGAGGTCGAGAAGCATCAGGCCCTGTCGCGCAAGCACGAGGCGCGGGCCAAGGAGAACGCCGACAAGGCGCGCGAGTTCGACGCCCTCAAACGCGAGACGCAGACCGAGACGGAACGTGCGGTCAGCGACGCGCGCCTCGAGGGCGAGAAGACCGCCGCCGAGCGGTACCGGTCGGTGATCGCGCGACACGCGCTGAACGCCGCCGCCGCGCAGGAGCAGAAGACGGTGCCCGAGGCGGCCGTCGGCCGGATGAACCTGGCAGACCTGGTCTCCGACGACGGCACCGTCGACTCCGAAGCACTCAAGGAGATCGTCTCCGGGTTCGCGCCGCTCGCGGGCGCCAAGCCCGCCGGGCCGCCGCCGGACCCCGCGCAGCGGGGCCACCGCAGCCGCGGCCAAGGCGGCAAGCAGAACCCCGACGACCTCCTCGCGGCCGGCGCCGACCTGTACCGCAGCACATTCCCGAAGAACTGACTGACCCGAGAAGGGCTCCCGCATGGATCTCAGCCTGCGGCGTGAGAGCTTCCTCGTCGACGACCAGTCGTGGCTGGGTTCCGAACACGGCACCCAGGCGACCGAGTCGATCACGCTGGACACCTCCGCGTTCACCGAAGGCACGCACTACCCGGACGGCTTCTTCAAGTCCGGCATCCCTCTGGCGAAGCTGGCGTCCGGCCTGTACGGGCCGTACGCAGCGGACACCAACGAGACCCAGCAGATCGCGATCACCGGTACGCCGACCGGCGGTTCGTTCACGATCACCTGGTCCGGGCAGACCACCGCCGCGGTCGCGTACAACGCGACCGCTGCTGCGGTGAAGTCGGCACTCGAGGCCCTGAGCAACGTCAATGTCGGCGATGTCACGACCGCAGGTGGCGCCCTTCCGGGCACGCCGGTCACGGTGACGTTCACGGGCCAGTACGCGGGCGTCAACGTCGCGCAGATGACCACCACGGACTCGCTTACCGGCGGATCGTCCCCGGCAACCGCGGTCTCCACGACCGTGGCCGGTGGGACCGACGCGGGTACCGGCGGAACGCTCGACGGGTTCCTGTACGCCGCGGTCAAGGCCCCGGCGGTCAACACGACCGACGTGTCCGGCGCGCTGTTCGTCCACGGCAAGGTCCGCTCCGCCCGTCTCCCGCTGGGTGACGTCGACGCGGGCGGCAAGGCCAACGTCGCCGGTCGCATCCGGTTCATCTGAGAGGGCCTGAGCCATGGCAAACAGCTGGGTCCTTGACGAGACCTACATCGAACCGACGACGCTCACAGGGGCGATCCGCACGGCGCTGGCGGACCTTCAGGTCAACCAGTTCACCTTGTCGCGGTGGCTGCCGAACGTGTCGATCGACGACATCCTGTACGACTTCAACACCGGAGGCGGCGGGCTGGTCGAGGCCGCGGTCTACCGGGCGTGGGACGCCGAGTCCCGCATCGGACGCCGTGAGGGCGTCGGCAAGGTGATGGGCGAACTCCCGCCGATCTCCGAGAAGTACACGCTGAACGAGTACGACCGGCTGCGGCTGCGGAAGATGGACAGCAGCGATGCGATGGTCCCGTTCATCCTCCGCGACGCCACGCGCATCGCGAAGGCGATCGGGGCGCGCTTCGAACTCGCCCGCGGTGCGGCACTCGCCGAGGCCGAACTCGTCATCAACGAGAACGGTGTCGTGCAGACCGTCACCTTCGGCCGTGACGCGTCGCACGAGGTGACCGCCGGAATCCTGTGGTCGGCGCACAGCACCGCCGTGCCGATCACGGACATGGAGTCGTGGGTCGAGACGTACGAGAACACCAACGGCGTGCGACCGGGCCGGATGCTCATGCCGCGCACGGTATTCGCGAACCTGCGGCTGTGCGACCAGATGGTGAACCAGGTGTTCCCGCTCGCGACGACCGGTCCGATGCTCAGCGTCGAGCAGGTCAACAACGTCCTGTCGCAGATGGACCTGCCGCCCGTGGAGATCTACGACGCGCAGGTCAAGACGGACGCCGGGAACACCCGCGTCCTGCCCGCGGGAGCCCTGATCATGGTGCCGCCGCCCGGAAGCCCGGACGCGTCTGGGGAGACGGAACTGGGTGCCACCCTGCTTGGGACCACCGCGGAGTCGCTGGAGCCGGAGTACGGCATCCCGGACGGGGCGCAGGCGGGCATCGTCGCGGCGACCTACAAGACGAAGGACCCGGTGCGGCTGTGGACGCACGGTGCCGCAGTCGGCATGCCGGTCCTGAAGGAGCCGAACCTGACCTTCAAGGCCACGGTGCTGTGATGCCGCGACTGAAGGCGTTCGTGCACGTCGCCGGGTCCGTGTATGGGCCCGGCGACGAGGTGCCGGCCGAGGTGGCGCGGCTCATCACCAATCCAAAGGCGTGGGAGGGCGGCGTCCCGCCGGTCTTCGACGACGAGACGGGAGGCGACGGCCAGTCGGGCGACGCCTCCGTCGAGGTGGCCGAGCCGCCGCGTTCGGGTGCGGGTTCGGGCCGTCCGGCGTGGGCGGAGTATGCCGCGTCGCTCGGCCTCGAGGTGCCCGCTGACGCGTCACGCGACGACATCATCGCCGCGGTCGACAAGGCCAAGTAGGGGGTGCGGTGGCTCCGTACGCGACAGTTCAGGACTACGCGGATCGTCATGCGCTGACGCTGTCCGGGGCCGCCGCCATCCAGGTCCAGGCCCTGCTGGTCGACGCGTCTGCGCTCATCCGGAACAACCTGCCGACCGGGTTCATCCCGGATCCGGAGTTGGCACGGGCGCTGGCGGTGGTGATCGCGCACCGGTCCAAGAAGAACCCCGGCGGGCTGCGGTCGCGGACACTCGGGGAGTACTCCGAAGTACTCGGCGAGGCCGGCGGGCTGTACATCACCAAGGGCGACATCGACTCGCTGCTGCCGTCGGAGTTCGGCAACGGTGACGCGGCCTACACGGTCCTCCCCAGGGACTTCTGATGATCCCGGACGACATGCTGCCGCACGCCGGGCAGCGCAGGCGGCCGACGTTGTCGCAGGACGCGTCCGGCAACGACGTGTACACGTACCCGACTTCGGGGCCGGACGTGCCGGGCTGGTTCCAGCAGCGCTCGACGACAGAGTTCGTCGGCGGCCGGCAGACGGTGTCGACGCAGTGGTGGTTCTTCTGCAACGACCAGGACTTCGGGCCGCTGGACCGGATCGCCTGGGGCGCTGACGTGTTCGAGGTCGACGGCCACCCGAAGCCGGTGTGGTCGCCGGACGGCTTCCACCACTTGGAGATCCCGCTTCGGCGGGTGACCGGCTGACGAGGGGGTGCTCGTGGCTGCAACGTTGCGTCTCTACAACTCGGGCATGCAGCGGCTGCTGCGGTCTCCGCAGATGGAGGTCGGGGTGCTGGTGCACGCCGGGCGGCTGAAGCGGATCTGCGAGGCCGAGTCGCCGGTCGGGACGCCGCCGGACGACACGCACCCGGGCCTGTACCAGCGTTCGTGGAAGATCGACATGGGCCGGTGGCGTGTGATGTCGCCGCGGTACGGACCGCACCCCATCGTCCAGATCACGGTGTACAACGACACGTCGTACGCCGCGGCGCTGGAGTTCGGGACGAAGGACATCCCGGCGAAGCACGTGGCGCAGAACGCCGTGAACACCGCGGCGGCGTCGTGAAGACCCGCGTGATGCCGGCCGCGGAACTCGTCGTCCGGACAGCGCTCGCGTCGCTGCTCGGGCCGGGCGTGCGGGTGGCCACCGAGCGCCCCGCGAACCTCGAAACGATCCCGCTGTACGTGCAGGTCGAGCGCGTCGGCGGCCCGCGGTTCCGATTCCACGACGAGCCGCTGCTGTACGTCTCGTCGTTCGCCCCGTCGCGGCAGGCGGCGCTGAATCTGGCGGTCGACGCCGTCGACGACGCGGTGATGAACCGGCTTGCGCACACGGTGGCTTCGGGTGCCCGGTTCCAGGACGTCGAGTGCCACATCGGGCCTCGGTTCCTGCCGTACGACAACGCCCTGATGTGGCGGTTCCAGGCGAGTTACTCGCTGGCCGTGTGCCCGGTCGGCTGATCCCCCTTCTTCCTTCTTTCCTTCCAGCTCCCGTCGGGGGCTCAGTCACGCATGGAGTGAGTGACGCATGGTCGACACCCGCAACGCGGATCTGGCATTCCGCGCAACCGACTTCTTGGCGTTCGTGGCCCCCCTGGGGACGGCGAAGCCGACGGACATGACCCCGGTGACGACGCCGTGGGTGTGCCTGGGCTGGCTCGCGAAGAGCGGCGGCCAGTTCGAGAGCGCGGAGGAGCGCGTCGAACTGGAGGCGGCGGGCGCGGTCATGCCGATCGCGTCGGCCATCACCAAGAGCACCCGCACGGTGAAGTTCACCGCGGACGAGTCCGCGAGCCCGCTGATCCGGGCGCTGCTGGACAACGTGGCGCTGTCGGCGGTCGCGCCGGGCGTGGGCGGGATCGCGGCGTACGACGCGGAGGACCAGCCCGAACGGCGCCTGTACTGCTGGCTCTTCATGGCCATCGAGGCCGGCGGGAAGGCGATCTGGCGGTACTTCGTGTCCGGTGAGGTCACCGGCCGAACTGGCGACAACAACGGCACCGACGCGTACACGACGCCGGAGATCACGGTGACCGGGTACCCGGGGGCGAACAACGAGCCGTCGATGTCGTACCTGATCGACTACGGCGGCGCGGACCTCAGCCCGTTCTTCTCGAACGAGACCCAGCAGATCGCTATCACCGGCACGCCGACCGGCGGCAACTTCACGCTGACGTTCGACTCGCAGACCACGGCGAACATCGTGTACAACGCGACGGCCGCGAACGTGAAGACGGCGCTGGAAGCACTGTCGAACATCGAGACGGGCGACATCACCGCGACCGGCGGGCCCCTGCCGGGCACGCCGGTGGTCTGCTCCTTCGGCGGCTCGCTCGCGGGCACGAACGTGACGGCAATGACGGGCAACGCCGCGGGCCTGACCGGCGGTACGACTCCGGCCGTGGTCGTGACCACGACCGCAGAGGGTGCCGCGTCGCTGCTCGACTGATCCTTCCCTGAACCGGTGGGCGGGCTGCCTCCTCGCGCGGACCCGGCCCGCCCACCGCCACACCCTGGTCCGCGCGCGCACGACAGGAAGGTCCGCGCATGGAAGCGATCGAAGGCCGGGTCTTGGACCCGGAGGAGTTCGACGAAGAGGTCTTCGACCTCGACGTCCTCGTCAACGAAGCAGCCGACGAGGAGAAGCCGTTCCGGTTCAAGCTCGGCGGCGCCCTGTTCACCACGGCCGCGCCGGAGGACTTCGACTGGCAGGAGTACGGCCGCCTGACCGCGAGCGACAACCAGTCGGACGGCCGGCCGATGATGCAGCTCATCCTCGGCGACGAGCAGTACGAAGAGTTCTGCGGTCACAAGCTGAAGATCCGCCACATCAACGCCCTGGTCGAACGCTGGCAGGCGCACCATGGGATCTCGGTCCCGGAATCGCGGGCCTCGCGGCGCAGCTCGGCAAGCGCCGGTTCTGCGAGGCCATCCAAGCGGACCTCCAGGCGACGTACCAAGTAGACCTGCGGGACCTGTGGCGCCCCGGACGCAAGCTCACGTGGCGGCTCCTGCGGGTACTCCTCAACGGGCTGCCAGCGGAGTCCCGCTATCACACGGCGCTGCGTAACTGCCTGACGGAGCAGCAGATCGAGGAGCTGACGGCGGACCACGACCCGACGCGGGAGGCGTGGAGTCGGACCGAGTCGCTCCTCGCGGGCCTGGACGAGCGATTGCAGCAGCTGCTGATTGCTCTGGTCAGCGTGGCGGGCAGTGAGCCGCCGAAGTTGCAGCCGATCTACCGGCCCGGCGTCCCGAAGCCTGAGGGCCTGCGGACGCTGACGCCGGAGGAACGAGCAGCGCAGAAGGCGATGCTGCAGGCGCGCTGGGACGCGACGAAGAAGCCCCCGCCGTCCGGCGGCTGATCACTCGAGGGGGTGCGCGTGCCTGGTCCCCTCATCTCGATCGGCGGCGTCGGGATCGATGTCATTCCGAACGCGACGGGCGTGTATGCGCGTTTGGCGACGCAGGTGCTGCCGGATGCGGAGCGGTTCGGGGACGATGCCGGCCGGGCGATGGGTCGCCGGTTGCAGTCGGGTATCGCGGACGGTGTCCGGGACGGCATGCGGGCCGGCGGCCGTGCGGCGGTAGCTCAGGCGACCCGCGAAGGCGGCCAGGCTGGTGGGGCGTTCGGCAGGGCGATGCGCACCCGCCTTGAGGCGGCGCTGCGTTCGCTGCCGGATATCCGCATCGATGCGAACACGTCCGCGGCGGACGCGGATATCCAGGCCTTGCGGGTGCGGCTGGAGACGTTGCGGAACCAGCGGATCGGTATCGACATCGACGCCGGGCGGGCGCGCACCGAGGCCGCGGAGATCGAGGAGCAGCTCCGGCGCCTCGGGGCCTCGCACCCGAATGTTCAGATGCGTGTGGACACCGCGGCGGCCCGCGCGGCGTTGGCCGAGTTCCGGGCGGAGTTGGAGCGGCTCGACCGTACGAGCGCGAGCCCGCGCATCGAGGTTGAGGGCGGGTTCGCGCAGCGGTTGCGCGCGGCGGTGGAGGCGGCTCAGGCTCAGCTCCCGGTCATCAACATCGACGCCAGCACGTCGGAGGCTGCTGCCCAAATCCAGTCTCTTCGGGGGCAGTTGGAGTCCCTGCGCACGGCCCGCGTCGGGATCGACGTGGACGCCGCGACGGCACTGGCGCGGATCAACGAGATCCAGGCGCGGCTGGCGGCGATCTCGGCGAGCAACGCGACCGCCGATGTGCGGGTCGACGCGGCCGGCGCCGCGGCAACCCTGGCGGCGATCCAGGCGCAGGTCTCGGCCCTGGACGGGAACACAGCCCGGATCGACATCGACGTGTCGTCGGCGGCGGCCGGGCTGGTTCGGTTGACCACGCTCGGAGCGAGTATCGCCCCTGCGCTGGTTCCGGCGTTCGGCGCGGCCACGTTCGCGCTGGGCGCGTTCACTTCGTTGTTGTCCACGGCGGTCGTCGGCGTCGGCCTGTTCGCTGCTGCTGCCGCTCCGGGGCTGGTCGACGTCGGTCAGGCCGTGATGGCGACGGCCGAAGCCGAGGAAGCTTTGGCGGCGGCGCAGGACAAGACGGCGCGGGGCGCGGCCAAGTCGGCGATCGCCGCGCAGCAGCAGGCGCTGGCGCTGGAGGGCGCTCAGGCGTCTCTGGCGAATGCGCACCGGTCGTCTGCTCAGCAGATCTCGGATGCGCAGGAGCGGGTTCGGGACGCGATCGGCCGGGTGTCGGATGCGCAGGGCCGTGTCGCGGAGGCGGCGCAGCGCGTGGTCGACGCGCAGGAGAAGGTCGCTGATGCGGAGCGCGCGGTTGCTGATGCGCGGGCGCAGGCGGCGGACCGTATGGACGCGGCGCTGGACCGGATTACGGATGCGGAGCGGTCGCGTACTTCGGCGGTGCGGGATGCGGAGCGCGCCGAGTTGGCGCTGCGGGATGCGCGTCGGGCGGCGCAGGAGCAGTTGGAGGATCTGAATTCGCGTGTTGAGGGCGGTGCTGTCGCTGAGCGGCGCGCTGCCCTGGCGGTGAAGCGCGCCCAAGAAGACCTTGATGCGGTCAAGAAGTCTGGGGCGAAGGCCGACAGCGACGCCGCGGTCGAGGCGCAACTCGCGTACGACGAAGCGGCCCTTCGGCTCAGGGACTTGCAGCGGGAGAACAAGCGCACCGCGGCGGAGGCTGCGGCAGCGAACAAGGCCGGCGTCGACGGGTCGCGCGAGGTCAAGGACGCCCAGCAGGGTGTCGTCGACGCGCAGCAGCGGGTCCGGGACGCCGCGGAGGCGGTGACCGACGCACAGGAGGAGGCGCGCCGCACCCAGGTTGCCGGTGCGCGGGCGATCGCCGATGCGCAGAAGGGCGTCGTCGACGCGCAGCGCGGTGTGGCGAAGGCGAACGCCGACGTCGCGCGCGCCGAGGAGGGCGTGGCGAAGGCGCGGGCTCAGGTCGCCGACGCCGAGCTGGGTGTGGCTCGGGCCCGGGTGCAGGGCGCGCAGCAGGTCCAGTCGGCGGAACGTGCGCTGGAGGCTGCGCAGTTGGCTGCCGCGGCGGCGGCCGAGCAGTCGTCCGAGGCGATGACCGCGGCGAACACGGCGCTGGACAAGCAGAAGCGGGCGCTCGCGGATCTGACGCCGGAGCAGCGCGGCGTGTACGACGCGGTGATCAGGCTCAAGGACGGTTTCAAGGCGTGGGGCGATTCGCTCGCCCCGGCGACGATGCCGCTGGTGACGCGGGCTATCAACGGCCTCACGAACCTGCTGCCGAAGCTGACGCCGCTGGTCCTCGCTTCGGCGGAGGGCCTGGAGCGTCTCGGGGACCGCGGGAAGAAGGCGTTCGAGGACCCGTTCTGGGACCGGTTCAAGACCAACCTGATCGAGAACCTGCCGCGGGCGATCGAAAGCATGGGCGTTGTCTTTGGCAACGTCTTCGTCGGCATGGCGGGGATCATCAACGCCTTCCTGCCGCAGACGGACCAGATCGCCACCTCGATGGAGGAGGCGACGGGCTCGTTCCGCCGCTGGGGCCAGGGCCTCGACGAGGCGAAGTCCTTCAGGGACTTCAGCGACTACGTGCACAAAACATGGCCCGGCGTCCGGGAGATGTTCAGCGACGTCGGCGGAGCGCTGTGGCAGATCACGCAGGCCCTGTCGGACATCTCCCCGTCCGCGGTCCTGATCTTGCAGGGCATCGCGACGGCGATCGACTCCACGCCGGTGTGGGTCATCCAGACCCTGATCAACGCGTTCTTCGCGTTCAAGGTCGCGGTGTTCGCCGTGGCCACGGCGCAGGCCGTCTATGCCGGCGCGATGGCGCTGTACTCGACGGTGACGGCGCTGGCGACGGGCGCGACGTGGTCGTTCTCGGCGGCCCTGCGCGCCGTGAGCAGCGCGAACTTCATCGTCTTCCTGCTGACGATCGCCGGCACGTTCACGCTGCTGATGATCCAGTCCGAGGGTTTCCGCAACAAGGTCATCGGGGTCTTCAAGGAGATCGGCTCGTGGGGCGTCTGGCTCTACCGCGAGGCGATCAAGCCGGCGTGGGACGGGATCGCCGCGGCCGGGATCTGGCTGTACCAGAACGCCATCAAGCCTGCCTTCGACGGCATTTCGGCTTCGGTGCGCGCGGTCGGCGACGCCGCGGTGTGGCTGTGGGACAACGCGATCCGGCCCTCGTTCGATGCGATCTCCGTGGGGGCACGAGTCCTCGCGGCGGTCATCGCGGTGTTGTTGGTCGCGCCGGTGATCGTCGCGTTCAACCTGTGGTCGGCTGCTGCGACATGGCTGTGGCAGACCTCGCTGAAGCCCGTGTTCGACGCGATCGGCGCGGCTGCGGAAGTCCTGTGGCGGGCGTGGATCCAGCCGTACTTCCAGGCGGTCGTCAACCTCTTCGTGCTGCTGGGCGACACCGCGGCGTGGCTGTGGGGCAATGCGCTCAAGCCCCTGATCGACAACTTCGCCGCCGGTGCCGCGTGGCTGTGGGACAGCGGGATCCGCCCGATGTTCGGCATGATCTGGAACGGGTTCCAGTGGCTCGGCGACAAAGCCGTGTGGCTGTACCAGTTCGCGATCCAGCCGTTCTTCTCGGCAATCGGATCGACGATCCGCGCGACGTACGACAACGTCATCAAGCCCGCGATCGACCTGGCAACGGGTGCGTTCGACACCCTGGGCCGGTGGGCGCAGAAGCTCCACGATGACTGGATCAAGCCGTGGTTCGACAAGGTCGGTACTGCCGTCAGCACCGTCCTCGGCGGATTCGAGGCGACATTCCAGACGGCGAGCGATGCCGTCGGCCGCGTCTGGGCCGGCATCCGGCGGGTCGTCGCCGAGCCCATCAACTGGGTGATCGACCTGGTGTACACCAACGGCATCAAGGCCGTCTGGGACGCGGTCGCGGGCAAGGTCGGCCTGGACAAGCTCCCGTCTGCGGACGGGTGGAAGATCCAGATCCCGGCTGCCGCGACGGGCGGTATCTACCCGGGGTACACGCCGGGGCGGGACATCGGCGTGATCGCGGTGTCCGGCGGCGAGGCGATCATGCGGCCGGAGTGGACCCGCGCGGTCGGCCCCGGCTACGTGGCCGCCGCGAACCGGGCTGCGGTGTCCGGCGGTGTCGGCGGCGTCCAGTCGTTCATTGCCCAGTCCGGCGCCCCGTACCTGGGCGGGTTCGACCTGGGCGGGATCGTCGGCGGGATCGGCGACACCCTCGGGGACATCGGCGGCGGCATCGCCGACTTCGCGGGCGACATCAAGAAGGCCGCGGAGGACATCGTTCGGGGCGCCGCGGCGAAGGTCGTCGAGGGGCTGCTCGCGCCGATCCGCGCCATGGTGAATCTCGCGCCCGACTCGCCGGACTGGATGCTGGCGGCGAAGCGGATGCCGCTGGCGTTGATGGACGGCATCGTCGAGAAGATCAAGGGCGAGGACGCGAAGTACGCGTCCGGAAGCGTCAGCGGGGCACTGGAGTGGGCCAAGGGCGAGGCCGGGAAGCCGTACCAGTGGGGCGGCAGCGGCAACCCGTCGTGGGACTGCTCGGGCTTCATGGCCGCTATCCAGCAGGTCATCCTGGGGCAGAAGCCGCAACGCCTGTGGACGACGTTCGACTTCGCGGGTGGGCAGGCGCCTTCCGGGTGGCAGAAGGACCTGCAAGCCCCGTTCATGATCGGCATCAGCAACATCGGTCCTGGTCACACCGCGGGCACGCTCCTCGGCACGAACGTCGAGTCGCGGGGCGGGGACGGCGTCATCGTCGGCCCTGCGGCGCGCGGGTGGAACCACCCGATGTTCTACAACCACTACGGGTTCAAGCCGTCGCTGGCGGCGAACGCGAGCCGCGCCGCGACAGGGCAACTGGCCGACTGGATCGGGCAGGCGCTGTCGGCGACGGACACCCCGCCGCCGGGATCGCTGCTCCAGTGGCTGGTGGGCATGACGACGCTGGTCAACAGGGAGAGCGGGGGCAACCCGCTCGCCATCAATACGACCGACTCGAACGCCCGTGCCGGAAACGCCAGTCGCGGGATCGCCCAGGTCGTCCCGACGACGTTTGCGGCGTTTCGCGAGCCGTCGTTGCCGAACGACATCTGGTTCCCGCCGTCGAATCTCGCGGCGGCCATCAATTGGATCAAGTTCAAGTACGGCAATATCTCGAACGTCCAGCAAGCGAACCCGAATCTGCCCGCCAAGGGGTACGCGCTCGGCGGGATCATCCCCATGCGCGCGTACGACTCGGGCGGCCCGCTGCCTCCCGGTCTGACGCTCGCCTACAACGGCACGAACAAGGTCGAGCAGACGTACACCCACGACCAGGACCGCGCGCTGCGGTCGCTGGCCGCGCGGGGTGCTGCTGCCTCGACGGGCGGCATGGCCGGCGGGAGCGGTGCTGCGGTGAACATCGAGAACTACCACCAGCACACCGACCATTCGCCGCGGCAGATCGCGGAGGAACTTCGGGTGCTGGCGCGCGGTCGTGGCCCGAGGTAAGGCGGTGGTGGCGTGGCCGGCGAGCTGATCAACCAGAACAACCAGGTGCAGTTCGGCCCGGCCCTGCTGATGGGGCCGGGTACCGGCTACGTCGTCACCCGCGCCGGGATCGAGGGCTGGGAGGACCTGCCCGGTTTCGACAGTACCGACGTGCCGCGCCCGGCCTCGCACGGGTCGTGGCCGGGCAGCCGGTACCTGAACCCGCGGATCGTCACGGTCGACGTGAGCATCCACCCGGACAACGATCCTGCGGGGCGGAGCGGCCTGGCGCTGAAGCGGGCGCTGGATCTGGCGACCCGGCCCGACGCCGCCGAGGCCGAGCTGGCGGTGCGGGTCCTCGGCGAGACGCTGATGTGCCGGGCGCGGATCAACTCGCGGGTGCCGCAGGCGCTTTCCACCCAGTGGATGGCGATGGGCGAACTCGGGGTGCCGCTCCAGTTCATCGCGACGGACCCGCGCCGGTACTCCCTCGACGAGCATTCGCTGATGGCGGGCCCGCCGACGCGGTCGGAGGGGCTCCAGTACACGCTGCTGAGCGGCGCTGACCGGATCGACTACGCGCCGTCAGGCGGCGTGGACCGGTTCGACTGGGGTGTGGACGGCAACGTCGGCGACATCACCGTCACCAACGCGGGGACCGAGGATTCTCCGCCGGTCATCACGTTTTTCGGGCCGTGCACGACGCCGAGTGTGCTGCTGCAATCGGACGCGGCGGACGACCTGGTGCTGGAGTACGACATCACCCTGGCCGTCGGGGACACGCTGACGCTGGACGCCCGCGCGGGCACGGTGCTGCTGAACGCCGGTAGCTCGGACGCGGATCGGGCGTACCTGGTGACGCCGCGGTCGGGCCTGTTGGAGGAACTCCTTCTGCCGCCGGGCGATTCACAACTGAGCTTCCGGCAGCAGTCGACCGATACGTCGTCGTCGATGACGGTGACGTGGCGCGACGCCTACATGTAGGCGCTCTCCCCCTTTCTCTCTTGCCCTCCGTGGGCGATTTCGGCATGCCCCCAAGGAGGCTGTTATGGCTGTGCGCGCGTGGCCGCTGAACCCGACCGGCACGGACGGGAATACGAGGGAGGACGTGCGGATCGCCCAGAACGTGTGGATGACCGCGGACACCCCGATCAAGTCGATCTCGGGTATTCGTTCGGGTAGTTCGACCGGAACAGAGCCCTTCGACCTGCAAGGCGTGTCCGCCATGCAGGCGAAGATCACGCCCGGGTTGGCGTACATCCAGGGCACGGCGACGCAGGGCGGCTACGCCGTGTTCAGCGACACCGATGTGACGCTGACGTTCTCCGACGGGAACGCGACGAACCCGCGGATCGACCTCGTGTACCTGAAGGTCTTCGACGACTTCCAGGACGCGTCGGGCCAAACCCTGGCGACGATCACGAAAATCGAGGGGACGCCCGCCGCGGTGCCGACCGTGCCGACGCTGCCCGCCACGGCGATCCCGCTGTGGCGGGTGCGGGTGAACGCGGGCGTGTCCGCGGGCACGGGCGGCATCAACTCGAACCCGGGCTGGACGGCGGCGCGCACGGATTCGCGCTGGTACACGGTGGCAGCGGGCGGCATCGTCCCAGCGGGCGGGAACTGGTCGGGTGTCCACCCGGGGCAGTATCGCGACGACGGCACGAACCTCCAGCGGTGGAACGGGTCGGCGTGGAAGACGCCGTATGTGACCGGCTGGCTGGGGTCGCGCGAGTCGGACACGGGCACGGTGTCGCTGTCCGGCGGCCCGTGGCGCCTGAACGAACTGGGGACGCTGACCTTGGCGTTCTCGTCGACGCGCCGCTACAAGATCACCGCCGAGGCCACGTGTAAGTCGAACTCCTCGGCGCCCAACGGCGGGTTCCTCGACATCCGCTACAAGACGGGCAGCAGCATCCCCAACGACCAGAACCCGTCCAGCAGCACCCTGCTCGCGAACCGCCACTACGGCTTCGCCACGAACCTCATCCCCATCCCGGGCACGGTCACCAAGATCTTCGAGCCGTCCGTCACCGAGACCGGCACCGTCGGCGTCTTCTGGTCCCACAACGGCTCCGGCAACTCGATCGTCGAAGGTGACATGGTCCTGATCGTCGAGGACATCGGTCCGCGCTGATGCACGGCTACCGAGTGGTGTTCGCGGACCTGCTGACCGGGCAGACGCTGCACAGCGAGCCGAACGTCAGCGGCCTGAAGTACGGCCGCCGCATCGGAGAGCCGGGAGAGATCTCCGGCAGCATCGCCGTGACCGAGCAAAACGCGGCGCTGCTGCGGTCGGTCGAGAAGCAGCGCACCGCGGTGTGGGTGTACTTCGGCCTCGACTTGATGGTCGGCGGGGTTCTGTGGGACGTCGTCCCGAGGTGGTCGAAGCGGTCCGGGGAGACGTGGGCGTTCACCGCCGCAACGTTTGAGTCGTACCTGAATCAGGTCGTCATTTCCGAGGACATCGGCGCACTGCTCCAGGTCGACCAGCTGGAGATCGCCCGGTCGCTGGTGCAGCACATGCAAGCGGACGACACGGCGAACATCGGAATCCAACTGGATCCGCTGCTGTCGGGCGTGCTGCGCGACCGCACCCAGTACCTCGCGTCGGGCAACAAGTCGTACGGCGAAGCGCTCAAGCAACTCGGCGAGGTCGAGGGCGGCTTCGAATGGACGATCGACGTATGGCGGGGGAACGACGGCCACCACGTGAAGTACCTGCGGTTCGGGTATCCGCGGCTCGGCAGCCAGTCCGCGGTGCATGTCCTGGAACGGGACGCCCTGGAGGACTGGTCGACGTCGTCGACCGGCGGCGGCACCCGGTACCGGGCGCGCGGTGGAACACCGCAGGGCAACGGCACCACCGAGCAGCAGCCCTGCCTGTCGGCGGTGCACTCGGCGACGGAACTGCTCGCCGCAGGGTGGCCGCGGATCGACGTGGTCACCGACTACAGCTCGGTGACCAACCCGGCGACTCTGGAGTCGCATGCGGCACGAGACCTCGCAAACGCCCTGAAAGCTCAGGCCATCCCGCAGGTCAGCATCAACCTGGCAGGGACGCGACTGCGTCCGCAGGCGGTCGGCGAGACCGTACGCCTGCGCCACCGCACGGTCCTGCGCGGCGCGACCGATGAGCAATTCCGGCTGATCGGCATCGAGGTGACCCCGTCCCAGCGCGGCCAACTCGGCACGGCCACGCTGACTTTGGAGGCGCTCTGATGCCGGCGTATCCGCAGACCGTGCTAGACGACCTCGACGGCATCCGGGCCCAGTTGCGTGATCTGACGACCCGGGTCGCGTCGATCCCGTCGGATGCGACGGCGGCGCCGTGGGTGTCGGTGGCGTCGCTCGGGTCGGGCTGGACGGACCATCACGCGACGGACGGCTCGTGGCAGGCGATCGGGCTGCGTGTGGAGGCGGGCGGGACCGTGCGTATGCGGGGCGCGGTGATGCGGGCGGGGTCGGCGTGGCCGGCTGCGGGTTTCACGGTGTTGACGCTGCCGACCGGCCTGCTGCCGGTGGCGAGCCAGGGACTGGTGACGGCGGGCGTGTATGCGGGCGGGTTTGTGCACCTGGAGTTTCAGACGTCGGGCGCGGTGGTGGTGCGCGGCTGGATCGGCGGCGGCACTGGGAACGCCGGCTCTGCGGTGGGCCTCGATGGCATCACCTATCGAATTGCCTGAGGAGGCATTGCATGGCCGGGACCTTGTGGATCCCGGGTGCCCAGCGGATCGGCCGTGTCAGCGGCGGTTCGATGGACACCCCGAACCTGCCGCCCCGCGTGGTGTGGCACACGGTGGAATCACCCACCGGCAGCTCGTACTTCCGTTCCATGGCGGACTACCTGCTGAACGAGGGCGTGTGGCCGCAGGTGCTGTACGACCCGGAGACGGACCAGCTCGGGCAGTACTGCGCGCTGAACGAGTCCGGACGGGCGCTGCGGAACGACGGCGGCACCCGGTCGAACCGGGTCGGCCGCGTCTGCATTCAGATCGAGGTGTTGGGGAAGGCCGCGCAGCCGTTCACCGAGCAGGCAACCTGGCGGCCGGGGCCGAACTTCCGCGCGCTGATGGCCGCGATCCGGTCGTGGGGTATCCCGGACCGGTTCCCGATGGGCAACCCGCCGCGCTACCCCGGTGGTTCGACGCGCGACCGGAGTATCTGGCTGAACCAGGCCGGCCATTTCGGGCACGCGAACGTGCCCGGGAACGATCACGGCGACCCGGGCGCGATCAGCCCGGCGAAGCTGTTCGCCGCCGCCGGAACCACCTCGCCTGCCAAACCTGTTCCCCCTGCCCCGTCCCCTGTTGTGGAGGAAGACGACATGAAGGTTCTCGATGGCGAACTCCGCGCCGGGTTCGACCCGATCGGCAATCTGATCATCCCGCCGAGCATCCCGGACGGGCGGCGCCTGTTCGTGAACATCGGCGCGGACATGGGCAAGGTCCGGGGCCGGGTGGACATTTTCGTGACGGGCTCGAAGTGGCGTGCGCTGGGTGAGTTCACGATCGACGCGGACTCGGACCTGGCGTTCTACGAACTGCCGCGCGGCACCCGCAAGGTCAACATCAAGCGGCTGCCGGGCGAGGGCATCGACCCCGCGACCCCGGCCGCGTGGAACGTGGAGATCGTCTGATGTGGGGCGTGAGCAGCACGTGGCTGCGCGACGCAGGCGAGCGCGTCGGGTACACCGCGCTGGAGGTGGGCGTCGCGGTGGCGATCGTCGAAGTGACGCCGCTGGACACGTGGTGGGCGGCGCCGCTCACGGTCGCGCTCGCGGCGGTGAAGTCGTGGGCAGCCAAGCACCGGGGCGACCCGGAGTCGGCGGCGATGCGGAAGTCGGCGACGTGACGCGGCTGCGGCGGTCGGTGCGGCGGCTGCGTCGCCAGCTCGGCCGCCGCGGCGCGTTCTTGACGTGTCTCGGCGCGCTGTGGCTGCTGTACGGCTACGGGTTGGTAATCGAGCCGCTCGTGAATACCGTGTCCCAGCGATTCCTGCTCCACTTCTGGTCGATCGAGGTGTGGGGCTGGTTGTGGATCGGCGCGGGGTGCACGGCGGTGGTTTGTGCGTGGCTGCGACAGGGCTGGGATTGGCCCGGGTTCATAGCCTCGTATGTTCTTGCGGTGCCATGGGGCCTGGCTTCGCTCATGTCGTGGAAGCCGTACGGGGACAACCCGCGCGGCTGGATCGGTGCGGCAGTGTGGGTTGCCCTGGGAGGGCTGATCGCTACGGTGATCGGCTGGGCTGAACCTCCGCCGCGGGACGGGGACAGCGATGCCAAGCGCTGAGATGATGATCGGTGCGGCCGGTCTGGTGTTGAGTGTCGGGAGTACGGCCGGGTTGATTCGGGCCGGGCGGCGCACGCCGAGGCAGGAGCGGCGGGACGACCTGTCGTTGGTGGCCGACCGGCAGGACAAGGAGTTGGATCGTCAGGGCAGGACGATCGAGCGGTTGGAGACCAAGGTCGAGGTGATGGAGCAGGCCTTGGTCGAGCAGAAGCGGCAGTGCACCGAGGAGCGCAAGGAAGACCGGCGGGTGATCACGTCGTTGGCGCGGATCCTGCGGACGGTGTACCGGCACATGGACGCGCTGGCGGTTCCGGATCCGGTGCTGGATCCGGAGGATGTGAACGTGCTGGAGGAGTACCACATTCGGTGAACAGATGAGCGGCCCCGTCCCCTTCGTGGGGGCGGGGCCGCTTCGTCGTGTCCGGGGTCAGAATCCGTCGTTGACCTCGGCGACCTGCGGCCCGGTGTCCTGAGCGGGGATCGTCCACGTGTAGACGACGCCGGTGCCGTCGGTGTACTGGAGGGTGCCGCCGCGCTGGTTGTCCTTGACGCCCCACGTGTACGCCGCCCACTGGAACGTACCGGGCTGGATGGCGCTGCTGTTCCCGTCGAACCCGGACGGGATGAGGCCGACCTTCGTGTTGAGCTGCTCGCCTTCGCTGGTGATGTACTCGAACCCGCGGCCTGAGGTGCCGTCGGTGGGTTCGGCGACGACCGCGCCGCCGTTGCGGGTTTTCACGGTGATGGTGACGTGCGGGCTGCCTTTGGGGGATCCGCCGGTGTGGTAGACGACGGTGGTCGGGGTCAGCTCCAGAGTGCCGCCGCTGGTGCCGTAGTTCGTGTCTCCGCTGGTTTCCGCCGAGGTGCCGAGCTGCATCGGTCCGGCGGGCATAGGCGCTGCTTCGCCGGGCGCAGGCCCGGTCTGCCCGCAGACGGTGAACCAGTACTGGGGGGAAACGGTGGGCTCGTTACAGCCCGGCGGCATCGGCGTGCTGGGCGGTGGTGCGCCGGTCGGGACGGCGGTGGCCGCAGGTGGTGCGGTGGTCATGCCGGACCCTGGCCCGCACAGCGCGCGTTCGACGGTCGTGATGTTCGGGTCCTGGCAGTTCGGTGCTGGCGCTGCTGCGGGCGTGGTGTCGTCGTCTCCGTCGCCGCTGCATCCGGCGAGCAGGATCCCGGCCGTGATCAAGGCGGCTGCGATGCGTGGTTTCACCTGGTACCCCCCAAGGTGTCGAGTCGCCCGAGGGTACTGCCGCTCGCTCGTTCCGGTGGCGGAAGCGGCGAACTCTCCATCCGTACGGTCGACTCCGGGTAGCGTGGTGGGTCCGCATCGGGGGCGGAACAGGGGCCGAACGTGGGCCGGATCGTGTGTCCGAGGTGCGACAACGCGGGCGTGATCTTCGTGAAGCGTCAGCGGCAGTCGGGCGGGAAGACCACCACCGAGGAAGTCGAAGAGAAGTGCCCGCGCTGCAAGGGCCAGGGCTGGATCGACCAGTAGGAGCGGCTGATGGACGGCACCGGCGGGCAGGCGTACGAGGATGTGCCGGCGGGCGCGGTGTCGCGTGTGTGTTCGACGTGCGGCGGGTCGGGCACGGTCGGGTTGCCGCTGATCCCTGCTGTCGAGGGCGCCCTGGTCGGGTATGAGCGGTGCCGGTCGTGTCCGGATTGCGGGTCGCTGTCGGGCCGTGTGAGTCTCGGGTCGGGTCCGGGTGCGCGCCTGTCGCGGATGCAGCGGGCGGCCGGGCCGTGGGACGACTGGGCGCCGCGAACTTGACTTGGTGCATGATGGTTTGAGCCGGCAATGAAATCGCCTCGCCCCCAGCAGCCCTGGGAGCGAGGCGATTTCTCGTTGTGGTCAGTGTTGCGCGTCGAGGAACGCAGCCCATGCCTCGGCGCCGGCGCGGATGATCGGGGAGTCGGAGACCTTGGAGTCCCGGACCCCGACGGTGGATTCGAGCGGTGCGACCTCCACGCAGTTGCCGCCCGCGTTGCCGCTGTAGCTGGACTTCCGCCACCCGGCGTTGGCCGTGCGATCAGTGGTCATAGCTCTCCCACAATCTTCTTGATGAGGTCGGCGGACTGGGTCTTCGTCAGCGCCTGTGAGCGGATGATTCCATACCGCTGCGTGAGCACGCTGACCTCCTCGGGATCCGCCACGTGTACGCCACCGAGCTGACCCTCCACGTATCCGAGGATCCGCCGTCGGGCTGTCTCCAGCAAGGTAATGGGGCCGTCCAGTCCGGTGTGTTCCTGAACGTCGGTCGGCATGACCTGGATGCTGATGTGCCGCAACGCCGAGACCTCAAGCAGCAGGGCGAGCTGCGCGCGCAGCACCTCGGGACCGCCGACCGGCCTGCGGAGCACATGCTCCTCCACCACGAAGGACAGGTTCGCCGGGGGGCGCCGCCCGAACAGCTGTTGCCGCTCTATCCGGGCCCGGACCAGGCGCTCTACCTCGTCGTCGTCGATGGTGGGCGTGTGTGCGTTGATGACGGCGCGGGCGAAGGCTTCGGACTGGAGGATGCCCGGGATGGTGTTCGGCTCATACGAGTGCAGCCACACGCAGTCCCGTTCGAGGTTGGCCTGCTCACCGAATCCGGTGGGGTAGTTCGCCTCGGCGATGTGCTCGGACCCGGCGAGGAGAGCTCCCTCGGCGCCGACGATCCGGTCGATCTGCGCGATCAGGTCGGGCTTCGCCGCGCGGATGCCCTGCTCGACCGCCTTGATCATGGCGAGGCTGTATCCGTCGACAAGCTCGGCGACTTCGGCCTGCGTCATGTCTGCGCGGTTTCGGTAGAAGGCGACTTGGCGTCCGAAGTACTTCAGGGTCGTGGAGGTTTTTGACTGCTTGGTCACCGCTTCTGCCCCCCGAGGGCTACACAGGGATACACGAACTGGCTTGAGGGCTACAGATCTTGGGCTGTATCCCTGTAATCCCTATCCACGATAGGGCGTCAGGGGCAGGCTCGGGGCAGAAAGAGCCCCCGCGACGCCGTCAACGTCCGGGGGTGCGGTCGAACGCCTCAGGAGCGCCGACATGACGACGATAACGGCACGCCGCCGACAGCGGGAGCCCCTCCAGCCGACCGACGGCGGAGACGAGGCCACGCCATGAGCGAGCAGGAAGCCGCCCGCAAGCGCCGCGCCCACGAGATGACGATCGGCGCGTACCACCTCGCCGCGGACGGCACCCGGACAGAGGTAACTCCGACTCACACGGTGTCCGTCCGCGAATTGCAGTACCCGTCCACGCTGGTGCTGCCGCTGTGCGACTGCCCCCGCTGCATGGAGGCGCTCTGATGCCGCAGCCGCCGATGTGGGAGACACACGTCTCGGGCCAGTACCCGGCTGCTCCTCCTCGCCCGCGTCCGGAGGATGACCGGCGTCCGATAGTCCTGCCGCCGGAGCCGCGGTGGGACCCGCAGGCGCTGACGACCGGCGTTGATACCCCGCCCGCGCGTCCCTGAGCCCCCGAGGCGCGCGGGCGGTTCAAACACGTGTAACCCACACGAGTGAATCCGGAGCAGGGCATTCCATACGGGGCCGTGTGGTACTAGAGTGCCGGAACTTTCCCCTTTTCCCGTAGATCTGGTCAGTCGACCAGGTCTCGCAGGGGCACGCGCACAGCATCGGCGATGCGGAGGAGCACGGAGATGGTCGCGTCTGTGGTGCCGTACTCGATCCGCAGGACGTGCAGCGGACTGATGCCTGCCTGCTCGGCGAGCTTCTCCTGTGTGAGGTCGGCGTCCAGGCGCGCGTTCCGGATGCGTATGCCGATCCGCCGCCGTCGTTCGATGACCCAGTCGGGCTGAGGGTCGCGCGGCACTCGCCGACGATCGCGCGACCATGATCAGAAGTCCCTATCTGGCCAGATGGTTTTTGTGATCTTGGTCGGCGGAGACTCCCGGGGTGCAAGTCAGGGAGACCTCGGGTAGAGGCAGGCGGGGCCGGCGGACGCAGGGAGCAACCGTCGACCCCGCCCGCGCCTCAAATTTCACGTCAACATATTCGGCATATGCAGGTGTGGGCCCACCCGCCAACATGCAGGTCACACGCGGGTAACTACAGAGGTAGCTCCCGGCATACAGCGTGTATTTTCCAGTAGCTCCACCGGGCAATTACCGCATTGACCTGCGAACGAGCCGCCAGCGCTGCCACCATGAGCCTAGTACAGAGGATGCACTCCAACATACTGGCCCGCCTGCCCCGGAGCGCCCAATGGCATACGACATCGCTCTCCTCGTCCGCTCGTGGGAGAGATCCCTCAAAGCCCGCAACCTCCAGCCCAAGACCGTCGAGGGCTACATGCTCGCCGCCCGCAGCCTGCGCGAGTACCTCCTCGCCTACTCCCCCGAGAAC
>Ga0247829_10000069_pt1 | contig 26625 bp, 25 predicted proteins | sample 12C_Control_Day4_FD_207765 | JGI IMG/M metagenome (GOLD analysis project Ga0247829, IMG submission 207765) | Soil microbial communities from agricultural site in Penn Yan, New York, United States - 12C_Control_Day4 | ecosystem: Environmental > Terrestrial > Soil > Agricultural land | place... | reverse complement strand
TCGCCCATCTTCGCGATCGCCTGCTGCACGGTCTGGCCGATCGTGACCTTGGGATCGCGAATCGACGGCTGATCGAGCAGGCAGACCTGCTCGTAAAAGCTGTTCAACTTGCCTTCGACGATCTTCTCGACCACCTGGGCGGGTTTGTCCTTCACCTGGTCGCGATAGATCGCGCGCTCGCCTTCGAGCACGTCGGCCGGAACGTCTTCACGCTTCAGGTACTGCGGGCTGGCGGCCGCGACGTGCATCGCGATCTCACGCGCGAGCGCCTGAAAGTCTTCCGTGCGCGCCACGAAGTCCGACTCGCAGTTCACTTCCACGAGGACGCCGATCTTGCCGCCCATATGGATGTAATTGCCGATCAGCCCTTCGTTTGTCGAACGCCCGGCCTTCTTCGTCGCCTGCGCGAGCCCGCGCTTGCGCAGGATCGTCGTCGCCGCGTCGATGTCACCGCTCGCTTCGGTGAGCGCGGCCTTGCACTCCATCATCCCCGCGCCCGTGAGGTCGCGAAGCTTCTTCACCATTGTTGCGTTGATTTCCATCGTTGCCATCGATCCTGCTCCTTGTCAGGCCGTTCACGAACGGCCCCGCTTCGCGCCGTCAGGGCGTCACGAACCGCCCATACCATGTACATAACAACGCCGGCCTGGAGTGACTCCGGGCCGGCGTCGCATCAAATCGAGAAAGACTTAAACGGACGCCGGAGACGTAGCCTGTTCCGGACGCGCCTGGCGGACCGTACGCGCCCGTCGGCGGTCGTCGCCTTCCGCCTCGGCCGACTCCTCGGCCTGTGCGGATTCGCGAATGCCGCGCCCGCCGGTCACGGCGTCGGCGATCTTCGATGCAAACAGGCGGATCGCCCGCAGCGCATCGTCGTTGCCCGGGATCACGAAGTTCACTTCATCGGGATCGCAGTTCGTGTCGACAATACCGATGACGGGGATCTTCAGTTTGCGCGCCTCGTCGACCGCGATCTTTTCCTTGCGTGTGTCGACGACGAAGAGAGCATCGGGCAGCCGCGCCATGTGCCGGATCCCCTCGAGGTTCTTCTGCAGCTTGCGCTTTTCCTTTTCGAGCTGCGAAATCTCCTTCTTCGAGAGCGATTCATAGCGGCCGTCGGTCTCCATCGCCTCGAGATCGCGCAGGCGCGCGAGACTCCGCTGGATGGTGGTGAAGTTGGTCAGCAGGCCGCCGAGCCAGCGCTGGTTCACGAAAAACATTCCGCAGCGCTGTGCTTCTTCGGCGATTGCGTCCTGGGCCTGGCGCTTGGTGCCCACGAAGAGGATGGTGCGCCCCTCGGCGGCAAGGTTCGTCACGAACTGCTCGGCCTCGCGGAACAGCTTCGCGGTCTTTCCGAGATCGATGATGTAGATCCCGTTCCGCTCTCCGAAGATGTACTGCTTCATCTTCGGGTTCCAGCGCTTCGTCTGGTGGCCGAAGTGAACCCCGGCCTCGAGCAAATCCTTCAACGCAATGCCGTTCAAGCTGCCTCCCCTTACCGTTTACTGAACTGGAAGCGCTTCCGCGCCCCCTTCTGTCCGTACTTCTTGCGTTCCTTGATCCGCGCGTCGCGCGTGAGGAACCCTTCTTTCTTGAGCCGCGGCCGCAGCTCGAGGTTGTATTCGACGAGCGCGCGCGCGATGCCGAGACGCAGCGCGCCGGCCTGACCGGCGATGCCGCCGCCGGCGATGGTGGCGAGCACATCGAACTTGTCAGCCGTTTCGGTGACCTGCAGTGGCTGCTTGATCTGGGTGCGGAGCGCTTCGGTGGGGAAGGCCTGCTCGATCGGCTTGCGATTGATGATGAGCCCGCCGCTGCCCGGACGGAGAAACACGCGGGCGGTTGACGTCTTCCGGCGCCCCGTGCCGTAGTACTGGATTCCTGCTGCCACTATGCGACCTCGTGCCTGGTTGACTTCGCGCGCGGCTTCTGCGCGGCGTGCGGGTGATCCGGTCCCGCGTAGACCTTCAACTTGCGCCACATGGCTTCGCCGAGCTTCGTCTTGGGGAGCATGCCGCGCACGGCTTCCTCGACCATCCGGACCGGGTTCTTCTGCCGGAGATCCTTCGCGCGCTCTTCACGGAGCCCGCCTTCGAAGCCGCTGTGATACCGGTACAGCTTCTGTTCTTCCTTGCGGCCGGTGAGCTTGGCGCGGGCCGCGTTGACGATCACGACGTGATCGCCGGTGTCGATATGGGGCGTGTAAATCGCCTTGTGCTTGCCCTGCAGGAGACGCGACGCTTCGGTCGCCACCCGGCCAAGGACCATTCCCTCGGCGTCGATGACGTGCCACTGCCGCTCCACACTGCCGGCAGTGGGAACAAACGAACCCATGAGAACCCTTTCGGCCTTCGCTGAAGCTATACCGGTCGCGTGGCGTACAGGCGACCGGCCCTTTCTAAGGACGGCAAACCAAGAGGATACCGACGATTGCGGGGATTGTCAAGACGCGTGCCCGCCTCCGCAGTGGGCTCTCCGGCGCCCTCCCGTCCACCCGAATCAGGCCGCCGAAAGGACCAGTCCTGCCGTCGAAGCGCGCACGTATGAACCGCCAGCGCGGGCGGACGCACATACGCAGAAGTTGCGATTACGCATCTGTGATCGTATGCCCAAAATGTTCACGGCCGCGCTGGCTCACCTGACCAGACCTACCAGAATTGCACGGTTCTGCCGGTTTTGTGCACTGCCTCGACTGTGGCACTTCGCTTGCGGAATGGAGGTGCCGATAACGAACCCGAATCACGGACCGCAGTACGATTTGCGGTCACTTCCAGACAGGACAAATCATCGGTGTTCCGCAGGGCCAAATCGCTCGTGGGGCTGGATATCGGCTCGAGCGCGGTAAAAGCGGTCGAGCTCAAGCCGGCCGGCCGCACGTATCGCGTCACCGCGTACGGAAGCGAACCGCTGCCTGCCGACAGCATCGTCGACGGCGCCATCATCGACGGCGCCGCCGTCGCCGACGCGATCCGCCGCCTCTTCGAGTCGCGCGGGATCCGTACGCGCGATGTCGCCGCCTCGCTTTCAGGCAACGCTGTCATCGTGAAGAAGATCACGCTGCCGACGATGACCGAGGCTGAACTTGCCGAATCCATCTATTGGGAGGCCGAGCAGTACATCCCCTTCGACATCCAGGACGTCAACCTCGATTACCAGGTGCTCGACCGCGGAGAGAAGAACGGCAACGGCTCGATGGAGGTGCTCCTCGTCGCCGCGAAGAAAGAAAAGATCGCCGACTACACGGGCGTGATCGCGCAGGCGGGACGCACGGCCGTCGTCGTCGACGTCGACGCGTTCGCGCTGCAGAACGCCTACGAAGCGAACTACGGCTCCGATGCCGGATCGGTGGTCGTGCTGCTCAATGCCGGCGCCGGCGCTACGAACATCAACATCCTCAGCGGCGATCAGTCCGTCTTCACCCGGGACGTTTCGATCGGCGGCAACGCGTACACCGAAGCACTGCAGCGGGAGCTGAACCTTCCGCTCGAATCGGCGGACCAGTTGAAGCGGGGCGGGATCGTTGAGGGCGCGTCGTTCGAAGACGCGCGCCCCGTGCTGCGTGCTGTCAGTGAGAACGTGCTGCTCGAGATCCAGAAGACCTTCGACTTCTTCAAAGCCACTGCCGCTTCCGACCGCATCGATCGCATCATCGTCAGCGGCGGCGCGTCACGCGCCGAAGGGTTCACCGAAATGCTCGCTGAGCGCTTCGAGGCGCCGGTGGAGCATTTCGATCCGTTCAAGCGCATCGCGTTCGACGCGCGAAAGCTCGGGGGCCAGCCGTCCGACGTGGCCCCCACCGCCGCGGTGGCTGTTGGCCTCGCTCTCCGCCGTGCGGGGGACCGATGATCCGCATCAACCTGCTTGCCGTCGAGCGCGGCGCGGGGCGGCGCAGCGCGAGCAGCCTCATCCCTGCCGCGCATCGCGTCACCATCGGCGCCAGCCTGATCCTGCTCGGGACCGCGCTCGTCGTCGGCTGGTGGTTCTGGTCGCTGCGCCAGTCATCGCACAGGCTCGATGCAGACATCGCGCGCGCCGAACTCGAGACGCAGCAACTGCGCTCGGTGCTGGCGCAGGTGCAGAAGTTCGAGGCGCGCCGGGCACAGCTGCAGCAGCGAGTGACGCTGATTGAGCAGTTGCGCCGCGGACAGACGGGGCCCGTTCACGTTCTCGACGAGATCAGCAAGGCGGTACCCGAGAGGCTGTGGCTCATCGAGATGTCTCAGAAGGGGCAGGACATCACGCTCGCGGGCATGACGACATCGCTGACGGGCGTATCGGATTTCGTTGCGAACCTCGAGAGCAGTACCTGGTTCAAGAAGCCGGTCGACATCATCGATAGTGAAATGTCGTCGGACGCGAAGCGCGGAGACCTGGTGAAGTTCTCCGTGAAAGCCACGATCAACAATCCGGACGCGCCGGTGCCGCCGCCGGCGGCGCCGAAGAAGTAGGCTGGCGACACATATGAACCTCTCGCTCAGCAGGCTTCCGTGGTACGGCCAGCTCGGTGCTTTCGTCGTCGTGGCGGCGCTCGCCGTGTTCGGCTTCTGGAAGTTCCACGTGAGCGAAGTGCAGGCGGACATCGACATCCGGCAGGGGCGATTGAACGCGCTGCGCGGCGATGTCGCGCGCGGTCTGGCGACTGCGCGGCGGCTCCCGGAATTCCAGGCCCAGGTGACGGAGCTCGAACAGCGCCTCGAGGGCCTCAAAGCAGTGCTGCCGGAAGAAAAAGACGTCGCCGAGATCCTGCGGCGTGTGCAGGGCCTGGCGACGCAATCGAATCTGTCCATACAGCGGTTCACGCCGCAGCCGCAGAAGCAGCAGGCGATGTACGCGGAGCTGCCCTACAAGCTGCAGGCCGAAGGCACGTACCACGACCTCGGACGCTTCCTCGATCGCATCAGCAAGTTCCACCGGATCATCAACGTGAGCGAGCTCTCGATCAAGTCGAAGCCGCAGCCCGAGGCGTCGGCGACGATCGTCGCCGAGTGGGTAGCGACGACGTTCGTTCTGCAGGAAGGGAAGCCGCCGGCGGCGAAGGCTGGTGCCGCGCCGACGACCGCCCAGCCATGAGACGCATCGCTTCCCCATTCAACGTGGAAAAGCCGGCCTCGCCACCGCCGTCTCCGGCGTTCGCCTACGACCCGTCTGGACGGCGCGATCCGTTCGTCAGCCTCGTGGGCCGGGGCTCCGTGCAGGATCCGGGCGCCGTGCGGCCCGCGGGCCCCCCGGGAATGCTGATCAACGAAATCAGCCTCAGGGGAATCATGAAGGAGCGCAACGGGTTCGTCGCACTCGTGCAGGGGCCGGACAAGAAGACGTACGCGATCCGCTCCGGGCAGCGCCTCTTCGACGGCAGTGTGAAGACGATCACGCAGGACGCGGTCGTTTTCTCGCAGGACGTCAACGATCCGCTGTCGCTCGTCAAGCAGAAGGAAGTTCGCAAGACGCTGCGATCAGTCGAGGAGAACCGCGGATGAGGATGTTGGTGAGGATCCGGCGGGCGGGCGCGACCGTCGCGCTTGCAGCCATTGTCGCCGCGCGTTCCAGTGCGCCAGGGGCCGTGCCGCTGCCGGCGCCTGCGACGAGTATCGATGCCGTGCGGGCGACGCATGCCGGAAACCGCACGACGGTGACGCTGCGCGGCGACGGCCTGCTCACACCCGCAAACGTCGAAGAGACGCCGGAGCCGCCGCGCCGCCTCGTGCTCGACTTTGCCGGCGTGGCCGCGAAGACCGTGGCGCAACCGGCCGTTGAGAGTCCCCTCGTGAAGAAGATCCGGGTGGCGGTGAACAGCCGTCAACCCCTCGTTACGCGCGTGGTCATGGAACTGGCGGAAGGGTCCACGTACCACATCGAGCGTGGAGGCGATCCCGAGCACGATCTTGCCGTCATCTTCGAACCGTCGCAGGCCCCGTCAACGGTGATGATTGCTCCGGCCGACACCACGACGCCCGTCGAACCGGAGCCCGGGATCACCCTGGATCAGGCGGTGGCAAATGCGTCCGGCATTCTGCCGAAGACTCCAGCGCCGGCCGCCGCAAAGACGCAGGCGGGATCACAGCCGCCGGCGACGCAGCCGCCCGCAACGCCACAGCCGCAGGCACCGTCCCCGGCGCTGAACCAGCCGGGTGAGAAGCGCTACATCGGGTCTCCCGTATCACTCGATCTCGACGGTGCCGACCTCCGCGCGACGCTGCGGACGCTCGTCGAACACGGCGGACTGAACGTCGTGTTCGATCCGTCGGTGCAGGGAACCGTCGACATCTTCGTACGAGATATCCCGTGGGACCAGGCACTCGAGACGATCCTGCGCGCCAACAAGCTCGGCTACGTTGCCGAGGGCACGATCATCCGCATCGCACCGCTCAACATCCTCGCGGAAGAGGAGGCGGAGCGCCGCAAGCTCTCCGACGCGCGCGCGCTTGCCGGTGAGCTGGGCGTGCGAACGTTCGCGCTCAGCTACGCCAAGGCGCAGGACCTTCAGCCGCTGCTGACACGTTCCGTTCTGTCAGCACGTGGGCAGATTCAAGTGGATACGCGCACCAACACCCTGATCCTGATGGATCTGCCCGATCGTCTGCAGACGGCCGCCAGCCTGATTTCGTCGCTGGATCGCGCGGAACCGCAGGTGGAGGTCGAGGCACGCATCGTTCAGACCAGCCGCGATTTCGCCAAGGCAATCGGCATCCAGTGGGGATTGAATGGCCGCATGACCCCCGAGCTCGGCAACACCACGAACCTCGCGTTTCCCAACCGCGGAACGCTCGGCGGACGGCTGGGCTCGCAGGGTCCGGACCCGACGAACGATCCGCGCTCGACATCGACCGATCAGGCAGGTACCGTGATCGGCCTTCCGGCGCAGAACCTCGGGTCCGCCGCCGTCAACACCGCTCTCGGTCTGGCGCTCGGCTCCGTCAACGGCGCGTTCAATCTCGACGTCGCACTGACGGCGCTCGAGCGATCCGGCAAGGGACGCGTGCTGTCGACGCCGCGCCTCACGACGCAGAACAACATCCAGGCGCGCGTGCAGCAGGGGCTCCAGATCCCGATCCAGACGGTGGCAAACAACACCGTCACCGTCACGTTCAAGGAAGCCGTCCTCATGCTTCAGGTGACGCCGCAGATCACCGCCGCCGGCACCGTCATAATGCAGGTGAGCGTCACCAACATGGCGGCCGACTTCAGCCGGCAAGTCAACGGCATCCCGCCGATCGACACGCAGGAAGCGCACACGCAGGTCCAAGTGGAGGACGGCGCGACTACCGTCATCGGCGGCATCTTCGTCAGTCGCGAGCAGACCTCGACCGACAGGACGCCGCTGCTGCACCGGATCCCGCTTCTCGGCTGGATGTTCAAGCGTGACGCCTTCCAGGATGAAAGTCGCGAGCTGCTGATTTTCATCACCCCGCGCATCCTCAAGGGCTAAGGCGATGAAACGAGCATTTCTCGGAATCTTCCTGCTGGCCTCCGTTTCGTGCGGAGACATGGTTCGACAGGGCACCGCGTCGTCGTTCCTGATCGTCCAGTCGCTCGAAGGCGCGTCGGGCGGCGACCCCGGCGATTTCACCGGCACGGTCCGCTCCGACGTGCTGACGGAGAACTCGATCTTCAACGATCTCGGCCGCGTCACGTTCCAGCTTGGATTGAAGGATCCGGGACCGCCGGCGTCGCCGACGACACCATCACCGAACAACTTCATCACCGTCGACCGCTACCACGTCGAGTTCGTGCGTTCCGACGGACGGAACGTGCCGGGTGTCGATGTGCCGTATGCGTTCGACAGCGCATTCACAATCACCGTCGGAGACTCGCCGACGACAGCGGGCTTCACGCTGGTCAGACACCAGGCCAAGGCGGAAGCGCCGCTCGCCGCGCTGCAGCAGTCGCCGCTGATCATCTCGACGATTGCGAGAGTGACGTTCTACGGGCACGATCAGACGGGCAGGGAAGTGTTCGTGGTCGCGCAGATCGGCGTCAGCTTCGGCGACTTCGCCGATCCGGACTGAAGTCGTGCACGCGTCGAGACACTCGGGTGCAGCTATGAGAACCAGGATTCAGTCACTCGTCCTCGCCATGGTCGCCGCGACCTTCGCGTCCTGCACCATGAAGAGCCAGGACGCGCCACCGCTCACAGGCCCTGCGGAGTTCGGCACATCCGTCAACGTGTCGGCCTCCCCCGACGTTCTGCAGCAGGACGGTGCGTCGCAGTCGCAGATCACGATCACCACGTTCGATCAGAACGGCAAGCCGAAGGCGGACGTCCGTATGACGGTCGAAATTCGATTCGGTGGGGAAGTCATGGACTTCGGCTGGCTGTCGGCGAGAACGGCGACAACCAACGGTGCCGGCAAGGCCACGCTCGCGTACACGGCGCCGGCCAGCATCGGGTCCGAAGCGATCGTCGAGATCGTCGCCACGCCGATCGGCACGAATGCAGCAAACCAGGTGGGCCGTACGGTCAGCATCAGGCTGGTGCCGCCGGGTATCCGGCTGCCACCGCTGAACCTGACACCCAGTTTCACGTTCAATCCGACGACACCTGCGCAGGGTCAGGCCGTCGTATTCGACGCTCAGGCGAGCACGGGCGCGATTGCGCAATACCGCTGGGAATTCGGAGACGGCGCAACGGGAGCGGGCGAGATCACGACGCATGCCTACGATTCACTCGGCAGCTTCGTCGTGCGGCTTACGCTCGTCGATACATCGGGTCGCACGATCTCGCTGAGCCGCTCGATCACCGTTGGGCAATCCGCCGCGCCCACGGCTGAATTCACGTTCTCGCCCGCGAACCCGGAGCCGAATGACGACGTTCGGTTCAATGCGAGCGCGTCCGTTGCGACTGCCGGCCGGTCGATCGTGAGCTACGTGTGGGACTTCGGGGATGGTGGAACGGCAACCGGTGTCCAGGTGACGCGGCGCTATACGCAGGCGCGCACCTATAATGTGACGCTGACCGTAACCGACGATCTCGGGCGGACGTCAGTTGTGACGAAACCGGTCGACGTCGCGCTCCCCGAAGATGATGGCGGAACCTCGCCCAACTGATGCGATGAACCGCCGGGTCGTAACCGACCCGGCGGCAGCAACCTGAAGTGCCGGGCAACCGCCTCGCCCGCGCCGGAGCCGGGCTGCACCGGCGCCGCCTCGATGCACTCCTCGTCAGCCACCCCGCAAACATCAGGTATCTCACCGGCCTGAACGCGTCTGCCGGCGCGTGCGTGGTCACGCCGTCGGCCTGCACGCTCGTCGTGGACTTCCGGTATGCCACAGCCGCCTCGGAGGCTGTGGCGGGAAGTGGTATCCAGATCGAAATCGCGGATGCGTCTATTGATGACGGGACGATTGCCGTCATGCGGAGATTGCGTCCGGCGCGCGTCGGCGTGGAAGGCGCGCATCTCACCATCGCGCGCTTCAACAAACTGAGGGACGCGCTCACACCCATCGAGTTGATCAGCACCGACCGCGTAATCGAGCAGCTGCGCGTCATCAAGGACGCGGAGGAGATCGAACGTTTGCGCCAGGCCGGACGGTTGATCTCCGCGGTCGCCCGTCAAGCGCGGATGTGGGTCGTCGCGGGCGCGGCAGAGGTGGAGGTCGCGGCGTCTGTAGATGCCGCGATGCGCCAGGCCGGCTTCGAACGTCCCGCCTTCGATACGATCGTCGCATCGGGGCCGAACGGGTCGCTTCCGCACGCGCGTCCGACTCGTCGCAGACTGGCGGAAGGGGAAGGGGTGGTGCTGGACTTCGGGGGCGTCTACGACGGATACTGCGTGGACCTCACGCGGACGTTGCTGATTGGCGAGGTGCCCGCGCCGTTTCGCCGGATGTTCGAGGCCGTCCGGGAGGCGCAGGCTGCTGCAATTGCCGCGGTGGCGCCGGGAGCGGCAGCGGCCGATATCGACGGTGCGGCTCGGCGCGTGCTCGCCGCGCACGGTCTCGCCTCGGCGTTCGGCCACGGCACCGGGCACGGGCTGGGCCTCGAGGTCCACGAAGAACCGAGGATCTCGAGAACGGTGCCCGCCGACGAACGCGTGCAGGCGGGAATGGTGTTCACGATCGAGCCCGGCGCGTACATTCCCGGCCTCGGCGGCGTGCGGATCGAGGATGATGTGCTGGTCGTCACTGGCGGCTGCGAGCTCCTGACGGACGCGCCGATCGAACTGTGAAGGGTGCATGGAATTCGACGACATCGAGAGGATCCTCGCGCTTGTCAGAGAGCACGAGCTTGCGGAATTCGAGCTCGAACGCGACGGGCTGAAGCTGAGAGTCAAAAAGGCGCACGCCGCGCCGCCGCTGACCGTTGCACCGCCGGCATTTGCTGCCGCACCCCTGGCGCCCGCCGTTCAGGCCATGCCGCAGACCACCGAGCACCTCGCCCCTCCCGCGGAACCGTTAGGCGACGAGATGGAGCTGGCAGTGGTCAAGTCGCCGATCGTCGGTACCTTTTATCGTTCACCTGAACCCGGTGCATCCTCGTTCGTCGAGGTGGGGCAACGGGTCAAGAAGGACCAGGTCCTCTGCATCATCGAGGCGATGAAGCTGATGAACGAGATCACGTCCGAGTACGAGGGGGAGATCGTCAGCGCCTACGTGGAGAACGGCAAGCCCGTTCAGTACGGGGAGCGGTTGTTCGCGATCAGGACGTCATGACCGCGCTTGAAGCAATCGCAGTTGCGAGCGAGCCACGCGAACGGCGAAGCGGCGTGCGAGAGCGCGTGTCGGGGAGCCCGAGGGGCGCAGCCCTCGGTGAGTGATGTTTAAGAAGATCCTGATCGCTAACCGTGGCGAGATCGCGCTCCGCGTGATCTGCGCCTGCCGCGAGCTGGGCATCAAGACCGTTGCCGTGTATTCGGAAGCCGACGAGAACTCGCTCCACGTCCGTTTCGCCGACGAAGACGTCTGCATCGGTCCGGCGCGGAGCGCGGACAGTTATCTCAGCGTTCCCGCGATTCTCAGCGCCGCCGAGATCACCGGCGCCGACGCGATCCATCCCGGTTACGGATTTCTCTCCGAAAGCGCCTATCTCGCAGAGGTCTGCGAAGCCTGCCACATCCGCTTCATCGGTCCCGCCCCGAACGTGATCAGGCTGCTGGGGGACAAAGCGCGCGCGCGGCGCGCGATGAAGAAGGCGGGCGTGCCGATCCTGCCCGGCAGCGATGGTCCCGTCGACAGCGAGGAAAAGGCGCAGAAGATCGCGCGCGATCTCGGCTTGCCGGTGATCATCAAAGCCGTCGCCGGCGGCGGCGGGCGCGGAATGCGCGTCATCCGGAACACGGGTGAGCTCAGCAAGGCGCTCAAGACGGCCCAGCGCGAGGCGGAGGCGGCCTTCGGAGTCGGCGACGTGTACCTCGAGAAATACGTCGAGAACCCCCGTCATATCGAGTTCCAGGTGCTCGGTGATCACCATGGCGCCGTCGTCCATCTCGGTGAGCGCGAGTGCTCGATCCAGCGGCGGCATCAGAAACTCCTCGAGGAAGGCCCCTCGATCGCGGTCACCGAAAAGCAGCGGCGTAAGCTCGGCGCGACCGTGGTCGACGCCGCGCGCGCGGTCCAGTACACGAACGCGGGCACCTTCGAGTTCCTGCTGGACGACAAGGGCAATTTCTTCTTCCTCGAGGTGAACACGCGCGTCCAGGTGGAGCACCCGGTCACCGAATGGATCACCGGCATCGACATCGTCAAGGAACAGATCCGCGTCGCCGCCGGCGAGCGCCTGTCGTTCAAGCAGGGGGATGTCACCTTCAACGGCCACGCGATCGAATGCCGGGTCAACGCCGAGGACCCCGTGACCTTTCAACCCTCACCCGGCGTGATCCACGCCTTCAGCGTGCCCGGCGGCCCCGGAGTTCGGGTTGACACCTTCGCGCACTCGGAGTGCACGATTCCGCCGTACTACGATTCGATGATCGCCAAAATCATCGTGCACGGCCGCGACCGGCAGGAGGCGATCGCGCGGATGCGCCGCACGCTCGAGATGACGGTCATCGAAGGGATCAAGACCAGCATTCCGCTCCACCTGAAGATCCTTGCCGATCCCGACTTCATCGCCGGGCGGCTGAGCACGTCGTTCATGGACCGCTATCTCGTCGAGCAAAAAAAAAGTAGTGACGGGCGTCTCGCGCAAGCCGGCTAGCTCCGGGGCGTTTCGACTGCCGCCGCTGTATCCCATCATCGATGTCGACCTGTGCCGGATGCGGGGCCTTGATCCCGTGGCATTCGCCGCCAGCTGCGTCCGCGGCGGCGCGCAGCTCGTTCAGGTGCGTCAGAAGGGGAACGCCGGCGGAACCGCTGCTTTGCTCGCCGTTGTCCGCGGAGTGGTCGGCGAGGGCCGCGCTGCCGGCACACGCGTGATCGTCAACGACCGCGCCGATGTCGCCGCGATGTCGGGTGCAGACGGCGTCCACGTCGGCCAGCAGGACCTTCCACCGTCGGCCGCCCGGCTGGTCGCGGGCGCCGATTCCGTCATCGGCATCTCGACCCATACACGCGAGCAAATCGACGAGGCCGCGGCCGGACCGGCCGACTACATCGCCGTCGGTCCGATCTTTCGCACGACGACGAAGGAGACCGGTTACGATCCGCGCGGCCTCGACCTTTTGGAGTACGCGGCGCGGACGGGACGACCCGTGGTCGCCATCGGCGGGATCACATCAGTCAACGCCCGCGACGCGTTGAACGCCGGTGCCAGCGCGGTCGCTATCATCGGCGACCTGCTTTCTGAAGCCGATCCCGAGCGCCGTGTGCGCGAGTTCCTCGATATCGTGACCATCGGTCAGTAAAGGCGTGCAGGGTATAATGCGCGGCGTTTCGCTGAGCCGGCGCATCAAACGCGGCCGACGTGTGCGCGGCCGAACGGAGGACGGGTGGATTCGAATCTTCTGAAAACGAAGTCGATTGAGCAGCTGGTCGGCGACGCGGAGCACGGCGCCAAGTCGCTGAAACGCACGCTGACGGGTCTCGATCTGACACTACTCGGTATCGGCGCGATCATCGGCACGGGCATCTTCGTGCTGACGGGCACCGCCGCCGCGAACCAGGCCGGCCCCGCCATCGTGCTCGCGTACGTGGCCGCCGGCCTTGCATGCGGTTTTGCGGCGCTGTGCTACGCGGAATTCGCATCGATGATCCCGATCTCCGGCAGCGCCTACACCTATGCCTACGCCACGCTCGGAGAGATCTTCGCGTGGATGATCGGATGGGACCTCATCCTCGAATATGCGGTGGGCTCGATGACGGTGGCGGTCGGCTGGAGCGGGTACTTCCAGCGGATCCTCGCCGGGTTCGGCATCAGCCTGCCTGCGTGGATGACCGCCGCGCCGGCGACCAGCGTCGAAGGCGCGCTGATGAACCTGCCCGCCATGCTGATCGTGCTGGTCATCACCGCGCTGCTGGTCATCGGCGTGCGCGAGAGCGCGCGATTCAACGCCGCGATGGTTGCAGTCAAGCTCGTCGCAATCCTGTTCTTCATTGTCGTCGGTGTCGGGTACGTCGAACCGGCGAACTGGCAGCCGTTCATGCCGTACGGCGTGCAGGGCATCGCCGCAGCCGCCGCGGTCGTGTTCTTCGCCTACATCGGATTCGACGCCGTGTCGACGACGGCCGAAGAGGCGAAGAACCCGCAACGCGACATGCCCATCGGAATCATCGCCTCGCTCATCATCTGCACCGTGCTCTATCTCGCCGTGTCCGGTATCCTCACCGGCATCATCCCGGTCGTGCAGTACAAAACGGACGCGCAGTTTCTCAACGCACCGGTCGGCTATGCGCTCGCGGTGATCGGCAAGGACTGGGCGGCGGGCCTCGTGTCCGCGGGGGCTGTCGCGGGCATCACCAGCGTGCTGCTGGTCATGCTCATGAGTCAGCCGCGCATCTTTTTCGCCATGAGCCGCGACCAGCTGTTGCCGCCAGGCGTCAGCAAGGTGCACCCGAAGTTCCGCACGCCCTACATCACCACGATCATCACCGGTGTGATCGTCTCCATCGTCGCCGGCTTCACGCCGATCCAGGTGCTCGGCGAAATGACCAGCATCGGGACGCTCTTCGCGTTCGTGGTCGTGTGTTTTGCCGTCCTGATCCTTCGAGCGAGACGGCCGGATCATCCGCGGCCGTTCAAAGTACCGTTCGGCCCGGTGTTCCCGGTGCTTGGGGTGATCTCGTGCGTCTACCTGATGGTGAACCTCACGGTCATGACGTGGGTGCGATTCCTCGTCTGGCTGGATTTCGGGATGATCATCTACTGGTTCTACGGGCGCACGCACAGTCCGCTGGTGAATCAGGTCGAAGCGGCGGCACGCAGCGGCGGCGAGCGGGTCGGCAACTTCCTGCGGATGGCCGGCTACATGCTCCTGTTCAACGGCTTCTGCATCACGCTGCTGGCACTCCTGACCGAGTGGGGCATCACGACGGAGGAGCTCGCGAAGTGGCACGAGCTCGACAGGCTGCTGTCGCGCATCGGCATGCACATCAACCCGGATATTGCGGATGCGTTCGGTCTCAAGATCCTCATCGCCGGGGTGATCGTGACGATTATCGGGCACCTCTTGACACGCGGCGCGGGGAAGACGCCGAGCAAGTCCGAGCGCGTCTAGGTTCGACGCTTTGCTCGACATCGATTCGGTGAGCCGTATCGCCGCATCGGTGGAGGGCTGGTTGAGCGACGCGCAGGGGCGCGCGCTGTACACGGCCGCTTCACGCGTTCGCGGGCACGGCGCGATCGTGGAGATCGGATCCTGGAAAGGGCGCTCGACGGTGTGGCTCGCTCACGGGGCGCGATGCGCCGGGGCGCGCGTGATCGCCGTCGACCCTCACGCCAACTCGCGCGAGGATCCGAAGGCGAACACGCTCGAAGCGTTCAGGGCCAACATCGCGCGTGCCGGCGTCGAGGAGCGCGTCGAGCCGATGGTGATGACGTCGGCAGAAGCGGCGTGCGCTCTTCGCCAGGACGTCGAGCTGCTGTTCGTGGACGGCGACCACTCGATCGAAGGAGCGCTCGCCGACGCGATCGTCTGGCTGCCACGCGTCGTTCCTGGCGGCATCGTGATGTTTCACGATGTCGCGACGTCCGGGTATTCGGGACCGCGCCGCGTCTTCCAGACAATGATCTGCCGCAATCACCAGTTTCACCGCCTCCGTCGAGTGGGGTCGATGATGATTGCCGACCGCACGGACAGGAGATCCCGGGCGCAGGGACTGCGGTCCAGACTCGTCGATCTTCTTCTGTACTTCTATGATGGGGAAGCGGCGTTCAAGCGGGCTCTTCGCCGCCTGAGACGTGCCCGCCTACACCCGAGCGTCGTTACATCCTGACCATGCCCGCACGCATCATCGACGGTAGTCGCATCGCATCCGAGATCCGCCAGTCCGTAGCCCCCGCTGTCGCTGCGTTTACCGCGAAAGCGGGCCGTGCTCCATGCCTCGGCATCGTTCTGGTCGGTGAGGATCCGGCCTCGGAGATCTACGTCCGCAACAAAGTAAAGGCAGGAACCGAGTCGGGTCTGCGCGTGGATCTGCAGCGCCTCGGGACCAGCGCGTCTCTGTCCGAACTGCTCGTGCTCGTGCACCGGCTGAACGCGAGCGAAGAACACGACGGCATCCTCGTGCAAGCGCCGCTTCCGGCGGCAATGGGACGCGGCGCCGCGCAGCAGGTCTTCGATGCGATCGACCCCGCCAAGGACGTCGACGGCTTCAGCCCTGTGAGCGTCGGCCGTCTGGTGCAGGGCCGCGCGCTCCTTGCCCCGTGCACGCCCTCGGGCGTCATCGAAATGCTGGACCGCATCGGCATCGCGATCCGCGGCACTCGCGCCGCCGTCATTGGACGAAGTGAAATCGTCGGCAAGCCGATGGCCATGCTGCTCCTCCATCGTGACGCGACGGTCACCATCTGCCATTCGAAGACACCCGATCTCCCTGCTGTCGCGCGGGAAGCGGACATTCTCGTGGCGGCGATCGGCCGTGCGGGTTTCGTCACGCGTGAGTTCGTCAAACCCGGTGCGACCGTGATCGACGTCGGCATCAACAGAGTCACCGATCGCCACGAGGCGGAGGGCCTGTTTGGCGCCTCGTCCCCTCGTATAGCCGACTTCGAACGGCGAAGATCGCTCGTGGTCGGCGACGTGCACCCGAATGTGGTCGAAGTCGCCGGCGCGTTGACACCCGTCCCCGGCGGTGTCGGCCCCCTCACGATCGCGATGTTGCTGAAGAACACGATGGCGGCCGCCGAGGCACGCGCCGGTTCCTGAGATGCTGCGCGTCGGCCTGACCGGCGGGATCGCGACCGGCAAGAGCTTTTGCCTGAAGCGCTTCGCGCGGCTGGGAGTCCCGGTCATCGACGCCGACCGCATCGCCCGCGAAGTCGTGGCGCCAGGGTCCGCGGCGCTCGAATCCATTCGCGCCCGTTTCGGATCGTCGATCATCGCGGCGGACGGGAACCTCAATCGAGGGGCGCTGGCGGGAATCGTTTTCACGGACCGCGCGGCGCGCGCAGATCTCGAGTCGATCATCCATCCTGAGGTGTATCGCCGGATCAACGACTGGTTCGCCAATCAGCGTCCGGGGACGCGGTTCGCAATTGCCGATATCCCGCTCCTCTTCGAAACCGGACACGAGCACGATTTCGACTCGGTGATCGTATGCGCGTGCGAGCCATTCGAACAGCTTCGCCGGCTGATGGAACGCGACGGACTGAGCGAAGACGACGCCCGCGCGCGTTTGGCCGCGCAATGGCCGATCGCCGAAAAGATCGCACGAGCGGACCACGTGATCCGCACGGACGGGACTTATGAGGCGACCGATACGCTGGTACACGACGTCTTTGACGCCCTGACTTCAGAAGCGTAATCTCCGCGCGCGCAATTCTTGCGCGGGCAAGATGGCGGATTCTTTTTTACAAAAATCCAATCGTCGCGCTGCTGCAATTCGGCGACAATAGCGGTCCGCCCTCCCCAGCGGCTCCGGAAGAGGAGCCATGAAAAGCACGAGATTCGCGATCCTGGCGATCTGCGCGGCGTTCCTGTTTGCGGGGGCCTCGGGCCAGGGACAGGGCCGGGGCGAGGGGCGCATCCGTCACGCGCGCCAGGCGATCCCCAACCAGTACATCGTCATTCTGAATGGCGGCGAGGACCCTGTGGCCGTCGCGCGGCAGAGCGCGGCGGCCTTCGGTGGCCGCGCCCTCCACACCTTCCGGCGAGCGTTGAACGGCTTCTCCGTGCGCCTCACGCCCGCCGCCGCCGCGACGCTCGCCGCCGATCCGCGCGTGCGCTTCATCGAGGAAGACAGCGTCATCACGGTTTCGCAGGTTCAGACCAGCCCACCGCCGAACCTGGATCGCATCGATCAGCGCCAACTGCCGCTCGATGGCGCGTACGCCTACGGAGAGCTCGGCTCGTTCGTGCGCGTTCACGTGATCGACACGGGGATCCGCGCGTCGCACGAGGAGTTTCAGGGACGCGCTGTGATTGCGGGCGACTTCGTGGACGACGACGGTGATTTCGACCCGCACGACGTCGGGAACGACGACGGTGATCCCGCGAACCCGGACGGTGCGGACTGCCACGGCCATGGAACGCATGTTGCCGGCACGATCGGCGGCGCCACCTACGGCGTGGCGAAAGGGGTCGCGCTGTATGCGTATCGAGTGCTTGGCTGCGACGGCAGCGGCTCGCTCTCCTCTGCTCTGGCCGCCATCGACGCCATCAATGCAGACAGTTATCGACCCTCGCTCGTGAACATGAGTCTCGGCGGAGATCCGAGCGACGCGCTGGATGCCGCTGTTCGCGCGTCGATCGCATCGGGCATTACCTATGTGGTCGCGGCGGGGAACTCGTTCGCCGACGCCTCCAACTTTTCACCGGCGCGGGTCTCCGAGGCGGTCACGGTCGGTGCGACGGACGTGAACGACGTCCGTGCCTTCTTCTCGAACTACGGCCCATCGCTGGACCTGTTCGCGCCCGGGGTCTCGATCACCGCCGCCGGCCACACGGCCGATGACGCAACGGCAACGTTCTCGGGCACGTCGATGGCCGCACCTCACGTCACTGGCGTGGCGGCGCTCTATCTCAGTCAGCAGCCTGACCTGACGCCCGCCCAGGTTCACGCGCAGCTCGTCAGCGCCGCGACGCCGAACGTCGTGGTAGGCGCCGGAACCGGTTCGCCGAATCGCGTCCTCTACTCGGACCTGGCGCACCTCACGGCACCAGCCGTGGACCTCATTCGTCCGAATGCGAATGCGAAGGTGCTCAGCGATCGGCCGTACTCGATCGAATGGACGGCTTCCGATCCGGATGGTCTCGCCGCCTTCGACGTGCTGCTCTCGATGGACGGGGGCGGCAGTTACGCGGTGATCCCCGGCTGCAGTGGGCTGGAGGGAACCAGGCGTGAATGCACGTGGCCCGCGCCGGCACCGACGACGACCACCGCGCGGGTGCGCATTGTGGCCCGTGACGCGGGCGGCGATACCTCGTTTGATCAGTCGAGCGGGAACTTCTCGATCGTATCCGGCGCCGACCTCGTCGCCTCGGCGGTCTCTCATATGTCAGGGCCGCTGTCGCCAGGCACGTCGGTGACGGTAACCGAAACGGTGAAGAACGTCGGCAACGTCGGTGGCGAAGCATCCACCACCCGCTACTACTTGTCCGTGGACGCAGTAAAGGGCTTCAACGATCCGCGTATGACGGGCAGCCGCTCCGTGCCGGCGCTGTCGCCCGACGCACAGTCCGTCGGGTCGGCCGTGTTGACCGTTCCATCGACGATTGCCGCCGGCTCGTACACGATGCTCGCGTGTGCAGACGACTCGCACACCGTCGCGGAGGTCGAGGAGACGAACAACTGCACGGCGGATCCCACAACGGTTGTGATCGCCTTCGCCGATCTCGTGACCAGTGCTGTTGGAAATCCAGCCACGGCTGGCGCTCCCGGCACGTCGTTCACCGTCTCGGACACCGTTCACAACAGCAGCAACGTCACCGCGTCATCGTCGACGACCCGGTACTACCTTTCGTCAGATGCGAACAAGGACGAGGGAGACGTGCTGCTCAGCGGTACACGCAGCGTAACAAGTCTGCCGGCGGGGGACACGTCGATCGGCTCTCGCTCGGTAACCATTCCGACGTCCACGTCTCCTGGAACGTATCGGCTCATGGCGTGTTCCGATGACACCGCTCGTGTCAAGGAGTCCGACGAATCCAATAATTGCCTCGCGTCCAGCGGCACGATCCTTATCGGTTCTCCGGATCTCGTGACGACGGCAGTCAGCAACCCGCCGGCGACCGCCGCGCCGGGAACCGCCTTTACGATCGTCGACGCCGTGCAGAACGCCAGCCCGATCGACGCGGGCGCATCGACGACGCGCTACTACCTCTCTCAGGATTCGACACGGGGCGCTGACGACGTCGCGATCACCATTACGCGCACGGTGGAAGCGCTGGTGGCCGGCGCGACGTCCAGCGGGAGCAGGTCCGTCACTGTGCCCTCATCGACGGTGCCTGGCGTCTATCGCGTGCTCGCGTGCGCCGACGACAGTTCGCGCGTGACTGAATCGAACGAGTCGAACAACTGCACGGCGTCAGCAACCAGCGTGAACGTCCAGCAGCCTGACCTTCTCGTGACATCGATCAGCAGCCCGCCGGCCAGTTCCGCCGCGGGAGCGACGTTCAGCATCACGGACACCACGCAGAATGCGAGTGCGGTCGCGGCGACGGCGTCCACCACACGCTATTACCTCTCGGCCGATGGGGTGAAGAGCGCCGACGACGCGCAGATAACGAGCAGCCGGTATGTAGGGTCGCTCGCAGCCGGCGCGGCGTCGACCGGCAGCCGAACCATCACCGTACCTGCGTGGACGGCCGACGGCGCCTATCGCGTGCTGGCGTGCGCGGATGACACGATGAGCGTCGACGAGGCGGACGAGTCGAACAACTGTGCGGCGTCAGTCGGATCGGTCGTCATCGGGGCACCCGACCTGGTGACCGCCGCAGTCAGCGATCCTCCGGCAATCGCTGCGCCTGGCGACTCGTTCAAAGTCACTGATACCGTGCAGAACGTGAGCAGCTTCGGCTCGAGTTCGTCGACGACGCGCTACTACTTGTCCTTCGACGGCGAGAAGAGCGCGGATGATGTACTCGTGAGCGTCACGCGCCTGGTCGCATCGCTTGCCGCGGGCGCTTCGTCAACCGCCAGCAGGACGATCAGCGTGCCTTCGTTCACGGCGCCGGGCGTCTACCGGCTGCTGGCCTGCGCTGACGATCTGGATAAAGTCACGGAATCGAGCGAGTCGAACAACTGCAGGGCGTCCATGCAGACGATTACGGTCGGTGGGCAGTAACAAAGTCCAGACTTCAGACTCCAAGCTTCAAAAAAGACGAAACCGCAAGTTTCGCGATTCTTGGAGTCTGGAGTTTGGAGTTGAGGCGGTCAGGCGAGCGCGTCGGCGTCCTTCATGGGCGCGATGCGCTCCTCGATGAAGGTGTCCCATTCGTGGCAATGCGGGCACTGCCAGAGCAGTTCGGTGCTGCGATAGCGGCAGCGGACGCAGATGTGCGGATCGACGTAGAAGACCGATTCTCGCGTGAGATCGACGTATCGCTGAACCAGAGGCTGCGGGAGGTCGAGCGAGGAGAGCGTCTCCCATATCGCCTGGTGCAGGGCGAGCGCATGCGGGTTGATCGCCAGCGCCTCGAACAGAACGTCGAGGGCCTCGCGCGGCGAACCATGCGAGCGGAGATGTCCCGCGAGCGCGAGCCGCGCGCGCCAGTTCTGTGAGTTCTCGTCTATCAGCCGGCGACAGAGTGCCGGCAGCTTCGAGGCGTCCCCCATCTTTGTATAGGCTGCTTCCAGCCGCGGGAAGGCCAGATAGGCCCGGTCGGGCGAGTTCTGGATCAGCCGCTCCCATGCGGCGATGGCGCCGGCCGTATCGCCGCCGCGAAAGCGGACATCGCCCAGGTGGAGGTAAGCGGGGGAGTTCGATGAGTCGAGCTCGATCGCCGACTCGAACAGACCTGACGCGCCATGGGCATCGCCGCGGTTCACCGCGTCGAGTCCCAGCGCGTTCTCCAGAAACGCTAGGATTCTCTGGTGACGCTCTTTCTCTCCCTCGGGCGCTGCGGCTTCGAGCTTCTGCCGTGTGGCGTGCGCTTCCTGCCACTGATGCTGTTCCTCATAGAGCTTTTCGAGATTGGCGAGCGCATATTCGTTTCCTGGATCGAGCCGCAGCACTTCGCTGAACGCCTCGACAGCCCGGTCGACGAACCCGCCAGCCCTGTAATCCAGACCGAGGCACAGCAGCACGTTGGCGTGTTCCAGCTTGCGCAGGTTGGGCCGCTGCAGCAGCGCTTGATGCTCCTGTATCGCGCGGCCAACCTGCCCCTTCTCTCGATACAGGTTGCCAAGAATGAGATGGATCTCGAGAGAGTCACCGGCTGTTTGCGCGGCCTTGGTCAGCTCCTCGATCGCCGGGTCGACCTGGTCCGCGACCAGGAAGTTGAGACCGAGCATGTAATGCGGTGATTCGCGGGCTCGGCGGCGATCGATCCACCGGCCGTCCTGCAGCTTGTAACGTTCCCACGCTTTGCCAGCGGCCAGGCCGAGGAGCAATGTAACCAGGACGGCGATCGCAGTCTGGAGGCCCATCAGACGGACACGTCCCGAACGATGCCGTCCCAGCGCTCCTGCGCCCGAAGGACGAGCTCGATGAATTCGCGCACCGCACCCCGCCCACCGCCGAGCGCACTCACCCAGTGCGACGCGGCGCGCACTTCCTCAGCCGCATCAGCGGGTGCGCCGGCGAGTCCGGCCCGCGCGAGCACCGGCAGATCGAGGAGGTCATCACCCATGTAGGCGACATTCTCCTCAGCGACTCGGTGCTCAGCGAGAATGCGGTCGAACTCCAGCGGTTTGCTGGGTACCCCCTGGGCCACGATTCTCATCCCAAGCTGCGCCGCACGCTGAGTGGTGGCCGCCGACGCGCGTGCCGACAGTAACCCCACTTCCACGCCCGCCTGCATCGCCCACACGATGGCGGCGCCATCCCGGATGTGAAAGGCCTTGGATTCGGTGCCGTCGCCGTGCATGACCACGGTTCCGTCGGTCAGTACGCCGTCGACATCGAGGAGCACGAGCCTGATGCGGGAAGCACGTTGCTGGACGCTGAGGGGGTTCACGGATTCAAATGCTCAAAACATCTGCGTGCGCCACAGATCATGGAGGTGGACGACGCCTTCCACCTCGCCGCTGTCGCCGGCGACGACGACCGAGGTGATCTTGTGCGTCTCCATGATTTTCAGCGCTTCGACCGCGAGCATTTCGCGCCGAATGGTGCGCGGGTTGCTCTTCATCACGTCGCCCGCGGTGAGCGATAGTACGTCGGAACCCGCAACCATCAGCCGGCGAAGATCGCCATCGGTGAAGATGCCGACCAGCCGCCCGTGTTCGTCGACGACGCACGTCATGCCGAGACGCTTGTCCGACATCTCGTGAAAGACGTCGTGCATGGCCGTGGACGTTCTGACGACAGGCGCCGCCGCGCCTGACACCATGACGTGCTCGACGCGCATCAGGCGCCGCCCCAGCTTGCCGCCCGGGTGAAGGGAAGCGAAATCTTCTTCGCGGAAACCCTTGCGGACGAGAAGGGTCATCGCCAGCGCATCGCCCAGCGCGAGCGCCGCCGTCGTGCTCGCTGTCGGTACCAGGTTCATCGGGCACGCCTCTTCGGCGATGCCGCAGTTGAGCGTCACATCGGCGGCGCGCGCCAGCGTCGACGCCGGGTTGCCGGTCATCGCGATCAGCCTGGCGCCGATCCGGCGGATCGATTCGAGCAGTCGAACCAGCTCCTCCGTCTCACCGCTGTGTGACAGCGCGATCACGACATCCTCTTCGCGGATCGCGCCGAGGTCACCATGGATCGCTTCGGCGGGGTGCAGAAAGTAGGCGGACGTCCCGGTGCTCGACAGGGTTGCCGCGATCTTCCGGCAGATGATGCCGGACTTGCCCATGCCGCTGACGATCACACGTCCCTTGCAGTCGAACAGCAGTTGAACGGCTCGCTCGAAGTCGCCATTCAGTCGGTCGATCAGGCCGAGGATCGCGTCTGCTTCGGTCTTGAGGACCTTGCGCGCGAGGTCGAGTGCCGGGATCGTTCCGCTCATACCGCGGCTCCGCGGGCGATGTCGTGAATCTTCACGAGACGGTGCAGCAGCGGCTCCAGAGCATCGAGCCGCAGCGCGTTCTGCGCGTCGCTCTTTGCGCGGGCGGGTTCCTGATGGACCTCGAGGAAGACGCCGTCCACACCGGCCGCCACGCCCGCTGACGCCATGGGCACGATGTACTCGGCCTGGCCGGCAGTGACGCCGTTACCCGCGCCGGGCAGTTGCAGGCTGTGCGTGACATCGTAAACGACGGGATAGCCGAGCGCCCGCAGCATGGGAAAGGCGCGCATGTCGACCACGAGATTGTTGTAGCCGAAGCTGAACCCGCGCTCCGTCACGATCACATTGGTGTTGCCGGCGCCGGTGACCTTGTCGATGGCGTGGCGCATGTCGTTCGGCGCGAGGAATTGGCCCTTCTTGATGTTCACCACGCGGCCCGTCTTCGCGGCCGCGACGAGCAGGTCGGTTTGCCGCGACAGGAACGCGGGTATCTGGAGAACGTCCGCGACCTCCGCTGCGGGCGCCGCCTGCGCCGGCTCGTGGATGTCGGTGAGGATCGGCACCTTCGCCTGCTCGCGGACGCGCGAGAGCACGCGCAACCCCTCGCGCAGCCCAGGACCACGAAATGAGCTGGAGGACGTGCGGTTCGCTTTGTCGTACGAGGCCTTGAACACGTATTGAACGCCGGCGCGCGTCGCGATACCGCTGGCCTCGATGGCTGTCTCGATTGCGTGCGACTCGCTTTCGATCACGCAGGGCCCGGCGATGACCAGCAGCGGCGCGCCGCCCCCGACTGTCAGGCCGGCGAAGCGTACGGTGTGCACCACTAGCCGGCGACCGATTCCGCCGCGGGCCGGCGTGCCGCCAGCTTGTGCTGATGACTCGCGTCGACGAATCCGGCAAACAGCGGGTGCGGATTGAGCGGCTTCGACTTGAACTCGGGGTGGAACTGCACGGCGACGTACCACGGATGCCCGGGGAGTTCGATGATCTCGACGAATTTTCCGTCCAGCGATCGGCCGACGATCTCGAGCCCCTTGTCGGTGAGCGCCGGTTCGTACAGGCAGTTGAACTCGTACCGGTGACGGTGACGTTCCGTGATGACTTCCGAGCCGTAGAGGCGGTGAGCGCGTGAACCCGGCTTCAGCACGCAGTCGTACGACCCCAGGCGCATCGTGCCGCCCAGATCGTCCACACCAAGGAGGTCGCGCAGTTTGTAGATCACGTTCTGCGGCGTCTCGGGGGCGCACTCCGTAGAGTCCGCCTCGCTCAATCCGCAGACGTGGCGCGCGTACTCGACCGCCGCCCACTGGAACCCATAGCAGATGCCGAAGTAGGGAATACCGCGTTCGCGCGCGATCTCGGCCGCACGCATCATCCCCCGTGTACCGCGATCGCCGAATCCGCCCGGCACGAGAATGCCGTCGGCTCCTTCGAGCAGCTGCTCGCCGCCGGGCTGTTCGAGCGCTTCCGCTTCAACCCAGCGGATGTTCACACGCAGCCGGTGCTTGAAGCCGCCGTGATAGAGCGCCTCGTTGAGGCTCTTGTACGAATCCTCGTAACCGACGTACTTGCCCACCACGTGGATCGTGATGTCGTCGGACGGGTTCTTGATGCGATCGACGAGGTCGATCCAGCCGTCCATTTTGGCTTCCGTCGCAGGCAGATTGAGGCGCTGCAGCACGATCCGGTCGAGCCCTTCTGCCGCGAGCACGAGCGGCACCTCGTAGATGCTCGACACGTCTTTCGCCGTGATTACCGCTTCTTCGTCGACATCGCAGAACAGCGCGATCTTCCGCTTGATGTCCTGATCGAGGAAGCGATCGGTCCGGCAGAGCAGAATGTCGGGCTGGATTCCGATCGCGCGCAGATCGCGGACGCTGTGCTGGGTCGGCTTCGTCTTCAATTCCCCAGCGGCGCCGATGAACGGAACGAGCGTCAAGTGGATGTAGAGCGTGTTTTCACGGCCCACATCCTGGCGGAGCTGGCGGATGGCCTCGACGAAGGGCAGGCTCTCGATGTCGCCAACGGTGCCCCCGATCTCGACGAGAACGACGTCGACGTCGTTGGCGACCGCGCGGATGTTGTCTTTGATCTCGTTGGTGATGTGGGGGATGACCTGGACCGTACGCCCGAGGTAATCGCCGCGCCGTTCTTTCTGGATCACCGACAGGTAGATCTTTCCCGTCGTCCAGTTGTTGTTGCGGGTCGTGACCTGATTCGTGAATCGCTCGTAATGGCCCAGATCGAGGTCCGTCTCAGCCCCATCGTCGGTGACGTAGACCTCGCCGTGCTGATACGGGCTCATCGTGCCAGGATCGACGTTGATGTACGGGTCGAACTTCTGCAGCGCGACCTTGTAACCGTGGCCTTCCAGCAGCGCACCGATCGAGGCGGCGGCGAGGCCCTTGCCGAGCGACGAGACAACCCCGCCGGTCACGAGGATGTATTTGACGGGCCGGTTGCGTTGACCTGTGTTCGTATCCGTCTGCTGCATCGTGTGTCCCTGTGTTTACCGTCCCACCACCATCGAGCGTTGCGCCAGCTGCCGCACTCTCACCAGGTCGTCCGGCGTGTCCACGCCTATCGAATCGTGAATCGTTTCGATCGCCTTGATACGGATCCCGTATTCGAGCGCGCGAATCTGTTCGAGCGCCTCCGCCTGTTCCATGGCGGTGGGCGGCAGCGCGGTGAGCCGCATCAGGCATTCGCGCCTGTAGACATACAGTCCGATGTGCCGCCAGGCGGGAGCGGGCGGACAGCCCTGCCGCGTATACGGGATCGGCGCCCTCGAAAAATAGAGCGCGTATCCGTCGCGATCGACGACGACCTTCGTCACGTTCGGGTTATCGAGCTCGGCGCGGTCGTCGATCCGGCGCCGCAGCGTGGTCATCTGGAGCGCGGGATCGAAGCGGAAAGGCGCGATCGCCTCATCGATCGTCGACGGCTCGATCAGAGGCTCGTCCCCCTGCACGTTCACGACGACATCGCACGTGAGCGACGCCGCGACCTCGGCGAGACGATCGGTTCCGCTCGCGTGCGTCGGCGACGTGAGCTGCGCGCGGCCGCCGAACGCTTCCACCGCATCGCAAATCCGCTGATCGTCGGTGGCGACGATCACGACGCCGACCGAGCGCGCCGCCGACGTCCGCTGGTAGACGTGCTCGATCATCGGACGTCCGCCGATATCGGCCAGTGCCTTTCCCGGGAAGCGGGAGGACTCGTATCTCGCGGGGATGATGGCGACGACGGAGACGGAAACTGGATGAACCGCGGGCCCGGGGACTGAAACAGGGGGCACGGCAAATCTTACCATGACGGCTCCGCCGTAACGGTAGTACCATTGGCGCGCCATGAACGCCTCGCGGCTGGCCGTATGGATCGTCGGCGCCGCTGTCTCAGGAGCCTGGCTCGCATCGGCTGCCGGCGTGACCCGCCAGGCGCGCAATGTGCGCGTGCCGCCGCCCGCTCCGGAGACGATTCAACTCGA
>Ga0247829_10000068_pt1 | contig 26782 bp, 25 predicted proteins | sample 12C_Control_Day4_FD_207765 | JGI IMG/M metagenome (GOLD analysis project Ga0247829, IMG submission 207765) | Soil microbial communities from agricultural site in Penn Yan, New York, United States - 12C_Control_Day4 | ecosystem: Environmental > Terrestrial > Soil > Agricultural land | place... | reverse complement strand
CCCCGCCGCGCGCGGCTCCCGCCCCGTGCTGGTGTGGAGCCGGCCCGACAGCGCCCCGCAGGCACCCGGGTGGCCCCACAATGCGCGCATGAGCGACCAACCCGACGACACCCTCATCGCCCTGCTCGACCGCATCGCCCAGCGCGACGAGGCCGCTCTCAAGGGCCTCTACGACCTGGTGTCGTCCAAGCTCTACGGGCTCTCGCTGCGCGTGGTGAACAAGCACGAATGGGCCGAAGACGTGCTGCAGGAAACCTTCCTGCAGATCTGGCGCTCGGCCGGCGACTACCGCGCCAGCCTGAGCCCGCCCATGGCCTGGCTGGGCCTGATCGTGCGCAGCCGCTCGCTCGATGCCCTTCGACGGCGCAGCGCCGAACGCGCCCACCTCACCGATGAGCTCGACGACGTGATGGCCGACACCCTGGAAGGCGCCTCCCCCAACCCCATGGACGTGAGCCTGGCGAGCCAGCAGGCCTGGGCGCTGCACCAGTGTCTGGGCCAGCTGGAAAGCCGCCAGCGCGAGGTGGTCAGCCTGGCCTACCTGCGCGACCTGAGCCACAGCGAGCTGGCCGAGCAGCTCAAGCTGCCGCTGGGCACGGTCAAGACCTGGATCCGCCGGGGGCTGGACCAGCTGCGCACCTGCATGGCGCGCTTCGCGTGAGGACCTCGCCATGAACCTCATGAAACACCCCGAACTGCTGGACCAACTGGCCGCGGCCCACGCGCTGGGCACGCTGCGCGGCGGCGCGCGCCGCCGCTTCGAAGCCATGGCGCGCGAACAGGCGCCGGTGCGCGCCGCCGCCCTGGTGTGGCAGAGCCGCGTGGCCAGCATGAACGAACTGCAGGCCCCGAGCGAGCCGGCCCCGGCGGTCTGGACGCGCATCGAGAACCTGGTGCGCGCCGACAGCGACCAGCAGGCCATGGCCGCCGCGCGTGCCACCCCGCCCAACGGCCGGGGCGGCTGGCTGCGCAGCCTGGCGCTGTGGCGCGGCGCCACCGCCGCCGGCGCCCTGGCCACCGTGCTGGCCGTGGTCACGGCCGTCGGCCTGCGCGACAACCTGGGCACGCGAATCAGCGAGCTGCAAGCCCAACTCGAAGCAACGCCGCAGGTGGAGTACGTGGCCGTGCTGCACGACGACCAGGCCAGCGCGTCCATGCTGGTCACCTTCGATCCCAAGAGCAGGAAGCTCACGCTGCAGCGCGTGAGCGGCTTCCAGGAAGCGAGCGACAAGTCGCTGCAGCTCTGGGCGCTGCCGCCGTCCGGCGGCCCGCGCTCGCTCGGCGTGCTGGGTCAGGAGCGCCTGTTGCAGCTCGCCGCTGGCGAGGGCGATGTGCGCGAGGTGCCGACCCTGGCGATCAGCCTGGAGCCCAAGGGCGGCGTGCCGAGCGAACGCGGCCCCACCGGGCCGGTGCTGTTCAAGGGCGCGCTGATCCAGAAGATGCTCTGACCCGGCCGGCTCACTGCCGCGCGGTGCGCACGTTGGCCGGCGGCGATTGCGGGTGGCTGCTGCGCCAGGGGTTGATGTCCAGCCCGCCCCGGCGCGTGTAGCGCGCGTAGACCGTGAGCTTGGCCGGCTTGCAGCGCTGCCAGACATCCATGTAGATGCGCTCGACGCACTGCTCGTGGAATTCGTTGTGGTTGCGAAAGCTCACGATGTACTGCAGCAGGCCGGCCTGGTCGATCTGCGGGCCGCTGTAGCTGATCTGCACGCTGCCCCAGTCGGGCTGGCCGGTCACCAGGCAGTTGCTCTTGAGCAGGTGGCTCACCAGGGTCTCGGTCACGGGCTGCTCATCGAGCGCGGCCGAGAGCAGCTCGGGCGCGGGCTGGTACCGCGTGCACTCCACGTCGAGCCGGTCGATGGACAGGCCGCTGAGTTCGTGCACCGGCTCGCGGTCGAAGTGCTCGGGCAGCAGCAGCTTCACGCCGGCGCTGGCCTGGATCGGGCCGCCGTGCCAGATCGCGGCGCTCACGTCGGCGCGGATGCGGTCGCGCACCGCGTCGGCGCTCGGAAACGGCGTGTTGTTGAAACTGTTGAGGTAGAGCTTGAACGACTTGCTTTCCACGATGTGCGTGCTCTCGCAGGGCACGGTGATGTGGGCCAGCGCCACCATGGGCTTGCCGCGCGCATTGAGCCAGCTCAGCTCGAAGGCGGTCCAGAGGTCGGCGCCGAGAAAGGGCACGCTGCCGGTGATGCCGATCTCGCGCCGCTTGGTTTCGCGCGGCAGCGGAAACAGCAGCGAGGCGTCGTACTGGTCGATGTAGGCCGAGGCGCGGCCGAGCTGGGACTGTTCGGGGGTGTTCTGGGACATGGTCAGATGAATTCGCGTTCACGCAGCCACTTGGTGGCGACCCATTTCTCGCCCTCGATCACGGGCGCGCCGCCGTGCAGCGTGCGGGTGGAGGGGTGGGGCCGGTCGTAGCTGAAGAAGACGGCGTTGCCGCGCACCGGCGCCACCTCGAAGCCCACGTCGGGGAAGGTGGTGCCGCCGCCGCGTGCGGGCTCGTTGAGGTACATCACCAGCGTGGCCACGCGCTGGCCGCCGCGCCGCAGGATGGTGGGCGTGCCCGGCTCGGCGGGATCGAAGTAGTCGTAGTGCGGCTTGTACTCGGCGCCGGGCTTGTAGTTGAGCACCTGGAAGCCCTCGCCGTTCTCCAGCGGCCAGTTCAGCAGCCGCGCGATGCGCGCCTCCACGGCGGCCACCTCGGGCGTCTGGCCCCGGGTGAAGAACATGCCGCTGCTGGTGCGGTCGGGGTTGAGCTCTTCGCCGCCGGTCTTGGTTTCCACCGTGAGCGAGCGCGCCAGGTGCGGGCGCGCGGATGCGATCAGCGCCTCGCACTCTTCGGCGCTCAGCAGGTTGCCGAGCACCACCACGCGCGGGTGGTTCAGCGTGGCGATCACGTCCACCAAACGGTCGCCTGCGTCGATCTGGCGCGGGGACTGGCTCAGAGCGAAGTCGGGCACCGGCACGCCAGCAGCGGTGGAGGCCGCGTCGGGCTGGGCCAAAGGCGCGACCACCGGGGGTTTGGCGGCCTGGGCGCGCAGGTGCTCGCGCAGCGTGCTCTCCAGCGCCGCCACGGCCACCGACTCCTGCCAGCCGGAGGACACCATGGAGGCCAGCACCACCTCGGGGGTGAAACCGGCGGACGCCTGCTCGATGATCCAGCGGCGCAATTCGGGGGTGATGGTCTGGCTCATGTGTGTGTCGAGGCGGTCAGGCCTTCTGTTCGCGGCGGAACACCAGCCGGTCGGGCGAGGACGCGGCGGGCACGAAACGGTAACCCTCAAGGTCGAAGCCCTTGAGCTGCTCGGGCGTGGTGGCCCGGTGCGTCACAGCGTACCGCACCATCAGGCCGCGCGCGCGTTTGGCCATGAAGCTGATGACCTTATAGCCATCGGCCTTGCGCTCCTCGAAGGCGCAGGTGACCACGCGCGGCAGCAGGGCCTTGCGGTCCACGGCCTTGAAGTACTCCTCGCTGGCGAGGTTGATCACCACCGGGCTCAGGTCGGCCTTGGCGCGCTGGTTGAGGTACTCGGCGATCTGGTGGCCCCAGAACTCGTAGAGGTTCTTGCCCCGGGCCGTCTTCAGGCGCGTGCCCATCTCCAGCCGGTAGGGCTGCATCCAGTCGAGCGGGCGCAGCACGCCGTACAGGCCGCTGAGGATGCACAGGTGCTGTTGCAGCCAGTCGAGTTCGGCCTCGCCCAGGGTCTTCGCGTCCAGCCCGCCGTACACGTCGCCGTCGAAGGCGAGCACGGCCTGCTTGGCGTTCTTCGCGGTGAACTTCGGGCGCCAGGCCTGGTAGCGCGCGACATTCAGGCCCGAGAGCGCGTCCGACAGGTCCATGAGCTCGCCGATCTGCAACGGCGTTTTTTCGCGCAGCACCTCGATGAGTTCGGTCGAGTGTTTCACGAACAGCGGCTGGGTGTGGGTGGGCACGTGCGGGGGCGTCTCGTAGTCGAGCGCCTTGGCGGGCGAGATCAGGAAGAGCATGTCGGGCTGGAGGCGGGCGGGGCCGCAGAGGGAGGCGAACACGGAAGCGGCAAGGCTTCCCGGGGGAAGCCCTGATTATCCCCAACGGGCCGTGTTACTTCAGGTCACCGGCGAGAGACGCCAGCGTTTCCGGGGGCACTTGCAGGTGCGCCGGGTAGTGGGTGTGATCGCACCCCAGCTTGACGGCCGCGCCGGCCAGCACCGCCGCGCGCATCGGGGCGGTGAGCTCGAAGCGCACGAAGTGCACGGCCGAGGTCTTTTCGTCGTTCTCGCGGTCCAGGTCCTCGTCGGCGATGGCGTACACACGGGCATGGCCCTCGACCTCGACGAACATGCGGTCTTCCACCCCGATGAGCCGCGCGAGTTCGCGCTTGCGCTCGTTGATGTCGATGTACTCGATCATCATCGTGGCCTTCCAGTTCGTGCCATCGGGCACCAGCGGCGCGTAGGCGTCGATCTCCTGCTGGATGCCCTCCTCCTCGAAGATCTTCTCGATGCGCAGCATCTCCTGGATCTGGTAGCGCATGGTGGTCTCGCTCTCGAACTGCAGGTGCAGGTGTTCGCCCAGCTGCACGCTGCGCAGCCGGCGGTGCGCCATGATCTCGGGCTTGTGCACCTTGCGCCACTTGGTGTAGGCCTCCAGGCTCATGAGGGAATCGGCGGTGATGCGGCCGGTGAGTTGCATGGTGGGTGCTCCTTGCTTTCTTACTTCAGGCCATAGGCCCGGGCCACCAGGCTCAGCGGGTGCAGCAGTTCCGGCGCACCCAGGCCGTTGACCTCGAAGCCCTGCGCGATGTGGTGACCACCGAGCGGGCAGTCCGAGCTGATGACGTCGGGCTTCGCGCCGTCCTTCATGGTGGCCATGGCCTTGAACACCGGCTTGCCGATCTTCATGGCCTGCTGGTGGTGCGCCTTCTTCACGCCGAACGTGCCGGCGTGGCCGGAGCAGCGCTCGATGGTGTTCACCGTGGTCCCCGGCACCATCTTCAGCATCTCCTCGGTCTTGCGGCCGATGTTCTGCACCCGGCCGTGGCAGGGGATCTGGTAGCTCACGTTGCCGAGCGCTTGCGGGAACTCGGTCTTGAGCAGGCCGTCGCGCTTGCGCGCCATCAGGTACTCGAACGGGTCCCACACGCTCTCCTTCACGAGCTGGGTGTCGGCATCGTCAGGGAACATCAGCGGGATTTCCTGCTTGAACATCAGCGCGCAGCTGGGCACGGCCGCGAGGATCGCATAGCCGTCCTTCGCGTACTTCGCGAGCACCGGGATATTGGCCTCCTTGCTTCGCTGCACCGAGTCCAGGTCGCCCAGCTCCAGCTTGGGCATGCCGCAGCATTTTTCCTTCTCGACCAGGGTGTAGGGAATGCCGTTGTGGTCAAGGATCTTGAGCAGGTCCAGGCCGATGCCGGGCTCGTTGTAGTTGATGTAGCAGGTGGCGAAGATCGCGACCTTGCCCGGTGTCTTCTCCCCATCGACCACGTTCGAGGCGGTGGCTTCGGGCGCGCCCGAGCGGAACTTCTTCGTCGCGAGTTCAGGCAGCCAGGCGTCCTGGTCGACGCCGGCCACGCGCTCCATCAGGCCGCGCGCGGTCCTGGTGCGGTTCACCGCGTTGGCCACCTGCACCACGATCGGAATGCCTGCGAACTGGCCGTGCACGTCGGTGGAGGCCAGGAAGCGCTCGGCCCGGCCCACCTCGCCCTTCTTGAACTGGATCGCCTTGGCGCGCAGCATGGTGTGCGGAAAGTCCAGGTTCCATTCGTGCGGCGGTGTGTAGGGGCACTTGGTCATGTAGCAGAGGTCGCACATGTAGCACTGGTCGACCACCTTCCAGTAGTCCGCCTTGGCCACGCCATCCACTTCCATGGTGCGGCTCTCGTCGACCAGATCGAACAGCGTGGGGAAGGAGCCGCACAGGCTCACGCAACGCCGGCAGCCGTGGCAGATGTCGAAGATGCGCTCCATCTCTTGCAGGCATTTTTCCTCGTCGTGGAAGTCGGGGTTCTTCCAGTCGAGCGCGTGCCGCGTCGGTGCCTGCAGATTGCCTTCTGTGGCCATGGGGATGTCTCCTCGTCTGGTGCGAGTCGTTTCGTGGGTTTTTGAAAGGGCTCGGCCAAGCCCTTTCAAAAACGCTGCGCCTACGGCGCAGCGACAGGCGGTGGCTCAGTCCGCCAATTCGTTCAACGCCTTCTGGTAACGGTTGGCGTGCGAGCGCTCGGCCTTGGCCAGGGTCTCGAACCAGTCGGCCACTTCGTCGAAGCCTTCCTCGCGCGCGGTCTTGGCCATGCCCGGGTACATGTCGGTGTACTCGTGGGTTTCGCCGGCCACGGCGGAGGCGAGGTTGTTGCGGGTGGAGCCGATCGGCAGGCCGGTGGCCGGGTCGCCCGATTGCTCCAGGAATTCCAGGTGGCCGTGCGCGTGGCCGGTTTCACCTTCGGCGGTCGAGCGGAACAGGGCCGCCACGTCGTTCTGGCCTTCCACGTCGGCCTTGTTCGCGAAGTACAGGTAGCGGCGATTGGCCTGGGATTCGCCGGCGAAGGCGTCCTTCAGGCACTGCTCGGTTTTCGAGCCTTTCAATGCGGGCATGTGGTATCTCCTTGCTTGCGTGGGTGGAAGAAACGCCCATGAGGCCCGGACAACAGGCGCCGAACCTGACAGGACTTCCGCAACATACGCCCGCTGGTCAGCCAGCGTCCAATAGTTCTGGGCTATGCGGGGAATTGCCCTCACCTATCCGGGGACGGGCGTTGATATCGGCGCTCAACAGGATCGACACCCCCGGCCGAAAGCATCAAACTGGAGTGCGCCGCAGGCCTATTGAATTACGATAAGAGAAATGCATTGCATAATGGTGAATCACAGGCCCCGCTTTCGCCCATCCAGGAGACCGACATGCCGACCACCGCCACCCTGCCCCCGCCCGCGCCGATCCAGCAGTTGCACCACTATGCGTACCGTGCCAAGGACGCCGAGGAAACGCGCCGGTTCTACGAGGACATCCTGGGCCTGCCGCTGTACCACATCATCCAGAGCGATTACGTGCCGAGCACGGGGGAGTACTGCCCGTACACGCACTTTTTCTTCCGGCTGCAGGACGGCTCGTTCATCGCCTTCTTCGACCTGGGCGACGACGAGGCCGCGCTGCCGAGCCCGAACACGCCGAAGTGGGTGAACCACATCAGTTTCCGCGTGGACACGGTGGAGGAATTGGAGAACACCAAGGCGCGGCTGGAAGCGGGCGGCATCGAGGTGCTGGGGGTGACGGACCACCACATCTTCAAGAGCATCTACTTCTTCGACCCGAACGGCATCCGCCTGGAACTCACGGCGCAGCTGGCCGACGAGTTCGAGATGCTCAAGGAGAGCAAGACCGCGCATGCGCGCCTGGCCGAGTGGACGGCGCGCAAGGAGCAGTGGCGCAAGGAACGCGCCGAGGGCAAATCCGCTGCGCCGCTGAAACCTCAGCAGAACGACCGGCCGGAGGTGGTTGCGCGCGTCAAGGCCTGAGGGTCTTGGCTTTGGCTTTGGCGTTGGCGGGGGCCGGTCGGCGAAGGGTGGGTGAGGGGCTCCGCTCATGTCCCCCGAACCGACTTCGCCGGTTCTCCTCCTTTACTTCGCTGCGCCCCTCACCCACCCTTCGCCGACCTCCGTGCGCACCAACAACTGCGGGCACTCAACGGTCACTCTGGCGCGGTGATGCCCGGTGCTCTGCGCAGCGGGGTAAAGGAGGAGGCGGCACCAGCCGCCGGGGGACACCCGCGGAGCAGAGTGCCGGGCGTCGCCGGGCCCGCGAGGTCTGCGAACGAACAGAAAAACGGAAGCATGAAGGCAACCAGAACAAGGAGCGATGCATGTCACTGACCGCATACCGAGAGACAGCCCACACCAACAGCTACGAATTCACCAGCGGAGCAGGCTACGTGCTGCCCGAATACGAATTCGTGCCCCCACCCGAACTGAACAGCGAAACCCGGGTCCGCCACCCCATCGTCATCGTGGGCGGCGGCATCACCGGCCTCACCCTCGCCTGCTCGCTCGCCCGCTTGGGCGTGAAAGCGATCCTCATCGACGAAGACAACACCGTCGGCGTCAAAGGCGCCTCCTCGCGCGGCATCTGCTACACCCAGAAATCGCTCGAAATCTTCCAGCGCCTGGGCATCTTCGAACGCATCGCCGCCAAAGGCACCCAGTGGAGCGTCGGCCGCACCTTCGCCGGCGACGACGAGGTCTACAACTTCGACCTGCGCCAACAAGGCAACTTCCACCTCTCCAGCCAGCCCCCCTTCATCAACATCCAGCAGTTCTATATCGAAGCCTTCCTCGTCGACCGCGTGCAGGAACTCGGCGCCGTCGAACTGCGCTGGCAGAACCGCCTCACCGCCTTCGAGCAAACCGCCGACGCCGCCACCCTCACCGTGGAAACCCCCGCCGGCAGCTACCGCATCGAAGCCGAACACGTCATCGACGCCACCGGCTCCAACAGCCCGCTGCGCAAATGGCTCAATGTCCCCTTCGACTCGCGCCGCGGCGACGACCGCTGGTGCATCGCCGACGTGCGCTTCACCACCCACCCACCGGCCGAACGCCACACCTGGATCGAAGCACCGTTCAACGAGAACCGCGCCGTCTGGCAACACCTCATGGCCGACGACGTCTGGCGCATCGACTACCAGATGGCCCCCAACGCCGACCCCGCCTACGTGAGTCGTGAGGACGTGGTGCGCGAGCGCCTGGCGCGCCAGTTCGGCCCCGACGTGGGCGTGGAAATCGTCTGGGTCGGCCCCTACGCCTACCGCAGCGAGTGCGTGCACGCCATGCGCCATGGGCGCGTCTTCCTCATGGGCGACTCGGCCAAGGTGGTCAGCCCCTTCGGCGCGCGCGGCGGCAACACCGGCGTGGCCGACGCCGACAACCTGGCCTGGAAACTCGCCGCCGTGTTGCGCGGCAAGGCCGACGCGGCCCTGCTGCAGAGCTACCAGGACGAGCGCCTGGAGGCCGCGCAGCAGAACGTGTGCGTGACCAACCGCACCGCGCGCTTCCTGCGCCCGGCCGACGGCAGCGAGCGCCTGTTCCGCCAGGCCGCCATCGGCCTGGCCAAGCAGTACCCGTTCGCGCGCAGCCTCATCAACACCGGGCGCATGGCCGTGGCCAACCCCTACAGCCAGTCCAGCGCGTGCACCTACGCAACCGGCAGCGCCGCCGGCCAGTCGGTGCAGAACGTGCCCTTCCAATGGGCCGACGGCACGGCCGGACAGGTCAACGACCTGCTGAACTGGGCCCAGGGCGATCTGCTGGTGCTGGTGTTCGGCGACCTCGCGCCCGCCGCGCTGCAGCGCCTGCGCCGGCTCTGCCTGGACGCGCCGGTGCGCAGTGTGCAGGTGCTCGGCTCCGACGGCGCGCCCGCCCAGGCCCTGGAACACGTGCGCGACCCCAAGGGCCACCTGCAGGGTGCCTGCCATGTGTTCGGCCACGCCTGGGCGCTGGTGCGCCCCGACGGCTACCTCGCCGCCACCGGCGAAACCATCAACGCCCGGCTGGTCACGGCCATCGAGCGTTCCCTCGGCCTGCGCGGAAACAAAACCCCATGAGACAAGACCTGCATTTCCAGGACGCCGACGCGTTCTACGAACAGCTGCTGGACGCCCACGCCGGCCTCAGCCGCGAAGACGCCGAACTGCTCAACGCCCGCCTGATCCTGCTGCTGGCCAACCAGATCGGCGATGCGAAGGTGCTGAAAGCCTGCATCGAAGCAGCGAAGAGAACGCCTAGCTAAAATCAGGGTCTTCCCCCTGCTCTCCCAGACGGCATCCTGCGGGATGCCGTTTCCATTTTTGGCGCGCCCATGACCGACACCCTGAACCAGCCTGGCCTGCAATCCCTGGCCAAATCGTTCGAACCCGCTCCGCTCGAAGCCCGCTGGGGCCCCGAGTGGGAACAGCGCGGCTACGGCGCCGCCGGCTTCCGGGGCACGGGAGTACCGGAGGCCGGCGCGCCTTCGTTCGCGATCCAGTTGCCGCCTCCGAACGTGACCGGCACCCTGCACATGGGCCACGCGTTCAACCAGACCATCATGGACAGCCTCACGCGCTACCACCGCATGGCGGGCGCGAACACGGTCTGGGTGCCCGGCACCGACCACGCCGGCATCGCCACCCAGATCGTGGTGGAGCGCCAGCTGCAGGCCCAGGGCATCAGCCGCCACGACATGGGCCCGACCCCGGCCGAGGCGCGCAAGAACTTCGTCGCCAAGGTCTGGGAGTGGAAGGAGCACAGCGGCAACACCATCACCACCCAGATGCGCCGCATGGGCGACAGCGTGGACTGGGGCCGCGAGTACTTCACCATGGACGACAAGCTCAGCACGGTCGTTACCGAGACCTTCGTGCGCCTGTACGAACAGGGCCTGATCTACCGCGGCAAGCGCCTGGTGAACTGGGACCCGGTGCTCAAGACCGCCGTCTCCGACCTGGAGGTGGAGAGCGAGGAGGAAGACGGCTTCCTCTGGCACATCGCCTACCCGCTGAGCGATGGCAGCGGTTCGCTCACGGTGGCCACCACCCGCCCCGAGACCATGCTCGGCGACGTGGCCGTGATGGTTCACCCGGAAGACGAGCGCTACACCGCCCTGATCGGCAAGACGGTGAAGCTGCCGCTGTGCGACCGCGAGATCCCGGTGATCGCCGACGCCTACGTGGACCGCGAGTTCGGCACCGGCGTGGTCAAGGTCACGCCCGCGCACGACAACAACGACTACGCCGTCGGCCAGCGCCACGGCCTGCCCCTGATCGGCGTGCTCACGCTGGACGCGGCCATCAACGAGAACGCCCCGGCCAAGTACCGTGGCATGGACCGCTTCGTGGCCCGCAAGGCCGTGGTGGCCGACCTGGAAGCCGCCGGCCTGCTGGTGGAAACCAAGAAGCACAAGCTCATGGTGCCGCGCTGCGCGCGCACCGGCCAAGTGATCGAGCCCATGCTGACGGACCAGTGGTTCGTCGCCATGTCCAAGGTGAGCGAATCCGATCCAACCGGCAAGAGCATCGCGCAGAAGGCGATCGACGCCGTCGCCTCGGGCGAGGTCAGCTTCGTGCCGGAGAACTGGGTCAACACCTACAACCAGTGGATGAACAACATCCAGGACTGGTGCATCAGCCGCCAGCTCTGGTGGGGCCACCAGATTCCGGCCTGGTACGACGAGGCCGGCAACGTGATCGTGGCGCGCAACGAAGCCGAGGCACAGGCCAAGGCGCCGGGCCGCACGCTCACGCGCGACCCGGACGTGCTCGACACCTGGTACTCCTCGGCCCTGGTGCCTTTCAGCACCATGGGCTGGCCGAACCAGAAGGACGGCGCGACCGAGGACTACAACCTCTACCTGCCCAGCACCGTGCTGGTGACGGGCTACGACATCATCTTCTTCTGGGTCGCCCGGATGATCATGATGACCACGCACTTCACCGGCCGCGTGCCGTTCAAGCACGTCTACATCCACGGCCTGGTGCGCGACGCGCAGGGCCAGAAGATGAGCAAGAGCGAAGGCAACGTGCTCGACCCGGTGGACCTGATCGACGGCGTCGCGCTTGCGCCTCTGCTCGAGAAACGCACCACCGGCCTGCGCAAGCCCGAGACCGCGCCCAAGGTGCGCAAGCAGACCGAGAAGGAATTCCCCGACGGCATTCCCGCCTACGGCGCGGACGCGTTGCGCTTCACCTTCGCGGCGCTGGCCTCGCTGGGCCGCAGCATCAACTTCGACAGCAAGCGCTGCGAGGGCTACCGCAACTTCTGCAACAAGCTCTGGAACGCCACGCGCTTCACGCTGATGAACTGCGAAGGCCACGACTGCGGCCTGCAGGAACACACCAAGGCCGAATGCGCCGTGGGACAACCCTTCCACGGCTACCTGAGCTTCAGCCAGGCCGACCGCTGGATCAGCTCGGTGCTGCAGAAGGTCGAGGCCGAGGTGGCCAAGGGCTTCGCCGAGTACCGGCTCGACAACGTGGCCAACGCGATCTACGATTTCGTCTGGAACGAGTTCTGCGACTGGTACCTGGAGATCGCCAAGGTGCAGATCCAGACCGGCGACGCCTCGCAACAGCGCGCCACGCGGCGAACGCTGATCCGCACGCTCGAAGCCATCCTGCGGCTGGCGCACCCCATCATCCCCTTCATCACCGAGGAACTCTGGCAGAAGGTCGCGCCGGTGGCCGGCCTGCCCGGCGCGTCGGTGAGCATCGCGCGCTACCCCGAGAGCCAGCCGGCCAAGATCGACGAGGCCGCCATCGCCCACGTGGTCAAGCTCAAGGCCCTGGTCGACGCCTGCCGCACGCTGCGCGGCGAGATGAACGTGTCACCCGCCACGCGCCTGCCGCTCTACGTGCTGGGCGACACCGCCTTCATGCAGGCCGCCGGCCCGGTGCTGCAGGCCCTGGCCAAGCTCAACGAAGTGCGGGTGTTCGAAGACGAGGCCGCCTGGGCCGCCGCCGCCCAGGCCGCGCCCGTGGCCGTGGTGGGCGAGGCGCGCATGTGCCTGTTCATGGAGATCGACGTCGCCGCCGAGAAGGCCCGCCTGGGCAAGGAAGCGGCCCGCCTGGAAGGCGAGATCACCAAGGCCACTGCCAAGCTCTCGAACGAAGCCTTCGTGGCCAAGGCACCACCGGCCGTGATCGATCAGGAAAAGAAGCGGGTGGCCGACTTCAGCGCCACGCTGGACAAGGTGCGCGAGCAACTGGCCCGCCTAAGCGCCTGAGTCCCGACCAACGAGGGGGAGTCATTCCAGAATGCCGCGGGACTGGCTCTGCCAGACCGCAGGCATTGCCCCCTGGGGGGGGTGACGCACCGCAGGTGCGGCGCGGGGGGGATCAACCCCGATGCATCGCGATCGAGCTCCACTGCGACGGTGATACCGCCTGCGGATCGCTCGTCGTGTCCTGGTAGTCCACGTTGTCGAGCGCCGAGAAGTCGCTCACCCGGTTCTCGTTGTGCTGCACGGACTCCGGCGACAGGGTCTCGTGCATGCGGTGCGCCACGTACCAGCTGGCGCGCAGCTTGGCCTCGCGGGTGTGAGAACCCAGGCGCGGCGTGAGGTGCAGATTGGGAATGCCATGCAGCGGCGTGCCTTCGGCCGCGAACTGCGGGTTGGCGCCATCGAGCAGACAGGCGTCGATGCGGCCGTCGCACAGCGCCAGGGCCAGGGCCTCGGCGTCGAACAGCGAACTGCGGCTCACGCCCACCCAGAGCTGGCCGGGCTTGCAGTGGTTGAGCATGCGCTCGTTGATCCAGCCCCGGAAACGCGAGGCGTAGACCATCTGCAGCGAGATCGCGTCCGAGTGGGCCAGCAGTTCCTGTAGCGACACGGGTTCGACCTTGAGCTTGTCCCAGATGTCGGCGGCGTGGTGCACGGCCGGGTCGTAGCCCAGCAGGCGCACGCCCAGGCTGCGCAGCATGGGCGCCAGCGTGTGCGCCACCGGTGCCAGGCCCAGCAGTCCGACGGTGCTGCCCGAGAGTTCGCGGCCCATGCGCACCTGGGCGATCTTGCGCCCGAGCAACGCGCTGACCATGCCCCGGCGGTACAGCATCAGCAGGCCGTACAGCAGGTACTCGGCGTTCGAGCGCACCGTGGCGCTGCGCGCCTGCAGCACGCGCACGTTGCGCCGCGCGCAGGCGTTGAGATCGGTGTTGTCGCTGGAGATCTGCATGCGCGCCACGATCTCGAGCTTGGGCGCGAAATCCAGGAATTCGCTGGAGACCACCACGTGCGGCGGCAGCACGATGGCGCGGGTCTTGTAGGTGCTCTTGCGCAGCTCGGCGGGATCGTCGGCCAGCTCGGGCCGGAAGCTCACCTCATGGCGTTCCTGCAACCAGGCCAGCGCCTCGGGCACGAGCGGATCAAGCAGCAGAACTTCCATGGTGTGGGCAGGGCGGTGTGGAGGATGAAGAAACCTGATCGCGCCTGCCGGGACTCAGCGGCGCTTGAGCAAGGTGATGTGGTCGCCGCCCACCGTTTCCTGCTGCATCAGCAGGTTGCCCGTCTGCTTGGCAAAGGCCTGGAAATCGCGCACCGAACCCGCGTCGGTGGAGATCACCTTGAGCGTCTGGCCGCTGAGCATGTCGGCCAATGCCTTCTTCGCTTTGAGGATGGGCAAGGGGCAGTTCAAGCCGCGGGCATCGAGTTCTTTGTCGGCAGTCATGGGGTGGGGGGTATTCCTGGGTTGTCAACATTCTAAGCGGCCCACAGTGCGCGGCGGCCCCCGTGCGGGGCCCAAAGCACGCTAGCCGGCACCGTCGGCCGGACCCGCGGCGGGTTTCTGTGACAAATCTTCCATGAAGACAGGGTCATGCCCCTGCTGGCGCAGCCATTGCGCCAGGGCCAGCCCGGTGCCGGCCCGCCAGCAGCGCACCTGCTCGGGCCGCATCAGCTTGTAGTCGACCAGCTCGGGCGAGAGCCGCACCTCGCCGTGCGCGCGCGCGTGGTAGGTGATGATGACCTGGTTCATGCGCTGGAAATCGTGCACGCCCACCAGCTCCAGCGCATCCACCTCCAGCGAGGTTTCCTCGGCGATCTCGCGCCGGATGCCCTCTTCGGGCGTCTCACCGGCCTCCATGAAGCCGGTGATGAGGCCGAACATCTTGCCCGGCCAGGCCGCGTTGCGCGCCAGCAGGATGAGCCCGTCCATCTCCACGATGGCCGCGAGCACCGGCGTCGGGTTGTTCCAGTGGGTGAAGCCGCAGGCCGGGCAGCGCAGACGCTGGGTGAAGCCGCCGTCTTCTTCCATGCCGATCAGCGCCAGCGGCGTGGCGCACACGGGGCAGAACCGGAATTCGGTGCTCATGGTCGGCCGCTGGCACTCAGGCCGGGAAAACGCCGGTGGAGAGGTAGCGGTCGCCCCGGTCGCAGACCACGAAGACGATGGTGGCGTTCTCGACCTGGCTGGCGATCTGCTGCGCCACCCAGCAGGCGCCCGCCGCCGAGATGCCGCCGAAGATGCCCTCTTCGCGCGCCAGCTGGCGGCACATGGCCTCGGCGTCGCCCTGGCCCACGTACACCAGCTCGTCCACCGTGCTCGGGTCGTAGATCTTGGGCAGGTACTCGGTGGGCCACTTGCGGATGCCCGGAATGCGCGAGCCCTCGCTGGGCTGGGCGCCGATGATGCGCACGCCCGGGTTCTTTTCCTTCAGGAAACGCGACACGCCGGTGATGGTGCCGGTGGTGCCCATCGCGCTCACGAAATGGGTGATGCGCCCGCCGGTCTGGGCCCAGATCTCCGGGCCGGTGGTTTCGTAGTGGATGCGCGGGTTGTCGGCGTTGGCGAACTGGTCGAGCACGCGGCCCTTGCCATCGGCCTGCATCTTCTCGGCCAGGTCGCGCGCGGATTCCATGCCGCCGCTCTTGGAGGTGAGGATCAGCTCGGCGCCGAAGGCCTTCATGGTCTGGGCGCGCTCGATGGACAGGTCCTCCGGCATGATCAGCACCATGCGGTAACCCTTGATGGCCGCGGCCATGGCCAAGGCGATGCCGGTGTTGCCCGACGTGGCTTCGATCAGGGTGTCGCCGGGCTTGATGTCGCCCCGTTCCTCGGCGCGCTTGATCATCGAGACGGCGGGCCGGTCTTTCACGGAACCGGCGGGGTTGTTGCCCTCCAGCTTGCCCAGGATCACGTTGCCTCGCGCCTGGTTGGCCGCCGCGCCAATGCGCTGCAGCGCCACCAGCGGCGTGTTGCCGATGGCGTCTTCAATCGTCGGGTAGTTCATCCCACCACTGTGCCATAATTTCGAGTCTCCCTTCTGGCAGCCCGGGTGGTGAAATTGGTAGACGCGCCGGACTCAAAATCCGGTTCCGAAAGGAGTGTCGGTTCGATTCCGACCCCGGGCACCACGACGCAATCCCCCAAGCCGTGCAGGCAAGCCGCGCGGCTTTTTTGTTGCCCGCCGCTCAGGCCAGGCCCTGCGCCACCGTGGGGTAGCGCAGCCGCAGGCCCAGTTCGCCCTTGAGGCGCTGGTTGCGCAGCCGGCGCGACTCGCTCATGAAGCTCAGCAGCACCAGCGGCAGCTGATCGCCCGCGCCCTCGCGCGCCACGCGCGGCGGCCGAGGCAGGCCGTACAGATCGGCTGCGAGGTCGAAGTAGTCGCCCATCTTGAGTTCGGTGTCGTCCACCACGTTCACATTGCGCTGCGGCCGGCCGCGCCAGAGCGCGAGCACGCAGGCGCGCGCCAAGTCGTCGGCGTGGATGTGGTTGGTGTACACGTCGTCCTCGGCGCGCAGCACCGGCGTGCCGCGCAGCAGGCGCTCGCGTGGCGTGCCACCCGCGCGGTCGGGCGCGTAGATGCCGGGAATGCGCAGCACCGAGGTGCGCACGCCGGTGGCGCGGCCCAGCCAGTGCACGGCGGCCTCGGCGTCCACCCGGCGCCAGGCGCGCGGCGTCTTGGGGTTGGCGGGTGCGGCTTCGTCCATCCAGCGGCCCTGCCCGTCGCCGTAGACGCCGGTGGTCGACCCGTAGACCACCGAGGTGGGCAGCGAACGCTGCGCCAGGGCCCGGGTGAGCGCGCGGGTGCGCGGGTCCAGCCGCCAGTCGGCCAGCTCTTCCGAGGGTGGTGGCGCCAGGTGCAGCACGCGCGTGGCCAGGCCGGCCAGGCGGCGCAGGCTGCGCGGGTCGTCCAGGTTGCCCAGCAGCGGGGTGATGCCCTGGGCCCGCAGTTCCGGGCCGCGCGCGGCGCTGGAGGTGAGGGCCAGCAGGCGCGCGCGGGCACCGCCGCCCAGCACGCGCGCGGCGCGCTGGCCCACGTCGCCACAACCCACGATGAGAACCCGTTCACGCCGGAAGCGTGCGGGCAAAGCGCCGAGAAGGCTCATGCGAAATCCGGATTTGAGACAATGGCGGGTTGCCACACGGGGGGGTCGCCCCCGTCGGCCTTTCCCGTTCCAACACGTGCCAGTATGACATTCACCATCACCGTCGAGCCCAGTGGGCGCACCTTCACCGCCGAGCCCGACGAGTCCATGCTCGCCGCCGGCATCCGCCAGGGCATCGGCCTGCCCTATGGCTGCAAGGACGGCGCCTGCGGTTCCTGCAAGTGCAAGCTGGTCTCGGGCAGCGTGACGCATGGCCACCACCAGCCCAAGGCCCTGAGCGCCGACGAGGAAGCCGCCGGCTATGTGCTCACCTGCTGCGGCGTGGCCCACAGCGACGTGGTGCTCGAATCGCGCCAGGTCACCGAGGCGGGCGCCTTCCCGATCAAGAAGATGCCGGTGCGCGTGAGCACCCTGGAGCGCGCCTCGCACGACGTGATCGTGCTGCGCCTGCAGCTGCCGGCGAGCGACGCCTTCCAATACCACGCGGGCCAGTACGTCGAGTTCCTGCTGCGCGACGGCGACCGCCGCAGCTACTCCATGGCCAACGCACCGCACACGCAGGCCACGGCGCCTGCGCTGGAACTGCACCTGCGCCACATGCCCGGCGGCAAGTTCACCGACCACGTGTTCGGCGCCATGAAGGAAAAGGACATCCTGCGCATCGAAGGGCCCTACGGCAGCTTCTTCCTGCGCGAGGACAGCGACAAGCCCATCGTGTTCCTCGCCTCGGGCACCGGCTTCGCACCGATCAAGGCGGTGATCGAGCACATGCAGTTCAAGGGCATCACGCGGCCCGCCACGCTGTACTGGGGCGGCCGCCGCCCGGCCGACCTGTACCAGAGCGCCTGGATCGAAGCCCGACTGGCCGAGATGCCCAACCTGCGCTACGTGCCCGTGGTGTCCGACGCCCTGCCCGAAGACGCCTGGACCGGCCGCACCGGCTTCGTGCACCAGGCCGTGCTGCAGGACTTCCCCGACCTCTCGGGCCACGAGGTGTACGCCTGCGGCGCGCCCATCGTGGTCGAATCGGCGCACCGCGACTACGTCGCCCAGGCCGGCCTGCCCGACGAAGCCTTCTTCGCCGACTCGTTCACGAGCGCCGCCGATAAAGTGGATTGAGCTTTCATAAAAAACCGGAGACACACCATGCTGAACCGCCGCCAACTGATCACCCGCTCCGCCCTGGCCTCGGCCAGCCTCGCCCTGCCAAGCTTCGCGTCGGCGCAGGCCGCCAACACCACGCGCATCGTGGTGCCCTTCGCGGCGGGCGGCCCGATCGACGTGACGGCGCGCATCGTGGCCGAAGCGGTCAAGGGAACGCTGGGCACGGTGATCGTGGAGAACCGGCCCGGCGCGGGCGGCAACATCGGCGTGAGCGCGGTGGCCAAGGCGCCGGCCGACGGCCTCACGCTGGGCATCGCCACCACGGCCTCGCACGGCATCAACCCCTGGCTGTTCAAGCAGCTGCCCTACGACCCGGCCAAGGACTTCGCCGCCATCACGCAGATGCTGCGCGTGCCCAACGTGCTGGTGATGAACGCCGAGACCGCCACGCGCCTGAACATCCACTCGGTCGCCGACCTGATCGCCTACGGCAAGGCCAACCCCGGCAAGCTCAACTACGGCTCGGGAGGCAACGGCAGCGCCGGCCACCTCGCGGGCGAGCTGCTGAAGAACCAGGCCGGCATCTACGCCGTCCACATCCCCTACAACGGCGGCAACCCGGCGCAGCTGGGCCTGCTGTCGGGCCAGGTCGACTTCAACATCGACAACCTCGCCACCGCCGCGGCCAACATCCGCTCGGGCAAGCTCAAGGCCCTGGCCGTGACCACGGCTCAGCGCAGCAGCGTGATGCCCGATGTGCCCACCGTGGCCGCCACCCTGCCCGGCTTCGAGATCGACACCTGGTGGGGCCTGATCGCCCCGGCCGGCACGCCGGCCGAGACGGTGCGCAAGCTCAACACCGCCTTCAACGCCGCGCTGAACTCGGCCGAGGTGAAGACGCGCTTCGCCCAGCTGCTGGCCGAGCCCGCGCCCAGCACGCCCGAGCAGTTCGACGACTTCATGAAGCGCGAGCGCACGAAGTACCAGCGCATGGTGAAGATCAGCGGCGCGACCGTCGACTAAAAAAAACCACCTACGCACGAGCGAGGTGGCTTTCCAGAGATGCCGCGGAACCGGCTCCGCCGGGCCGCTGGTATCGCCCCCTTGAGGGGTCGCGCGTAGCGCGGCGGGGGTGCTCCCTTACTTGCGGGCGGCCACGGCCTTCTCGGCCTTGGTCACCAGGTCGGCACCGATCTGGTTCTTCCACTTGTCGTAGACCGGGCGCGTCACCTTGACGAACTCGGCGCGCTGCTCAGGCGTCAGCTCGGTCACGGTCACGCCCATGTCGCTGAGCTGCTTGATCAGCGGCTTGCCCGGCTCGACCAGGCCCTTGCGGGCCAGCGCCTTGCCTTCCTTGCCGGCGTCGATAGCGGCCTGCTTGACGATGGCGCGGTCGGCCTCGGTCCAGCTGGCCCAGATGTCCTTGTTCACCACGAAGATCAGCGGATCGGCCACGTAGCCCCAGAGCGTGAGGTGCTTCTGCTCCACGGTGGGCAGCTTGGCGGCGAGGAACACCGACAGCGGGTTCTCCTGGCCGTCCACGGCGCGGCTGGCCATGGCGGGCTGCGCGTCGGCCCAGCTCATCTGCGTGGGGTTGGCGCCCAGCGCGGTGAAGGTGTCTAGGAACAGCGGCGAACCCACCACGCGGATCTTCAGGCCCTTGAGGTCGGCCGGGGTCTTGATGGCGTGCTTGGAGTTGGAGATCTCGCGGTAGCCGTTCTCGCCCCAGGCCAGCGGCACGGCGCCGGCGCGCTCGATGTCCTTGAACAGCTGCGTGCCCACTTCGCCGGTGGTGAGCGCGTCGATGGCCGCGAAGTCGGGCATCAGGAAGGGCATGGAGAACAGGTTGAGCTGGCGCACCTGGGGCGACCAGTTGATGGTCGAGCCCACGGCGAGGTCGATCACGCCCTGGCGCAGGCCGCTGAACTCGCGCGTCTGGTCGCCCTGCAGCAGCGACACGCCGGGGTACAGCTTGATGTTGATGCGGCCCTGGGTGCGCTCGCGCACGAGGTTGGACCAGATCTCACCGCTCTTGCCCCAGGGGAAGGCCGTGCCCAGCACCAGCGACATGCGGTACTCGGCCTTGTAGGCGCTGGTGCTCTGGGCAAAGCCCTGCGTGGTCACGGCCAGCGCGGCGGCGGCCAGCGTGGTGGTCAGGAAGGTGCGCAGTTTCATGAGTTTGTCTCCTTGGTTGAAATGGAAAATCAATAGCCCAGTCGGGCAGGCAGCCACAGCGCGAGCTGCGGGAAGGCGATCACCAGCACCATGACGAGGAACATGGCCAGCAGCATGGGCCCGACCCAGCGGATGGTGGACTCCATGCGCACCCCGGCGATGCGGCACGAGACCATGAGGTTCACGGCCAGCGGCGGCGTGAACTGGCCCAGCGCGACCTTGAGCGTGAGGATCACGCCGAACCACACCGGATCCCATTGGTAGTGCTCCATGATGGGCATGAGCAGCGGCACGAAGATCAGGAAGATCGAAATGCCGTCGAGGAACATGCCCACGGTGATGAGCAACAGGATCAGCAGCGAGAGCACACCGTACTCGCCCAGGCCCGAGTTCACGATGGCGCTGGCCACCGGGTCGATCACGCCCAGCGTGGACAGCGAGAACGCGAAGATGCCCGCCAGCGAGACCACCAGCAGGATGATGCCGGAGAGCTCACCCGCTTCGCGCAGGATGGGGAACAGGTCGCGCACCTGGATCGTGCGGTGGATCACCATGCCCACGAACAGGCCGTAGAACACCGCCACCACGGCCGCTTCGGTCGGCGTGAACCAGCCCGCGCGCATGCCGCCCAGGATCAGCACCGGCGCGGCCAGGCCCCACAGGGCTTCGCGCAGGCTCTTCCAGAACGGCGGGCGCGGCATGGCGGCTTCGAGCGCGCCCATCTTGTGTTTGCGCGCCAGCCACACCGCCGGCACGATCAGCGCGATGCCGGCCAGCACGCCGGGCACCATGCCGGCGGCGAACAGCGCGGGCACCGAGGCGCCCGGCACCAGCACCGAGTAGATGATGAAGGCCACCGAGGGCGGGATCAGGATGTCGGTGGCGGCGGCCGCGCCGACCACGCTGGCCGAGAACGAACCCGGGTACCCCGCGCGCGCCATGGCCGCGATCATCACGCCGCCCACCGCCGCCGCGTTGGCCGGGCCCGAGCCCGAGATGCCGCCGAGGAACATGGCCACCACGATGGCCACCAGCGGCAGCATGCCCGGGCCGCGCCCGACGATCGCCACCGCGAAGTTCACCAGCCGCAGCGCCACGCCCGAGCGGTCGAAGATGGAGCCGACCAGCACGAACATGGGAATGGCCAGCAGCGGGTACTTGCCCAGGCCGGCGTAGAAGTTCTGCGGCACGGCCAGCAGGCCGAACCACTGGGTGTTGAAGTCGGCCATGGCGATGGCGGCGGCGCCGGCCAGGCCCAGGGCCGCGGCGATGGGCACGCCGGCGAACATGGCGCCGAGGAAGAGCAGGAAGAGCAGCGCGGCGATCATGGCTGTTCTCCGGCGCGGCGCAGGCGGTTGAAGCGGCCCAGCGCGCGCAGCGCGATCGCCAGCGAGAGGATGGGCAGCCACATCGAGTACCACCACTGCGGCAGGCCCAGGCCCGGCGAGACTTCCTCGTAGATGTAGTGGTCCCAGACCATGCGCACGCTCAGGCCCGCCATCAGCAGGAACAGCAGCACCATGGCCATCGCGCCCCACAGCGCCAGCAGGTGGCGCCGGCGCGGGGAGCCGGCGTCGGCGAAGAACTCGATGCGGATGTGGCGGTGCCGCGCCACCGCGGCCGAACTCGCCACCAGCGTGAGCACGATCATCAGGAAGATCGAGAACTCTTCGGTCCAGGCGAAGGACTGGTCGGTGAAGTAGCGCGCGATCACGTTGCCGAAGGTGATCAGGGCGAGCAGCGCCATCGAGATGACGGTCAGCCAGTCTTCGATGCGCAGCGGCACCCGGGTGTTTTCGTCGTCCGGGTTGTCGGGCGTGGCGGCATCGGCGTCGTCGGCGCGCGCGTCGCGTGGGGGGTCGGTAGGTGCGGACATGGGATGTGGGAACGGCAGGCCGGCGGCCCGGCGGCCACGGCGAAAGAGCCAGGGATCATAGACGTTTTCCCCTTTTGGCCCCTGTCCTGCGGGTGCCACCTCACCATGAAAAACGGCACCCGAAGGTGCCGTTGCCATCAAAGTTGAAGCGCTCAGCCCAGTGGAACCGGCACGAAGATCTGGCTGCCGTCGCGCTGGATCAGCAGCGCCAGCGACTTGGTGGACTTGCCCAGCATGGCGCGCACCTGCTCCACGCTCTGCACCTTGGCGCCGTTGACCGCGAGCAGCACGTCGCCGGGCTGCACGCCGGCCAGCGCCGCCGGACCCTGGGCGTCTTCGACCACGAGGCCACCGTCCACCCCGACTTCGCGCTTCTCCTGCGGCGCCAGCGGGCGCAGCGCCAGGCCCAGACGGCCCTGGTCGGCCGCCTTTTCATCGCCAGCCGTCTTCACAGCCTTGGCCGCGGCGTCACCCAGTTGCGCCGTCAAGCTCACCGGCTTGCCCTGGCGCCACACGTCCAGCTTCACCTTTTCGCCGGGCAGGGCCTGGCCGATCAGGGCCGGCAGGTCGCCCGAACTCACGATGGGCTGGCCTTCCATCTGGCGGATCACGTCGCCCACCTGCAGGCCGGCCTTGGCGGCCGGGCTGCCCGGCTCCACGCTGGAGACCAGCGCGCCTTCGGGCTTGTCGAGCTGGAAGGACTCGGCCAGGGTCTGGTTCACCTCCTGCACCGAGACGCCCAGGCGCGCGTGGCTGGCCTTGCCGTGGGCCACGATCTGGTCCTTGACCTTGAGCGCGGTCTCCATGGGGATCGCGAACGACAGGCCCTGGTAACCGCCGGTGTGGCTGTAGATCTGCGAGTTGATGCCCACCACCTCGCCGCGCGCATTGAACAGCGGGCCGCCCGAGTTGCCCGGGTTCACCGCCACGTCGGTCTGGATGAAGGGCACGAAGCTGTCGTCGGGCAGCGAACGGCCCTTGGCGCTGACCACGCCGGCGGTCACGCTGTTCTCGAAGCCGAACGGCGCGCCGATGGCCAGCACCCACTCGCCCACCTTCAGGTCCTTGGTGCTGCCCAGAGGCACCACGGGCAGGTCCTTGGCGTCGATGCGCAGCACCGCCACGTCGGTCTTGGGGTCCGAGCCCAGCACCTTGGCCACGAACTCGCGGCGGTCGGTGAGCTTGACGGTGACGCGCTGCGCGTTGCGCACCACGTGGGCGTTGGTCAGCACCAGGCCATCGGCGCTGATGATGAAGCCCGAGCCCTGGCCGCGCGAGGGCGCTTCGGGCGCGCCGCCCTGGCCAGGGCCCTGGAAGCGCTTGAAGAATTCGAAGAAGGGGTCGTTGGGGTCGATGCCGGGCGGCAGGCGGTTCTGCGCCTGCTGGCCGTCTTCAGGCCCCGCCTTGCCGATCACGCTGATGTTGACCACGGCCGCGCCATGGCGCTGCGCGATCTGCGAGAAGTCGGGCACGGCGGCGGCCGTCACCGGGAGCGCGGACTGGGTGACGACCGGTGTGGCCGCCGTGGCATGGGTACCGGAGACCAGCCCCACGCTGGCGCCGCCGACGATGCCCGCGGCCGCCAGGGACAGCACTAGGCGCGTCGCGGTGAGAGACAAGGTTTTCATGAGAGCTCCTTCAGCAAGGACAGGTTGAACATGTCCTTGAATATGGGCCCTCAGAGTTAGACGGTTCTTAAAGGCAGCCGCACCGCGATGCGCAGGCCGCCGAGGCGGGGCGAGCGGTCCAGCGCCAGCGCGGTGCCGTGCAGTTGCGCGATGGCGTTCGCGATCGCCAGACCCAGCCCGCTGCCGGTGGCGGTCGAGCCCGGCACGCGGTAGAAGCGGTCGAGCACGCGCGCGCGGTCGGCCTCGGGGATGCCGGGGCCGCTGTCTTCCACCAGCAGCACCAGCTGGTCTGTGTCGCGCCGCACCGCCACGTCCACCGTGCCGCCTTCGGGCGTGTACTTCAGCGCGTTGTCCACCAGGTTGCCGAGCAGGATGCGCAGGGGCTCGGCGTGGCCATTCACCTGCCCCGCGTCGGCCTCGCCCAGGCCGAGGTCGATGCGGCGCGTGGCCGCCAGCGGCGCCGCGTCGGCCACCACCTGGGCCGCGAGTTCGGCCAGCGACACGGGCTGCGCCGGCTCACCGCTGGAGGGCTGGGCCTGCTGGCGCGCGAGCACCAGCAACTGCTCCACCAGCCGCGTGGCGCGGTCGATGCCAGCCAGCAGGCGCTCCGTCGCCAGTTGGCGCGTGGCGTCGTCGGGCGCGCGCTGCAGGCCCTGCACCTGCAGGCGCAGCGCGGCCAGTGGTGAACGCAGCTCGTGCGCGGCCTCGGCCACGAAGTTCTTCTGCGCGTCGAAGGCTTGGCGCACGCGGCCGAACAGCAGGTTGAGCTCGTGCACCAGCGGGCGGATCTCGTCGGGCAGGCCGGCTTCGCTCACCTCGGCCAGCTCATCGGCCTCGCGCGCGGCCACCTGGCGCCGCACCCGGGCCACGGGCGCGAGCGAGGCACTCACCACCGCCCAGGCCACCAGCATCAGCAGCGGCGCCATCCAGGCGATGGGCAGCACGGTGCGCCAGGCCAGCGCGCGCGCCATGGTCTGGCGCGGCCGCAGGTCCTGCGCCACCTGGATCACCTGCGTGCGCGACTGCATGGAGTACACGCGGTAAGGCTTGCCGTCGACCTCGATGTTGGAGAAGCCCAGCACCGCGCGCTGCGGCAGCGCCGCGCCCGTGCCGGACTGGAACACACGCAGACCTTCCTGCGTCCAGACCTGCACGAAGAAGTCGAACGCCTCGGCCGGCAGCGGTGGCTCGTCGCCCGGCGGCGCGGGCAGACCCGGTGGCATCACACCGGCGCGCAGGGCCTGCGCCATCTGCTCCATGTGGTAGTCGAAGATGCCGTCGGCCTCGGCGCGCGCCTGGCGGTACACCACCGCCACCTGCAGGCCCGCCGCGAGCACGATGGCCAGCAGCAGCAGGCCGATCAGGCGCGCGCGCAGCGAATGCGTGGCCAGCCGCGGCAGGTTCATGGAGTACCTCCGCCCAGCGGGCTTCGGTGCGAGCTTGCTAGGGAACGGCCCGGCGCTGCGCTCATGCTTTCGGCACCATGTAGCCCACGCCGCGCACGTTCTGGATCAGGCCGGCGCCGAGCTTCTTGCGCACGCCGTGGATGTAGACCTCGACCGCGTTGCTGCTCACGTCGTCCTTCCAGCCATAGAGCTTTTCCTCCAGCTGCGCGCGAGAGAGCACGCGGCCGGGCCGCGCGATCAGCGGTTCGAGCACGGCCCATTCGCGCGCCGAGAGCACCACCGGCTCGCCCTGCGCCGTCACCTCGCGCGTGGCGGTGTTGATGCTCACGCCCAGGTGCTCGTAGACCGGCTCGGCCCGCCCCGAGGCGCGGCGCAGCAGCGCGCGGATGCGCGCGAGCAGCTCGTCGAGGTCGTAGGGCTTGAGGATGTAGTCGTCGGCCCCGGCGTCCAGGCCCTGCACGCGCTGCTGCACCGAGTCGCGCGCGGTGGCGATGAGCACCGGCACGCGGTTCTTGCGGGCGCGCAGTTCGCGCAGCACCTCCAGGCCGTCGCGGCGCGGCAGGCCGAGGTCGAGCAGGATGAGGTCGTAGCTCTCGGCCTGCGCCGCCGTGGCGGCCATCTCGCCGTCGCGCACCCAGTCGACCGCGTAGTGCTCGGCCCGCAGCAGGTCCAGCACCGCCTCACCGATCATGGTGTCGTCTTCGACCAGCAACAGCCTCATGGCAATGCACTCTCCAGGTCCGTGGGTTGTCGAACACCCCGGCGGGGCGCCCCGCGTCCATGGTGCGGGGCTTGGCTTAGGCCGGTCTTAGGCGCCCGCGAGCAGCTTCTTCAGATCGCCCGCCAGCGCGGCCGCGCCACTGCCGTAGCGGTTGTACAGGCGGATGCGACCCTGCGGGTCGTACACGTAGCTGCCGGCCGAGTGGTCCATGGTGTAGCTCGTGGGCGTGGGGCCTTCGACCTTCTTGTAGTAGATCTTGTAGCTCTTGGCCAGCGCGGGCAGCTCGCCGGGCGCCGCGTAGAGGGCCAGGAAGGTCGGATCGAAGCTGGCCACGTACTGCTTCATGACCTCGGGCGTGTCGCGCTCCGGGTCCACGCTCACGAACAGGCCCTGCAGGCGCTCGCCGTCGGCGCCGAGCAGGCGCCTGGCCTCGGCCAGCTCGGTCATGGAGGTGGGGCAGACGTCGGGGCACTGGGTGAAGCCGAAGAAGATCACGACCGCCTTGCCCTTGAAATCGGCCAGGGTGCGCGGCTGGCCGTTGTGGTCGGTGAGCGAGAAGCCGGTGGCGTAGTCGGCGCCGGTGATGTCGATGCCGGTGAACGCGGCCGGCGCGTCGGCCTTGTCGCTGCAGGCGGTGAGGGCCACGGTGCCCAGGCTCAGGGCGAGAAGTTGTCGACGGTTCATGGCTCGGGACTCAGACATAGTGATCGATCAGCAGCGCGGCGAAGAGCACCGCGAGATGAATGAGGGAGAAACGGAAGGTCTTGCGCGCGAGCGCATCGGAGTAGTTGCGCCAGAGCGCGAAGGCATAGCCGCAGAAACCGATGCTCAGCACCACCGCGACCACGAGGTAGATCCAGCCGCTCATGCGCATCACGAAAGGCATGAGGCAGGCGGCGAACAGCACGAAGGTGTAGAGCAGGATCTGCAGGCGCGTGAACTCGGAGCCGTGCGTGACCGGCAGCATGGGCAGGCCGGACTTGCGGTAGTCCTCCACCCGGTACAGGGCCAGCGCCCAGAAGTGCGGCGGTGTCCAGAGGA
>Ga0247829_10000067_pt1 | contig 26810 bp, 23 predicted proteins | sample 12C_Control_Day4_FD_207765 | JGI IMG/M metagenome (GOLD analysis project Ga0247829, IMG submission 207765) | Soil microbial communities from agricultural site in Penn Yan, New York, United States - 12C_Control_Day4 | ecosystem: Environmental > Terrestrial > Soil > Agricultural land | place... | reverse complement strand
CGGCGCTCCCCGAGGGCGTGTGGATTCCCGGCGAAGTGCAGCTCTACCGCGACGGAAGCTATGTCGGATCGACGTTCTGGCAGGTACAGGCGAAAGAGCGCCTGGTGCTGCCTTTCGGCCGGGACGACCGCGTGCACGTAGCGGTGCACCGCACGCAAAGCCGCTCGGGCTCGGCCGGCATCGTGGGCCAGCGTGCCGAGCGCGAAATTGCCGACCTGTACACCGTCACGAGCCGCCACAAGCTGCCCGTGGAGCTGCTGGTTCTCGAGGCTTCGCCGGTTGCCGTCTCCGACGAGATCCGGGTGGAGGCGGCGTTCAATCCGCAGCCCAAGCTCAAGGAGTGGGACAACCGGCGCGGGGTAGTGGCGTGGGAGCAATCCCTCGCGCCCGGCGAAACGCTCAAGTTCGCCGCCGGCTACACGATAAGCTATCCGAAGGACGCCGCCATCGTCGGCCTGCCGTGAGGAGGATGCAATGAAGCGACTCGCCGTGCTGCTCTTCTGCGCGCTCGCGCTGCCGTCCTTTGCGCAGGAGCGCTTTCCCGAGAAGCCCGTGCGCTTCATCGTGCCGTTCCCGCCGGGCGGCGGCACCGACGCGCTCGCCCGCATCCTGGGGGCGAAGCTCGGCGAGCTGTGGGGTCAGCAGGTCATCATCGAGAACCGCGCCGGTGCGCAGGGCAATATCGGCACGGCTGCAGGTGCGAAGGCCGCGCCCGATGGCTACACGATGACCTTCGCGCACCAAGGCGCGCTCGTCATCAATCCGCACCTCTACAAGAATCCGGGCTACGACACGCTAAAAGATTTCGCCGCCGTGGCGCGCACCACCGAGATGGCGTTCGTGGTGGTGGCGCATCCCTCGGTGCCGGCAAGCAATCTGCGCGAGCTGGCGGAATATGCGAAGCAACACCCGGGCAAGCTCACCTTCGCTTCGACGTCGGCGGGGCCGCATATCGTTGGCGAGCTTTTCAAGCAGGCGACCCGCACGGACCTTGTGCACGTGCCGTACAAGGGCGCGGGGCCGGCGATCAACGACCTGCTCGGCGGGCAGGTAATGCTGATGTTCTCGAACCCCACTTCGACTGTGCCGCACGTGAGGACCGGCAAGCTACGTGCCCTGGGCGTCATGGCTAGCAAGCGCAATCCCGCGCTACCCGAGGTGCCGACCGCCCTGGAGGCGGGCCTGCCCGACCTTGCCAACGTCATCGAGTGGTATGGCGTGGTAGTGCCGGCCGCCACGCCGCGCGGCACCATTCAGCGGCTCTCCTCCGACGTGCTGCGCGCGCTCGGCTCACCCGACGTCACGGATCGAGTGCAGAAGAGCGGGCAAACGCCGTCGCCCGCCGGTGCAGACGAGTTCGCCCGCATCATCCGTGAAGATTTCGAGCGCTGGCAGCGCGTGGTGAAGGCCTCGGGCGCGAAGGCCGAATAGCTACGCCCAGTTGCGCGAGCGGCTCACCGCTTCGCGCCAGCGTGTCATGCGCGATGCGCGCTCGGCGGCGTCCATGCGCGGCTCGAACCGCCGCTCGGCCCGCCACTGGCGCGCCACTTCCTCGCGCGACTTCCACAGGGCGACGGTGAGTCCGGCGAGGTAGGCGGCGCCGAGCGCGGTGGTCTCGAGAATGCGGGGCCGCACCACCGGGACGCCGAGGATGTCGGCCTGGAACTGCATCAGGAGATCGTTGGCGGTGGCGCCGCCGTCCACGCGCAGCTCGGCGAGCGGCTGGGCGGAATCCTTCTGCATCGCCTCGAGCACCTCGGCGCTCTGGTAGGCGATGGATTCCAGCGCCGCGCGCGCGATGTGGGCTTTCGACGTCCCACGCGTGAGGCCGACGATGGCGCCGCGCGCGTTTGCATCCCAGTAGGGTGCGCCAAGGCCGGTGAAGGCGGGAACGACGAAGACATCGCCGGAGTCAAGGACGCTCGAGGCAAGTCTTTCCACCTCGCTCGAGCTGCCAAAAAATTCGAGCTGGTCCCGCAGCCACTGCACCACGGCGCCGCCGACGAACACGCTGCCTTCGAGCGCGTATTCGCGTTCGCGCAGCTGCGCACAGGCGGTGGCAACCAGGCCGCTTGACGACAAGATAGGGCGCGCACCGGTATGGAGCAGCATGAAGCAGCCGGTGCCGTAGGTATTTTTCGCCATGCCGGGGGCGTGGCAGGCCTGGCCGAACATCGCTGCCTGCTGGTCGCCGGCGACGCCGCCGATCACCAGCGGCTCGCCGAACAGTCCTGCAGGCACCATGCCGAAGGCATGCGCCGAGGGATGCACGTCCGGCAGGATGGCGCGCGGCACGCGCAGGATTCGCAGCAGCTCCTCGTCCCAATCGTTGGTGTGGATGTTGAAGAGCAGCGTGCGCGATGCGTTCGATACGTCGGTCACGTGCGTGCGGTTGCCCGTAAGGTGCCACGTCAGCCAGGTATCCACCGTGCCGAATGCCAGCTCGCCGCGCTCGGCGCGCGCGCGGGCACCGGGCAGCGTGTCGAGCAGCCAGGCGATCTTGGTGCCGCTGAAGTACGGGTCGATCACCAGCCCGGTGCGGCTGCGGATCTCGTCCTCCACGCCATCGGACTTCAACCGGGCGCAAATTTCGGCGGTGCGGCGGTCCTGCCACACGATGGCGTTGTGGACGGGCTCGCCGCTCTGGCGATCCCACAAGATCGTGGTTTCCCGCTGGTTGGCGATGCCGATCGCCATCACGTCCGCCGGCGAGGCCCCCGATCTGCGCAGCGCCTCGACTGCCACGTCGCGCTGGCTGGCGAGAATTTCCTTCGGGTCGTGCTCCACCCAGCCGGGTTGCGGGAAAATCTGGCGGAGCTCGCGCTGGCCGACGGCGACCGGCGCGCCGTCCTGGTCGAAAACAATGGCGCGTGAGCTGGTGGTGCCCTGGTCGAGGGCGAGGACGTACTTCACCGAAAAAATTCTAGCAGGGGGCTGCTAGAATCCGCGCCTGCTTCCTGAAATTCCGGATCACATGTCGTTGCCCGTCACCGAGGTCGAGCGCGAGCTGCTTCATACGCGGCGCGTGCGCTACGAGGGCTACAAGCGCGCCGATGGCCTGTGGGACATCGAGGGCCACCTCACCGACATCAAGAACCACGACTTCCACCTCGCCACCGGCGTGCGCCGCGCCGGCCAGCCGGTGCACAGCATGTGGCTGCGGCTCACCATCGACCGCAAGTTCAACATCGTCGACGCGGTGGCCTCGTCCGAGGTGGTGCCTTACCCGGACGGCTGCGAAGCCATTGCGCCCGCCTACCGCTGCCTCGTGGGTCTGAACCTGGTAAGGAATTTCAGGAAAAGCGTAAGGGATCTGCTGGGCGGAGTGCGCGGCTGTACGCACCTGACAGAAATGCTCGCGGGCATGCCGACGGCCGCCATCCAGTCGTTCGCCGGCGAGGTGAAGCAGGAGGAAAACCAGAAGCCGTTCCAGCTCGACCAGTGCCACGCCCTGGAGACGAGTACCGAGACCGTGCGCCGCTGGTACCCGAAGTGGTACCGCAAGGAAAAGACGGCTTGACGGCAGTCAATGCCGGGGCGCGCGCTTCGGCCCGAACATAAGGCCAAATGAAAATACACGAATACCAGGGGAAGGAAATCTTCCGGAAGTACGGCGTGCCCACGCCGAGCGGCATTCCGGCCTTCAGCGTGGACGAAGCGGTAGCCGCGGCGGAAAAGCTCGGCGGCAAGGTCTGGGTCGTCAAGGCGCAGATCCATGCCGGCGGCCGCGGCAAGGGCGGCGGCGTCAAGGTCGCTAAGTCCGTGGAGGAGGTTCGCACACTTGCATCTTCCATCTTGGGGATGCAATTGAAGACGCATCAGACCGGGCCGGAGGGCCAGAAGGTACGCCGCCTGCTCATCGAGGAGGGTGCCGACATCGAGAAGGAGCTCTACGTCGGCATGGTGGTCGACCGCGGGTCGCAGCGCGTCGTCCTGATGGCCTCGTCCGAGGGCGGCACGGACATCGAGGAAGTCGCGGCGAGCACGCCGCAGAAGATTTACAAGGTCACCATCGACCCGGTGCAGGGCCTGACCGACGCGGACGCCGACGAGATCGCGGCCAGCATCGGCATTCCCGGGGCGGCGCTCGCGCAGGGCCGCGCGCTTTTCAAGGCGCTCTACAAGTGCTTCTGGGAAACCGATGCCTCCCTGGTGGAGATCAATCCGCTCATCCTGACCGGCAGGAACGAAGTCGTGGCGCTGGACGCGAAGCTCAACTTCGACGACAACGCGCTGTTCCGCCATCCGGACATAGTGGCGCTGCGCGATCTCGACGAGGAGGACCCGCTCGAAGTCGAGGCGTCGAAGTACGACCTCAACTACATCTCGCTCGACGGCAACATCGGCTGCATGGTGAACGGCGCCGGCCTCGCCATGGCGACGATGGATACGATCAAGCTGTTCGGCGGCTCGCCGGCCAATTTTCTCGACGTTGGCGGCGGCGCCACCGCGGAGAAGGTCACGGCTGCTTTCAAGATCATGCTGTCCAACCGCAAGGTGAAGGCGATCCTCGTCAACATCTTCGGCGGCATCATGAAGTGCGACACCATCGCCGAAGGCGTGGTGAAGGCCGCGCGCGAGGTAAAGCTTTCGGTGCCGCTCGTAGTGCGGATGAAGGGCACCAACGAGGACCTCGGCAAGAAAATCCTGAAGGAGTCGGGCCTGCCCATCATTTCGGCCGACAACATGGCGGATGCCGGGAAGAAAGTAGTCGCGGCCATCGCCGAACCGAAGCCGAAGAAAGCAAGACCCAAGGCCGGGAAAGAGAAGAAATGAGCATCCTCATCGACAGGAACACCCGGGTGATGACGCAGGGCATCACCGGCAAGACAGGTCAGTTCCATACGCAGACCAGCCGCGCCTATGCCAATGGGCGCAATTGCTTCGTCGCCGGAGTGAACCCGAAGAAGGCGGGCGAGGATTTCGAGGGCATTCCGATCTTCGGCAGCGTCAAAGATGCAAAGGTGCAGACCGGCGCGACGGTCTCGGTGATCTACGTGCCGCCGCCGTTCGCCGCCGCCGCCATCGACGAGGCGGTGGATGCGGACCTCGACCTGGTCATCTGCATCACCGAGGGCATCCCGGTGCGCGACATGATCATGACCAAGTACCGGATGGCCGGTAAGCGCACGCTTCTAGTAGGGCCCAATTGCCCCGGCGTGATCACGCCTGACGAGATCAAGATCGGCATCATGCCGGGCCATATCCACAAGAAGGGACCGGTGGGCGTGGTGTCTCGCTCCGGCACGCTCACCTACGAGGCGGTCGGCCAGCTCACCGAGCTCGGGCTCGGGCAGTCTTCTTGCGTGGGGATAGGCGGCGATCCTGTCAACGGACTGAAGCACATAGACGTTCTTCGCATGTTCAACGACGACCCGAAAACCGAGGCGGTAATCATGGTAGGCGAGATCGGCGGCTCCGACGAGGAAACGGCGGCGCGCTGGGTGAAGGAGAACATGAGAAAGCCGGTGGTCGGGTTCATCGCCGGGGTGACCGCGCCCCCCGGCAAGCGCATGGGCCATGCCGGCGCCATCATCTCGGGCGGCAAGGGCACGGCGCAGGAAAAGCTGGCGGTGATGGAAGAATGCGGCATCAAGACCACCCGCAACCCCGCTGAAATGGGAAAGACCCTCAAATCCGTACTGAAGTAGCAGCGCCTTACCCGCTGGCGGCCACGCTGCCGTATGCGGCGACGATCTTCCTTTCGTCGTTCCTGCTATTCCTGGTCCAGCCGATCATCGCCAAGCAGATCCTGCCCTGGTTCGGCGGCTCGGCGGGCGTGTGGACGACCTGCCTGGTGTTCTTCCAGAGCGTGCTGCTTGCCGGCTACGCTTACGCGGACTGGACCACGCGCCTCGGCCCGCGCCTGCAGGCGTTGATCCATGTTGCGCTACTCGCCGCGTCGCTCGCTACGCTGCCCATCATCGCCGCGAGCGGCTGGAAGCCGCAGGGCGACGAGCAGCCCATCGCCCGCATCCTCCTGCTCCTTGTGGCGACCATCGGGCTGCCGTATTTCCTTCTCTCCACTACCACCCCGCTCTTGCAGTCCTGGTATTGGCGACGCTTCCGCAGCGCGGTGCCGTACCGTCTGTTTGCGCTTTCGAACTTCGCCTCGCTGCTCGCTTTGCTCGGGTTTCCGCTGCTGTTCGAGCCAGTGTTCGACCTCCAGCAGCTCGGCTGGGGCTGGTCGATTCTCTTCGCGTTCTTCGCGCTTCTTTGCGCCGGCACCGCCTGGCTGTCGATGAACGGGGCGGGACCCCAGGCGGCAAAAGCGGCCAAGCCCTCGTCCCTGCCCACTGCGATTCAACTGCAGTGGCTCGCTCTGTCGGCCATGGGCTCGGTGATGCTGCTCGCGGTGACCAACCACATCACGCAAAACATATCCAGCGTGCCTTTCCTGTGGGTGGTGCCGCTCGCGCTCTACCTCGTCACCTTCATCCTCGCATTCGACCATCCGCGCTGGTACACGAGGCCGGTGTTCCTTGCGTTGCTGCCGCTCGCTATCCCGGCCATGGCCTGGTACATCCCCTCGCTCGACCTCGCGGTGGCGGTCCCGTTATACCTCGCGGGGATGTTCGTCTCGTGCATGGTGTGCCACGGCGAGCTCGCGCTTCTCAAGCCCGACCCGGCGCACCTCACGCGCTTTTACCTGATGATGTCGCTCGGCGGCGCGCTGGGCGCCGTGCTGGTCGCGGTTGCGGCGCCGATCGCGCTGCCCGGATACTTCGAGCTCGGCATCGCCCTGGTGGTTCTTTCGCTTCTGCTTCTCACGCGGGTCCAGGGCCTTGCCCGGGTTGCCGGCGTGCTGGTCTCGCTTCTCACCACGGTATTCGTGGTGCGCGGAGCCACCGACTACATGGACGGCGTGCGCGTCATGGAGCGCGACTTCTACGGCGTGGTGCGCACGGTGGATCATCCGAGCCCGGTGCCGTACCGCTCGATGTACCACGGCGCCATCATGCACGGCGGCCAGCTCCTCGGTGACTCCTTTCGCAACACGCCGGCCGACTATTTCGGCCCGAGCTCGGGCTACGGCCGAGTGTTCGCCAGCCTGCGCGAGATGCGGCCGAAGCAGGCGCTCGACGTCGGCGTCATAGGTCTGGGTGCCGGCGTGATTGCCGGCTGGATGGCGCCCGGCGACCAGCTCACCTTCTACGAGATCAGCCCGCGCGTCGCGGACATCGCCCGCAAGGAGTTCACCTTCCTTGCCGACACGCCGGCTCGCACGCAGGTCGTCATGGGCGACGGCCGTCTGTCGCTCGAGCGCGAGCCGCCGCGTGGCTACGACGTGCTCGGCATCGACGCCTTCTCCGGCGACTCGATCCCCATGCACCTGGTCACACGCGAGGCGATGGCGATCTACGTCAAGCACCTGAAACCCGACGGCGTCATCGTCTTCCAGGCCACCAACCGCTTCATCGACCTGCTGCCCGTAATTCAGCGCCTCGCCACTGAATTTGGCATGGAGGCGGTCAACATCTCCGATTCGCCGGTCGCCGAGACCGGCCCGGAGTACTGGTATTCGGCCACCGACCAGGTTCTCGTCACCCGCAACCCGCGGCTTCTCGAATGGCCCCATATCTCGGCCGCCGCTGAGAAGATCGAGCCGCGCCCGGACCTGCCCCTCTTTACCGATTCCCATCACAACCTTCTCAGGATATTGAAGTAAGGGTAGAATCCAGCCCCTTCCTGGTCACTGTCGCTACGCATGGCGGCTGGCCTTAACCCATGGGAAAGGAGTCAATCCGGGCATGCGACATTACGAAATCGTCTTCATCGTCCATCCCGACCAGAGCGAGCAAGTGCCCGCCATGGTCGAGCGCTACAAGGGTGTCATCGCGGCGCGCAACGGCACGGTGCACCGCCTCGAGGACTGGGGCCGGCGGCAGCTTGCCTACCCGATCCAGAAGGTGCACAAGGCGCACTACGTGCTCATGAACATCGAGTGCGACAACGAGACGCTGACCGAGCTCGAGCACTCGTTCAAGTTCAGCGACGCGGTGCTGCGCCACCTCATCATCAAGATGGACAAGGCCCACACGGCGCCCTCGCCGATGATGCGCGAGGAGAAGTCCAAGTCGATGATGGAGCGCGGCGGCGAAGGCCGTCCGGCGGAAGCCACCCCTGAACCGGCTAGAGCTGAGCGGCCGGCTGCTTGAGCTGGGTGCGCTGCGCTATACGCCGGCGGGCATCCCCGCAGTGGAGTTCAAGCTCCGGCACGAGTCGGAGCAGCACGAAGCGGGCGGTTCGCGCAGGATCGAGGCCGAAATCGGCGGCATAGCGTTCGAGGCCCAGGCCCGGCTGCTGGCAAGCGCAAAGTTGAACACGGGATTGAAGCTGCAGGGCTTCCTCGGCGCCCGGAACAAGCGCTCCAAGAAGCTCGTGCTGCACGTAACGAACATCGAATTCATGGAAGGAGAGTAAAGAATGCCCCCGCCGCGCAGAGGTAAAGGCAAAGGCAAAGGGAAGTTCGGCAAGGACAAGAAGGACAAGGGCCAGCGGGCGCTTTTCCGGCGCCGCAAGTTCTGCCGCTTCACCGCCGAGAAGGCCGAGTGGATCGACTACAAAGACGTCGACGTCCTGAAGGACTTCGTCAACGAGACCGGCAAGATCATTCCGGCGCGCATCACCGGGACCGCCGCCGGCTACCAGCGCCAGCTGTCCGACGCGATCAAGCGTGCGCGCTTCCTGGCGCTCCTGCCGTATACGGACCTGCACTGAGGCCGCCATGCAAGTGATCCTCATGGAGAAGGTGGCAAACCTCGGCAACCTTGGCGACGTGGTGAAGGTGAAGGACGGCTTTGCGCGCAATTTTCTGATTCCACAAGGCAAGGCCAAGCGCGCAACTCCCGAGAACATCAAGCACTTCGAGACGCGACGCACCGAGCTGGAAAAGGCGCAGAACGAGGCGCTCGTCAAGGCGCAGGAGCGCGCAGAAAAGCTGAACAACCTGAAGATAGCGCTAACGCAGAAGGCCGGTGCGGACGGGCGCCTTTTCGGGTCCGTCACCAACTACGACATCGTCGACGCGCTGGAGAAGCACGGCCACGAAGTGGAGCGCTCGCAGGTGCGCATGCCGCAGGGGCCGCTCAAGCAGGTCGGCGAGTTTCCCATCGAAGTCTCGCTTCACACCGACGTAACGGCGACCATCACCGTCGCAGTGATCGGCGAGCAGTAAGCGCCGGGCGTCGCAAGCCCAAAGGGCCGCCATGCGCGGCCTTTTGTTTTTCAGGTGACAATTAGTTCGTTCTATCCGCCCTGCCGGATCGTCTAGGCTTCAATTCATGGCGGCGCGTCTGCTCATGGTGATGTTGCTGCAGCTGGTCGCAGGCGGGGCGCAAGCATGCCTGTTCGTGAAGGATATTCCGCCCTCGCAGTGGTACGAATGGTCGAGCGCGCTGTTCGCCGGCGAGGTCACCCGAGTGGAGCAGGACGCGCGCAAGACGGACGTAATCACCGTGCGCGTCAGCGAGACGTTCAAGGGTCCGCAAGGCGAGCTGGCTACGTTACGGGTTCCGAGCCGGATGTGGACCTCGTGCCGCATGGAGCTGCCGGCGGTGGGGACGCAGGTGCTCGTAGCCATCAATCCCAACCAGGACACCGCTCTGGTGCCGCTGCGCTCCGACCATGCCGCCGTGCTGAGAGCCCGTCGGACGAATGGCCTGCCCGGCGGGTCGAGCGGCGCTCTCGCGGCCGGCGAGTGAGGAAATGTTGTGCGCGCCGCAGCGCGCGCCTTCGTATGCTGGCTTCGTGTTCTGGACAGGGAGCCGGACCATGAAGAACGACCAGGACGTACTCGCGCTGGACGACGCCCGCAAGGTGCTTTCGCGGCTGCGGCAAGGCGAACCCTTCCGGGAACATGTAGAGGAACGCCTGCGCCTCGTGCTCCCCGCGTCTGCCGTATTCGCGCTGGTCGCGCTCGCCTGCGCAGCAGCGACCGCGGTGTTTTTTGCCGACCTCAGCTCCTGGCTTGCGCTGCCGGGGTTCCTCCTTGCCCCGGCGGTCCTGGTCGGCAGCCTGTACGTGCAGGGCCTGGTGTTCTTTCTGTGGCTGGAAAGCCGCGCGCTCGCCTTTGCGCTCGGCCAAGCGCCGCGCCGCGGCATGGGTGAGCTGCCGCGCGTGCCTTGGCGCCTCGCCGCCGCGGTGCTGTTCGTTCCGCTGCTCCTGCTGCTGCGCGTGTGGCCAGTCCTCGCGATCGTGCTGATCGCTGCCGCCGTGCTGGTACCCCTCTTGTACGTGCGGCTGGACCGGGCGCCGCGCAAATCCCGATTGACGAGGTCGCGCGCCGCGGTTTAAAAGGCGGGGTGATCACCAACGCGGGGCTTGTCGCAGGCGTCATCATCGGCCTGGTGTTCCTCCTGGCCGGCCTCCTGCTCCTCATGCGCGGTTCTACCCGTGGTGGTGGCATGGTGACCCTCGGTGCGCTGCTATACCTCGGTTCGCAACTCTACGGCCTCATCGAGCTGCGGCCTTTCATCGGCCGTCCGTTCGACCAGGACTGGAGCGAGCAGATTTCCGCCATCGTCGGCCTTTCTACCGTGGGACTGCTGATCTGCGCGGCCGGCATAGTCGCGCATGCCCTCGCATTCAAGAAGCTTTAGCGTAGGGCTGATTTCCGATACCCACAGCCTGCTGCGCCCCGAGGCGCTGCGCGGCAGCCGCTACATCGTGCATGCGGGCGACATTGGCGATCCCGCGATCCTCGAGGCCCGTCGAGCTGCGCCGCGAAGGCGTGTCCTACTTCCGGATCAGGCGGCGAGGTCGGGCTCGCCGCAGTGCTTCAGGATCTCCGCGCGCACGCGCTCGCGCAGGCGCACACTGGCGTTCCAGTCGTCGCCGTCAGGGTGAACCGGCGCGGCCAAGGTGACCGAGATCGGCGCCCGCCGGGGGTACCAGGTGCCGTCGCGTAGCACGGAGCGCACGCCGCGCAACGCTACCGGCACCACCGGGACGCCCGCTTGCGCCGCCACCTGGAAGGCACCGGTGCGAAACGGCGTGAGGCCGGTGTGCCGGGCGAGCGTGCCCTCGGGAAACACGATGAGCGACACGCCGCTCTTCGCGGCATGCACCAGCTCGCCCGCGTGCTCGGCGCTTTGCTGCACGTCGAAACGCTCGACGAAGCAAGTGCCCAGGCCCTCGAGCAGCGTTTTCGACATGAAATTGTCTTTCAGCTCCCGCTTGGCGACGAAGGCATGGCGGCGCCACGGAAGCACCGCGAGCAGCACCGCGCCGTCGAGGTAGCTGGTGTGGTTGGAGGCGAGAACATAGGGCCCGGAATCGGGCAGGTTTTCCAGGCCGCGCACTGCAAGCGGAATACGGCAGACACGGAAGAAGAAACGCATGCAGGCCCCGGCCAGGCGCCACGTCGGACGGCCGGGCGCAACAAGCGCCACGACGAGCACCAGGAGGAAGGAAACCCCGAAGATGGCCCAGGCGCCGGCGGCGAAAAGCAGGCCCCGTACCGCGCGCCAGATGCGGCGCAGCTGCGGCCCGACGCCGGCGAGGAAAAGGCGCACGAGCTGCAACCACACCGCCTGCGACTTCACCGCGCTGGGACCGCGCTCGTAGTACTGGCGCGCCGCTACGCGGCGGATCTTGCCGCTGGAAGTCTTGGGCACGGTGTGGGGTGGGGCCAGCACGATGTCGTCGACCGGCGCGCCGATCAGGCCGACCGCCAGCTCGTTGATGCGGTGGCGCAGCTCCTCGTCGAGCGCCGTGTCCGGCTGGCGCGTCTCGGCAAGGACGACCACACGCTCGGTGCCGCTCGCCGGGTCCTGGCTGCCGAAAACGGCGACGCAACCGCGCCGGATGCGCGGCAGGTCCCCGACCGCCTCTTCGAGCTCGTAGGGACTGATGTTGCGGCCGCCGCGGATGATGATGTCCTTCTCGCGCCCGGTGAGATACACCATCCCGTCCGACAGGTAAGCGCGGTCGCCGGTATTGACCCATTCGCCGGAAAAGAGGCTCCTGGTGGCCTCGGGATTGCGGTAGTACCCCGTCGTTGCGGAGGGACCGCGGAACTGGAGCTGGCCCTCGTGGCGATCCGGCAGCTCGAGGCCCGCCGCATCCACTACGCGCATGTCATGGTCGGGCAGCACCCGCCCACAGCCCACCACCTTGAACGCAGCCGCATCCGCGGGCGCCGCCGGGACGGCCTGTCCGGTACGCGCGAACTTTTCCCGGTCGATGACGTCCAGCGACCACGGCTGCCCGGGCGGGGTGAACGCAAGGCCGACCGACGCTTCGGCAAGCCCGTACACCGGCGAGAGCGAGCTCCTGCGGAAGCTGAACTTCGCAAACTTCTCGGCGAACGCGTTCAGCGTCTCCGGGCTTACCGGCTCGGCGCCGTTGAAGGCGAAGCGCCATGAAGAAAGATCGAGACCTTCGACTTCGTCGTCCGGGATACGCCTGAGGCACAGCTCGTAGGAGAAGTTCGGGCCGCCGGAAATAGTGCCGCGATGCCGGTGGATCGTGCGCAGCCACTGGCTGGGTCGCGACAGGAAGGCGAGCGGCGACATCAGCACGACCGGAAAGCCACAGTACATGGTTGCGAAGCAGCCGCCGATCAAACCCATGTCGTGGTAGAGCGGCAGCCAGCTCACGAACACGTCCTCGGTCGTGGCGCGTGCGCCCTTGGCCATCGCGCGCACATTGGCCAGCAGGTTGGCGTGCGTCAGCACCACGCCTTTTGGATTGCCGGTGCTGCCGGAGGTGTATTGCAGGAAGCCTATGTGGCCGCCGCGCCCGCGCACCGGCGTGAAGCTCTTGGCGTCGCCGGTGAAGTCCTCGGGCACCATGACGGCGCGCAGCGATTCCACCTGCGCGCGCAGCAGCCAGGCGAGCGCCTTTGCTTCCGGGATGGTGACCATGATCGCCGCGCCCGCGCTCTTCAGCACGCCGACGTGGCGCGTCATGTGGTCTTCGATGGTGGCGAGTCGCGCCGGCGGGTACAGCGGCACCGGGATGCCGCCGGCAAGCAGCACGCCGTAGAAGCAGAAAAGGTATTCCTTGGAGGTAGGCAGCATGATCGCCACCGTCTGTCCCGGACCGACGCCGCGGTCGGCAAGGGTCGCCGCATACACCATGGCGCCGTGCCAGAGGTCCCGGTAGGTCAGCGGGATTTCCTGCTGCTCCTCGTAGAGAAAGACGCTCAGGCGCTCGGGCTGGCGCTCGACGTGGTACTCGAGCGCCTCGACGAGCGTTTGCGCCTGCTCGGGCGGGCGCACGCCTTCCGACTGCACCAGGCTCGCTACGCTGCGGTCGGCCGCGTGCGGCGCCTGCCCGGCGCTCGCGAGCAGGTAGCGCAGCAGGTCGCGCGGCGTCTCGCTGGAGGCGAGCGCCTGCTCGGGCAGGCTGACGGCGAATTCCCGCTCGATGCGCAGCACGACCTCGACCCGTGCCAGGCTGTCGAGCCCGAGGTCGCGCTCGAGCGAGCTGTCCAGGGCCACGTACGCCTCGACGTTCGGCCGGGCTTCGCGCGCCACCGCGGCGACTACGCCGAGCAGGCGGTTCGCCTCGGTGTCCTTCGGGTGGGTATGCTCCGGTTGGGCAGCCATGCTTGCGGTAAGCGGCGAGTGTACACTCGCGCGCGCATGCAGTTCCTGGACCGCCTGGACGACGAGGCACGCAAGCTCCTGCTTGCGGTCGCGCGCCCGGTTTCATACACCAAAGGCGCGCGCCTGGTACGGCATGGAGAAGCGGCGCGCGGCGCTTACGTGCTGGGCAGCGGCAGCGCGGAAGCGGTCGTGACGCTTCCCGGTGGCGAAAAGCTCGTCGTGGCGACGCTCGGCGCCGGCGCCATGTTCGGCGAGACTTCGCTCTTCGAGCGGAGCACTTGCACCGCGACCGTCAGCGCGAGCGAGAAGGTGGAAGGCTGGTTCATCGAGCGCGACGACTTTCGCGGGCTGGTCGCGCAGCGCGCCCCGGCGGCTCTGCGCGTGCAGCACGCGATCACCCTGGTTCTCTCGCAGAAGCTGCGTGCCCTCAACGCCAAGGTGCTGGAAATCCCGGCACCGGAGGACAAGCCGCGAAAATCGGGGTCAGAGCCCGATTCCGATCCGCTGTCTGGCGTAAAGCGATTGAATAAAGTCGCGTTCGACTACAAGCCGTTCCTTCCCTCGTTGCCGGTGTTCGACGGCTTCGATGCGGCGGAGATCGAGGAGGTGCTGGCGCTGTCGCATCTGCTCGAGCTGCCCGCGGGCCACGGCGTGTTCTGCGCCGGCCTGCCCTCGCAAGCCTGCTTCATCGTCGTGCGCGGAGCGGTGGAGATTCGCGCGCGCCATGCGCGGCGGCAGCGACGCATGGCAGTGCTCGGCCCGGGCCAGCTGATCGGCTACATGAGCGCGCTGGAGCGCGGCGCGCACGGCTCCGACGCCGTGGTGCGCGAGCAAGCCCTGCTACTCGAGATTCCGCGCCCGGCCTTCGATGCCCTCTATCATGGCACGAGCCCCGCTTCTACCAAGCTGCATCGCGGAATCCAGCGCAGCCTGCTGTCGTCGCTCGACCAGACGAACCGCCACCTCACGAGGCTGATCAGCCTCGCGCGTCTGCGCGGCGCACACAAGGAAGGCGATGCCCTGGAGAAGGTCCGGGGCGGCCAGATCCTCGCTACGCCAGATCGCGCAGCGTGATCACCGGCCGGCCCTTGCGCACCGTTGCGTGCAGCATCGAATACTCCGGGACTTCGACCCAGGCATTGGTGTCCCGGGTGAGCGGCTCGGAGGCGACGAGCACAGAGGTGGCATTCTCGCTGCCGCCGGTCATCTTCCATTCGCCGTCGTGCAGGCCGTAGTCGCGCCCGGCGGTGTACCAGAGCGAGTAGTAGTTGAGGTGCCCGGCAACGAACTCTGCCGGATCGTCCGGATAGCAGCCGAAATCGAAGCAGTAGCGCACCGTGGCGAGCTGCAGGCCGTCGGTAAGGAACAGATTCAGCGGCGAAGCGGTGGCGATCCCCAGGTCCTTCCTGCACTGGCGCAGGATGCGAAGGCTTTGCGCAAGTGCTTCATGCAGCTCGTCCCCGCTCGGTCGTTCGTGGGGATTCTTCAGCATCGAGACGAGCAGCGCGTAGATCCACTCGCTATCGGTGCTGCCGCGCACCTGGCGCGCGAGCTCCGGCTTCACGTGCGGCAGCAGGGCCGGCCGCATCTCGGGGAAGCGCGCCAGGTCGCCGTTGTGGGCCAGGGCAAGCGGCACGCCGGCGAACTGGAACGGATGGACGTTCTGCACCGCGATCTCGACGCGCGTGTCGTACGCTACCCCGCGCACGTGCGCGAGGACGCATGAGGCGGCGATCTTCTCCGCCAGCCCCTTGAGGTTCCGGTCGAACACCGGCAAGGCATCGGATGCGTAAGAGAAGGGCAGGTCCGGATCCCGCGAGCCGGGATCCCAGGCGCGCATGCCGAAGCCGGCGAGATTCAGGAGATGCAGCATTTTCGGCATGTAGCTCTGCCGCACCAGCGCGGAGTCGGGCCGGAACAGCAGGTTATCGAGGAGCACCGGCTCGCCGAGGTACAGCAGCGCGCGGCACATGGCTACTTCTGCTGCTCTTCCAGCCGGTCGGTCGCCGGCGGCGGTGTGCGCGACAGGGCCGAGATCTCCGCGCGCAGCGCGGGAGTCATGTCGACTTTCACGGAATCGAGAGAAGCGCCCAGCTGCTCGACGTTGCGCGCGCCGACGATCGGCGCGGTGACTGCCGGGTGCGCGCCGACCCAGGCGAGCGCCACGCTCATCGGATGCAGCCCGCGCTGCCTGCAGAAGGCGGCGAATTTCGCCGCGACTTCATGCATCCACGGCTCGCCGTAACGGTCCGCATACATTTTGTTCGCGGCAATGCGGCCTTGGGCGCTGGCATCGGCATACTTGCCCGTCAAAAGCCCACCGCCCCCCGGGCTGTAGGGGATGACCCCCAGGCCGTTCGCCTGCGCCATCGGCAGGATCTCTACCTCGGCCTGGCGCTTCACGAGGTTGTACATCGGCTGGATTACCTGCAGCGGCGCCCAGCCGCGCCGCTCCTGGATGTCGAGCGCCTGCTGTGTCTGCCAGGCGGCATGGTTGGAGAGCGCCGGATAGACCACCTTGCCGGCGCGGACAAGCTCCTCGAAGGCGCGCAGGGTCTCCTCCAGCGGTGTCAGGCGGTCGATCTGGTGCAGGAACAGCACGTCGACGCGGTCGGTCTGCAGGCGTTTCAGGCTCGCCTCGATCGCGCGCGTGACGTGGCGCCGCGAGCCGCCACGGGCATTGCGATCCTTGCCGACGGGCGTAAAGCACTTGGTGGCCACCACCAGGTCCTCGCGCTCGCCGCGCATGAGCTTGCCGAGGATCTCCTCCGAGCGGCCGTCGTTGTAGTTATTGGCGGTATCGAAGAAATTGATGCCGGCATCCCTGCACGAGCGGAACATCGCGGCCGAGGCCGCCTCGTCGGCATCGCCGCCGAACGACATGGTGCCGAAGCACAACCGCGAAACCTGCACCCCCGTGCGCCCTAGGCCTTTGTAGTCCATGGCGAAAGTCTACTTGACCGCAGTCAAGCATCCCACTTTGCTGCGTGGCCGATAATAGGCTCTCCAATGAAAGCCAAAGTCCGTCCGACCCCCAAGGGCAGGACCGTCGATCCACGGGCGCGGGAGGAAGTCCGGGCGCTGCTCGGCGGCGCTTCGCGCCGGCGCGACCTGCTGATCGAGCACCTGCACCGCATCAATGATCGCTACGGCCACCTGCCGGCCCGCCACCTCGCCGCGCTTGCCGAGGAGATGCGCCTGCCGCTCGCCGAGGTATACGAAGTGGCGACGTTCTATCACCACTTCGAGGTAGTCAAGGAAGGCGAGACCGCGCCGCCGCAGCTTACCGTGCGGGTATGCGATTCGATCGCTTGCGAGCTGGCAGGGGCTCAGGAGCTGCTGAAGAAGTTGTCTTTCCCGAATGCCCGAATCATTCCGGCCCCCTGCGTAGGCCGCTGTGAAGTCGCGCCCTGCGTAGTCGTGGGGCAAAACCCTCTCGGCAATGCTACGGTCGAGTCAGTGGCGAGCGCAGTGCGGGAAAAACGCACCACAGCTACCGGCGAGAAGTACATCGACTACCCCGCCTATCGAAAGGCGGGGGGATACGCGCTGATCGCCGACTGCCTCGCCGGCAAGCGCACGCGCGAGGACCTCACCAAGATCATGGAGGATTCGGGACTGCGCGGCCTCGGCGGCGCGGGCTTTCCGGCAGGCCGCAAATGGCGCCTGGTGGCCGCCGAGCCGGCCCCCCGCGTCATGGCCGTGAACATAGACGAAGGCGAGCCGGGCACCTTCAAGGACCGCTGGTACCTGGAGCGCGACCCGCACCGCTTCCTCGAAGGCATGCTGCTCGCCGCCTGGTGCGCGGGCGTGGGGGAGATCTGGATCTACTTGAGGGATGAATATGCGGGTTGTCGCGCGATCCTGGAAAAGGAGCTGAAAGAACTCCAGGAACAAAAGCCATGCGCCCTGCCCCCGATCCACCTGAGAAGGGGCGCGGGCGCCTACATCTGCGGCGAAGAGTCGGCAATGATCGAGTCGATCGAAGGCAGGCGCGGCATGCCGCGCCTGCGGCCCCCGTATGTCGCGCAAGTAGGTCTTTTCGGCCGGCCCACGCTCGAGCACAACATGGAAAGCGTCTACTGGGTGCGCGAGATCGTGGAGAAGGGCGCGCAATGGTTTGCTTCGCAGGGCCGCAACGGCCGCAAGGGGCTGCGTTCGTTCTCCGTGTCCGGGCGCGTGAAGAAGCCGGGCGTGCACCTGGCACCGGCAGGCATTACGCTGAAAGAGCTCGTCGCGGAGTATTGCGGCGGCATGCTCGAGGGCCATGAGCTCTACGCCTATCTGCCCGGCGGCGCGTCCGGCGGCATCCTGCCCGCGTCCAAGGCCGACATCCCGCTCGACTTCGATACGCTGCAGCCGCATGGCTGCTTCATCGGCTCGGCCGCCGTGGTCGTCCTTTCCGACAAGGACGAGGCCTCCAGGGCCGCGGTGAACCTCATGAAGTTCTTCCACGACGAGTCCTGCGGCAAGTGCACCCCCTGCCGGGTGGGAACCGGCAAGGCGGTGGACCTGATGCAGGAGAAGCGCTGGAACCAACCCCTGCTGCAGGAGCTCTCACAGGCGATGATGGACGCGTCGATCTGCGGCCTGGGGCAGGCGGCGCCCAATCCCGCGCTGAGCGTCATGAAATACTTCCCGCACGAGGTGTCCTGATGGAGCGAGCCACTACCGAGCAGCTGGCGATGATGCCGATCGAGTTCAAGCTCAACGGCAAGACCGTGATCGGCCGCCCGGACGAGCCCATCATCACCACCGCCCAGAAGCACGGCGTCGAGATTCCGCACCTCTGCCATGGCGGCAACCAGCGCTCGGACGGCAACTGCCGCTCCTGCGTGGTCGAGATCAAGGGCGAACGCGTGCTCGCCCCCTCCTGCTGCCGCTACCCGACGGCCGGCATGGAAGTCACCACCGACTCCGCGCGCGCGCTCGCCTCGCAGAAGATGGTGCTGGAGCTGCTGCTTTCCGACATGACGGAGGTGAGCTACACGCGCGATAACAAGGTGGCTTATTGGGCGCAGAAGCTCGACGTAGGGCAGCCGCGGTTCAACCGCCGCGAGCAGCCGAAGGGCGACTTGTCGCATCCCGCCATCGCCGTGAACCTCGATGCCTGCATCCAGTGCACGCGCTGCGTGCGCGCCTGCCGCGAGGTGCAGGTGAACGACGTCATCGGCTACGCGTACCGCGGCGACCGCTCGGTACCGGTCTTCGACTTCGACGACCCGATGGGCAAGTCGACCTGCGTGGCCTGCGGCGAATGCGTGCAGGCCTGCCCCACGGGCGCCTTGATGGCGGCGCGCGACGTCGGCATGCAGGCGATCGACAAGAAGGTCGACTCGGTGTGCCCTTTCTGCGGCGTCGGCTGCCTGCTCACCTACCACGTCAAGGAAAACGTCATCCAGTTCGTGACCGGCAAGGACGGCCCGGCGAACCGCAACCGCCTGTGCGTCAAGGGACGGTACGGGTTCGACTACGCGCACCACCCACACCGGCTGACCAAGCCGCTAATTCGCAAGGAAGGGGTCGGGAAATCGGCCGACTTCGTCGTCGACCCGGGCAATTGGTCGGCAGTTTTCAGGGAAGCGAGCTGGGACGAGGCGCTCGCGCGGGCTGCCGACGGCTTGAGCAAAATAAGGGATGAAGATCGGTATGCGCTCGCAGGATTCGGGTCGGCGAAAGGGTCGAACGAAGAGGCCTATCTTTTCCAAAAGCTGGTGCGCACGGGATTTGGCACCAACAACGTCGACCACTGCACGCGACTGTGTCATGCGTCCTCCGTCGCTGCCCTTCTCGAAGGCGTGGGGTCGGGCGCGGTGTCGAACCAGGTGAACGACGTGCTGAAGGCGGAAGTGGTGTTTCTCATCGGTGCCAATCCGACCTCGAACCATCCGGTCGCCGCCACCTTCATGAAGAACGCGACCAAGGCCGGCGTGAAGCTCGTCGTGGCGGACCCGCGCCGTGGGGACCTGGCGCGCCATGCGACGTACTACCTGCAGTTCAAGCCGGACACCGACGTCGCGCTGCTCAACGCCATGATCCACACGATCATCGACGAGAACCTGGTCAACGAGGAATTCGTCAAGGAGCGCACGACCGATTTCGATGCGCTGAAGGAGAACGCCAAGGACTTTTCACCCGAGGCGATGGCGCCGGTCTGCGGCATCCCGGCCGAGACCATCCGCGAGGTGGCGCGCCTGTTCGCCAGATCCAGGGGATCGATGATCCTCTGGGGCATGGGCGTCAGCCAGCACGTGCACGGCACGGACAATGCACGCTGCCTGATCGCGCTATGCCTGATGACCGGCCAGATCGGTCGGCCGGGCACCGGCCTGCATCCGCTGCGCGGCCAGAACAACGTGCAGGGCGCCTCCGACTCCGGCCTCATCCCCATGATGTACCCCGACTACCAGCGGGTGAACACGGACGAGGCGAACCAGCGCTTCGAGAAGTTCTGGGGCACGAAGCTCGACAAGAAACCCGGCCTCACGGTCGTGGAGATCATGCACGCCGCCACCGAGGGCAAGATCCGCGGCATGTACATCATGGGCGAGAACCCGGCGATGTCCGATCCCGACCTCGAGCATGCGCGGGCGGCGATGGCCAAGCTCGAGCACCTGGTCGTGCAGGATATTTTCCTCACCGAGACCGCGTACCTGGCGGACGTGGTGCTGCCCGCCACTGCCTGGCCCGAGAAGGACGGCACCGTAACCAACACCGACCGCATGGTGCAGCTCGGACGCAGGGCGTTGAAGGCGCCGGGCGAGGCGCGAGAGGATCTCTGGACCATCGTCGAGCTGGCGAAGCGGCTGGGATTGCCGTGGAGGTACTCGCATCCGCGGGAGGTTTTCGAAGAGATGCGCGGCTGCATGGATTCGATCAAGGGCATCACCTGGGAGCGTCTGGAGCGCGATTCCTCGGTGACGTACCCCTGCGAAAACGAAGGCGATCCGGGGGAGCCGGTGGTGTTCCAGACGCATTTCCCGACCGCGACGGGCCGCGCGCGGTTCGTCCCGGCGGACCTGATACCGGCGGCCGAGCGGCCGGACGCCGAATACCCCATGGTGCTGATTACCGGGCGGCAGCTCGAGCACTGGCACACCGGCGCCATCACCCGGCGCTCGGGAGTGCTCGACGCCATCGAGCCCGAGCCGGTGGTCTCGCTGCATCCCCTGGACCTGGAGGCCTTGGGCGCGAAGCCGGGAGACATCGTTACGGTCGAGTCGCGCCGCGGCCGCATCAGCCTGTTCGCCAGGATGGACGAAGGCACGCCGCGAGGCGCGGTGTTCATCCCGTTCTGCTATTACGAGGCGGCAGCCAACCTGCTCACCAACCCGGTGCTCGATCCTTTCGGCAAAATCCCGGAGTTCAAGTACTGCGCGGTGCGCGTAACGAGGGGCGGCGCGCGGCCGGGCGATCCGGGCTACGGCAAGGGACGCGCCCTGGCAGAGCTGTACGGCTGACGCTCAAAAGACGCCAACAAATAAAGGAGACGGACACGTGCCTTCCGACATCGAAATTGCCCAGGCTGCGAAGCTTCACCGCATCTCCGCGGTGGCGCGCGAAAAGCTCGACATCTCCGAGGAGCACCTCGAGCCCTACGGCCACTACAAGGCCAAGGTATCGCTCAAGTACCTCGACAGCCTGAAGGGCAGGAGAGACGGCAAGCTCGTCCTCGTGACCGCGATCAGCCCCACGCCGGCCGGCGAGGGCAAGACCACCACCACGGTCGGGCTCGGCGATGCACTCAACGGCATCGGCAAGAAGGCCGTCATCTGCCTGCGCGAGCCCTCCCTCGGCCCGGTGTTCGGCATGAAAGGCGGCGCGGCCGGCGGCGGCCACGCGCAGGTGGTGCCGATGGAAGACATCAACCTGCACTTCACCGGCGACTTCGGCGCGATCCAGCTCGCCAACAACCTGCTCGCGGCGCTGATCGACAACCACATCAGCCACGGCAACGAGCTGGGCATCGACGTGCGCCGCATCACGTGGAAGCGCGTGCTGGACATGAACGACCGCGCGCTGCGCGACATCACCATCGCGCTCGGGGGCAGCGCCAACGGCTACCCGCGCCAGGACGGCTTCGATATCGTGGTCGCGTCCGAAGTGATGGCGATCTTCTGCCTCGCCACGTCGCTCGACGACCTGAAGAACCGCCTGGGCAACATCGTGGTGGGGTACACGAGGGACCAGAAGCCGGTGAAGGCGCGCGACCTGCAGGCCAACGGCGCGATGACCGTGCTCCTCAAGGACGCGTTGTCCCCCAACCTGGTGCAGACTCTGGAGAACAACCCGGCGTTCATCCACGGCGGCCCCTTCGCCAACATCGCGCACGGCTGCAACTCGGTGATCGCCACGCAGAGCGCCCTGAAGCTGGCCGACTACGTGGTCACCGAGGCGGGGTTCGGCGCCGACCTGGGCGCCGAGAAATTCCTCGACATCAAGTGTCGCAAGACCGGGCTGCGGCCCAACGCGGCGGTCATCGTGGCCACGATGCGGGCGCTCAAGTACCACGGCGGCGTCGACGTGAAGGAGGTGAGCAAGGAGAACCTGGTCGCGCTGGAGAAGGGCCTCGTCAACCTGCAGCGGCATGTCGAGAACGTCACCAAGGTCTACGGCATCCCATGCGTCGTCTCGATCAACAAGTTCACCTTCGACACCGAAGCTGAAATCCGGTTGGTTACAGAAAAAATGAAAACCCTCGGGGTCGACGTGGTGCTCGCCAACCATTGGGCCGAAGGCGGCAAGGGGGCGGCGGACCTGGCGAAGAAGGTGGTCGAGCTGTGCGACAAGCCCTCCAAGCCCACCTTTGTCTACGAGGACAACGACCCGCTCTGGGAGAAGATCTCCAAGATCGCACGCAAGGTGTACCGTGCCGCCGAGGTCACGGCAGACGCCAAGGTGCGCGCACAGATCAAGAAGCTGCAGGACGACGGCTACGGCCAGTACCCGGTGTGCGTCGCCAAGACGCAGTACTCCTTTTCGACGGATGCATCGCTGCGCGCGGCACCCGAGAACCATGTCATCAACGTCCGCGAGGTGCGCCTGGCGGCCGGCGCCGAGTTCGTGGTGATGATCTGTGGCGACATCATGACCATGCCGGGCCTGCCGAAGGTGCCCTCGGCCGCCAAGATCGACCTGGTCGACGGCAAGGTGGTCGGCCTGTTCTAGAAACCTAGGGATCTGGAATGGTCGCCCCCGCGAAGGCGGGGGCCTATTCTTCTCTTATGACCAGGCGCGGACCGTAGCGCCGCAGCGGCACGCCTGCTGCGGGGTGATGCACCAGCCAGCGCGCGGCAAGGCACCACAGCCACAGCAGCACGGCGAAGACCGCGCCCATGAGCGCGATGCCCTGCGCCGTGCTGCCGGCCGCGAACCAGGCACCAGCAGGAAAGGGTCGTCTACGTTCGTCGCAACAAAGGCCGCTGCGCCCGCCAGCAACGCTCCCGCTACCGGCTCCAAGCGAGCGGGGTGGCGGCCGGCGCGATCTGGATGGTGTCGGCCAGCGCGTGGCCGCGCTTGTCGGTCGGGTGCCATCCCGACACGAGCATGAAAACCATGAAGCCGATCACGTACGCGAGCGCCACGTGCCAGCCGAACCGCACCCAGCGTCCTACGGACTTGGCCTCCGGATACAGGTTCGAGATCGCCACGCCGGCCGAGGAGCCGAACCAGATCATGGAGCCGCCGAAGCCCACCGCGTAGGCGAGCAGGCCCCAGTCATACCCGCCCTGCTTCAGCGCCAGCGCGGTGAGGGGGATGTTGTCGAACACGGCGGAGATGAAGCCCAGCGACAGCGTGCTCTGCCAGGAAGCGGGCGGCAGCTTCTCGACCGGCATCATCGAGGCGATGGTCACCAGGGCGAGCAGGAACACGGTGCCCTTGAACGCGTCGGGCAGCAGCTTCCAATCGGGCTGCCGCCAGGGCGCAGTGACGAGAATGGCCAACCACACTGCCGCGCCGATCACGGGAAACTGGTCGAGCAGCGCGGGGAACCTGAGGTTGGCGATCACGTTGGCGCCGATCGCCGACACGAGGATGATGGCGACGATCGCCACACGCGCCCAGTCGACCCGGTGCTCGACCTTCGCATCCTTGACGATGGGCGCGTAGCGCTGCTGCTGGATGGCGGCCGGGATGCCGCACACCACCAGCGCGACGGTGGCTGCGATGTAGGCGTCGAACACCACGACCGGGCTGACGCCGTCGATCCACATCATGGTGGTGGTGGTGTCCCCGACTACGCTGCCTGATCCGCCGGCGTTGGAGGCGGCAACGATGGCGGCGAGGTAGCCGATGTGCACCTTCTTGCGGAACACGCCGGCGGCCATGGTGCCGCCGATGAGCGCGGCGGCGATGTTGTCGAGGAAGGAGGACAGCACGAACACCATGACGAGAAGGAGGAACCCGCCCTTCCAGTCGTCGGGCAGGTAGTTGGGCAGGACCTCGGGCACCTTGCTCTTCTCGAAGTGGTTGGAGAGCAGCGCGAAGCCGAGCAGCAGGCCGAGCAGGTTGGTGAGGATGATCCACTCGTGTGCCATGTGCAGCCCGAGGCCGCCAAGGCCCGGGCCGGTCTTGAAGCCGGTAAAGCCGAGCTTGTAGAGCGTGACCACGGCGAGGCCGATGAGCGCCACCTGCAGCGTGTGGTGGTGGAACAGCGCCACGCCGGCGAGCGTGAGACCGAACAGCACAAATTCGATCGGTACGCCGATCAGCGCGCACACCACGCCGATGACGACCGCGCCGCCGAACAAAACCTTGCTCATCAGTGCTGCCCCTCCGAATGCCTGTTGCGCTGCACTGCACGGTTGCGGCGCATGCGCAGATTCAGCATCTCCACTCCCACGGAGAACGCCATGGCGAAGTAGATGTAGCCCTTTGGAACATGGAAGTCTAACCCGTCCGCGACGAGCGCCATGCCCACCATGATGAGGAAGGACAGCGCCAGCGTTTTCACGGTGGGATGGCGCGAGACGAAGCGGCCGATCGGGCCGGCGGCCACCATCATGAGCAGCACCGCGACGATGACCGCCGCGATCATCACGGGCACTTCGTCCACCATGCCGACCGCGGTAATGATGGAGTCGAGCGAGAAAACCAGGTCGACTACCGCGATTTGCGCGAGGATCCCGGCGAACGTGGCCGCGACGCGGCGCTCCTCGCCGTGGTTCTCGCCCTCGATCATGCCGTGGATCTCGCTGGTCGCCTTCCAGATGAGGAACACGCCGCCGGCGATGAGGATCAGGTCGCGGCCGGAAATCTCCTCGCCGAGCACCGTGAAGAGCGGCGCCGTCAGGCCGGCCAGCCAGGCCAGCGTGAGCAGCAGCAGGATGCGCATGATCAACGCCAGGGCGAGGCCGAGGCGCCGCGTGAAGTCGCGCCGCTCGGGCGGCAGCCGGTCCACCAGGATGGAAATGAACACGATGTTGTCGATTCCGAGCACCAGCTCGAGCGCGGTCAACGTGAGAAAGGCGATCCAGGCCTGCGGATCGGTCAGCAGCTCGAGCATGGAGCCTCCGCTCCGCAGTGTACAAAATATTTTTCGTGTGCTAAAAACCGTCGCCCGCTTCGCGCGGGCTCAAGGGGAGTAGCTAAGGCGGCCTGGCAAGCAGGCTGCTGCGGCAAGGTCGTCACCTCGGGAGATCGCGGGAAGCTTTCCGCCGCCCCGGCCTTGTCGGCGAGCGTCGCAGGCGAGACCTTCGATTTGCCATAAGGAAAACGCATGGAAGCGATGCAGTGGCTCGCCCTCGGCATCTTCGCCGTGACCATCCTTGCCGTGGTCACCAACGTCATCGACAGCACGCTCGCTGCGCTGATCGGCGTCGCGGTGATGATCTGGCTCGGCGTCATGACCGACGAGGACGCCTTCAAGTACGTCGACTGGAACGTGATGGCGATCCTGGTCAGCATCTGGCTGATCGCCGGCTATTTCGGCAAGACGGGGGTGCCGAGCTGGCTCTCGGTGCAGGCGCTCAAGCTCTCCGGCGGCCGGCCGGGCCTGCTGGTGATCATCCTCACGTTCCTTGCCGGCGTGATCTCGATGTTCGTCGACAACGTCGTCACGATCCTGATGATGGCGCCGGTAGCCCTGCCGCTCGCCCGGGCGATGGGCATTCCGGCAGCGCCGGTCATCCTGATGATCGGCTTCGGCGCCAACTTCATGGGCACGGCGCTCATCATCGGCGACCTGCCGCCGCAGATGCTGCACAGCGTCGCCGGCGCGGAGTTCTTCGACTTCATCTGGCAGTTCGGCCGCCCCTCCTCCTTCCCGATCCTGATGCTGACGTTCCTCATCACGCTCGGCGCGATGTACGCCTACGGCTTTCGCGGCCGGCGCCGGGTCACGAACATCGGCGAGCTCGGAATGGACGCGCGCATCCAGAACCCGCTGTTCGCTACCATCGTGGTGGCCTGGTTCATCGGCACGGTGGTCGCCATGTCGCTGCGCGAGTACATCGGGGTGAAGCTCGGCTTCATCGCGCTCACCGGCGCGGTGTCGCTGGTGCTGGTGCTGGAGCTGCTCGGCGACCGGGTCAGGGCGGCAAGCTTCGAGGAATCCATCCAGGAGCTCGACTGGCGCGCCATCTTCTTCTATATCGCCCTCTTCGCGCTGGTCGGCGGCCTGGAAAAGTCGCATATCCTGGACATGCTCGCCAACGCGATGAAGCCGCTGTTCCAGGAAAACTATGCGCTCGGCGTGACGGTGCTCTACTGGGTCACGGTGCCGATCGTAGGGCTGGTGGAGCACGACGCATACATCCTTACGTTCCTGTATACGATTCGCGACCTCGGCAACGCGGGCATCGAGCCGTGGCCGCTTTACTGGATGCTCCTCTGGGCCGGCACGCTCGGCAGCAACCTCACGGTCGCCGGGGCGCCGGCGCTGTACGTGGCGCTCTCGCTCGCCGAGAAGGAAGAAAAGCGCAAGGTGTCGCTGCGCGAATTCCTGGCCTGGAGCATTCCCTTCACGGTGGTCTGCTCTTTTGTCTGTTACGTCCTTGGCATGCTCATCTGGGTACTCCCCTATGTTTAAGCACATCCTGATTCCCACCGACGGCTCGAAGCTCTCCAACGAGGCGGCGGAGGCGGGCGTGCGGCTCGCCAAGAAGCTCGGCGCCCGCGTGACCGGCTTCTTCGCGGCCCCGCCCGCGACCCCGATCATCTACAAGGCCCTGCTGCCGGTGGGCTATACGACGCCGGAAGAGCACGCGGAGATGATCCGGAAGGCGGCGCGCTCCTACCTCGGCGCCATCGAGA
>Ga0247829_10000066_pt1 | contig 26952 bp, 18 predicted proteins | sample 12C_Control_Day4_FD_207765 | JGI IMG/M metagenome (GOLD analysis project Ga0247829, IMG submission 207765) | Soil microbial communities from agricultural site in Penn Yan, New York, United States - 12C_Control_Day4 | ecosystem: Environmental > Terrestrial > Soil > Agricultural land | place... | reverse complement strand
GTCGACGTCACCGACTCCAAGCGCTACGAGCAGACGCTGATCGAGCGCAACGAGGCCCTCGTCGCCGCCGATCGCCTCAAGAGCCAGTTCATCAGCCACGTCTCCTATGAGCTGCGGACGCCGCTCACCAACATCATCGGCTTCAGCGAGCTGCTCGCCAACCCGCGCACCGGCGAGCTCAACAGCAAGCAGCGCGAGTATCTAGCCGACATATCGGCCTCCTCGCGCACGCTGCTCGCCATCATCAACGACATCCTCGACCTCGCCACCATCGATGCCGGCGCCCTCGAGCTGAAATTGGCGCCCGTGCGCGTGGCGGCCATCGTCGACACCGCCGTGCTCGGCGTGCGCGACCGCGCCAATCGCGCGCGCCTCAATCTCGACATCCACATTGCCGAGGATGCCGTCGAATTCGTGGCCGACGAATCCCGGGTCCGGCAGGTGCTCTACAATCTGCTCGCCAACGCCATCGGCTTCTCCAAGCCCGGCGACAGCATCGACGTCAGCGTGTGGCGCGAGAGCGGCATGATGGCGTTCGCCGTCGAGGACAAGGGCGTCGGCATCCCCAAGGACCAGCAGCAGCGCGTGCTCGAGCGCTTCGAGAGCCGCAGCCAGGGCTCGAAACACAGGGGCGCTGGGCTCGGCCTCTCGATCGTCAAGAGCCTGGTCGAGCTGCACGGCGGCGCCATGACGCTGGAATCGGAGCCCGGCCGCGGGACGCGGGTCACCGTGCGTTTCCCCGAGAGCGGCCTGCGCCAGCCCAAGCCTGCCTCCGAGGCCCAGCGCGCATGAGCGCCGAATGGACGTGGCGCCTCGATGAGGCCGGTGTCGTCCGGCTCGCCGAGCTCGTTGCCCTCCAGCTGCGGCGTGGGGATGTGCTGGCGCTGCGCGGCGATCTGGGTGCCGGCAAGACCACATTCGCCCGAGCCCTGATTGCGGCCCTCATGGGCGAGGCGGCCGAGGTGCCGAGCCCGACCTTCTCGTTGAGCCAGAGCTACGTGACGCCGCGGCTCGCGGTGGCGCACTACGACTTCTACCGCCTCGCCTCGGCGGAGGAAGCCCGCGAGCTCGGCTTCGAGGAGGCGGCGCAGGAGGGCGCGGTGCTCGTCGAATGGCCGGAGCGCGCGAGTGCACTCCTCCCCGACAGCCGCATCGACATCGAGCTTGCCGAGACGGCCGATCCCCAGGTGCGGCGCGTGACCATGCGCGGGCTCGGACGCTGCGAGGCCAGCGTCGCCCGCATCGGCGATCTGGTGGGCTTCCTGGAGTCCCAGGGCCGCTGGAGCGGCGCCCACATCGCCTACCTGCAGGGCGACGCCTCGACCCGGGCCTACGCGCGCCTCACCGCGGACGACGGGGCGACCGTCCTGCTGATGGACGCGCCGCGTCAGCCCGACGGCCCGCCCGTCCGCGACGGCAAGGCCTATAGCCGCATCGCACATCTTGCCGAGGACATGGTGCGCCCGTTCGTGGCCATCGGTGCCGTGCTGCGCGAGGCAGGACTTAGCGCGCCCGAGGTGGCGGCCATGGACCTCGACAAGGGGCTGCTGCTGGTGGAGGACTTGGGCGACCGCGCCTTCGGCGAGGAGCTCGCCTCCGGGCGCACCACGCAGGCCGAGCTGTGGCGGGCGGCCGTCGACGCGCTGATCCGCCTGCGCTCGCTGCCGGTGCCCGCCAGCCTGCCCCTGCCGGACGGCGCAAGCTACACGTTGCCGCGGCGCGATCGAGCCGCCTTCGAGATCGAGATCGAGCTCTTGCTCGACTGGTATTGGCCGGCGATCAAGGGCGGCCCCGCACCGCCGTCCGTGCGCGCCGAGTTCGAGGCTCTCTGGACGCCCGTGCTCGACCGGCTGCTGGCGCTGCCCGGCGGCTGGTTCCTGCGCGACTACCACTCGCCGAACCTGATGTGGCTGCCCGAGCGCCAGGGGATCGCCCGCGTCGGTATCCTGGATTTCCAGGATGCCCTCAACGAGCACGCCGCTTTCGATCTGGTCTCCCTCCTGCAGGATGCGCGGGTGACGGTGCCCGATGCCCTCGAGCGCGAGCTTTTCGGCCACTACTGCGCCGAGATTGCCAGGCGCGAGCCCGCCTTCGACCCTGCGGCATTCGCCGCCGCCTATGCCGACTTCGGCGCACAGCGCAACACGCGGCTCCTCGGCCTCTGGCTGCGGCTGATGCGCCGCGACGGCAAGCCTCAGTATCTCCAGCATATTCCGCGTACCTGGGGATATCTCGTCCGCAACCTGCGCTCTGTCGCGCTGGCGCCGCTGGCGGCGTGGTACGACCGCCACTTCCCACCGCAGGTGCGGGCTGCGACAACGCTGCCGGGATCGGGCTAAGGACGACAAGGGGACTGCGGGGATGGCCGGCACAGTCAAGGCCGCGATGGTGCTCGGCGCCGGGCTCGGCACGCGCATGGCGCCTGCCGCCAACGGCGTGCCCAAGCCGCTGGTCAAGCTTCACGGCAAGGCCCTCATCGACCATGTGCTCGATCGCCTGGCCGAGGCGGGCATCTCGCGCGCGATCGTCAACGTGCACTTCAAGGCCGACCAGATCGAGCGGCACTTGAGCAAACGCAATGCACCGCCGATCGAGATCTCGGACGAACGGGCGGCCCTGCTCGACACCGGCGGCGGGGTGAAGAAGGCCCTGCCGCGGCTCGGGGCCGGACCGTTCCTCGTCCACAATTCGGACTCGGTCTGGATCGAGGGCATCGGCACCAACCTCGCCCGTCTCGCCGGGGCCTGGGACGACGCCCGCATGGACTGCCTGCTGCTGCTGGCACTCGCTTCCCACAGCCACGGCTACCAGGGGCGCGGCGACTTCGCGCTCGATGCCGATGGGCGCATCCGCAGGCGCAGGCACGAGCAGGAGATCGTGCCGTTCGCGTTCACGGGCGTCTCCCTCGCGCACCCGCGCCTGTTCGAGGGAAGCCCTGAGGGGGCGTTCTCGCTCAACAAGGTCTGGAACCAGGCGATCGCGGCTGGCCGGGCGTACGGCGTGCGCCTGGAGGGCCTGTGGATGCACGTGGGGACGCCGGAGGCGCTGGCAGAAGCGGAGCGGTGCCTGAGTGCTGTTCCAAGCTGAACGAAAAACGCGGGAAGTGGCCCGCCCGGCGCGCCGCATCTACACGGTGCCGCTCGGCCAGCCGTTCCTGACCATGCTCGCAGAGGCGCTGCTGGCGGGCGACCTGCCCTCTCCCGGCGGCGTGCGCCCGGGGCCGCTAGATCTTGCCGACATGACCATCCTGCTGCCGACGCGGCGCGCCACGCGGGCGCTGCAGGAAGCGTTCTTGCGAGCCGCAGGCGGCACCGCGCTCCTGCTGCCCAAGATCAGGCCCATCATAGGCTCGGGCGAGGAGCCCTCCGTGCTCTCGGGCGCCGACGACCTTGCCGCGGGCTCCGGCGAGATCGCGGCGCCGATCGGGGAGATCGAGCGCAGGCTGGCGCTCGTCAAGCTGGTGCTGGCGTGGGCCGAGGCCCAGCGCCGCGGCGACGGCCCCGATGGCGATCTTGGTCCTTATGTCCCGACCGCTGCCCGAACGCCGGCACAGGCGGCACGGCTCGCGCGCGAGCTTGCCCGTCTGATGGACGCGATGGAGATCGAGGACGTCGACCCTGCCCGCATGGCCAGCCTCGTCCCCGAGACCTACGCTGAGCACTGGGGCACGACGCTGGCCTTCCTGAAGATCATCACCGAGTACTGGCCGGCGCACCTCGAGGGCGAGGGCCGCATCTCCAAGATGGAGCGCGACAAGGCCCTGGTACTGGCCCAGGCGCGCGCATGGGAGAAGGCGTCGCCGGCCGCGCCCGTGATCGTCGCCGGCGTCATGAGCAGCGCCCCCGTGGTGACGGAGATGTTGCGCGTGGTTGCCGGCCTGCCGAACGGCGCCGTCGTGCTGCCTGCGCTCGACCAGACGCTCGACGAGGCGAGCTGGGCCGGGATCCTGCCGAACGATGCCGAGCAACCGCGTCACCCCGAGCATCCCCAGTTCGGCCTGAAGAAGCTCATCGACGCGCTCGGCGTGCGGCGCGATGAGGTGCTGGCTCTGCCCAGCCGCGCGGCGACGGCCATAATGGGCCCGCGTGCGGCACTCGTCAGCGAGGCCATGCGTCCGGCCAGGACCACCGAGCGCTGGCACCGTTTCATCGCCGATGCCGATAAGCGCAAGATGGCCAGGGCACTCGACGGCGTCACCATCCTGGAGGCACCGAGCGCCGAGGACGAGGCGGAGGCTGTCGCCCTCATCCTGCGCGAGGTGGCGGAGACGCCCGGCCGCACGGCCGCGCTCGTCACGCCCGACCGCACGCTCGCGCGTCGGGTTGCCGTCCGGCTCCAGGCCTGGGGCGTGACGGCCGACGACTCCGGCGACACGCCGTTTCCCGCCACGCCCGTCGGCGCCTTCCTCGATTTGATCGTCGAGGCGGCCGCCCGGCGCTTCGAGCCGGTGGCGCTCGTCTCGCTGCTCAAGCATTCGCTGTGCCGCCTGGGCCTGCCGGCGGAGGAATACGGGCACGGCCTGCGCGCGCTCGAGCTCGCGGCCTTCCGCGCGCCCTACTTCGGCCAGGGGCTGGAAGGTGTCGCCGCCGCGCTGGAGCGCGCGCAGGCCGATCTGCGCGCGGGCAAGCGCCGGCACGGCGGCGTGAGCCGGCTCAAGAGCGACGACTGGCAGGCCGCGGCCAAGCTCGTGAAGGCGCTGGAGCTGGCGTTGCGACCGCTCGAAGCATTGTTCCAGTCGCCGGCCAAGGCCGCGCTTTCCGTGATCGCCGACACGCATGCCAAAGCCGCCGAGGCCCTGGCCGACCCCGGCAGCGCGGAGCCGGCCGACAGCGTGTGGCAGGGCAAAGCCGGCGAGGCGGCCGCCAAGTTCTTTGCCACGCTGCTCGATGCCGATATGCCCGCGCCCTACATGGCGGCGGCCGACTACGCGGAGTTCTACCGTGGCATCGTCGATGAAGAGACGATCGCTCTGCGGGCGCCGGCCCATCCCCGCATTGCCATCTGGGAGCCCTACGAGTCCCGTCTGCAGCAACCCGACATCGTCATCCTGGGCTCGCTCAACGAGGGCACCTGGCCGCGCGCCGCCGACCCCGGCCCCTGGCTCAACCGGCAGATGCAGGCCGAGCTCGGTTTGCCGGCGCCCGAGGAGCGCATCGGCGATGCCGCCCACATCTTCACCTCGCTGCTCGGCACGCCCGAGGTCTATCTGACCCGCGCCGCCAAGGTCGGCGGAGTGCCCAACGTGCCCTCGCGCTGGCTGCTGCGACTGCAGGCGCTGCTCGCGGGCTTGCGCACTCCGGCGCCCGCCGCCGGGAAGCCGTGGCTCGCCTGGGCGCAGGCGCGCAACGCGCTCGACGTCCCCGCGCGGCCCGTCAAGGCGCCCGAGCCGAGGCCGGCCTTGGAGCTGCGTCCCCGCCGGCTCAGTGTCACGGCGATCGAGAAGTGGATCGCCAACCCCTACGCCATCTATGCCGAGCGCATCCTGCGGCTGGAGGCGCTGCCGCTGCTCGGCCGCCCGCCCGACGCGGCGCTGCGCGGCCAGATCGTGCACGACGCACTTGGCCGTTTTGCCGACCGCTTCCCGCAGGCGCTGCCGGCCGACACTTGCGCCGAGCTCGTGGCCCTTGCGGAGCGTGGCCTGACGGAGCTGACAGGCTCGCCGCGGGTCGCAGCCTTCTGGGCGCCGCGCTTTGCCCGCTTCGCGGCCTGGTTCGCCGAGACGGAACCTGCGCGCCGCATCGGCGTCGAGCGCAGCCTCGCGGAGCTGGAGGGCAGCCTCGTGCTCGAGAGCGGCGCCAGGCCGTTCACGCTCACCGCCCGCGCCGACCGCATCGACGTCGCCAACGCGGGGCTCGTCATCACCGACTACAAGACCGGCGGCAACATCCAGGACCTCGGTCGCCGCGCGAAGGAGGGGGAGGCCCCGCAGCTGCCGCTCGAGGCGGCGATCGCGCTCGCCGGAGGGTTCACCGGCCTGCCCGCGGGCCCAGTCGCGGCGCTGCGCTACATCTCGAGCTCCGGCGGCGAGCCGCCGGGCCTGGAGCACACCCTCAAGAACGGCGACGTGGCAACTCTCGCCCGCAGCGCACGCGAAGGGTTGGAGCGGCTGATCGCCGCCTTCGATCGCGAGAGCACACCCTACAAGGCGGTGCGGCGCTCCCGCTTCCAGTATCGCTATGACGCCTACGCCCATCTCGCCCGCGTGGCCGAATGGTCGGCCGAGACCGAGGAGGAGGTGGTTTAGCGCCATGGACCTCTTCGGCTGGGTCAAATCCAAATCGGGAGCAAGACCTGCGGCGAAGCCCGAGCGGCAGGCCGACTCGCATCTCGCCGAGACGCAACGCAACCAGGCCGCGGCCGCCGACCCCGCTTCCTCCGCGTGGGTCAGCGCCAACGCAGGTACTGGCAAGACGCACGTGCTCACCATGCGCGTACTGCGCCTGCTGCTCGCGGGCACGGCGCCCGAGCGCATCCTGGCGCTCACCTACACCAAGGCCGCCGCCGCCGAGATGTCGAAGCGCGTGTTCGCGCGGCTCGCCGAATGGGTCACCGCGCCCGACGCGGAACTCTCGGGCAAGCTCGAGAAGCTGCTCGACCGGCCCCCGACGACCGAGGAGAGCGATCGCGCCCGCCAGCTCTTCGCCATCGCCATCGAGACGCCCGGCGGCCTCAAGGTGCAGACCATCCACGCCTTCTGCGAGCGGTTGCTGCAGCGCTTCCCGCTCGAAGCCGGCGTGCCGCCGGGCTTTGCCATCCTCGACGACCACGAGCGGAGCCGGCTGCTGGCCGAAGCCGCCGACGAGACGCTCGGCGAGGCGACATCGGCCGCCGCCACGCCGCTTGCGCGCGCGCTCGGCGTCGCCATCAAATACTCGACCGACTTCAACTTCGATCAGCTGCTCGCCGAGGTGGCGCGCGAGCAGGCCTGGCTCGATGCGGCGGCACGCCTGGGCGACGCCGGCGACGAGACCTTCGCCGCGGCCGAGGCGATCTATCGCCGCGCCATCGGGATCGGCCCGGACGTGCGCCGCGAGGATGTGGAGGCCGAGCTCGCGTCGCTGCTGTCGGAGACCGACTTGCGCCGCGTGCAGGACATCCTGGCCTCGGGCTCGCCCAACGACGTCAAGGCCTCCGAGCGCGTCGCCGCCGCGCTGCGCGCCAAAGCGGCCGGCGACCGGATCGACGCATTGTGCGCCGTCTTCATCACCGGCAACGGCGACCCGCGGGCGAGCCTCATGACGCGAGGACTGGCTGCAGAGCACCCCGACGCACTCGATCAGCTGACGCGTGCCCAGCAGCAATGCGTGGCCCTCAATGCCGAGCGCGACAGGCTCACGCTGCTCGAGGCCGCCATGGCGCTGCTGGTGCTCGGCAACGCGGTCATGCAGCGCTACGGCGAGGCCAAGGCGCGCCGCGCGGCGCTCGACTTCGACGACCTGGTCGCCAGGACGGCCAGCCTTCTGCGCTCCTCGGGCGCGGTCGAGTGGGTGCTCTACAAGCTCGATGGCGGCCTCGACCACATCCTGGTCGACGAGGCGCAGGACACGAGCCCCGTGCAGTGGAACGTGATCCGCGCGCTGGCCGAGGAGTTCTTCTCGGGTGCCGGCGCCAGCGAGACGACGCGCACGCTGTTTGCAGTCGGCGACGAGAAGCAGTCGATCTATGGCTTCCAGGGCGCCGAGCCCGAGAAGTTTGCGAGGACCGGCGAGGCGTTTGCCCGGAGCGCGCAAGAGGCGGGATTGCGGTGGCAGAACGTGCCCCTCACGCTGTCGTTCCGGTCCGTCGCGCCACTGCTGGAGGCGGTCGACCTGATATTCGCGACCCCGCAGCAAACCCCCGGCGTGACCGTTTCCGGCGCACCGATCGTGCACGCCGCGCACCGCACGGGGCTCGCCGGCCTCGTCGAGGTGTGGGAGCCCGAGAAGCACGAGGAGGCCGAGGCCGTCGAGCCATGGTCGCCGCTGGCAGAGAAGGGCGCGATCCCCGCGCCCGTGCGGCTCGCAACGCGCATTGCCGCCACCATCCGCGGCTGGCTCGATACCGGCGAGAGGCTCCAATCGGAGGATCGTCCGATCCAGGCCGGCGACATCCTGATCCTCGTGCGCAAGCGCGCTCCGTTCGCCGCGGCAATGATATCGGCCCTCAAGCAGCGCGACATCAAGGTCGCCGGCGCCGACCGGCTGGTGCTGACCGAGCAGATCGCCGTGCAGGACCTCATCGCGCTCGGGGACGTCTTCATGCTGCCGGAGGACGATCTGGCGCTGGCCTCCGTACTCAAGTCGCCGCTGCTCGGCCTCGACGACGACGATCTCATCGCGCTCGCGCCCAAGCGCAAAGGCTCGCTGTGGCAGGAGCTTTTCGCACGGGCTCCGGGCAATGCGCGCTTCGCCGAGGCCGCCGATACGCTGAGCCGTTGGCGCGGTCGCGCAATGGCATCGGCGCCGTTTGAGTTCTACGCCGCGCTGCTCGACGGCGAGGACATGCGCGCGCGGATGCTGGCCCGGCTCGGCCCCGAGGCCGGCGACGCGCTCGACGAGTTCCTCAACCTGGCGCTGGCCTACGACGAGGATGCGCCGCCCTCGCTGCAGGGCTTCCTCGCCTGGCTGCGCGAGGCCACCCGCGACATCAAGCGCGACATGGAGCAGACGCTGGACGAGGTGCGCGTGATGACCGTGCACGGCGCCAAGGGCCTCGAGGCGCCGATCGTGTTCCTGCCCGACACCTGCTCGACGCGCTCGGGGCGACGGCCCGGCAGCCTGCTGCGGCTCGAGGGTGCCGAGCGTCCGTCGAGCGTACCGCCGCCGATCCTGTGGCCGGTCAAGGGCACGAGCGGTCTCGCCGTCGTGCAGCAGGCCAAGGCGGCAGTGGCGCTAGCCGAGGCGCACGAGCGCAACCGCCTGCTCTACGTCGCGCTGACCCGCGCGCGCGACCGGCTCTACGTCGCGGGCTTCGAGGGGCGCAATCCGCCGCCAGCTGACTGCTGGTACAACCTGATCCGGCAGGGCTTGGCCGACCGCCTCGCCGAGACGACGACGGCGGATGGACGCAAGATCTGGCAGATCAGCAGCGCACAAGCGGCACCTCCCGAGCGCTCGACGGCGAAGGGCGGCACCTCGGCCGATGCGCCGACGCTGCCCGCCTGGGCCTCGCGGCTTGCGCCGCCCGAGCCGCTGGTGCGCATCCCGCTGGCGCCTTCCCGGCTGGCCCCGCTCGACACCGATGCGGCCGGGGAGCCCGTGGAGCGCAAGCCGACCCGTCCGGCCGAGCCCGCCATCCTGCCGCCGGCAGCCCTCCTCGCCGACGGCCGCTTCCAGCGCGGCACCCTCACGCATGCTCTCCTCGAGCACCTGCCGCTGCAGCCGCGTGAGACCTGGCCGGCGAAGGCCAAGGTGTTCGTGGAGCAGCAGGCGCCGCAACTCGCAGCTGCCGTGCGCAAGAGCATCGTCGAGGAGGCCCTGGCCGTTCTCGGCGACCCGACGTTCGCGCCGCTGTTCGGGCCCAAGAGCCGCGCCGAGGTGCCCATCGCCGCCGAGGTGCCGGATCCGGAGGGGCGCGGGCCTGCCCTCCACATCGCCGGCCAGATCGACCGGCTGGCGATCGAGGGGGACAGCGTCTGGATCGTCGACTACAAGACCAACCGGCCGCCGCCGACCGACCCGGCCCGGGTTGCGGAGGCCTATCTGCTGCAACTCGCCGCCTATCGTCTTGCAGTGCAGCGCATCTTTCCGGGCATGCAGGTCAGGGCTGCGATCCTGTGGACCGACGGCCCGAGAATCATGGAGATTCCGGCCGATCTTCTGGATGCGCGCCAGCGCCGACTCTGGCAGCTGGAGGAGGCCACTCCTTGACGCTCGGGCCCCCCCTCCCTACGTTCCGCCCTACGATTCCCGCCGCAGACGAATCCCAGCAAGGAGTCTGAGCCAATGCCGAGCGCAGCGACGCTACATGTGTCGGACGCAAACTTCGAGAAAGAGGTTTTGCAGTCGTCCGAGCCCGTGCTGGTCGACTTCTTCGCGGAGTGGTGCGGCCCCTGCAAGGCCATGGCGCCGGCGCTGGAGCAGGTGGCGGCCGAGATGAAGGGCAAGGTCAAGATTGCCAAGCTCGACGTCGACCAGAACCCCGAGATCACCCAGCGCTACGCCATCCAGGCGATGCCCACGCTGTTGATTTTCAAGGGCGGCCAGAAGGTCGCCGAGCGCGTCGGCGCGCTGGTGCAGAAGAAGCATCTGCAGGACTGGATCAACGGCTCGATCTGAGCCGCACATTCAGCCGCGTTGGATTTCGAGGCCTCGGGAGCGATCCCGGGGCCTTTGTGCGCTTTCAGGCGGTGCGGGGCGGCGGCGCTCGCCACCACAGCAACCCCAGCGCCACCATCGCGACCAACCCCTCGATGGCCATCACCTGCATTGCCCAGCCAGAGCCCAGCCGCTCGAATAGCACGCCCGCGTGCCAGTGGCCCACTATCGACGAGCCGATGAAGATGGACAGCACGCCGGCGGCCCGCCCACGCATCTCGGGCGGCGCCATGTGATAGACGAGTGCGTACTGGGTGGACGAGAAGGCGGCGGCGCATACGCCCACCAGAAGCAGGATGCCGACCGACGCCGGCACCGTCAGGTGCAGCGCCATGAGGAGCATGAGAAGCAGTAGCGAGAGCGTGCCGAAGAAATAGAAGCGGAACAGCGTGTGCGCCGTCGCCAGCAGCCCGACGGCGAGCGCGCCGATCGTGCCGCCGATCCCGTCGCAGGCCGACAGCGCTCCCACCTGCGCCGGGGTCAGTGCGAAGTCCTTCTGGCCGATCACCGGCACCATGCCGATGAACGGCCAGCACCAGAGGTTGTAGACCATCGTCACGCCCATGATGACCTGGAAGCGCCGGTCGAGGATCAGCTCCCGCGGCGGCACCAGGAAGCCTAGGCCCCTGCGGGCGGGGCTGCCGGTACTCGGGCTCTCGGAGCGCACGCCGACGCGGAGCGCGAGCAGCAGGCCAGCGAGATAGCTGGTCGCGATCAGGACGTAGATGCCGCTGATGCCCAGCACCTGGTAGGCGGCGCCGCCGATCAGCGGTCCGATCGCCCGCGTCGCGTACTGGGTGGCGTTGTCGAACCCCAGCGCCGCGGGAGCGCTGTCGCTCCCGACGGCATCGACGAGGAGGCGCCGGCGCACCGGCATGTCGGTGGTCCAGAAGGCGCCCGACACCATCACGATCGCAGCTGCCGCCACATAGGTGGCCGCTCCCGAGGCAGTCACGAGGGCCATCGCCGTCGTCGCGGCCACCATGACGAGGAACGCCGCCACCATCAGGCGCTTGCGGTCGAGGGCATCGGCGAGCGCCCCCATGAAGAACCCCAGCAGCAGGTAGGGCACCATGCGCAGGACGGCGAGCAGTGCCACGAGCTCCGGCGAGTGCGTGATCTCGTAGGCGAAGATGGCCAGCGCCACGAACTCGAGCCAGCGCGCGACGCCCGTGAGGCCGCCGATCGCCCAGATGCGGCGATAGTCGGCTTGCGCGAACAGCAGGCGCGTGTCGGCAAGGTGCAGCACGGGGAAGCGTGGACTTGGCTGGAATGGTCGGGATTCGCAGGCGGGCCTTGACGTGTAGCGCGCCGTCCGCACGCTGGCGACCACCTCATCCGGCGCTGCAGCATTGCCTCAATTCTTCTGCGCTTGCGCGCTAATCCCTGGCGAATCGCAAAGGGAATGAGCGTCCGCGTGGATGTGCAAAGCACGTGCTCGCCTGCGCGCAGACCACACAAGGAGTGCAAGCCCATGGTCGAAACCACTCTCCTCGTTGTGTCGGGCAAGAAGCTCGCCGTCCCCCGCATCCTCAAGCGTTTGCTGCAGATTGCCATTGCCGTCGGCCTGACCGCCGCGGTGTTCCTGGTGGTGATCGTCGGCAACGGGCTGGTGGTGGGGCGGCAGGCGTCGCTGCAGGCCGGCCTCAACGTGTGGCTGGCCTTCATCAAGCGGCCGGACATCCTGGCCACCATGATCCTCACCGCGTTCGTGACGGTGATCTTCGTCTACTGGCAGCGCAACCAGGAGCGCAAAGCCGGCGGCTCTAGCCGGATGCAGAGCTGACCGCTGCGGTCTCGGTCGCGGTCGCTACCCGCGCCGACAGCACCGAGCCGATGAGGACCACGCAGGGTCCGCGCGTCCCGGCGTGAGCGATAAGGCCCGCGAGTGTCGCCACCGTGCCCTCGACCACGGTCTCGTCGGGCCGCGTCGCATTGAAGACGGCGCAGGCCGGCCGATCCGGGGTGACGCCGGCGGTGATGAGCTTCTCCACGAGCGCGGCCAGCGTCCCGAGCGGCATGTAGACCGCCGTGGTGGCGTTGGCGTCCGCCATCGCGGCGATGTCTAGGTCGTCGGGCAGGCGTCCGCCCTCGGCGTGGGCCGTGACGAACTGAACGCGCCGGGCGCTGCGGCGATGGGTCAGCGACACCTTGAGGCTTGCCGCCGCACCCTGCGCCGCCGACACGCCGGGGATGACCTCGTGGGCAATGCCGGCGCGCTCGAGAGCCGCGATCTCCTCGGCCGCGCGTCCGAAGATCATCGGATCGCCCGACTTGAGGCGAACCACGCGCTTGCCCGACCGCGCCAGCGACAGCATCAGCGCAACGATGTCGTCCTGCTTGCAGGAGGGGCGATAGCCCGACTTGCCGACCAGGATGCGCTTGGCCTCGCGCCGCGCGAAGTCGAGCACCTCGGGCGCCACCAGATCGTCGAACAGGATCACGTCGGCCGAGCGGAGCGCGCGCAAGGCCTTGAGCGTGAGCAGCTCGGGATCACCGGGCCCGGCACCGACCAGCGCGACGTGGCCTGCACCCTGCGCACTCGCGTTCCGGCTCCGCGCCGTCTCGAGGAGCCGCCGGCAGTCGCTTGCCGTCGGGGCGCGGTCCGGCGAGCGCAGCGCGAGGGTGGCGAACGCCTCCCAGAACCACCGCCGCACGTCCGCTGCGAGGCCCTGGCCGGCAATCTCCGCCCGCCATGCCTGCGCGGCGGCGGCCCAGCGCGCGAAGCCCGCCGGCAGCAGCGCCTCGATGCGTGAGCGGATTGCCTGGCCGAACACCGGCGCGGCGCCGTCCGTCGAAATGCCGACGACCAGCGGCGAGCGGTTGACGATGGCGCCGAACTGGAACGTGCAGAAGCGGGGGTTGTCGATCACGTTGACGGGCACGCCGGCGCCGCACGCAGCGCCATGGATGCGGGCGGCTTCGTCCTCATCAGAGGCAGCAGCAACGACGAGCGCCGCGCCAGCGAAGGTTGGGGCCCTCCACGAGGCGCGCCTCAGCTCGACTGAGCCGTCCGGCGGCGCTGCGGAAAGCGCCTCCATGTCGGCGCAGGGTGCCTCGTCCCATACCTCGACCGTGGCGCCCGCCGCGGAGAGGAGTTCGGCTTTCCATGCTGCTGCCTCGCCGCCGCCGATGACGACGACGCGGCGCCCCGCGAGCCTGAAGAACAGCGGCACGATCGCCAGCGGCTCCATGCGGGCCGGGCGGACGGCGTGCGGTTGCCGGTCGGGGATTGGCTCACGCGGGCTCACGGGCGGCCTCCCGTTGTGCCAGCAGGCGGCGAATCTCGGGAATGCAGCTGCCGCAGTTGGTGCCGGCGCCGAGCCGCGCACCGATCCTGGCGGTCGTGCAGTCGCCGGCCGCGGCTGCCACCTCGATGCGTCGCGCCCCCACCTGGAAGCACACGCACACGATCGGGCCCTCGTCGGCGACGCCTTCGAGCGGCCGCTCCGCGAGCAGCGCGCGCCGCTCGCCGGCCGGAATGTCTCGACGATCGAACTGCGACTTGAGCCACTCGGGCGAGGGCAGCTTGGGGTCGGGCCCGATGCACACGATCGCCTCGAGGCGGCCGTCCTGCTGCACCGCCACGCGGCAGATGCCTGCCGCCGGATCAGCGAAACTCACCCGCTCACCCTCGGGCAGCGCCGCGGCGAGCCACGCCTGCCATTCGGTGGAAGGCGCATCGAGCGCGAAGTTGAGCATGTGCCCGAACGTCGTGCGTGCGGTGGCCCAATAGCTGAGGCCTGCGAGCTTGAACGGCTTTCGCGACAGCGCGAAGCCGAAGTGCGACACGGCCACGGAGCCGATGTGCGAAGGCGTTGCCTTCGACTCGGGCTGGCCGGAGTGCGGGTCGGTCGCCGCCTGCACGAGGGCGCCGATCGACCCGCTCGAGGCGTTCTCGGCCGACCAGTGAATCGGCGCGAACAGGGTGCCCGGCTGCTGCCCGCGCGAGACGAGAACGCGCAGGATGGTCGCGCCGTGCACCGTCTCGACACGCGCCAGCCGTCCCTGCTCCAGGCCGAGGCGCGCGGCATCGTCGAGATGGATCTCCACGAACGGCTCGGCGATGTGGCTCGCAAGCCGCGGCGACAGCGCCGTGCGCGTCATGGTGTGCCACTGGTCGCGAATGCGGCCGGTGTTGAGCACGAACGGCCAGGCGTCGGAGACCTCGCAGGCGACGCGCGGTGCCTCGACGGCAATGAACCGGGCCTTCCGATCCGGCGTGAAGAATCCTCCCTCGGCAAACAGACGATCGCTCGCGCCATGTCCATCGCGGAGCGGCCACTGGAAGGGCTCGAGGCCGTCATAGGCGTGCTCGCCGAGACCTGCCGTCCCGGAGATGTCGAAGGCGCGCTTGCCGCCATTCTCGAAGCCCGACAGGCGCGCGTGCTCGTCGAATATCTCGGCCACGGAGCGATAGGCGAAGGCCTCGCCGTAGCCCAGCCGCCGCGCCACCTCGCTCAGGATCCACCAGTCGGGCCGTGCCTCGCCGGCAAGCGGCAGGAACGGACGTTGGCGGGAGATGCGCCGCTCGGAGTTGGTGACGGTGCCGTCCTTCTCGCCCCACGCGGCGGCGGGGAGCCGTACCTGCGCCGAGCGCAGCGTGTCGTTGGAGCGCACGTTCTCCGACACGACGAAGAGCTCGAGTTTCGCCAGCGCCTCGGCCACCGCGCCCGCGCGCGGCAGCGAGACCGCGGGGTTGGTGCCCATCACCCACAACGCCTTGATGCGTCCAGCGGCGATGGCGTCGAACATGGCAACCGCCTTGAGGCCCTCGCCGGCGACGACGTTGGGCGCCTGCCAGAATCGGCGAACGCGGTCGCGCTCCTCGGCCGAGAAGCCCATGTGCGCCGCCAGCATGTTGGCGAGGCCGCCGACCTCGCGCCCGCCCATGGCGTTGGGCTGGCCGGTGAGGGAGAGCGGTCCGGAGCCCGGCTTGCCGATGCGACCCGTGGCGAGGTGGCAGTTGAGAATCGCGTTGACCTTGTCGGTGCCCTGCGCCGACTGGTTCACGCCCTGGCTGTAGCAGGAGAGCACGCGCGGGGTGCCGGCGAACCATTCGTAGAATAGGGCGATGTCGCACTTGTCGAGACCGGTCGCGCGGGAGATCGCGCGCGGCGTCGGCGCGATCTCGCGGGCGCGGTCGAGCGCCGCCTCGAAGCCTTGCGTGTGCTGCGCGATGAACTCGTGGTCGAGCGCGCCATGCTCCGCCAGCCACACGAGCAGGCCCGACCACAGCACCGTGTCGCTGCCGGGGGCTAGGGAGAGCTGCAGGTCGGCCCCCTCGCTGGTGGCGGTGCGGCGCGGGTCGATGTTGACGACGCGCACGCCGCGCTCCGCACGCGCAGACTGGATGCGCTGGTAGAGGATCGGGTGGCACCAGGCAGCATTCGAGCCCGCCAGCAGGACCAGGTCGGCAAGCTCCAGGTCCTCGTAGCACTGCGGCACCACGTCGGCGCCGAAGGCGCGGCGATGGCCGGCGACCGATGAGGCCATGCACAGGCGTGAGTTGGTATCGACGTGGGGCGTGCCGATGAAGCCTTTGGCGAGCTTGTTGGCGACGTAGTAGTCCTCGGTCAGCAGCTGGCCCGAGAGGTAGAAGGCGATTGCCTCGGGGCCGTGCGCGGCGCGGATGGCGGCGAGGCGGCCCGCAACGTGATCGAGGGCGTCGTCCCAGCTCGCTCGCTCGCCGTCGACGACCGGATGCAGCAGCCGCGTCTCGAGCTCCAGCGTCTCCCCCAGCGCCGAGCCCTTGGAACAGAGGCGGCCGCAGTTGGCGGGGTGCTGCGGATCGCCGCGGACGGCGGCGCCGCCCGTGCCGTCCGGCGTGGCGATCACGCCGCAACCGACGCCGCAATATGGGCATGTGGTTCGGACGGACATCGTTCCCTCTCCCCACTCTTCCGTGGGGAGAGGGTTAGGGTGAGGGGCAGCCAAACTTTCCAACGCTGGAGTATGCCGCCGCCCCTCACCCCTACCCTCTCCCCGCAGGCAGGGAGAGGGGGAGAGAGCGTGCAGCGTGGGCAGGTCTTGCGCCATCAGTAGACGTCCGCCTGGTAGCGGCCCGTCTCCTTCAGCTCGGTGATGAAGTCGCGGGCGGCGGCCTCGCTCATCTGGCCGGCCTTCGCGGAGATCTCCACGAGCGCATTCTCGACGTCCTTGGCCATGCGCTTGGCATCGCCGCACACGTAGAAGTGCGCGCCGTCCTTGAGCCACGACCACAGCTCCGGCCCCGCCTCCAGCATGCGGTCCTGCACGTAGACCTTGGCCGCGCCGTCGCGCGACCACGCCGTCGACAGCCGGCTCAGCGTGCCCTCGCCGCGGAATGCCGCAAGCTCGTCGCGGTAGAAGAAGTCGGTGGCCTGGTGCTGATGGCCGAAGAACAGCCATGCGCGACCCGTGGCCTTGGTGGCTTTGCGATGCCACAGGAACGAGCGGAAGGGCGCAACGCCGGTGCCGGGGCCGACCATGATGATGGGCGTCGAGCCGTCCTTGGGGAGGGCGAAGCCGTGCGCCTTCTGGATGTAGGCCTTGACGCGCGCGCCGGGCTCGAGGCGATCGGCGAGAAAGGTGGAGGCAACTCCTGTCCGCCGCCGGCCGGCAATGTCATAGCGCACGGCATCGACCGTCAGGTGCAGCTCGCCCGGTGTGGCCAGCGGCGAGGACGAGATGGAGTAGAGGCGCGGCTGCAGCGGCTCGAGGCACTCGAGGAACGCCTCGGGATCGGGATGGACCGGCGCGAATTTCTCGATCACCGCCAACACGTCGAGCGTGGCGGCGTCGCCATCGGGGTCCTCGCCCGCCGCCAGCGCCTTGGCCTTGCGCCGCCGCTCGCCGCCCACCAGCAGGCTCATCAGCTCGAACAGGGCATCGGGCGCCACGCCGAGCGCGTAGTCCTCGATCAGCGCGTCGAGGATGGGCTTGTCGCCGATCTTGAAATCGTGGGGCACGCGCAGGGCCGAGCGGATCGCCTCGGCGAGCGCCGGATCGTTCCTCGGGTACAGGCCGAAGCTGTCGCCGGGAACGTAAGCCAAGCCGCTGGCGGAGATGTCGAATACGACATGGCGCGTGTCCTTGTCCGAGCCCTTGCCGTTGAGCAGGGTGGCGCCGCGGAAGATTGCATCGGCCGGGCACTCGCGGGTCCCCGCCTCGGGTGCGGCGGCCGGGACCGGCGCGGGCGCGACCTCGACGATGGCGGTGCCGGCGGCCGGCGCTGGAGTCTCCTCGAGCAGCCGCTTCAGCATGCGGCTCGTATCCTTGCCGCCGGGGACGCACAGGTTGAGCTTGGTCTCCTTGCCCTCGGCGATGGCCTTGGAATAGGTCTCGCACAGGTAGCCGCATTGCCCGCAGTCCTGCTGCGCCATGGCGGCGTAGAGCTTGCGCGGCAGCGGCTTGCTGTCCGCCAGCGCCATGCGCTCGACGATCGGCATGGCTGCATCGTGCCAGGGCGCGCCGTCATCCTCTGCTCCGGCCAGCGCGTTGGCGGCAGCGCCCGGCAGCTCGCCCGCCGGCTTTGCACCCGGCGCCACGTCGAGCGAGAGCAGGCCCGCGAAGAAGCCGTTGAGCCAGGCGCGCTGCTCCTCGGAGAACGGCGCGCTGGCGGGGATCATCGCCTCGGCGGAGGGCGGAGGGGCGAGCTGGACCGTCATGCCGCGGCGGCCTCCGAGACGACGCCATCGACCATCGCCTTGAGCGCGCTCGTCTCATGGCGGCGGGTGAAGGTCAGGAAGGTCTCGTCGCCCTGGCGGTGATGGAGATAGGCCCTGAGCACGCGCTCGATGAGCCGAGGGCAGTCCTCGATCCTGACGTCGCGGTAGAGCTCGCGGGCGATGCCGGCGTCGGGGCCAAAGCCGCCGCCGACGTGCACGTGGAAGCCCTCGACCGTGTCCTCCCCCGACGCATCCACGGGCACGCGGCAGGCGATCAGGCCGATGTCGCCGATGTAGTGCTGGGCGCAGGAGTGCGGGCAGCCCGTCAGGTGGATATTGAGGGGGCTGTCGAGTGCGACTCGCGCCTCCACCCAGTCGGCGATCGCCATCGCCGTGCCCTTGGTGTTGGACGCGGCAAACTTGCACCCGGTATTGCCGGTGCAGGCGACCAGGCCGGCGCGGATGCTGGTCGCCTTGGAGGTGAGGCCGATCTCGGCGAGGCATTGTTCGACGAGCGCGGAATTCGCCTCGTCGATGCCGGAGATCAGGAGGTTCTGCCAGACGGTGAGGCGGATGTCGCCGTCGCCGAGCTCGCGCGCGATCCTGGCGAGGCCGCGCATCTGCTCTGCGGTCATTTTGCCGACCGGCAGCACGACGCCCGCCCACACCTTGCCGGTCTGTCGCTGGGGATGGATGCCAACGTGGGCCTGACGGTCCTGGCGGTTGGGCGCCGACACCTGCTCGGCGGAGAGCCGCACGAGCGGCCGGCCGAGCTTGGCTTCGACCTCGGCGAGGAACTTGTCGTGGCCCCAGGCGTCGAGCACGTACTTGAGGCGCGCCTTCTTGCGGTCCGTGCGGTCGCCGTGGTCGATATAGACGCGCACGATGGCGTCGGCTACCGCCACCGCCTCCTCGGGCTTCACATAGACGCCCGAGCACTTGGCGAAATCCTCGTGTCCCGTGATGCCGCCGATGCCGAGCCTGAACCAGACGCCCGCGTCCTCGCCGACGCGCACTGCGGTGAAAGCGATGTCGTTGGTGTCCTCCAGCACCGGGATCACCCCGCCGCCGTCGAAGGCGACGTTGAACTTTCGCGGCAGGCCGTAGAGCGAGCGGTCGTTGACGATGTGATAGTGCCAGGCGCGGGCGTAGGGACGGGTGTCGATCAATTCTTGGCGGTCGATGCCGGCTGTGGGCGAGCCGGTGACGTTGCGGATGTTGTCGGCACCCGTCCCTTTGGTGGTGAGGCCCAGGGCCTCCAGTCCTTCGATGAGCGGGATGGCCCCATCGGGCATCACCTCGCGGATCTGCAGGTTGGCGCGCGTGGTGGCATGCGTGTAGCCGCCGCCAAATTTCTCGGCGAGGTCGGCGACGCCGGCGAATTGCCAGTGGCTCAGGATGCCGTTGGGGATGCGCAGGCGGCACATGTAGGAGTTTTGCGTCGGCGCCACGTAGAAGAGGCCGTGGAAGCGCCAGCGGAAGTTGTCGACGCCCTTGGGAAACTGGCCCTTGGCGCTCTCGGCCTTGAGGCGCGCGTAGCCATCGAAGGGATGCTCGTCGCGCTTGGCCTTCTCCTCGGGCGACAGCTTCCTGCCGGCAGCCTCGAAGCGTGCCATGGCGTCGAGATGCGGCTTGTCGGGGCCTGCGGGCTCGGACGCACGGGCGCCGCCTTCGCCGCCCAGCGGCTTGAGGCCCTGCGAGGCGCGGCGCGCCTGCACGCCGGCCACGAAGCCTTCGAGATAGCGCCGCTGCTCCTCCGTGAAGTCCTGCGCGCTCATGGTCAGGCGGCCTCCGCGTAGGCCTTGCCGAACGCGAGCGCGCCACGGATCGCCGCCACCGAGACCTGCTGGCGCACGAGCTCGCGATACCACACCGCCTCGCCCGTATCGCCGATCAGGACCGCACCGCACAGGCGGTCGCCGCGCAGCACCAGCTTGCGGTAGATGCCGGCCTCGCGGTCCTCGAACAGCACGGCCTCGCCGCCCGCGCCCTCGAAGTCGCCGATCGAGAACACGGGCACGCCCGAGACCTTGAGGCTCGTTGCCAGCAGCGAGCCCTCGTAGCGATCGCGCCGGCCGGCGAGGTGGCGGGCCAGCACCCGCGCCTGCTCGTAGGCGGGCTCGATCAGGCCGTAGCACTGGCTGCGGTGCTCTGCGCACTCGCCGAGCGCATAGACGCCGTCTGCCGACGTGGCGAGCTTGTCGTCGACGACGATGCCGCGGCCGGTGGTCAGGCCTGCGGACGCCGCCAGCCGTATCGACGGCTTGACTCCCACCGCCATCACGACGAGTGCGGCGGGGAGAATGCGCCCGTCCGCGAGCTCGACCGCACGCACACGCCGGCCGCCGAGGATGGCGCGGGTCGAAGAGCGCAGCAGAACGCGGATGCCCTTGGCCTCCATCGCCCGCTTCAGGAGGCGCGCGGCCTCCGCGTCGAGTTGGCGCTCCATCAGCCGGTCCATCAGATGCACCAGCGTCACCTTGGCGCCGGTGCGCGCGAGGCCGTAGGCCGCCTCGATCCCGAGCAATCCGCCGCCAACGACGACGGCGGGAAGGCCGGTCGCGGCCGCGGCGCGCATGGTTGCGATATCATCGTGCGAGCGGAAGGTCGTGACCCCCGCGAGGTGGCTGCCGGGGAGCGGCAGCAAAATAGGCTCGGAGCCCGTTGCCAGCACGCAGACGTCGAACGCCAGCCGCTGGCCGTCCCGCAGCTGTGCGTTGCGGCCGACGGGATCGAGCGCCACGACGGGCTGACCGGTGCGCAGGGTGATGCCGTTCTCCGCGTACCAGGCGGCGGGCCTGAGCTCGACGTCGGCAGCCGCAAGCTCTCCAGCCAGCAGCGGCGAAAGCAGCACGCGGTTGTAAGCTGGGCTCGCCTCCGCGCCGACGACGGTGACGTCGAAGCGCCCGGGCGCGAGCGCGACCAGCTCCTCGAGCAGCCGCAAGCTCGACATGCCGTTGCCGATGACGAGCAGACGCCGTTGCATCGTGCGCTCCGCGTCAGCCGAACAGGCGGGCCAATATTCCCTTGCGCGCCGGCGCCGGAGGCGGTGCGGCCTTTGCTGCCGCCTCCGTCATGACGGAGGCAAGCGTGGTATAGGCGCCCGTCCATGCCTCCTTGACCTGCGGCGTGAAGGCGGGCCCAAGCCCCTTCTCCAGCGTCCACAACAGCGCCTCGCCGACAGGCTTGTAGTGGTCGGCGGTGACGCCGTAGCCGGAATGCCGGCGGCCGAGGTCCTGGACCGCGGGCACGATCTTCTCGACCTGGTGCAGGTTGGAGACGGCCGTGGCCAGCATCCCCATCAGCTTCTTCTTCTGCTCCGTCAGGTCTCCGGGAAACAGGGGCCGCACCTCGGGCGCAATCTCGAACAGGCGCCCGTAGAAAAGGTCGGCCGCCTGGTCGGCGATGGGTTTCACCGAGCGGAAGCTCGTCTGCACCAGCTCTATCTCGCCGGGGGTCATGCTTAGTCCCTCCTGTGTCGTGACGCGGAGCGGCTACTCGGCGGCCTGCAGCGTCGGGGCCTTGTGGCGCGCGTAGAGGAACTCGAGCACGGCGGCGCGAGCCTTGATGTAGGCCGCGTTGCCGGCGAGCTCGAGCCGCCTGCGCGGCCGCGGCAGGTCGACGGTCAGCACCTCGCCGACGGTAGCGGCGGGCCCGTTGGTCATCATGACGATGCGGTCGGAGAGCAGCACGGCCTCGTCGACATCGTGGGTGATCATCAGCACCGTGTTCTTGAGCTTCTGATGGATCGCCATGACGGAGTCCTGCAGGTGCGCCCGAGTGAGCGCGTCCAGCGCGCCGAACGGCTCGTCGAGCAGCAGGACCTTGGGCTCCATGGCGAGCGCGCGGGCGATGCCGACGCGCTGCTTCATGCCGCCCGAGATCTCCATGGGCCGCTTGTCCTTGGCGTGGGCCATCTGCACGAGCTCGAGGTTGTGCATGGTCCACTCGTGGCGCTCCTTGCGCGACTTGGTGGCGGAGAGCACCTTGTCGACCGCGAGCCGCACGTTGTCGTAGACGGTGAGCCAGGGCAGCAGCGAGTGGTTCTGGAACACCACCGCGCGATCGGGCCCCGGCTCGTTGACCTCCTTGTTCTCGAGCAGCACCGCACCCCGCGTCACCGGCGTGAGGCCGGCGACGATGTTGAGCAGGGTGGACTTCCCGCAGCCGGAGTGGCCGATGATGGAGACGTGCTCTCCCTGCTCGATGCCGACCGTGATGTCGGTCAAGACCTCGGTCTCGCTGGCGCCGCGGCTGAAGGTTTTGCAGACGTGGTCGATCTTCAGGTAGGACATGGGTGGCGCTCCCTCAGTTCGCAGCCGTGCCGCGGGTGACGATGTTGGCGACCATCGCCACCAGCCGATCGAGCAGGAAGCCGATCACCCCCACGTAGACGAGGGCGAGGATGATCTCGCTGATGCGCGAGGAGTTCCACGCGTCCCAGATGAAGAAGCCGATGCCGACGCCGCCAATCAGCATCTCGGCCGCGACGATGGCGAGCCACGAGAGGCCGATGCCGATCCTGAGGCCCGTGAAGATGTAGGGCGCAGCCGCCGGCACCATGATCTTGAAGAAGTACTCGAACTGGTTGAGCCGCAGGATGGCCGAGACGTTGCGGTAGTCCTGCGGGATGTTGCGGATGCCGACCGCGGTGTTGATGATGATCGGCCAGATCGCCGTGATGAAGATCACGAAAATCGCGGACGGCTGGCCGTCGCGGAAGGCGGCGAGCGACAGCGGCAGCCAGGCGAGCGGCGGCACGGTGCGCAGCACCTGGAAGAGCGGGTCGAGGCCGCGCATGGCCCAGACGGACTGTCCGATCAGGGTGCCGACGGCGACGCCCACGAAGGCGGCGAGCGCGTAGCCCAGGGCCACCCGTTGCAGACTTGCGGACAGATGCCAGAACAGCCCCTTGTCGAGGCCGCCGCGGTCGTAGAAGGGATCGACGATCAGCTCCCAGGTGTCCTTGACGACGCGGGAGGGCGGCGGGAGCGTCGCCCCCGGCCGGCCGCACAGCATCTCCCATACGATCAGCGTCAGCGCGATCACCACCAGCGGCGGCACGATGCGGGCCGCCGCACCGGCCGCGTGCGAGGCGAGCCGGTCCAGCGAGGAGGTGTGCCTCGGCGGCCGCAGGGGAAGCACCTTGGCTGCCGCCGCGGGCGCCGGCACGAGCACGGCGGTATCGGATTTCTTCAGCTGCATGTTCATGGCTCGCATCCCCTCCGGCATCACGCTTCCGCGCGTTTGATGGCGAGGCTCTTGAGGTAGGCCGTCGGATTGTCGGGATCGAAGACCTTGCCGTCGAAGAAGGTCTCCTTGCCGCGCGAGGTCGACGCGGGGATCTGGTCGGCCGGGATGCTCAGTGCCTTGGCCGCCTCGCGCCACAGGTCCTCGCGGTTGACCTTCTTGATCAGCGCTTTGGCGTCGACCGTGGGCTCGAATTTGCCCCAGCGAATGTCCTCGGTGATGAACCACAGGTCGTGGCTCTGGAACGGATAGGAGGCGTGGTCCTTCCAGTACTTCATGATGTGCGGCGAGTTCTCGACCACCTTGCCGGGGATGCCGTAGTCGAACTTGCCCTTGGTGCGGTCGAGGATGTCGGCGACCGGCGCGTTGATCCACTGGCGCTTCGACATGATGTTGGCGAACTCCTCGTGGTTCTCAGGCTTGTCGCACCACTGCTGGGCCTCCATGACGGCCATCAGGATCGCCTTGGCTGCGTTGGGGTTCTTGTCGACAAAGGCCGCGCGCATGCCGAGCGACTTCTCGGGATGCTTGTTCCAGAGCTCGCCGGTGTTGATGGCGGTGTAGCCGATGCCCTGGTTGACGAGCTGGTGGTTCCAGGGCTCGCACACGCAGAAACAATCCATGGTGCCGACCTTCATGTTCGCCACCATCTGCGGAGGCGGCACCGTGATGGTCTCGACGTCCTTGTCGGGGTCGATGCCGCCGGCGGCCAGCCAGTAGCGGATCCACAGATCGTGCGTGCCGCCCGGGAAGGTGTTGGCGGCCTTGGCCGATTTGCCGGCGGCCTTCTTCTTCTCGAAGGCGGCCTTCAACGGGGTGGAATCGACACCGATGCGCAGGTCGGCGTACTCCTTGGCGACCGAGATGCACTGGCTGTCCAGGTTGAGCCTCGCCAGGATGTACATTGGCGTCGGTATGTTGTTCTGGGTGACCTTTCCCGCCGAGATCAGGTACGGCATGGGCGTCAGGATGTGCGCGCCGTCGATGCCGTTGCCCTCGCCGCCCAGCACCAGGTTGTCGCGCGTGGCACCCCAGGAGGCCTGCTTGGCGACCTCCACCTCGGGCATCCCGTGCTTGGCGAAGAGCCCCTTCTCCTTGGCGACGAACAGCGCCCCCGCATCGGTGAGCGCGATGAAGCCCAGTGTCGCCTTCTTCACCTCTGGCCCTGCGCCTTGCGCGAACACGCCGCCGGGGAAGACTGCCTTGACGGCGGACATGAGGGCTCCGGTAGCGGCCGTCGCCGAGGCCTGCCGCATCAGGTCGCGCCGGCTGATGGACACGCGCTTGGCCTTCGCCTTCTCCGTCACGTTCCTGCTCATGTGCTCCTGATCCCCTGTTGTTGGCGCCGAGCGATGCCGATGTGCCGATCGGTCCTCTCGGGCCCTTGCGCCGTGCCAAATAAAAAAGCCGCAGTCCCAAGCTCGCGCGGATGCGCGGTTGTCCTGGGATCAGCGGCGTTGCTCGAGGGTCCGGCGTTGGACCCGAAGCGCCGACGTTGGCGCTGCGTCGTTAAGAATGGTTACAAGGATTGTGCCAACTCGCGTTCCCGATCAAAACTTATGAGTTTCAACGGTCTAGACGGAAGCGCTGGCGAGGATGCGCGCGCTGTTATGCCCATTGCCGGCGCAAGCTGCGGCAATTGTGTGCAGTGCAGCGAGCACGAGTTGCGTCACCCGAGCGTACGTTTGATGGGCCAGTGTGCGAGGTGTCCGGCGATGTCGGAGGCATCGAACTTCGGCCCCGCGAACGCGCCGATTCCGTCGGCCGGCTCGTTTGCCGACGAGGTCTCCTGTCCGGGTAGCGCCGCGTCGTAGAGATCCGGGCGCACCACGCCCTTGGCAACGGCCAGCAGCTCCTGCGACAGCGGCGCCTGACCCCAGCGCACCATCTGCGCATAGAGCCATGCGGTCTGGCGCGCATCGGGCCGCGCAGCGCGGTCGCGGCCGACCAGCAGATAGCGCTTGTCGGTGCGCACGGTGCCGTCGGGCGCGACCTTCATGCGCCCATCGAGCGTGCGGCGGATCACCTCGGCGGCCACATCCGGGCGGTTCGGCACGGCAAGGATGCTCGCGACGTCGATGCGGTTGGGCGCGGAGAGGATGGCGGCGACCTCCTCGCGGTTGGCCTCGTCCTCGATGAATGCGGCCGCCTTGCGATGCGCCCGCACCAGGCGCAGCAGGACATCCGGATTCTCCTCGGCCCAGCCGGCGCGCACGGCCAAGAGCTTCTCCATGGCCCGCTCGAGGATCTCGCACACGAAATGCAGGATGACGCCGATGCCGAGATCGACGGCGACCGAGTTCCAGGGCGCGCCGACGCAGAAGCCGTCGACGTGGCCGCTGGCGAGGCTGTCGACCATGTAGGGCGGCGGCAGCACGACGAGGCGCACGTCCTCGTCCGGGTCGACTCCGCCGGCCGCCATCCAGAAGCGGATGTGATAGTTGTGCGTGGAGAAGGGGAACGTCATGCCGAGGGCCAGCGGCTCCTCGCCCTTGGCCTTGCGGCGCTCGACCACGCGTTTCAGCGCGCGGGCCGATACCATGGGATCGAGGATGTCGCCGTCGGCCTCCGCCTTGATGGCGGCGTAGAGCGCAGGGCTGACCGTGATGGCGTTGCCGTTCACGCCGAGCCCGAACGGGGCGATGATCGGCACCTTGACGTGGCCGATGCCGAGGCTCGAGGCGATCGCAATCGGCGCGATCAGATGGGCGGCGTCGAACAAGCCGATATTGAGCTTGTCGCGCACGTTCGACCACGACACCTCGCGCACCAGCTCGACGTCGAGCCCCTCGGCGGCCGTAAAGCCCCGGTCGGCGGCGACGATCAGGGCCGCGGCGTCCGCCAGTGGAATGAATCCGATCCTCAGTTTCGCGTCGCGTCCCGTCACTTGAGCAGCTCCGCGGCGGTGATCACCGACTGGGCGACGTCCGCAATCTTGCGTTTCTCGTTCATGGCAGTTTTGCGCAGCAAGGCGTACGCTTCCTCCTCCGAGAGATTCTTGAGCTTCATCAGGATGCCCTTGGCACGGTCGATCACCTTGCGCGCTTCGAGCGCGCTCTTGGCGCGGTCGAGCTCGTCCTGCAGGCGCGAGAACGCGTTGAAGCGCGAGATGCACAGATCGAGGATGTGCTTCATGCGCTCCTTCTTGAGGCCGTCGACGATGTAGGCGGAGACGCCGGCATCGATGGCGGCGGCCGTCGTGCTGGCATCCGACTGGTCGACGAACATGGCGATCGGCCTGCGCACGATGCGGGAGACCTGGAACATCTGCTCGAGCACGTCGCGGCTCGGGTTCTCGAGGCCGATCAGGATGACCTCGGGATCGGCGCGGTAGACCTGCTCGAGCAGGCCCGTGGCGTTGCCGAGCAGGGTGACGTTGAGGAAGCCCGCCTCGCGCAGGCCAGCCTCGAGGATGGCGCTGCGGACGGGATCCTCTTCGATCACCAGGATCTTCAGCGCCGCGTCCGGGGTCGTTCGCGAACCATTCGTCATGGGTGATTGTGCTCTGCACACAACCTTGCCGCACCGCAACAAAGAACGCAACGTGCCGTGCTGCCGCGCCCGCGGCCGAAGTGCGGACGCGCAGCGTTGAAATGCCAACCGATTGTTCTGACGGAAGATTATCGATTCGCCGGGGCGGCGAAAGGCTCGCCTATACGCGGCGCTGGCCGTCGGCGGCGTCGAACAGGTGACAATGCTCGGGCGCGAAGCTGAACTGCAGCGGCGACCCCGGCGCCAGCGCAGTTTTGGGTGCAACC